>Ga0182015_10000544_pt1 | contig 53988 bp, 48 predicted proteins | sample 712P3MmetaG_FD_120478 | JGI IMG/M metagenome (GOLD analysis project Ga0182015, IMG submission 120478) | Permafrost microbial communities from Stordalen Mire, Sweden - 712P3M metaG | ecosystem: Environmental > Terrestrial > Soil > Wetlands > Permafrost | place: Sweden: Stordalen | collected...
GAAGTCGGCGGTGCGGGCCAAACGAGTCTGTTCTTCTCGCTCGAGGCGCATCGCTTCACTCACCCGGCCAACCAGGTCGCGGCGCATGGTCTCGCGGATGCTTCGGATGGCCAACGGAGCGTTGGCGGCGATCCCCGACGCCATCGTGCGCGCCGTCTCGCGCAGATCCGTCGCCGGTACCGCTTGATCGACCAATCCGATTCGGGCGGCCTCGGCTCCGTCAATACGCCGAGCCTCGAGCAGGATTCGAGTCGCCATATGAGTTCCGACGGCCCAGGGAAGGCTCGCCGAGATCCCGAACCCCTGATTGAACCCCAGTGCCGCGAAGTTGGCGGAGAGGCGGGCATTATCGGCGGCGACCCGGAGGTCGGCGACCAGCGCGAGACCCAACCCGCCGCCTACCGCAGCTCCTTGCACAGCAGCCACGATCGGAGTATGCGATGCGAAGATCCGAAGGGCTTCGTCGTAGATATGGCGCCCATCTGGTGTCCGTCCCGGTTGTCCGCCCGACACAAGGCTGGCCCCGGCGCAGAAGTTCTTCCCGTCGGAGCAGAGAACCACGGCGCGACAGCCCTGATCGGCGTCGGCCAACTCCATACCATCGGCGACTTCGGCCAGCAACTCAACGCTGAGGAAATTGTTGGGGGGACTGAGTATCTCGAGGACCGCGACGCCGTCGTCGTAGACCCCGAGCCGCGCCAGACTTCCGGTCATGAGCGGCGTGAGGACGTCGTTGAAGGCCACAACTTGCCTTGCTCAGTAATTCCGGCTCGAAGGTCCGGCGGCCCGCCGGCTCATCGGACGACTATGCCATTAAGGAAGGTGTCTGAAAAAGTCTCGGAGATCATGTCGACGGTAAAGGTGCGGCCCGGACGGTACCAGATATAGATGTAATTGTGCAGGCCGAGCCAAGCGAGAGCACTAAGGCGAGTGTTGGCGATTTTGAACTCGCCGGATTGGACACCGTCGATGAGAATGCTCTCGATCGAGTTCTCGAATGACTGACGGCTGGACCGGAAGGTCCCGGCGGCCGCGGCGCTGAGACTTCTGTACTCGTGCAGGAACACCCATACGTGGTCCGGATACAGCGTGACGATTTGAATGAGCTCGCGGCTCAGATAGCGAAGCCTCTCCGATGCCGTTCCCTCCAAGCCCTCGGCCTTATTACCGGCGGCGAGGACGTGCACGATGACCCGGTCGTGGATCAGCGACAGGAGATTTTCCTTCGAGTCGATGTAGTAGTAGAGGGCTCCGCGTCCGAGGCCTACCGTGTCTCTCAGTTCGGCGACTCCGGTGGCGTGGTAACCCCGAGCAGCGAAGAGTCGAGCCGCCTCGTCAACGATCTCGTTGCGACGCCGCTCCCAGGCCCGACTATTCCGTCTATCTCCGACAGCCAAGACTTTCCTCTCGATTTAGAACGCCAAGCGCGCAATCACTCGCAACTCTTCCACTGTAACGCATTGCTGTACTGACCGGTCTACCATCAAGCTTGTAACCGCTGAACTGCGTCCAGGGCGGCACGACGACCGGTACTTGTATTGTCGACTGACTGCAAGAGAATGCCCGTCACCCCGGCTTCGCGAAACGCTGCCAGACGCTCGGCGACGTAGCCTTCGGGGCCGATCAAGTTCGTCGCCCGGATCAACTCTTCGGGTACCGCCGCCTCCGCCTCGACCTTTTTGCCGGCCAGGTAGAGATCCTGGATCTGGGCCGCCTCAGCCTCGAAACCGTATCGACACGCCAGGTTGTTGTAGAAGTTCTTGCCGCGCGCTCCCATACCTCCGAGGTACAGGGACAACATCGGCCTCACGCTGTCCAGGAGTCCATCGGTGTCGTCGCCGACCGCCACGCTCACGCTCACGAAGACCTCCAGCGGGCCAAGAGTCGGATCGCGCCGCGCAGCGCCGGTCGCCAGTGACGAACCCCACACGTCTTGAGCGCGCTCCGGATAGAAGAAGATCGGCTCCCACGCCTCGGCAACTTCGGCGGCGAGCTCGACGTTCTTCGGTCCGATAGCCGCCACCAGTATGGGTATGCGCTCGCGCACGGGGTGGGAAATTAGCTTCAGCGGCTTCCCGAGGCCGCTTCCGCTGCCTTCCGGTAAGGGGATCTGAAACACCTCGCCGTCGTATTCGAGACGGTCTCGCCTCCACACGCTGCGACAGATGTCGATCACCTCACGAGTGCGCTGCAACGGCGAATCGTACGGGATGCCGTGAAATCCCTCGATCACCTGCGGGCCGGAAGCGCCGAGGCCGAGCATGAAGCGGCCGCCCGACACGTTGTCCAGACCGGCCGCGGTCATCGCGATCAGCGTCGGACTGCGACTGTAGATCGGGAGTATGCCCGCCGCCAAGGTCAGCCGCGTCGTACGGGCCGCGATGTAGCCGAGCTGGCTGACGCTGTCGAAGCCATACGCCTCGGCTACGAAGACCATGTCGAGACCATCGCGCTCCAGGTCGGCCAACTCGTTGACGGCTTCGTCGAACCCGCCGTGATGTGACAGGGAGATACACGTCTTCATCACCGTCTTCTCCTGATCGAGACGATAACTGTGTTTCTCATCTGGGCCCCTCGTCGCCTCTCGTCGCTTCAAATCGTTCCGCGCGAGTGAGCCACTCAACACCGCTCACCGACCGTTTGTCCCGACTGGTACAATACCACTTCGCTTCCCAACGGCTTCGAAGGAGTGCGCGAATAGGTCGCGTACGGCGCGCGCTCATCGAGTTCGGTGTTCGTGATGTGCTCGCCCGCGTTCTTCGACAGTTGGCGCAGCGTCGTCTCACGAGCTCGTGCGGTTACGAAGCCGGCGGTTTCGGATCGCGCGGCAGGCCAAGCACGCGCTCGGCCAAGATGTTTCGTTGGACCTCCGCGGTGCCACCCTGGATGGTGAGAGCCCGAGACCACAGCAATTCGTGGACCCACTCGTCGGTCGGGTAACCCTCACCGGCTGGCCGGATCATGATCCCGGATCCAATCACGTTGCTGGCGAGGTTGGCCAGTCGTTGCTCCACCTCGGCCCCACCGAGCTTGTTGGCCGAACCCACACGTTCGATCTCGCGTTGCATGTCAGCATCCCCCGATACCGCCGCGTCCAACACCGAGCCGACCCGAAGGCCGGCGACGCGCATCAACTCGACGTCGATGTACGACCGCATTAAGTCCTGGCGGACCACCGGGTCCTGCGCCTTCCCGTTGGCGCGAGCCAGTTCGATCACCCGTTGCAGCGTTTCACCGAGGCGAAGATGCGCGGTGGCGGCGTCCCCGCCTCGTTCGATGCTGAGCGTCGACATCGCCACCCGCCAGCCATTGTTGAGTCCGCCGATCACGTTGAACAACGGAGCGCGAGCTTCGGTGAGGAACTCCTCGGTGAACTCACGGTCGCCGGTCATCTGAAGCATCGGCCTGATCTCGACGCGATCGTTGTCCTCCAAATCGAGCAGAACGTAACTGATACCTCGGTGTCGCTGGGCCGTCGGATCGGTACGGCACAGGACGAACATCTTGTTGCCGATCGAGCCGACCGTCGTCCACACCTTCTGACCGGTGATGACGATCTCGTCGCCGTCGATGACCCCTACGGTGCGCAGGTTGGCCAGGTCGGAGCCAGCGTCGGGCTCGGAGAATCCCTGGATATAGATGTCAGTACCGTCGAGGATCGGCGGCAGGAACCGCTTCTGCTGCTCGCGGGTCCCGTGATTGAAGATGGCGGGCCCAGCGAGGTGCTCACCCAATCCTCTCGTTACCCGGGGCATCCCCGCCAGGGCCAACTCCTCGGTCCATATCATCTGCTGAACGGAGTCCCATCCTCGTCCACCGGCGAACTCGGGCCACCACGGGCAGACGTAGCCTGCATCTTCATTACGTTTCACCCAGGTGAGCCAGGCATCCTTGAGCATCTCGGACTCACCGACCCAGCGCCCGAACTTGAGGTGCAGCAAGACGGAACGGTGCTCAGGAGCCGACAGCTCGCGGAGTTCCGGCACCTGATTGACCTCGATCCAGTCGCGGATCCAGGTCCGAAACGACTCCACGCCCAGGTCGGCCGTAGTGCTGCTTATCATTGAGGGAAGCGTTTCGACAGCCAGTCCGTGACCATGGCCATCGCTTCGGGGCGGTGTCCTTCGAGGTAGTGAGGTGCCCCTTTCACCTGCAGCATGGTCTTGTCGGCGGCCCCGCTGTTGGCGAAGATCTCCTCGGCCTCACGGATGCGGATCTCGGTATCACCCGTCGGGTGAACCATGAGCGTCGGTATCGTCACCTGCGGCATCGTGTCGGCCATACGGGCGTGACTCGAGAGTGCCGAATGCGTCGACAACCAACCACGGGCCGTCATCGTCCTACTCAGACCGTTGCGCCGGTAGTTGGCCGCGAAGGGATCGGGGTGAGCGAAGAGGCTGCCCATCGGGCGATCGTCGGGGTCGATGCTGAGGTCGAGATAGACCGGGTCAGCCAGCGTGCGGTAGATGACCATGTACTTGGTCCAGACCGCTTGGGCCTGCCAGTGACGCCAACTCACCGGGTCGACCGCAGAATCGATCTCGGCAACTCGACGCTTCGCGTCCTCGGCCAGTTCAATCGAGCTCTTGGCGATGGCGTCGATCCGGGCCACCCGGGCCATCTGGGCTTGGCGATAGGTAGCGAGCCAGTCACGGTCATAGGTGCAGGGAGAAGGCCAGGGCCGCCAGCCGTTGTCGGGGTTGTACATGTCGAGCTCGGGCAACCTCGAGAATGGGTCGGCTTCGTCAACGACGGACGGGTCAATGACGTGACCCATGAACACACCCTCGCCCGGGTGGGCGGCCACCCCGACCCAGCCGTCACCTATCCCGTAGAGGGCCTGGGCCAGCGCGGTCAGCGAACCACCACCGCTGTTGCCGAGCAGCACCACGGACTCGGCGCCACGGCGCCGCATCTCGTCGGCGACCATCTTCACATCCAGTGCCGCCGACTCGTGGATGCAGTCGGTGTCGTTGTTCATGTAACGTGTACCGAACCCGCACACCGCGTAGCCCGCGGCCGCGAGCAGTGGGCATGCGTAGTGCACGCTGAAGTCGGCTCGAGGATGGCTCAGTATGACTGCGGTCTTCCATTTGCCATTCGCCGGTGTCCACAAGATGCCACGCGCCAGACCACCGTCAGGCGCCACCGTTCGGATCGGCTCACGGTGAGTCTCCACGCCGGGATCGTCCTGCGGCAACGGCCAGTAGTCGTACCCCAGTGGCCGTTGACCACCGAGATAGACATCGAGTGATGACATCACTGCTCTCCTTCTGACTCACGCACCCGCCACGACATCGTGACGAGCGGCCCGCTCAACTGACTTATTTTGGAAAGCGCTTGTCCAGCCAATCGGCCACGACCGCCATGGACTCGGGACGATGACCCTCGAGGTAGTGCGGCGCACCTTTCATCGTGACGAAGGATTTGTCCTCGGCGCCGTTTTCGTTGAAGTTCGCTTCGGAGTCCCGGATCCGTATCTCGGTGTCCCCAGACGGGTGGAGTACGAGGGAAGGGATGGTCATCTTGGGCATCAACCGGTCCATCCGGGCATTCGTCGACAACCCGGACCAGGTCGACAGCCATCCGCGGGCGGTCATCGACCGAGATACTCCGTTGCGCCGGTAGTTCGACACCATCGGATCGGGATGAGCGAAGAGGCTGCCCATCGGCCGGTCGTCGGGATCGATGCTCAAATCGAGGTAGGCCGGGTCGGCCAAGGTTCGATAGATCACCATGTACTTGTTCCAGACCGCTCGGCTCCGTTGACGCTGCCACCCACCCGGGTCTTTTGCAGGATCGATATCGGCAGCGGCCTTGGTTGCTTCCTCCGAGAACTTGATGGACTCCTTGGCGATGGCGTCGAGACGCTCCATTCGGGCCACCTGCGCCGCGCGGTAGACCTTGAGCCACTCGTGGTCATAAACACAAGGCTCCGGCCATGGACGCCATCCGTTGTCGGGGTTGAACATGTCGAGTTCGGGAATCGTCGAGAACGGGTCGTTCTCGTCCGCGACCGACGGATCGATCCGCTCGATCATGAAAGCACCTTCGCCGCGGGACGCGGCCAAACCGACCCACCCGTCGCCGATCCCGAAAAGACTCTGGGCCAATGCGGTCAGTGGTCCACCGCCGCTGTTACCGACCAGGACGATTGCTTCGGCGCCACGGCGCCGCATCTCCTCGGCCATCATCTTCACGTCGAGCGCCGCCGACTCTTGAATGCAGTCGGTGTCGTTGTTCATGTAACGCGACCCGAACCCGCACACCGCGTATCCGGCAGCAGCCAAAAGCGGGGCGGCGTAGTGCACGCTGAAGTCGGCTCTCGGATGACTCATCACGATCGCCGTCTTCCACTTCCCATTGGGCGGGGTCCAGATGAGACCGCGCGCTAGTCCGCCGTCGGGGGCGACTGTTCGAATCGACTCACGATGAAGTTCTACGCCCGGATCGTCCTCCGGGAGCGGCCAGTATTCGTACCCCAGAGGACGTTTCCCGCCCAGATGGACATCCTGCTCGTTGGTCAAAATCCCACTCTCCTTGCCATTCACAAGGAGGAACGGACCTCCCCGAAACAGGTCCACTTGATCCTGCCGAAGCTTCGAAGAATTATACCGACTGGTCGGGACGGACGCAAGCAGAACGAGTTGACTCATCTGAGGCCGTAGGGCTAATAAATTGCCAGGAAGGTCGTCGCAGCGGCGTGTTCCCATGGTCCATCTCTGGCTCTTCGAATAACCGGATGAGACGTTCTCGAGGTTCCGGTACTAATCACCGGCTACCCGGGAAATCTCAGAACCCGTTCGGCGGTTCCGCTCAATGAATGATGACGTGCTTGCTCAGCATGTCATCGGCCGTCGGCGAAGGTTCGCTGACACCTTGCGCGGCGCTTCGATTGTGGTTATGCGCCAACATCGGATGTGAGGGGAATCGACGTACGGCGCGACCCATCGCGAAAGCTCCAAAGGCCACGAGTAGGACACCAGGGCCACTGGAGTACCCCATCCAGTACGCCAGGGTCATTGCGGGAGAAGCCACCTGAAAGTACGAGCCCTCAAGGACGGGCCAGATGACGGGGGTCAATGTGAGCCACGCGCCGCAAAGGAACAGAACGAATCCCCACGTGCCGAGAGTGAAGCCCGACTGATGGCCATATCGCCGACGCGCGGTCGACATAATCAGCATGCAGGCGGGAATGCCGAGGGCTCCGGGCACGAGTGCCCCGAGGGCATGCACGTGATTCCACGTCCACGCCGAAGTTCCGTCCGCCGAGAAGCCGAATAATGGCCCGACGAACGGTGCGATCCCCGCCCAGGCCGAAAGCACCAGGGCCAGGAAAGCCCCGAACATCAATCCCACCGAGGCGCCGGGGACGCGTATGCCCGAGGTCGCCCGATCGTCAGCACTGTCGCTCTCGTTCGATTGCGTGTCTCTCCGTTCAACGGCAACATTCGATGCCATCACATCGGTCACGGGTTCGTCAGTGCGGGTGTCCTTTGAGTGGTGTAGCGACGTCATACTTCCTCCTTTGACACCACAATTTCGGCAAGTCTCAATAATTCCTGTGAAGTTCGCGAGGGACCGTTACTCACTGCGAAACTCCAGGTGAATGGCGCGAATCAGCTTCATCAATTTTCTTGAATCGCTTTTCATACATTTCGTAACCCAATGAAAGCGCCGTTCCTGGTTCATCTGCGCGTGGGGGGCGATGTGTTGTAATTCCGTCAATGTGAGATAGGTCCCGTTAATCGAAGACGCACGTGCGCGTACCAAACACGATCACCCGCTGCTCGAGGTGCAACCGGATCGCCGCAGCGAGAACGGCCCGCTCAATGTCCGCGCCGCGCCGCGTCATGTCAGCGATGTCATCGCGATGCGAGATGTGGACGACGTCCTGGGCGATGATCGGTCCCGCGTCCAAGTCCGCGGTCACGTAGTGCGCCGTCGCCCCGATGATCTTCACGCCGCGCTCGTGCGCTCGCGCGTACGGATTGGACCCGACAAACGCCGGCAAGAACGAGTGGTGGATGTTGATGATTCGCTGCTCGTAGCGGCTCACCAGCCAGGCGGGTAGTACCCGCATGTAACGCGCCAGCACGATTAGGTCGGGATCAGATTCATCGAGAACCTGGCCGAGCTGACGTTCCTGCTCGGCGCGGTCATCGCCGACCGGGAGGTACGTGAAGGGCACGCCGTAGCGCTCCGCCAGTTCGCGTGCCGTCTCGCGGTCACTCACCAGGGCGACGACGTCGCAGTCCAACTGTCCGATGGCGCTTCGCGCGATGAGGTCGCTCGGGCAGTGAAGCGTTGACGAACAGAGCACCACCACTCGAGATCGTCGTCGCGTTCTCGGGGTCATCGAATACTCGACCGAGAGCGACGATCGGAGTTCGTCGAGGAGACGAGCGAGTTCCACAGAGTCGACTCCCCCGGTGACCTCGATGCGACATCCGAAGTCACTTTCCACGACGTCGGTGTGCTGGTCCAGTTCCACGATGTTGCCACCGGCTCCCTGAATACTTGCGGCCAAGCCCGCAACGATTCCCACCCGGTCCGGTGAGCGAACCAAGAGGATGAGTCCCTGCGACCAGTCGTCGTCGGTGACTGTGTACGTGTCCGTCGGGAGATAGGGCGTTTCCATGGAACCGTATGGTATCGGTCTGGCCGCGGCTTCCACTTTTTAAGTCGCCGCCAGATTCGCCCCTGGCGACAATCTTCAACCGCTCCAGGCTGCTCGATCTACCTGAAATCCCGTACGCAGAGAAGCGGAATGAAGATCTGTGAAGCGACTATCCCAATGCATCCGAATCGAGATCGTCGGGACCGCCTAGGAGGTCATCCTCGGCGGTGTCCGCACCATCAACGGCGTCAAGGTCCGCCTTGTCATCGGCACCGATCGCGTCGGTGTCACTCCCATCACTCCTGCCCAATGCATTCGAGTCAGTTCTGTCCGGGCCACCAATGGAGTCAGACTCATTACGATCACTGTCTGTCATTTTGATTTCTCGCTTTCTTCTCTCCTCTGTATAGGTCGTCTTGCGTCTGCTGGTCAAGCCCTCTGCTATTTCACCTGCGACGTCGCTGCCGTCAATTCGCCACTGATGTGACCGCCCGACTACACCCTCACAACCATTCCCCGCCCCGCTTCACGTGTCGGGAATTTGGTGTCATTGCCTGTCTCTTCGTTTGATGATCAAAGTGGAAATGCCATTCGGTGCAGGCGGTGAGAACGCCGAGCGGGGAATTGGTCGTCCAAGAGAACACTCGAACTGCTTGCGCCATCGATCCGCTCCCGGCGGTGTCCCGTGGACCCACGGTTCCGCGACGTGCCATGGAACAATCACGTCAGCGCGGATGAGACGGCTGCCGGGTGCGGTGAGGCGTCGAAGCAGGGCCACCGCGATGCCGAACGGAGGATTCGCGACGACCCGAAACGGCCGCCGTGGCAGTCGGAAGTCGGCTCCGTCCGCTTGCACCACCGTGACCTTTGCCCCGGCGAACTTCTGTCGAAGATCGTTCGCCCGAATTGGGTGTAGCTCAAAGGCGATGACGCGGGCACCTCGATCCGCAAGGGCTTGCGTAAGCACGCCGCCCCCAGCGCCAACATCGAGAACGAGATCGCCGCGAGTGATGCCGGCATCATCAATGAGCCGATCGGCCCACCGACTATCGAGTCGGTGCCATCCCCATCGTGTCCGATTCGCGGACACGGCAGACCATCGTGAACATTGTCATACGGCGACTTTAGTCCACCAACTCTTGATCCCTCAATGTCACCACCTTCGATCGAATGTGAGGCCGACGAAGGACGTAATGACTTCGCAACGTCGTCGCACCCCGAATTCGCTCGAACACTCTATCGGCGATACCATCACGACTATGACAGAGAAACTTGATGATGTAGCAGAAACGATCGGCACCGCAATCGGAACACTTGAAGTCGCTGCATCCGAGGCGGGATCACATATCCAACAGGGCCTCAGTGACGTCATTGAGATTGTGAACGACTCAGACGTGGGCAAGGCCTTGAAAAAGAAGTCGCGTGTGTTGAAAAAGTCCGTCAAGAAGGGTGCTGCCTCCAAGAAGAAGAAGGCGGCGAAGAATGCTCCGGCCAAGAAGAAGGCGGTCGTGAAGAAGATTGCAGTGGCGAAGAAAAAGGCTGCCGTCGCGAAAAAGAAGGCTGCCACCGCGACGAAGAAAGCTAAGAGGATGGCTGTCGTCGCGACGAAGAAGACAAAGAAGAAGACTGTCGCCGCCAAGAAGAAGGCCGTGGAGAAGGCGCCTTCAGCCAAAAAAACGAATACTACGAAGAAGAGTGTCGCGAAGAAGGCGTCGGCGAAGAAGAAGAGTGTCGCTAAGAGTGCTTCCAAGGCCAAGAGAAGTGTGAAAAAGAGATCTCTCCCTGCCGCCAAGAAGAAGGTCGCGAAAAGGTAGGCATTGGCCGACTCAAAGCGTCCGCATTGAGGGAGTGAAGTATTGATACGGTGACTTCATTTAGGTCGATCACTTCGTCTGCGCCGCTGACAATCGCCTTATCTCGCCGACTGGTTCGCTGGCACAATGAGTTTGGTGGTAGCCATCGCTAATTCCGACAGTCCGATGGCTGATTCATAAAAGTGCACGGACCTCTTCAATGAGTTGAGGTTTGGTTTGATCGCCGATTGGCACGGGACGCACTTGGAGATGCGTCACTCCAGCTTCACGGTAGGCCGCGATGCGCTCAGCGACGAAACTCGCGGGTCCGCACAAGGTGGTTAGACGCATGAGTTCCTCGGGGACCGCGGCCTCGGCCTCGCGCTTTCGTCCAGATAGGTACCGGTCTTGAATCGTGGCCGCTTCGCTCTCGAAGCCATAGCGCACCGCTAATTCGTGTAGAAGTTTGTGCCTTTCGCTCCCATCCCACCCACGTACAGCGCAATCGTGGCTCTCTGCGATTCACGTACTTCGACCACTTCGGGTCCTTCACCAATAGCCAACTGTCCTCCGGCGGTGACCATCAAGGGTCCCAACGAGATGTCGCGCCTCTTGGCTCCTTCGGCGAGCGCGGTCCCAAACACCCTTTTGGCGTAATCCGGTACGAAGAGGCACGGAATCCAACCGTTTGCGACCTCGGCCGTTAGTTTCACGTTTTTTTTCGCCTAAAGCGGCAATCCAGATCGGAATCGCGGGGCGAAACGGTCGCGCGATTATCTTCAGTGCCTTCCCTAACCCGGAGCCTCGTTCGCGAGGAAGCGGGAGCGCATAGTTCTTACATTCGTGCACGAGAAGCGCCTCGCGCAACCAGACGTCGCGACATATTTCGACGATCTCACGCGTGCGACCCAACGGATTGTCATAACGAACGCCGTGAAAGCTTTCAATAACCTGAGGACCAGAAGCCCCGAGCCCCAGGTGAAATCGACCCTCGGAAAGATTGTCGATGCCAGCGGCGATCATCGCTAGGAGAGTTGGTGTGCGCGTGAAGATCGGCAGGATCGACGCTCCGATTTCGACGGCGCTGGTCCGCGCTGCCAGGAATCCCGTGAGGGAGGGCGAGTCAAACCCATAGGCCTCCGGGACCCACACCAAATCGAGGCCGGCCTTCTCCATGTCAACGATGTCATCAACCCCCTTATGAAACCCGCTGGCGTAGTTCAGATGCGTTGCCAGTTTCATGACGGGACTTCCTCAGTGGGCGCCGCACGATCAGAGATTGGCACCTTCGCCATCGGAAACTCGCGAGCGGCGCTTCCTTGTTCTCGTCGATACACCATCACACTTCGGCGATAACTCAACACCTCGGTTCCATGTTGATTAATCCCCCGCGTGAAGCAGGAAACAATACCCGCGTAGGGGCGTGACTTCGACGCTCGCAAGTCAGTAATGACGCTTTCGCCATAGAGCGTGTCGCCGACGAACACCGGCGCAATAAGGCGAATCTCGTCCCAACCCAAATTAGCGACGGCGTTCTGACTTATGTCCGACACCGAGATGCCGAGGATCATCGCGACCGTTAGTCCCGAGTTAACGAGTTCTCGCTTGTGCTCCGTCCGCGACGCAAAATCTGCGTTGAAGTGGAGTTCATTTGTATTCATCGTCATCAAAGTGAACCATGCGTTGTCAGCGTCGTAAATGGTGCGACCAAGCGGGTGTTGGAACACCTGTCCTATCTCAAAATCCTCGAAGAAGTTCCCTTTGTTGCGCACTTTTACCTCTCCGCTCTTCTTCGGCCCGTTACTCTCGCCACACATGCAAGACGCCGTCGCGAGTCAGCTCATCGATGGTGAGCTCTTCGAAACCGAGTTCCGCCAAGACCTCACGAGTGTGCTCACCGAGTTTCGGTGCTGAGCGCATGTCGCCCGCGCGACGATCGTTGAAACGAGCAACCGGATTTGGTTGGCGAACCTTCCCCAATGAGTCGTGTGAAAACGTGTCAACGATGTTGTTAGCTTTCACTTGCGGGTGGTCAGCAACGTCCTTGAGCGCGACCACCTCCGATACGGGAATATTCTGCTCCGTGAGAAATGCCACTGCCTCTGCCGTCGTCATTGCATCGAGCATGCGTCCCACTGCGCGAAGCACGTCCGCACGAGCGTTCATCGATGCAGCGTTAAATGACTCGATGCCCACGACCTCCGCGAGTGAAGTCCAGAGGCGCGGTTGCACGAGGGCAAATGCGACATGACCATCTTTCGTTGTACTGAGTCGAAAACTTTTCGATATGTCAGGTTGCTCGTCGCCCGTGGGGTCGACCATCGTGAGATTCATCATGCCGTCGGGCCAAAGGAATGAAACTGCGGCGTCGAGCATCTGTATGTCGATCTCTCGACCCAACCCGGTTCTCGTGCGCTCGAACAACGCGGCAGCAACAGCCTGGGCGACCATGATGCCCGTCATCTTGTCGATCACTCCCTGGCGAACGAGGTTGGGTTCGCCGGTCTTGAGGTCGGATTGGCGCGCGGCAAAGCCCGAGAGCGCTTGGATCACGTGGTCGTAGGCCGGTCGACCGCCGTACGGTCCATCGGGCCCGAAGCCTCCGATGCCCACATAGATGACCTTGGGCCGTCCTTCCCGTACGTCAGGTCCCTCAAGGTTCAATCGCTCGGCCACTGACGGCCGAAAGTTGTGGATCACGACATCGGCGGAGTTGAGAAGCGCCTCCACCATCTGGTGCGACTCATCCTTAGTAAGGTCAATCGCTACTGAGCGCTTTGATCGATTGAGATTGGCGAAGTACGCCGACATCTCCGGTACACCAGAGCCCACGTGGCGCAAGGCATCCCCGTCAAGCGGTTCAATTTTGATCACATCCGCACCTTGGTCACCAAGAAGCATTGTGGCGTAAGGCCCAGACATGTTCGCGGTGAAGTCCACGACTCGAACTCCCTCAAGGGGGCCAAGATTGGACGACGTCACCATCATGCCCTCCCTTGGAATCCTCCGTAGTGATCCGATCCGCCGTTCCGAACGCTTGCCTGAGCGACCATGAGCCGCGATAGTGCCCGCAACCTACTCGCTCCCTCGCAGGGCGCGCCGCAGTGCCCGAAAGTCATCGGCGATGCCGGCGGGCACCGTGTACTTCGACTCATCATTGATCTCTTCCCAGTGAGCGCGGACGTCTTCCGGCGTGAGTGCGCCGTCCGTGCGCGTCCATCCATCCGTCATCCCAGTGAAGAAACGAGCAACCCTACCGCCGCCAACAGTAAAGACCGCACCGGTGTCGGTGCATTCGTCGCTTGAAAGCCATACGACCAATGGCGAGACCAGCTCGGGCGATACGGCGGCGGCGAGTTTTCCGAGGATGTCTTCGGTCATTCGAGTGCGAGCAACCGGTGCGATGGCGTTGGCCGTGATATTGAATTTTGCGCCTTCAAGTGCCAGTACATAAGTCAGTCCGACAAGTCCCGCTTTTGCGGCGCCATAGTTCGCTTGCCCAAAGTTCCCAAGAATGCCTGCAGCCGAAGAGGTATTAATGACTCGTCCGTGTCCCTGTGACCTGAAGATCTCCCAGGCGGGCCGAGTCACGTTGAAAGCTCCCCGGAGGTGTACGTCGAAGACAGGCTCAACGAACTCGTCAGTCATATTGTGAAATGTCTTGTCACGCAAAATTCCAGCGTTGTTGATGACGATATCCACCTTCTCGAATGCCTTCAGGGCGGTCTCGACGATGGCTTGACCGCCTTCAGGTGTCGTGACGGAGTTGAAGTCAGCCACCGCCTCACCACCATTGCGCACGATCTCCGCGACAACCTCGGACGCAGCGCTGTCGTCGTTACCTTCACCATCAAGGCCGGCGCCGAGGTCGTTGACGACGACCCGTGCTCCGTGCCGAGCCAGCATCAGTGCATGTTCGCGGCCGAGGCCGCGACCAGCACCGGTCACGATTGCCACGCGGTTCCCGAGGTCTACCCAATCTCGTTCTTCGGTCACACGCGCTCCAAGAGCGTCGCGGTTGCCAGTCCCCCGCCACAACACATCGTGACCAACGCAACTGATTTATCGGCGCGCTCAAGTTCGTGGAGCGCCTTCGTGACAAGCACACAACCCGTGCTGCCCAAAGCGTGACCCATGGCAATAGCGCCGCCGTTCGGGTTCACTCGATCGTGATCTGGCTTGAGTTCTCGCTCCCACGCCAAGACCACTGAGGCGAAAGCTTCGTTGATCTCAATGACGTCGACGTCGTCGATCGTCATGCCATTACGCTCCAGCAACTTCTGCGACGCTGGAATCGGCCCCGTGAGCATCAAGACAGGATCACTTCCGACGAGACAGGAGTCGATGATGCGAGCGCGAGATTTCAAACCCAACTCGTCCGCTTTGCTCCTTCTTGTCATCAGCAACGCCGCTGCAGCGTCGGCAATCTGCGAAGAGGTGCCTGCCGTGTGCACACCGTTCTCTCGAGCGACAGGCTTCAGCGTGGAGAGACCTTCCATCGTGGTCGAGCGGAGACATTCATCGCGCTCCACACGGTGCGTACCACCGGTGGGCTTGCCATCTTCGCCGAGATCGGGAGCGTCGACGACCACAACTTGAGTCTCGAAGCGACCTTCGGCCCAAGCCTGTGCGGCCCGGTTCTGAGACTCCACTCCAAGCGTGTCAGTGTCGTGACGCGTCAGGCCCCAGTGCTCAGCAATTCGCTCGGCCGCTTCGAATTGCGTTGTGTATTCGTACCTTTGAAAGTATGACTTCGGTACACCCTTGCCGACGCCTTGGGAGAGTCCCGAGCCGAGTGGAACACGACTCATGACCTCAACGCCGCATGCAACACCAACGTCAATGAGTTCAGAAGCGAGTAGAGCGTGCACCAAACTGCTCGCTTGTTGAGACGAGCCGCACTGGCAGTCGACACTGGTGGCTGCCGTGGTCTCAGGAAGTCCAGCGGTCAGCCACGCGGTCCGCGTGACGTTGAAGGCCTGTTGACCAACTTGACTGATGATTCCGCCAATGACTTGGTCGACGTCGGCAGCCTCCGCGCCCGCGCGGCGAAGGACTTCGGCCTGCACAGTGCCAAGTAAATCTGCCGAATGGAATCCGGCCATTGAGCCGTTCCGCCTTCCGATCGGTGTTCGTGTTGCTTCAACGATGACAACATCATCCCCGCTCTTACTTTTCGCCATGATTTCGTAACCTCTCTCTTTGCGTATCTCGATGTTGCTGATTATTTGGGGGGATTTTCACATCACCTTGGAGCAGAGGACGGCGAAGCAGATCGACGAGCTCTATTCGAGCGCTACGACGATGAAGTACGAACCCCCGTCCGCACTCACGCGTCGTTTGACACTCGGAGCGAATCCCGGTGTCATCGCGCGTGGCGAGCTGTTTGCCCTCGGCGTCGAAGTAACGGGCTTCGTAGGTCCGAGGGATAGCCCGCCCGCCGGCGAATTCGCTTTCGTCGTCCACGAGATCACTGAGCGACGACTTCTCGCTCACCACGTCGCCCACGAAGAACTGGCGTTCGGTGAAAGCCGAACGGTTCCAAATGGGGTGCACGTCGCGAAGACCCAGGGGCTGTCTGGCACTACCTGGTGAGCGCACGGTATCCACGGAGTTCACCATCAGCACGAGCGCTTACAACCGCCCCAAGGCGACGCCTTAGCGTAGTCCTAATCCACAGAGAGAGGATTGAGGTCAACAATGACAAAAGCAGAGTGATCGGTCGAACCGCGAGTGATCGACGTTCGCCAGGCCCGGCGATGCTCGAAGCCTTAGTCTTTTCTTCCGCGTATTCGCTCGGATTCTTCGTCATTGACATTTGGTGCTCCCGTTTTCCCCACATAGGCAAGGAGGAATACATTATTATCACATACTATCTCGGACACTCAAGACCTCGGTTTGGGTGGTCGGTCAACGCTCCGGAGGCGGGGATTTCTGAAGAAGTGCCCCGCCACCACCCTGCGTTTCGGTCAGAGGAGGAAGGACCATGAGTGAAACGGGGGCTTCTCGCGGGCACCAATACCTAGAGGTTCAAACGTCACAGCGATCCGTCTGCATTGACATCGAATACCTGACTCGGCCGCCCACCTTGATGTCAATGGTCGCCACGTGCAACTTGTCGAGGACTGTCGACCGGGCGATATGGACAGCCTGTAGTTCGGCGACGAGCATCTTCTCTGTATCATCCCGCGGAGACTGCTCTCGGCCCGTCGGGCCCCACGAAAAAAAACACCGGGGACGGACCCGATTCTTGAGGCCACATGGTGCGTCATCGGGTTAATGGGATTTCCGGGACGATCGCGATCGGAGTGGTTCGCAACCGCGTTGATATGTCCATGCCGGAGGCGACCATCTCGATCAGAGACTTCACGAGCGGGGGACTCAATCTTCGTTACGACGTCCTCGCCGGAGGAGACAGCGAGGTCTGAATTCTTTCAACTGATGACCCCAAAAATCTTTGATCGGACAGGCCGCGGGAGTTTCGGCGGTGCAGGTCAGTCAGCCGTGGTTCCTACCTAGGAGTGACCAGAGTTACCAGACCATCGACGGCGACCAATCCCTGACTCCCCTGGATCAAGGGATTGATATCGATCGTATCGATCCACGACCGACTCGCTGCGGCCAAGTGACCAACCGACACCAAGATCTCCTGAAGTTGCGTGCGATCCCACGCACCTTGACCCCTCACGCCGTCGAAAACGCCTAGATCATTGAATTCAGCGATGAGTTCATTCGCGTCTGAGGCCGACAGGGGCGCCATGCGTCCACTTACTCGGTTGAGAACTTCCACAAAAATGCCCCCAGGTCCAAATGCGAGAACGGGACCAAGTTCCGATGATCCCCGAACGCCGATGAACGCCTCGCCGCGGCCCGCGACCATCTCCTGGACTGCCACGACTCCAGACAGACCGCTCGAGCAAGCGAGACCCCGTAGGTCTTCTAGAACTCGCTCAATTTCGGCCTCTTCAACGCCGAGGCGAACGGCCTGATGTTCCGATCGATGCGCTACATCGGCCAGTTTGACGACGTAGGGACCCGCAAAAGGAGCGCTCGGAGGATCGTCGATATCGATCACGTGGAATCGCGCCACCGGCACATCTGCCCTTTGAAGTAGCTCCATCGTGTCGCGAAACGAGAGGATGGGCCCAATCTCAGAATCGACTGGAACTGCTGACGGACGCGTCATCTCGGGAACGTCCGACGCTGGAGTTACGCGCGCGTCCTGTCGAGAGCGCATGAATCGAGCCATCGTGCTGAGGCCTCGAAGACTTCCACGCAGTCCGTTGCCGACGCCGACTTCGTTGTCGCCCCGCAAGTCATTGAGCCACTGCCCACCGTGACCAGCGAGCGGAGAGATTACACACGGCATCTCCAAATTCTTGACGATGTTCGCGTACAGGGTGGAGATCACTTTGGCTCGGACGTCCCATTCGGCGACTTGGTGAAAGAATGCCACCGCGTCAAAGGCGGGGTTGCTGGTGTAGGTCTCGATCAGGTTCGTGAAAAGATCGTGGCGGGTCGCAGCGAAGCCGGTGGCATCGAGGGGGTTCGCCACCGTCGTTCCGGGCAGTACGGTGCCCACCCACTCCGCGAGCTCGGGCACATCAGGAATCTCCACGTTCTCTAAGTCCGCGAGGTCGGCGGCCATGGCTGCAAAGCCACCCGTCGCGGTGATCACGAAGAGCCCTTTCACCGGCGACCACTTTTCGGGTCTCAGTTGCTCGAGGAACTGCACGCGATCAACGAGCTCATCAACCTCGTCCGCAAGCTGGATACCGGCCTGCTTAAAGGCCTGTTCGTAGACCCAGGAGTCTCCAGTGAGAGATCCGGTGTGCGATTTTGCCATTTTCTGCGTGCGCTCGCTACGGGCGAGTTTGACGGCGACAATGGGTTTCCCCGATTCCCGCGCACGAGCTGCCGCCGCGAAAAACGCGTACGGTCGACGGATCTTCTCCACGACCAAGCAGATAACGCGCGTCGCCGGGTCGTCCACCAGGTAGTCGAGATAATCGGCCATGTCCGTCACGGGCTCGTTGCCCGCGGAGATCAATATATTGAGGCCTACGCCCCCCGCGCGCCAGGCGCTGGCGCTGAAGGACTCGAGCACCGCTCCGCTGTGACTGATGATCGACACACCGCCCACGCGTCGCTCAAAATGCGCCAACATCGTGAGATCGAGGAACTTGGGAACGTTGATGTAACCGACGCCATTGGGACCGATTATCGGCATCGACCCACGAAGTCCGGCCTCACGAAGTCGTGCCTGCAGTTGCACTCCCTCTCCCCCGACCTCGGCGAATCCGCCCGCGATCGTGATGAATCCACCGACCCCGAGAACGGCGGCCTCTTCGGCGAGGTTGGTTGTGCGTTCGGCCGACATCGTGCTGTACACCGCGTCGACCGGAACGCTTACGTCAGCGAGCGTCGGCACCGTGGGGTAGTCGTAGAACGACGGTGAGCGTCCGTTAACGAAGAAGACCTCGGCGTCGCTGTTGACCGTGTGAAGGCACGACTTCGCGTAGGGATTGGACTCATCGGCGCCAACAATGGCAATGGTGCGGGGGTGAAAGAGACGTTCCAGTTGGCGACGCTTCACTTCCTCGGGAATACGGGCGTCCTCGTCTAGGGAGAGTTCGGAGCTCATGGAGCTAAACGTGCACGTCGCCGTTTAGCAGCGCTCGAGCGATGACGATTCGTTGAATCTCGTTCGTACCCTCACCGATGCACAATAGAGGCGCGTCGCGGTAGTAGCGCTCAATGTGGCCCTCCGTCGAGTACCCGTACGCTCCGTGGATGCGAAGGGCCTCCGTCGCGTTTGCGAGCGCCGCCTCGGAGGCGACGAGCTTGGCCATTCCTGCCTCAAGGTCACAGCGCTGTCCGGCGTCATAAGCTTCGGCGGCGTTACGCACGAGTAGCCGAGACGACGTCACACGACACGCCATGTCCGCTAGCTTGAGTTGAATCGCCTGATGCTCACCGATCGGTTTACCCATAGTCTGGCGCAGGCGGCTGTAGTAGAGCGAGGCTTCGAGGGCCGCTGCAGCCACCCCCACGCCCCGCGCCGCAACGTTTATTCGCCCAAGCTCGAGCGCCCCGACCGTCTGTTGGAACCCATTGCCCGGCTCAAGACCGATCACCCGGTTTGCCGGAACACGCACGTCGTCAAACACCAGTTCGACGGTGTCGATTCCCTTGTAGCCCATCTTGCTGAGTTGGCGCGGTACGACGTATCCATCGGATTTGCGCACCACGATCAGGGTCATTCCCTTGTGACGGGGCTGTATCTCCGTATCAGTTTTCACGAGCAGCGCCAGACAGTTTCCGTTGCCCGCGTTGGTGATCCATGTCTTGACCCCGTTGATGACGTATTCGTCGCCGTCCAAGCGAGCAACCGTGCGAATGGCTTGAAGGTCACTACCGCAGTCCGGCTCAGTGAGGGCTAGTCCGCCTCGCCACACGCCCGTAGCCAACATGGGCAGCATCTCGTTTCGTTGTTCGTCCGTGCCAAAGCGGCGAATCAGTTCAGCCATCATGAGGTGCGAGTTCAAAACGCCAGTAAGTGAGATCCACGCGCCTGAGATCACTTCAACGATCTTGGAGTAGGACGTGGCAGATAGCCCGAGTCCTCCGAACTCTTCGGGAATCGTGGCACCGAAGAGTCCGAACTCGCGCATCTGTTCGACCATCTCTTTCGGATACTTGTCGGCGTGCTCAAGCGCAAGAACCTCAGGTAATACGTCCTTTTCGAGCCACCTGTTGATGACTTCTAGAAAATCCCCAATCTCGTCACCAACTCTGCCAGAAACCACCATATTTTCTGACCATCCCCCGAGTTCAGCACTTCTGGTATTGTATTAATGCAGACAATATACACCAGGCTCTACGATACCGATCGAATCCTAACGCGCGAAGGGAAACCCCGGATCGAATGATTGAAGAGGCCAACTACGCAGGCGACGTCGCCGAAGAGTTGTCCGAATGGATCCAAGCGAACTGGGATCCTGACATGTCATTAGGAGAGTGGTGGGAACTACTCGCGTATGCCCGATTTGCCGTACCTCATTGGCCTACCGAGTGGTTTGGTCGAGGCTGGAGTGTGAAGAAAGCCCAACTCGTCATGGCAACCCTTAGGACCAAGAAGGTGCCCGGCCCTCCCGCTGGACTGGGCATCATGCTTGCTGGCCCAACTCTATTGGCTCACGGCACACTTGAACAAAAAGAGCGTTTTCTGCCTGACATCGTGACCGGAAGAAGTAACTGGTGCCAACTGTTCAGCGAGCCTGGAGCGGGCTCTGACCTTGCGTCGGTTCGCACGCGCGCCGTGCGAGACGGTGTTCGGTGGAATGTCACGGGACAAAAAGTTTGGACCTCCAACGGTCAACTCGCCGACTACGGAATGCTACTGGCGCGTACAAGTGACTCCGAGGCACGCCATCATAATCTGACTTGGTTCGCTTTGGACATGGAGCAACCGGGTATCGACGTCCATCCGCTGCGCGAGATGACTGGACGTTCGCTATTCACTGAAGTATTCATTGACGATGCAGTGGCTCACGACGACGACGTCGTGGGCGGCGTAGACCGAGGATGGAGAGTCGCCAGGACGACGTTGATGAACGAGCGAATAGGTCTCGGCGGTGCGGGAGGTGCGGTGGGAGGAGTGCCCGGAGATCGCGGCGGCATGCTAAAACTCCGCGCAGGCGACGCGACTGCCACCGCGGTCCGTCGAAATTCGGGCACGTCACTCGTGATGAGAGGTCAGGCATTCGACGTTGTGCGACAGTTGGCAGAGCAGCGACCTCAGGTTCTAAACGCGCTAACGCGTGATCAGATCGCGGCCCTCTATGCGCTCGAAGAGGTCGCGCAACTGACCCAACGTCGTCTCGTGGCTGAAGGCGAGCAGAATCCGAGCTACGCGGCTCTAGGTTCGATCAGCAAGCTGCTCTCCACCAGGTCCACAAGAATGGCGCGAAACGTGGGGATGTCCCTCCTGCAATCGGAGGGCATGCTCTTCGCGAACGATCGGTCGCTTGCCGGTGTTATGCAAGAACACTTCTTGTTTAGCCCCGCGTCAACCATCTACGGCGGTACGGATCAGATTCAACTGAACATTATCGCCGAGCGAATCCTAGGTCTACCGCGCGATTGACTCTGAGAATCATGCAACGATTCCATTCCAAAGCGAATCCGGCGTTTGAGAACTCCATTTCGACTTATTGATAGCGGCTCGGAGTCATTCGCGTTTCGATCTCATATTTCGACAACACGAAATCGCTGGGGCTTAGCGTCATCGGAGTGGGCGGCCTTTTTTTCATCTGAACATATCACGCACTCAATCTAAGGTATTAAACGAATCTGACCGGAGCCGTCATCCTGGATCACCGACGCGATTTCCGAGATATTGCGCCGTAGGGTCTTCAAGACGCAGGTCTGGACCGCATCGCCCTCACGACGAAAAGAGAGCTCGCAGCGCCGGCCGACTCACCTTCATTGATAAAGTGAGCGGCAGCGTGTCAACGAATACGATGCGAATTGGAACCTCATAGCGCGCGAGACGACGTTCGACGAATACTTTGAGATCGCTTTCGCTCGGCGGGTCAATGTTCTCGCGCAGAACGACGGCCGCTGCAGGTACCGCGCCAAGTCGATCATCTTCAATGCCAACGACGGCGGCGTCTAAGACCGCCGGATGCTCCTTCAGCACCCACTCGACCTTTCCCGGATGGACCTTGAAACCTCCCCGAACGATCGCGTCGTCAACTCGACCCATGATCCAGAGAAACCCTTCTTCGTCAATTAGAGCCAGGTCGGTCGTACGCACCCAATTCCCGTTACCTTGGGCGGACTGCGGAGCGAGCACTTCAAGAACTCCCTGTTCACCGTTCGCCAAAACGCGCCCGGACTCGGGGTCGACGGTTCGCAAATGAACGCCAGGATGTGCACGACCGCTCGAGCCTCGATGTGACTTCCCATAGCGCAAATAGTCTTCAGGCGACCAGCTTGCAACGGCGCCCGCGAATTCAGTTGCTCCGTAGGTCGTCATGAACGGGACTTGGAACCGAGATTCGAAAGCTTCTTGAAGTTGTGGAGGGGTCCCCGTAGTCCCACCCCGCACGTAACGAAGAGAACTAAGTCTTGATGGATCAATGTCAGCATCGAGGATCATTCGCATGGCCGTCGGATTCACTTGCGCTAGGCGAACTTCGTAGCGCTCGATGTAAAAGGCCCACCGCTCAGGATCAAAGCGCTCCATGAGGATTATCGGTCGGCCAGATGACAAGGCGTCGACTACGAACGCTGCGCCCGAAATGTGTCCAATGGGGTGCCAGACGAGTGCGGGGCGCAATACGGTCGATTCCTTGGTTCTCCCACTTCGTTTCACAGGACCGGCTTGCCCTAGAGCGGCGTCCAGATTGTCGTAGGTTAGCGAAATTCTTTTTGGGGGGCCCGTCGTGCCACTCGTTAGCATTGCCACGGCGACCCCGGATCGATCAGGGAGATTTCGACCCGGCTTCATTTCGCGAAGGACTCGGAGCGGCCTTTTGGGATCGTCGCTTAACTCAATAACTGCGGCCCCCGACGTGATAGCCGCATCCATCACACCTGATCGGCTCAAGTCATCGCGACTCGCCGCGACAACGTGCAAGCCAAGACTTTCGATGTCCAACGCAAGATCTTGGTCGGCAAACATAGGACTAAGCGCCACATAACAGTGACGTAATGCGAAGGCTGCCGCGAAGAGGGCCAGATGAGGAGCCCGGTTTCTGGTCACAATGCCGACCGAGAAGCCTCCACCGTGTCCGTCGGGCGCGACAGCGCTTTTCAGTTCGCTGATGGCACTAGCCATGTATGACCATGAAAGACTGCCCTGTTCCACAATGATCGCCGGACCCTTGCCGTGTTCTATGCAGTTCAGAATCCCGTCAGATAACTGGCAACCACTCATCTGCTTGTGGCCGAGGTATCTTCCGAGCGTAACCGTGAACGGTCAGATGACTTGCCTGTGTGCGCTGCAAGCGGTCGAAACTCCCAGCACTTTCCCGATCGAGGCAAATTTTCTTTCCCTTGAATTGCCCTTCTTCGTGATGGTCAGAAATTAGTGGCGTGGGCATACGCCATCAGACGAAAGCGTACGTCATTGGGTGTTTGGATGCGCGTCGCTGTCAAACCTCGACGAAGTGACAGCAAGGAGAATTCACACCAATCTAGATCGGCTCGAGTGTAGGGAGAATTCCCTCAGCGATTTGTTTAGGGCTTCAGAATTAACTTCTAAAACGCCATATGTCGTAAGTCAAAATCACGCCCGGCGACTTTACCCTGCGAATGACAACGCGTCAACCGGGACTCTCTGCCAGAACGCTAACCAGATTGGCTTGGATCCGGACCAGCAAATTAGCGAGGTGTTCGCGTTCGACCTGATCAAGACCTTTACGCATTTCGGTCCGGAGTTTCTTATCTACCTCCACAATTCCTTCAGAAAGTTTCGAGCCTTCCTCAGTCGCAACGAGTAACCAGACCCGACGATCGGCGGCGTCGGGCGTACGGCGAAGGAGTCCACGATTGCTCAAGTTGTCTACTATGGTCCCCGCGGGGGCCCTACCCATTCCGATTCGCTCCGCCACCTTGGTTTGCGACATCGGACCATGTTCAACAACGTATTCGAGCAAGCACGCCTCTGAAAGATTGAGGCCAATCTCTGCAAAGAGAAGATCGTATGCCCGCCTGATGGATTTCGACGTGGCCATCAGCGTAGATTCGAAGCGTCGCCATGGAGGAGCATCGAGTTCGTGACTCACTTTCGATCGCTCAGACAAATTGACCATCAGTACTCACAGTGGCTGCCGTCGGGCCGAGGTTGGTGCCACGCCAAGGCTGTGACGGAGATCGGAGCCGACCCAAACCGCGAAGCGCCTGCACTTCTCGAACATTTTTCGTTTTCATTGCTTGCTTCCATTCGTCCGATCGCGTTCGCGCAACCAGCCTCGCGGTAAACCGCTCGAATTGTTCTGGCCACACTCATAATACGCGATACTGTAGTTTACAGGCAGGAATCGGAACCAAGCTCGATATGCACTAGCTTTTCAGCACAATTGCTGCAGCATTACCTCCGAGGCCCATAGTTTGCGTCAACGCCAGTTTGGCGCCTGGAACCTGTCTTTTGCCCGACCAGCCTCGAAGTTGGTGTACCGCCTCAAAAACTTGAAAAATACCCATGGCCATGGTGGCCTCTCCAAAAGACAAGAAGCCTCCGCTGGGATTTATTGGCATGCGACCGTCAGGCATCGTCTGGCCTTTGACGAGGAGAGAGTCGGACTCCCCGGGTTCACACATACCCAACAATTCGGGAACCTGAAGTTCGTGAAAGACAGAATTATCGGCGAGTTCAACCAAATCCAGCTCCTTGACCCCCACACCGGCCTGAAGGAGAGCCTTTGCCACGGCTCCCGTGATCTCCGAATGATGCAATCCCTGCTGGCCCGCAAATCCAGCTACATCTGACGGTATCGCGTCGCCCCAGAGTTTCGTCGCAACCGCACAGCCGGCCACCCAGACCGGTGAACTCTTCATTTCGGAAAGCCGCTCTTCGGCACAAATCACTGCCGCCGCAGCGCCATCGCTCACTGGGCATACCTCATACAGATGCAGCGGTTCGCTGATTATCGGGGACGCCAATACCCCGTCGACCGTCAACTCATCGCGATACCTTGCATATTCGTTGTCCCGCGCCAATATTCGTGACTTGACACTTACCTGTGCAAACGTTTCTGGCGTCGTACCTAATTCTGCAATTCGTCTGTTCGCTTCGAGAGCCCAGACGTTCGGACCGGTTACTCCAACGCATCGTTGCTTTACGTACTCGGCATCCGTGTCCTCTTTGCTGGCGGCGTACTGAATCATCCCCTTCGGAAGCTTCTCCCCCCCAAGCACGAGCATGACGTCGTAGACACCGCCGGCAACCATTGAATACGCGGTGTGGAATGCATTCGCTCCCGACGCACATCCTGCCGAAAGGTTGTACACGGGGACCCCACTCTGGCCAAATGTGCGAACAATGTCGTTCCCATTGAGCCCCCACCCCCGTCCACCAGACCTTGAACTGGCAGAACTTATTGCCTCGATCTGGGACCAACTCACGCCCGCGTCGTCAAGGGCCCGACCAACTGCATCTCCGATCAGATCGGTAACCGATTGGTCGAATTTGCCATATTTGTGGAGTCCGACACCTACCACTGCGACGCGTCTCATTTACGTCCCCGGCCATTTAATGGACGAAACTTCCAACCGATTCGCGGTGCACCCGCTTCATCAGTTCCCAGATGACCCGATACAATCTCGACTCTTGCATTGACCTCAAGTTGTGTCTCGTCGTCGGTATCGATCCGCCCAAAAATCCGCAGTCCGTCGTCCAGATCCACCAAACCCAATACGTACGGAACGAAGGGCTCGTCGCGAAGCACAGGATCGGGCGGCGCGTAATTCTGCCGGGCATAACTCCAAAGTGTTCCTTGTCCACCAAATCGAGCGCCAACTATCGAGGAGTTGTCGCAGTCCGGATTGGCACATCTCGAAACCGCAGGAAAAAACGGACTTCCGCAGTTCTGACATCTCGATCCAACCAATCGAATTGCGTCCCCGTCATCGATCATCAGATCGGGGATAGCGTGAATATCTGCTTGATCGGCCATTCGACTCCTCGCACCATTCGGCTTTCTGTTTTGACAAGTTAGGGCAGAATACTGTAACTTTCAATATTATAACTACTTAGCGATTAACTCGTTAATAAATACGGGGAGTGTGATGAATCGGCATAATTTCGAGAGTTACAAGGACAGATACGAGACAATCTCTCTGGAACGAACGGACGATGGAATTTTGACCGTCACGCTCCACGCTCCGAACGATCCGGAAAGTCCCGTGGACTATTGCGCGCCTTATGACTGGCACTACGCGCACGTCGAATGGTCTTACTGCTTTTTTGACATCGCGCGTGATTATCACAATGAGGTCGTGATCTTGACGCACACTGGTCCGGATTTCATAAAGGAAGAACAAATCGTCGATATAGGAGTTTCGGTACCGGTCTCGGCCTGGGACAAAACGCAATCCCACGGCTATTGGCTGCAGATGGGTCTGCTCGGCATCGAATGCCCGGTCATCGGGGTGGTCAAAGGTGCAGCCTGGGTTCACGCCGAGTTGCTCACGCAGAGTGACATCGTGCTGTGCTCGGAAGATGCGAGTTTCGGCGATGTGGCGCACTTTGAAGGCGGTTTCTTGGCGCCAGGTGACGGAGTGCAAATTGCGTGGCCCAGTGTCCTCGGTCCCACGCGTGGATCGTACTTCTTGATGACCGGTCAAGTCCTCGATGCTCAGCAAGCCCTCAATCTCGGAGTCGTCAATGAGGTGCTGCCAGTAGATCAACTGCTCCCCCGAGCTCACCGACTGGCTGAGGAGATCTTGCGACGGCCGAAGTTGGTACGTCGCTACGCCCGCATAATGGGCACGCACGCTGCGCGAATAAAGATGACAGAGCAACTTGGATTCGGGTTGGCCTTGGAGGGCCTGAGTTCGGCGGCCCCAAGGGAAATGGAACAGAGGGCCAAATGACGGTACATGAAGCTGAAAGGAAGCCATCCAAATGAGCGAGGAAGCAACGGGAGAGTCGGCGAACACATCGGACAGACTGATCCTCACAGAGGACCATGAGGGCGTGAGAGTCTTCACGATAAACCGACCGGCCCTCCTCAATGCATGGGATCGCAGCGTAACCCCGGAGTTCCTGGACGCGCTGAGGGCGGCGGATTCGGACCCGGGAGTGAGGTGCTGTGTAGTCACTGGAAAGGGCGACAAGGCATTCTGCGCTGGTGCAAACCTCAAGGACCCTAACTCCCACGTGACAACTTCCATCGACGACGAGCTAATTGCAATGCGGACGCTGGACGATCCAATATGGCTAAAAAAAGTGATCACGTTCCGCAAGCCTCTGATCGCAGCCGTCAATGGATATGCCATAGGCGCGGGATTCTTCTTGGCGCTTTGCTGCGACATCATCATCGCATCTGAGAATGCGGAGTTTCGTATGCCCCAAGCTGCGCTGGGCATACTTCCGACATTCGGCGCCACGGCGAGACTCGCCCAGTGGGTCGGTCGAGGCAGAGCCATGAACATTGCTCTGACTGGACGAGCAGTGTCTGCCGAAGAAGCAGAACGCATAGGCCTGGTGAGCACAGTCGTTTCGCAAAGCGAGTTAATGCCGTCTTCACTTGCCTTGGCAGCGCGACTCGCGGCGATGCCTCAACTCGGGGTAGCACTAACGAAGGAATCGCTAACGTCTGCGATGGAAAGTGGCGCTCTCGACTTTACGTCCGTAGCGGATATGTACCGGTACATCGCGCTTACGCTCACGGAGGACACGAAATCTCAGCATCAAGGTTGGCGCGAACGACGCTAGCGATTCGAAATCTTGAACCGACGCATTTCAGTTGAGACGGTGATCACGCAAGCCAAGTTCGTGGAAACCCGCTGAACAGAGAAACGCTGACGCTTTTGGATGTGCACCATACGGTGGACATGGGAATTCTTTGAGATTGGGACGCTCACCACTTGTCTCGGTGAATTACCTCACTGACAGGTTTGCGCTTTAATTCTGAATATGAACGGGCAGGCCAACCAACAGGCATCGTAACTCCGATCATCTTGTGATCAGGAATACCCAATATTCTGCGGACGGATCGCACGTTCCGATGATGCGTGGCGGTGGTCGCGACACCAAGGTCTAGAGCACGGGCCGCGACGAGCATGTTTTGAGCTGCCCCATAGATAGCAGACAGAAGATAACGGTCCTCATTTGCATCGCCCGGAACCAAACTTGACCCGCAGATAAAGATGAGTACCGGTGCGACCTGAAGATTCTCCAAGAGGTGGACTGCGCTCTCATAGATTCGCTTCTTTGCGGGGTCGCGGATCGTCTTGACTGCGGTCCGCATCGATTCAATTGCAACAGCATCAGGACACATCGCTTCGCAGAGGCGAGTTCGTTGATCAAGCGATTGGACGACGACAAAATCCCAAAGCTGGGCGTTGTCAGGATTAGCAGCCCGAGTCCCTGCCCAAATCAACCTTTCGATTAGATCGTCAGGGACAGGATCGGGCCGCAACCACCGCATCGTTACAGCACTACCCATGGCGTCGAATACATCCACGATGCAACTTCTAGCGACCGCGCGGCATCTCGAGCACGCGCTGCGCGATTATGTTTCTTTGCACTTGCTCAGTACCGCCGTAAATGCTCGCAGCACGACCATACAGGTATCTGTAGGTCGTCTCGTCTCTCTGTCCGATGAGCCCTGGCACAAAATCCAGGTCCAATTCAAGTGCGCCGAGCATTTGGATTACGCGATTCATGAGAAGTTTGTCTACGGATGTTTCAGCTCCAGATGGCTGACCTCCCGCGCGGCGCGACAGCGTTGAATAGATGTGTAATCTGCATGCTTCATACGCCGTGTAAATCGTTTCGAGTTGCAATTCCGCATTCGCTGGCAAGTTCCTTTCTCGTGTCACAAGGGTATCGAGTTCATCAAACACTCGGCGGAAGCTGGCGACGAATCCAACATCGGCTGCGCTTCTCTCCGAAGAAAGCACACTCGTAGCCAACGGCCAACCAGCACCTTCGTCTCCGATCCTGCAATCGATCGAGACTTTCACGTCATCAAAAAACACTTCGTTGAACTCTGAAGTGCCCCAGATCTGCTTTAATGGCCGAACCGTGATACCGGGCGCATTCATGTCCACAGCGAAGCAGGAGATCCCCTCTCGCTTCGGTAACTGGGGATCCGACCTAGCTAGAACCAGGCACCAGTCTGCCCATTGGGCTCGACTCGTCCAAATTTTCTCTCCGTTCAGTACGTATAGTTCGCCATCGCGCGTCGCGCTCATCTTCAGAGATGCCAGATCTGAACCCGCACCCGGTTCGCTGAATCCCTGGCACCACTGATCATCTCCGCGAAGCATGGCGGGCAAGAATCTCTTCATTTGCTCTTCTGTGCCAGCGGTCCAGAATGCCCGAGCAAGGTGGTTTATTGCGCGAACGCTTGGCGCTCCGCAAGCGCCCAACTCCTCGTTCACTATTGCGTCATAAATTGGACTGAGTCCCTGACCACCGTGTTCTATCGGCCAGCTAAGTCCCAACCACCCAGCTTCATAAAGTTCACGGTGCCAATCCCGCGTGTAATGATTTCCTCGTTCGTCGTGATCCGGTGGTGGCGCGGCCGGTATGTTGTCGTGCAGCCACTCCCGGACCCTGGCTCGAAATTCCGCTTCCTCATGAGAATCAACGTATTTCACGTTGCCCCCCTTCTGAGACGACCAACGACGGGCAGTTGCCAGTTTTCGTTACCCAAGATTTCGCGATCAAGGAGGGCGCGTTTCAAGAAGACGTGCGCCATGCAGTCCCACGTAATTCCCATACCCCCATGAACTTGAATGGCAGCCTCGCATACTGTTCTGGCGGCCGAAGAACAGTACGCCTTGGCTGTACGGGCGGCGAGAAGCGCTTGATCAACTTCGCGGTTGTCCGCGGCCCAACACGCGTATCGTGACAGGGCTCGGCTGGCCTCGACATTGACGTGTTGTTCCGCACACAAGTGTTGGATCGACTGAAAACTCCCGATCGGAACTCCGAACTGTTCGCGAATCTTCGAGTACTGGACTGCGAGATTCAGCGCGCCTTGCATAACGCCGACCAGATCTGCACATACCAATGACAACGCAAATGCTGTCCACCGCGCGAGCGCGGGCTCTTGAATCTCTCCAAGGTCATCTTGCATTTCGATGGATGACTCCACGCGAATGACTTGCGTTTGACGCGTTAGATCTAATTGCATCGGCATTGCCACGCCGCGAAACTGCACGATTGATAGTAAAGGAACATCTTGGGATCTAAGTGCGAGTACACCGTCAGCGCCGGCGGCATCAAACGCCACTAAGGCATCCTCATCTTCTAGTGTGGCTAACGACGTGAGAGCCGTGTTTAGTCCGACCGCCAGCCTCCTCTGTCCCGACACGACCGGCACAACCACTTTCGGCGCGACTCCAGCGTGTCGAAGAAGTTCGGTGGCGAGCACGGATCCTAAGAATGGCAACGGCACCAAGTGCTGCCCAAATGCTTCCGCGATGAGTCCAATGTCGACTGCAGAGGCAGTTCGTCCCCCGTTCTCGTCAGGCTCCGCCAACCCAAGGAATCCCCCGTTTGCCAAGATTTGCCAGCTTGCTCTGTCGTCCCGAACGTCCAGATCAGCAACGTTTTCAAGACCGAGATGTTTTGCTAGCCTGAGCGCCTCATCCAGCAATAATGATTCCGATTCACTTAGAGTCAGATCCCGTTCCATGCCCCTACCACCGCGGGCGGACTAGCGACGCGCCGGAAAACGCGCATATTTGTTTAAAGCTCACCCGATGCCGGAGCACGCATAAGCGCGACGCCTGTATCTCTTTCAACCTTCGACAAATTGCCACCATTATTCCCAACTCACTCATTATCCAAACAGTACCCAGGCACTTCCGCCCTCCCAACCCTCGCACTCTCATTGGTCAGCCAAAGTGTGGTAAAAATACTGTATCAAGAATTATTGTATCGTTGAGTGAATGATAAGGCAACTAGATATGGAGGGGCAATGAATCGGCATAATTTCGCGAGTTACAAAGACAAGTATGAGACCATCTCTCTGGAACGAACGGACGACGGAATTCTGACCGTCACACTCCACGCTTTGAACGATCCCGATAGCTCCGTGAGTTACGACGCTCCCTACGACTGGCATTACCCGCACGTCGAATGGTCGTACTGCTTTTATGACATCGCGCGTGACTATCACAATGAGGTCGTGATCTTGACGCACGCTGGTCCGGATTTCATAAAGGAAGAACCCATCTCCTTGGGAAAGAGTGAGTCAGTACCAGCATTGCTTTGGGACAAGAACATGACCAACGGGTATTGGCTGCAGTTGGGGCTGCTCTCCATCGAGTGTCCTGTCATCGGGGTGGTCAAAGGTGCAGCGTTGGTTCACGGTGAGTTAATCACGCAGAGTGACATCGTGCTGTGCTCGGAAGATGTCCGCTTCCAGGATGGACACTTCAATGGTGGCTTCTTGGCGCCCGGTGACGGAGTGCAAATTTCTTGGCCCTTTGTCCTCGGTCCGACGCGTGGATCGTACTTCTTGATGACTGGTCAAGTCCTCGATGCTCAGCAAGCCCTCAGTCTCGGAGTCGTCAATGAGGTGCTGCCAGCGGATCAACTGCTCCCCCGAGCTCACCAACTGGCTGAGGAGATCTTGCGACGGCCGAAGTTGGTACGTCGCTACGCCCGCATAATGGGCACGCACGCCGCGCGAATAAAGATGACTGAGCAACTTGGATTCGGGTTGGCCTTGGAAGGCTTGAGTTGCGTTGCCGAAAGAGAGTAAATCAACGCTTCTTCCTAGACTCCGGAGGTAAGCGTGATCGTGTGTGATGTCGAAGCGCGAGACGCGCCTCCTCTCGTCATCAAGCCTCCCGTCACCGTGCCACGCGGAACATTTTGGAAGCTTTAAGCAATTAGACAGAATTGTCACCCAAAGTCAAGGGTGGAGATTTCGAAGCGCCGACATAAACAGCAACACTGAGGAAGGATGCCAACCGATGGCCAATGACATTGAACAGGGAGTTGAGGATGCTGTAATCGCCGACCAGTTGATCACCGGACTTGAACTTGAGATTACCGATGATACCGCTCGTTCCTACACGAACAGCGTGGGCGACGAGAGATTCGACGCGTTTCAAGCTCAGGTGCTCTTAACAAACGGAATGCGAATCGCGCCAAATATGATCTTTGACCGCGAACTGGGAACACGGCTGGTGGGACCCACTCAAGCGTTTGCGCTGCACGCAAAGCAAGAGTTTCGCTTCAGAAAGCCCTTGGAGATTGGCTCGACTTATCAAATGAGAGGACGTATGTCTGAGGTCTATTCGAAAAGGGATGTCGACTATGTCGAGCTCGTTTCCCACTGCCATGAAATTGGAAACTCATCTGAGTGGAACATTGAGTCCGTATACACACGAGCCGTGGGATTCTCAAAACAAGTTAGTGACAGGCGATCAAATCGACCGAGCTTGCCACTTTCGTCATGGTTCGAGACCGTAGGGGCGGAACACGGAGTTGGCTTTCCGGCCGTGGGAAGCGTCGTTCACGGCCCAGTAAGAGTGTTCGACCAAACCCTGGTCAATCTCTATTCAGGTCCGCGCTCGAGTTTTCACACGGACGCCAACGAAGCCAGGAAGTCGGGCCTTTCCGGTACGGAAATACAAGGGCTAATGGCCACCCAACTGGAGACGGAGTTGTACCGAGACATCTTTGGTCTTCGTTTCTTTGAGATCGGCGATATAAGTGTTTCCTACATCGCACCTATTCCGGTGGCGTCGGCTCTACAGGCATACTGCGTTGTCGAAGAACACGGGATCGCCGGTACGAGACTTCGATCTGCGGTAGTGACGAGCAGCGGCGACGTTGTAACGGTGGGTCGGGCATCATGTGGAATCGTGAATTAAGGCTTCTCCGGCACGCCTCGCTGTCGCCCTCAACAAGTTGAGCGGCAGTTGTGTTACCACCGAACTGAAGAGTTTTCAACTTTAGGCGGAAGTCGTGTCGTACGTAACGATTGCGTCAACGACCTTCATCCCTTTTCCCTGACGGAATAACATTCCCGGATTGATATCCATCTCACCGATGAGGCCTTCGAAATCAAGCACCAGCGTCGACAGTCTCACCAATGCATCAGCCAGCGCGCCTACATCGAAGCGCGCCGTACCTCGGAGACCCGTCATAAGTCGATGTGACCGTAAAGTCCGGACCATTCTTCCCGCCGAACTTTGATTTAGCGGAGCGAGTCTCATGACGACGTCTCCCATCACTTCCACGGCGATGCCCCCGGAACCTACAAGGACGGCCGGCGGATAGCCGTATCCGGTTGTGGAAGCACCGAGATAAATCTCCATACAGTCGAACAGCATCTCTTGGACAACAATCTCGCAGCTGCTTTCGCCAATCGACTTCGCCTTACCGAGTAGTTTTTTGACGGCACGACGCAGCTCCGCAGCATCCCGAAGGTTGACGTATACCCCGCCCACATCAGTCTTGTGGCTCGTCAAATCACTATTTGCGAACTTCGCGACCACGGGATATCCGAAATCGCCAGCAGACTTCAATGCCATGTCAACAGTTGATACGAGTGCCTGACTTACGACATTGAACCCGTAAGCGGCCAACAATGACTCCGTGATCGTGTGGCTCGCGATGCGTCTTCCATCAGCGACCTCCCCTTCCATCTCATTCCTAATAGCTTGCACCTCAACTGCATGCGCCATAGCCAACGCAGGATTCGTTGCGGTTCTGCGGCCCAGCCCGCTACTGCTTTTCCTTTTCTCTCGATATTCCACGACTGCTTTCAGTGAAACGAAGCAGCGGCTCAATCCTTCTACGAGCGCTAGGGAAGAAGAACTCATGTATTGCTGCCATGACTCTGGAATCGCCTTTACTGCCGGTTGGCACAGGATGACTGGTTTTTTGATTTGAACAACCGATTCCTCGAGAGCGGCTAAGAACCGGCCGCTTGAGCTGGGGTCGGTGAGCCCGCAGGCGACCAACACGCCATCGAATTCTGCGTCGACTAGGCACCCCTTAACGTATCGAGATATCAACGAGGTCGACGTAGATTGCCGATCCGAAGATCCGGCTGTTATTCCTGGTACCTCAATGGGATTTTCAATGGCGACTGTCTTAGGACTTACCGTCCTTAGATCACTGGCAAAGTGCTCGGGGTATGGTGGAAGATCAATCTCGTGCTCGGCCGCAAGATCGGCGGTCAGGGTTGCCAGCCCGCCACCGATTGCAAAGATGCCAAAGCGCCGACCCTTTGGCCAAAGGTGACGAGGAAGTTGGCAAAAGAGAATGCATTTGTCCATGGCATCATCGAGGTCTGTCGCTCGGAGGACTCCTGAGCGTTCGAACAGTGCGTCCACGTATTCGTCTGGTCCGGAGAAAGATCCGGTATGAGCCAACGCCGCCCTCCGAGCTTGCGCCGAGTGACCAACTTTGATTGCAATAATGGGTTTCTGGCGTCGATACGCTTCCTGAGCCACTTCGAGGAATCGTCTCGGATTTCGAATTGTTTCGATATAAAGGCAGAGAGCCGACGTCGACGAATCAGCAACTAGGAACTCCATGTAATCACACAGATCCAAGCCAGCTTCGTTCCCGCTGGATATGGCGTAACTGATTCCTAGATGACGGTCATATGCAGCTTGCATCAGCCACGAAGTATTGCCCCCGCTCTGTGACACAATGGCGAGGTTGCCCGGCATGGATTCTACGTACGAAGGCCCGCAATACGCTGCAATGCCCGCTCGTCGATTGATGATTCCCAAACAGTTTGGCCCACACAGCAATATCCTGTGCCGCAGGACAAATGTTGATAGATCCGACTGCAAGACACTTCCGTGGGAGTCCGAGTAATCCGCGTAGCCGCTCGCGATGAGTACGACTGCCCTGACCCCAACGGATGCGCATTCTTCGACGACTTCGAAGGCTCTGTCTCGGCCCACGAATACGAGCGCAAGATCAGGAGTCGACGGCAAGCTCTTCAAATTTGGATAAGACGTTCGACCCCATATGCTCTCTATCGTTGGATTCACGACGTATATGTCCCCCGAATATTGGAAGTGGTCGAGGTTTTGATAAGCCTGTTTGGCGAAGCCGATCCGCTCCGTGGCACCAACCAGCACGATAGATCGAGGTGAAAGCAACGGGGTCAGGTCGGTTCGCAAAGAATCTTGGTGATCTAGACCATTGTCATCTTCTGAAGTGTCGTGTGTCATCGCTTTTCCGATCTCTGAACGAATCTGCGCCGCCTAACCACCGGGCAATTGGACACCGTCCTCCAGGCTTGGAGGAGCGGTTAGCGCGATCGGCGGATTGCCCTCAATCCGCCACGGTATGCCGGTGAGTCGCTGGCCAGACCAATCTGGATGGTTGAAAGGCGCAAAGAATTGTCGGTCCTGGAGGTGCGGATAACTAGGAAGTTGAACGGGAGAAAGCACCTCCTCACAGAGGACGCCATCGAGATGAAGTGAGTCAGCGAGTTCCTTGGTCTTTTTGACAGCTACCACTTCCGCGACAGCTGTGTCCAATTCATCCCGAAATTCGAAACGCTCTCTCGCCGTTCGGAAGCGTCCATTTGAGAGTGCTTGTGGATGGCCCAACATCTGGCAGAGCGCATCGAACGAAGCGTCAGAGGTCACCGATAAGGCGACCCAACCATCTTCGGTGCGGTACACGCCGTTCGGCGCGAACGGTGAGATATCATTTGCCCTGTCAACGAGGTCGTCGCTGTTTTGGTCGACGGAGGCTGCTGCAAGAAACTCATTGAACCGAGCGCACACCAACTCCGCCATCGAAAAATCAATACCTTGAGATTCGTTCCCCGCGGGACCCACGGCCCAAGCAGCCACGATCGTTGCTACCGCATATCCGCATATAAGGTCCGCCCACGGCATATCTACGTCCACTTCGCACGGAACCCCGGCGTCATTACGCGTGAGGTACATGAGACCGCAAGAGGTTTGAAGATTGTAAGCGTATGTTCGATATTTAGAGTAAGGGCCATCGTAGCCAAATCCGGAAAAACTTACTACAAGATTGGGCCTTTCACCGGGGAAAACAGAATACGCTGAAACGCCAAGCGCTCGGGCGCGACCTTCACCGACATTCTCGATGATCACATCGCTGCGACTCACGATGCCTTCCAGATCCTCCATTTGGGAGTCAATATCGATGACGCGGTTGGTCTTGGAGTGGTTTACCATGGCGAAGGACGCCGTGAAGTCGGGCTTACCGTCAATCGGGGATCCCCGGCGCCGAAACAAGTCGATGCGTCTTAGATCCTCAAGCTTTGTAACATTTGCCCCGAGTGCGCCGAGCAGTGCTCCAGCCAGAGGTACCGCCAAAACGCGACCAACCTCTAAGACTCGCAGACCTTCGAGTCGGCGGCACTGACGCGAGGAATTCGTTTCTCTCGAGTGAGAAACCGAGGTGAACGGTCGATCAACGACGCTGAACTCCGTTTGGCCCGGGCCCTCAATTGTTTTGAGCGTCTTGCGGAAGTTGAGTTGGGGTGACGAAAGTATCTCAGACGGGCTGTACATTCCGGTCGCTGGCACGCCCTGCGCCTGAAGCAGCGATTCAGCGTCCAACCTAGTTTTGTCCTTCAACCAGTCGGAAACTCGCTCATCTACGGTGCTAAAGTTTTCGATGCGGAACTCCGAATTGGCGAACCTCTCAGTCCATGATGGCGAGTCCATTGCCTTGACAACGCCTTGCCACTGGTGGTCTTCTATTGCCGAAATACGAATCAAACCGTCGAGGCATTTGTAGAAGCCAGCGGGCGCTCCGTACCGACCCGGAGCCACCGCCGTCGGACTTAGAAGTGCTCGCGTCAATGAAAGCATCGGCCCCGTTGCGATTGTGGCCTCCTGCGCCGACAAGTCCAGGTGAACCGCCGAACCGCCGGTTGCCAGATCGACGCACTGACAACTTGCAAGAGCTGCGGCTTGCCCCGCGCTAAGAAGCGACTGATAGCCCGCTAGCTTCACGGGAGATCCGGTCGACTTATCGTGAACAGATCCCAGCACGCCACTGAGCGCCGAGAGGGTGAGTTCACTGGCTACGTCGTCTTGACGTCGGCCAGACAGCCCGAAAGCCGATACGGTCACCCAACTCCGCTCGTTGATCCCGCTTACCCACCCGACATAATCGTTCGCCAAGCGAAGTTCGGGCAGACCAAATGGTGCCCCGCCTACGCGGTCACAAATCATTAGAGTGGCTGACGGTTCAACCCCGCACTCTAGCCGCCATCCCTCAATTAGTTTCTCTAATTCGTTGAGCGAAGGATTACCAATCGGAGTCGGGAACCGGAGAAGCCGCTTATCACGGTCGAGCACAATCGAAATGAAGCTTTCATCTTCGTCCTCACCATTTCGCCTCATCGTCGGACGACTATGCCGATGCGGTGACCTCGCGTCGACCACGGTGGTAACCGTGGCTCCCAGCATCGCGAGAATGGACCCTGCGCTCGCTCCTGCGACTCCATCGCCAATCTCCAGTACGTGGAGTCCATCGAGAAAACCTCTCGGGACTTGATCAGGCGCTTTCAAGCATGTCACCGTGCCCTTTCTCCAAGTCACTGACACCCAACTTCACTCCCCCTCGAGCAAAGAAACATCTCACAATTGATCGCCTCGTTCTCGGGCTTCATATATGTCACTCAACGAAGATGCGCCTTTACGCTTTCTGGAAATCTCTGATGCCGCGTTTGAATTGTGTGTCCACTGATGAACGAGAAAGTGATATTTCCAAGAATCGCGCTTCCCCATCAGATCCCAGGCATGGTTCAATGAATCCTTTACCATCCTTGTCACGACAGGGGGTGCAAGGGCGATTCGCTCGGCAAGAGCCTTCGCTTCTTCCATCATTTGATTCAACGGAACTACACGATTCACTAAGCCGATGCGCCACGCTTCAGCGGCGTCGATCGGATCTCCCGTAAAGAGAAATTCCTTAGCTTTGCGAACCCCCATTTCCCAAGGCTCCACAAGCAGTTCAACTCCTGCACCGGCGCCTCGCAGAACAAAATTCTGGAACGAGGCATTATCCGCCGCAACGATCAGGTCGCACATGCACGCGAGCATCAAGCCCGCTGCCAGGCAACTTCCTTGAACTGCAGCGATCGTCGGTTTGGGGAAGTCGTGTATCCGCTCGCAACGTTGGTAGTACATGGTGCGCTCATGCGCATACTTGCCCTCTGGTGTTGTGCGCATTTGAATCCACTTGTCGACTTCCGCGCCGTCGATCAAATGTTTCAGATCGTGCCCGGACGAGAAATGCTTACCTGCACCGGCCAGGATTACAACTCGCACCTCTTCGTCGGCCTCTGCCATGTCAAACGCCGTATTGAGTTCGTCAATCAGGATCGAACTTTGCGCATTCGCGACGTCAGGCCGATTCATCGTTATGGTTGCGATCCGTCCTTCCGTTTGATAAATGACTGTTGAGTCGTTCACGGTATGCCACCGTCCTTCCTGTCGCCGAAAACAACGCATGAGTCACCCGGCGGTCCAAAGGTGCTTTCGAAGGGGGGGCGTGGCGCACTTGGCCACGAAGCTAGAAAACGAGCCTCGCAAATCGATCGTTGGCTCACTCGCCCTGCCACTCTATCCAAACGTCTTGGGTGTGCTCCCCAAGCAGCGGCGGTGACGTAATTGGGTCTCTCGGGCTGGCGTAACGAGTCCAAGGTAACCCGGGCATTCTGCAGTTACCCAATACCGGGTGGTGGACCGACTGAAATAGACCTCGTGCCAGTATGTGTGGATCTGAAATGACTTTCTCCGCATTAATAACGGGAGCCGCTCTCAAACCCGCCATCTGCAGGCGAGCCGCAATATCCTCAACATCATATTGAAGCAACTCTTGTTCAATCATCCGATCCAATTCAGACTGGAGTTTTCTGTCGTGAGCATGATCGAATCTCGAACTCGTTAGCGCTGAAGGATTCCCCAACACATTGCAGAATTCTCGCCACTCCTTGTCATTATGGATCCCCAATGCTAACCATTGATCTTCTCCTCTGCACTTGTACACTCCACTCGGAGCTGCACAGTCGAGTTCGTTCGCCTCGCTCGTTAACTGGAGATTGTCACGGCTGACGTAGGAAAAGAACTCTGGCAATTGCGCAGCGACCACTTCCGCCATCGAAATATCGATCCAATCATCGGTTGGAGGAGGATCGACGAGACTCCGAAGTGTGAACGCTGCCATCCACACTGCGGAAACAGTGTCGGACCACGCCGCTCTAACGTTTGTCATATTGCCGCCGTCATCGCGAGTCAAGTAGGTTAAGCCGCCAAAGGCGTGCGCATGACCCGCATACGCTCGGAAATCCTCCATCGGAGTGCCGCGCCCGAAGCCCGATGAAGAAATGAGGGTACGGCCTTGACCCTCGCTGTTCGCGAACAGCCCAACGCCTATCCCATACTGCGATGCTCGATGCGCACCGAGGTTTTCGACAATCACGTCTGCGCTTTTAGCCAATTGCTTCAACTCATTTTCCCAGTTTGTCTCCGACAGAGTAAAACTCCTTTTTGAGTAGTTACACGCAGCAAAATACGCGCCACCCTCAATATTGTCTTCGCCCCTAGCGAAGGGTCCTCGGCGATATAAATCGACTCTGGCGCGATCCTCGACCTTGACTACATCTACACCCATCGTCCCCAACCACGAGGTTGCCAGGGGCCCGGCCAGGACGTGGGTTATGTCGAGAACCCGGTATCTCCTCTTTGAAATCTCTCGATTCGCCGAGGGGGCACCTGGTGCGACCAACTCAGCCGTTCTCGTCACCGAGGCGGGCAGACCAGGCAACACTTCCCTCGCTCCATTTGGGTGGAAGTGCTCCTGGAAAAACTCTCGACGACCAAGCCATTCATTTGCCAATAGCGTCTTGGGGGAATTTACGGCCGCCGCCGGCACTCCTTCAGCTTGGAGGAGGAACATACACTCCTCGGATGACCGTGTTTTCATCCAACGCGCCAATTCCAAGTCAATCAGTTCGCTCGACGCCACCCGGTCTTCGGGCGACATGATTCCGCTCGCCCACGATGGAGAGCCGAGCGCTCGTAGCAGCCCTTCCCATTGATGGTTCTCAATGGCAATCAGATAGACATCTCCATCGCGACACTGATACAGACCTCTCGGGGAAACATATCGCGCGGCACCACCGGGTCCGGGACATTCGAACAGTTGATGGACACACTCGAGGAATACGCTCGTCATGATGACGGTCTCCTGAAGCGAAACATCAAAGTGGACGGGACTTCCACCCTGCTCGCGACATAACAACCCGTGCAGTGCCGCGAGCGCAGCAAAATACCCACCCACAATCTGGCCCTGCATGCCGGCCAACTTCACCGGACGTCCATCTTGACCGCGCGACGCGTTCAGCAGACCGCCAGAAGCCAAGACTGTAAGCTCGTTGCCACGAAATCGTGATGACGGACCGGTCAGGCCATACGGCGAGATAGAAATCCAGATGCTTTGATTAACAGCTGATACAAGTTCAATATATTTGTCCCGCGCATTCGTCCCCACTCCAAACAAACCGTCATCGGAGTCGCAGATGACAATGTCCGATTGGGCGATATCGTACTCCAGGGCATTGAGACGTGAAGATGGGACATCTTTGCATTCCTTTGAAATGTTGAGACACTCAAGCAATCTATTTTGAAGTGAGTCGATTCGAATATTGTCGGGGGACCCGTCTTCCCTTAACACCAACCGCTCTACGGTGCAGCCGAGCTTCAGCAACATAGCGCCAGCGGCCGCAACGGACACGGAAGTACCATCTCCTAGCTCGGTGACCTTGATGTTCCTCACTCGATATCGGGCATTCGTTGTGAATTGACCGGAGCGACGGTTTCAGCAGGAGCTTCAACGCCGCTTGGGTGATCAGGCGGAGGACCGTTTGCAGAAGTTGAACTCCCGAGGTATCGCTCGTGAAGCACCGCACGCGCGTCTGCCACTGGACCGCTCCAATTCACCGCTCCGCCTGCGAGGATCAGACATAGATCGGACATGGAAAGGACGCGGTCGACGAACTGCTCAATGATGATAACTGTGATTCCCCGCGCCGTGGCCTGCCGCAGGCTCTCGAAGACCTGATCCACCAACTTCGGCGCCAGTCCAAAGGAGGGTTCATCCACGATCAGCAACTTCGCGTCCATCGTATAAGACCGTGCGAGCGCCAACATCTGCTGCTCACCGCCCGACAACGTGTCAGCGCGCTGTTTTGGACGATTGGCGAGGGCGGGAAACAATTCGTAGGCGAAATCCTTAGCTTGAAGTCTGGAGGAACGTGTTGAGAGATGGCGCATCGCCAGCAAGAGGTTCTCTTCGACTGTCAGGCTGCGAAAGATGCCGCGACCCTCTGGCACGTAAACAACGCCTTTTCGTTGGATGAGGTGGCTCGGTCGGCCGCTGATTTCCGCTCCGTCAAAGCGGATCATGCCCGACTGCAAGGGAACAAGTCCGGAGATCGCTCGAGCGAGCGAAGACTTACCAGCTCCGTTCGCCCCGATGACAGCCAACATCGTGCCTTGGTCGAGCGAGAAGGAAACGTCAAAAAGCGCCCGCACTCCCCCGTAACCGAGGGACACCGACGACACCTGAAGATACGGCGGTACCATCACACCATCGCCTGCGTCGGGTCCGAACCGAGGTACGCGGCCTGTACAGCCGGGTTCACCCGAATCTCCTCCGGAGATCCGGTTGCGATCAACACACCAAAGTCGAGAACGTAGACTGTCGAGCACAATTTCATGACGAACTCAAGGTCGTGTTCGACCAACAAGATCGCAATGTTCTCTTGGTCAGCCACCCGGCGCAGTACCAATGCAAGTTCGTCGTGCTCGTATTGGTCGAGACCCGATGCTGGCTCGTCTAAGAGCAGCACACGCGGCGAGAAAGCGAGCGCCCGCCCGACTTCGACGAGTCGGGCAATACCTGTTGGCAAGCCTGCGCCTGGACGTTGCGCGACCGACTCCAGTCCGAGCAGTTCAATAAGTTCATTCACCCGATTTGACTCGAATTCGTCGGGTGGCCGCCAACCGCGAAAGTCAATGAGATCAGTCCATAAGCGCCGGCGTTCATAGTGCAGCCGGTGGGCGAGCGCAAAGTGTTGGGCGATGCTCATCGACGAGAAAATCTCCGGCTGTTGGAACGACCGTGCGAGCCCCAGCCGGGCCCGCGCCTGGGGGCTCGCCGCCGTAACTTCGCGCCCGAGCATCCGGACTGTACCCTGCGTCGGGCGGACGAAGCCCGAGCAGACGCCGAAGAGCGTCGACTTCCCTGCGCCGTTGGGTCCGACTAGGCCGGTCAACTTGCCGGCCGGCACCGCGATCGATACATCCGACAGGGCAACGAGGCCTCCGAACCGGACGCTCACCCCAACCGCTTCCAAAATTGGCTCGGATGCGGTTTCTAATTGGGCAGCGGTGCGAAGGTCTTCGGGCATCAATGTTCAATGATCCGAGCTGAGGCGACCATTTGGCGCACTTGGCGATGAACCGACGGACGCACCTTGAGCCCCGCCGACCTGATCGACAGCATCGAACTCAGTAAGGCGGAGGTCCACCGAGTGTTCGCGGCGGGGAGCTCCCCCGGGGCGTCGCCGTAAGAGTCGGTGGAGCACGAAGCGGAGTTGACGGCCGTGCATGGCAATTGTGCCATCGGGATTACGGGCGACAAGCACAGCGCCGAGGCCGAAGAGTGCGGGCGGCACATCCGCAATCCTGCTCGGCAGATATGTTTGAAATATGCCAGGAATAAGCGCAAACGCGACTCCGGCGTACAGCGCAGCGACATTCGAACGTACGCCGAGGAAAACGATTACCGCGACCCACACGAGATCCGCGATCGTATTAAACGAGGTTGGATCTGCAACTTGGGACGACAAGGCGAGGAGGCCCCCGCCAGCGGCCGCCACAAATGTCGCCACTCCCGCAATGAGCACCTTAATTTGGACGCCGCTCAGCCCAATCGACCGAGCCGCCGGTTCGCTGCATCTCGCCGCGGTCATGGCCATGCCGGCTGTGGATCGGCGCACGTGCTCGACGAGAAGGCCGAAAATGCAAAAAACGATCAGTGATAAATAGGCGAACGCGACGTTTGAGGTGGCGAAGCTCGGCCGCAGCACGGTTATGCCAGATGCCGTGGGGCCGGCGAACAACGGCAAATTGAAGACGAGCTCGTCCATCAAGATGCCGAACGCAAAGGTGACGAGGACGACATAGAGGTCTCCGAGCCTTGTCGTCAAGAAACCGATGATCAGGCCCGCCGGAACTGTAATGGCCGCTGCGATGAAGATCGAGAGGAGAGCTTCGACGTGGTCGGTGGTCACAAGAAACGCGGTCATCACGGCCCCGAAGCCAGCGATGGAAGGCACACAGAGCCAAATGATGCCACCTTCACCGACAAGCAAGGTGAACGCCAAGAAGGCGACCGCAAAGCAGAAGCCTTCGGCAACCAGGCCGACCCAGAACGCCGACAGTACGAGGGGAAGAACCGCCGCGACGCAGACGAAGACAAGCCCCGTCGAGGTCCGAGAGTTCCAAAACACCCGATCCAAACTTGGAAGCGAGAGTTCGGTCGTGACCGTCTTCCGCCGTGTCGCGTGCACCCCGCCTGGCGGTGCGATCGCCCGGTCGAGAATGCCGCCGCTCGCGAGTCCTTCAATGACTTGTCCTCTGCGGCGCACCTCGTAGATCAAGAAGAGCAACATGAAGCCAAAGGGGATTCCATTGATGACGCCGGTAGAGACTGGATTCGTCGGAGGCAACCAATACTCCAGCAGTGATGCGACAACCCCAACTAGCAGGGCGACGATGATCGTCCGCCCCAGGTGAACGAGCCTACCGACCAAAACGGCACTAAAGGACGCCGCCAGCAACAGACCGTAGTTTTCCGAGTTGAGTCCAATCAGCGGTGCGACGAGAACCCCGACGAGACCAGCGAGAAGAGTCGTCACGATCCAAACCCATACCGCAACGTCCCTTGGACTTGTCCCCGACAAAGACATCAGCGCCGGCGAATCGACCACTGCGCGCACGCGAAGGCCCAACAAGGTCGTGCGGACGACCACGAAACCGATTCCTAATACTCCGATCACGCAAAGTAAAATAATGACCTGATCTAAGGTAACTGCGACGCCGAATACCCTGTACGTCGCGACTGGTTCGGGCGCAAGGCCCGGCGAAAAGTCGATCGTGTCATCTCCGTACAACAGGACAGCGACATACGGAATCGTGATGCCGAGGCCAATCGTCGTGACGATCTTGATAAGCGTCGTCGACCGTTGAACCAACCGGAAAAGTACAATCCACAAAAACAGGCCAAACGCGGGTGCGAGTACCAAAATCGACAGCACGGCCGCGCTCCAAATGGACCACCCGTGTTGAGTGTTCAAGAAATAGTAGGTCCTAGCGATGAAGAACGCGATCGCTCCGAAGGCGAAGTTCAAGATACCCGTTGAAACATACGTCACAACAATGCATGTGGACACGACAGCGTAGATGCCGCCGATTACGAGGCCTGCGATCAAGTATTGAAGCATTGGGGCCTCTTTTGGAATCTAAACATTATGAATCCATCCATCGAGCGCGAGGACCGGTCTAAGGCTCGAACTTACAATCAACCCAACTCCCAGCTCAATGATCAGGCTCCCAGCTCAATGATCAGGCTGATCCCCCGCCCGAGGGAAGGACGAGGGACCAACCCGAGGCCAACCCGACACGATCATCGAGTCGGTCCTTTGCATCGCTAAGGCGCCACGGTCGTGGTCGTGGTCGACGTCGGCTGACTGTACTGCAACGTTCCGCAGATTGGCTTCGTTCCGACAGGCACATATTTAGACCCTTTGATCTGGAGAATCCAATCGCAGTTGTTCGAGCCCTCCTCGAGGACCGTGTTGGTTGTTTCGAAGTTCACTGGCGCCGCCTCGAGGCCGTCCGCGGTCCAGTTCGTCACCCTGGCGAGGTGGCTGATGAAACCTTGTCGGGTGAGAGCTTTGCCTGCGCCCTGCAGTCCTTGGATCTCAAGCAATGCGGCCACGTAGCCCCAGGTAGTAAATGCGTTATCCGTACTGTTGATGTGGCCATACTTTTTGAGCACAGCCGCCTCATTCTCTGCCGCCTTCGAGTGAAGTTCAATGGGAGCAAAGTATGAAAGCACGGTCGTGCCCTGGTCCACGCTGACGAGGGGCTTGATGAGATAGGGGTTCGTCGCATAGCCGTTAACGAAGACAGACTTCAACTTGAGGCCCTGCTGTGCGGCTGTGGTCATGAATCCTATTGCCGATGCAGCGTCGAGTTGCGGCCAGAACCCGTCGGTGTCTGACGTCTGGAAACCTAGGACGTATGGGGTCCAGTCCGTAACGCCAAATGGAACATAGGCTGAGTAGCCAGCCTGCAATCCGGCATCCACCGAGGATGTCACACCATTCTGGCCGGCGGCAATCACCTGAGCCTCAACATTAAGTGCCAACGTTCCGACCTTTTTCGCGCCGATCTTCTTAAAGATCTTTCCAATGGTCGTGGAAAAGTCATTGGAGTTCGGGTCAACATTGCCGACGATGGTGAAGATGTTCGAATACAGATGCTGGACAGAGTTCGAGACGACGGGAACCCCGTTCTGTGAGAGGAATGCTTGGTCGCCGACAGCTGGCGAGAAGTTGATCATCCCGAAGACATGCTTGACCTGCACGAGACTTTCTGCCGCGGTTAGTTGTGTGGCATTGCTACCCTGATCGTCTTCAACAACGATTTTGATCTTCCGGCCATTCACGCCACCATGGGCGTTCTGGTAGGCGAACTCGGCCTTCATCGCCGCAAGGCCATAACCCCACTCTTGGGCAAGCGCTCCGGTCTCCGGGGTGCTTACCCCGATCGTCACCGTGTTCTTAGTGACGCCGGCTACTGCCTGCGCGGCACTGCTGGAAGCAGAACCAACGCCAAGACCCGTCAGCGAAATTGTAGAAATGGCGACAACTCCCACAATCGAGACCCTGATCCTTCTGCTATGCCGCCCTGATTTCATCCCGCGTGACCTCATTATTGACCCCCCTCTTTCTTCCCCAACTCTAGCACCTATCGAACTGTCGTGTACGAGACTATATGAAATAATATTACATTCGGAGTAGAAGTTTGGTGAATCAGTCGGAAGCGGTGACATGGGATCTCGTGGTCTTGGTTGACCGGTCGTCGACCACACGGTCTTTCCATACGACCATGTCGTCACCGTATTTTGCGTGACTTTATAGGTTCGATCTTGTTAGGGCTAGGTGCGTCGTGGACCGCGACAGTAGATGTCTGGTGCAACGGGCTTATTGGATTGTGCCCGTGGTGGGAGGGGCAAGCCCGAGGACCGTAGCGGCATTGGTGCTGAGGATGGCGTCGACCTCACCGGCGGGTAGGCCCGCCTCTGCAACGTAAGTAACAGCCCGACGGAAGACGTTGCCTGCTTCGGCCGGAAAGTCGGTGCCAAGCAGGAGCTGGCCGGCGCCGAATGACTCGCAGGCGCAACGGAGTGCGGGGACGTGACCGTGTGCGACAGTGTCGTACCACATCCGCTTCGCCGATGTACTCGGCAACTCGGGCGTTTCAGGCGCCTCCCACCGGTACATATTGTCCATGCGCTGGAGCAACATTGGTACCGCACCGCCGAGGTGAGAGTTGATAATTCGAATTCCCGGATAGCGCAGTGGGATTCCCGCGATAATCAGGTGAGCTACAGAGATCGTATCCTCAACGGGTGCGCCGACCATCCAGGTAGCATGATGATCCGCGATCAATGGCGTACACGCGCCGTTGCCAACCGGATGAAGAAATAGTACTGCCTCTCGGCGGTCCAGTTCCTCGAACAGCGGGGCGAAGTGTGGTTCTGTCAGCGCCCGACCCAACACTGACGTGGTTGAAGTGACACCGATCATCCCCAACTCGTCAAGGCAACGCGCCATTTCGGCATGGGCAGCGTCAAGGTGCGGTAATGGAAGTGAGGCAAAGGCACGAAAGCTCGTCGGATACTTTCGAATGACATCGGCGTATTGGTCGTTTACGAAGCGCGACGCGGCGACGCATCCGGCCTCGTCCATGCTGTTGGGCAACTGCGGAGAGGCCGACAACACCTGGAGATCGACGCCGGCACTCTCCATTAACTCGAGCCGGGCGTCAAGTTCCGCACCCCCGCCGGCCCCTACGCCTCGAACCAGAGCAGTGTCTGGCTTACCCAATGCCGCGACGCGGTCGAGGTACGAGTTGGTCCAATAGTGGGCATGAACATCAATACGCACGGATATCCCTTCGTCAGCTCATCTCAGCCCGCGCTCCGCGTTTCGGCACTCCCCGCAATGGTCCGACGACCGTCAAGGACGTGCACGTCGTCATGAACATTACAGTAAAGGTCTTTACGACCGTGTGCAAGTCGAAGTACTATCGAACGGACCAAGGCGACGCGCGATTAATTCGCGGCGTATAGGGAAAGTGATTAGAGATATGGCAAAGATTAAATTCGTGAGTAATGAGGAACGACGGTTCGTAAGTTTTCTTGATGAAGCGCAAACGAATCCCGAACGTTGGAGTCATCTGGCACCCAGCGAATTGGTCGGGGAGAAATTCGTTCACCATGAGGGTTCTGCGGACGAGCCGCAGTTATTCGAGGTGAAATTTCCTGGCAATCACACCGTTGAAGCGCATGCCCATGAAGCTGATGAAATCATTGTCGTGACGGAAGGCGAGGTTCATTTCGGGAAGCAGGTTTTCGGAGCAGGGTCTTCCGTCTTTATTCCGAAGTTGACCTTGTACTCGTTCAAAACTGGTCCCAACGGCATGACTTTCCTGAACTTCCGTCCAACCAAGACTGCCAGAAAGGGCATTTTCAAAGACGAACTAATGAAGATGCGTTCCGAGAAGAAAATTGAATCGACCTGATTTTGAAGTTTGGCATGATCGATGAGCAATCCGCTCAACTGTATTTGATGCAATGCACGGATCGATTGAGTTGTTCACTTCGAGTTACTTCATGAGCGCGCGCGACAGTCAAGGAAGTTCGGTGGGTGCTGGGTTTTGCGTGTTCATTAACCATTGGCTTCAATGCATCCGCGAACCTAGCCATGTCGTTATCAAATCAGAGCTCGGTCAGCCACCCTGCGATTGAGATGACGATTTCGCACTATTCTCGAAATTGAAAGACGCCACCGTCAATAACGGCGTCGTCGTTTTGAGTCGTAGTGCGAAAGCGAAACGCACCAGGAAGTTGGTCCGACGCATCCCAAATCGAAATAGTGAGGGTGTCTCCTGGGAAAACCGGTCTGGAAAATCGAGCTCCCATAAAACCAAAGACCTCGGGGTCCGAGTCACACAGTGAGTGCAGTAGCCCTCGCCCAGTGAAGCCATAGGTGCACAGTCCGTGCAGGATTGGACGAGGGAATCCGGCTCGCGCAGCAAAAGAGGGGTCGGAATGCAGCGGATTTCGGTCCCCCGACAGTCGGTACAAGAGTGCTTGGTCAGTGCGCGTCCCGTACGTTACAACAACATCGGGTGAGCGGGCGGGCATAGGCGCCGAGAAAAGGGGTGACGCCAAGTCACCGCTCAGAGCCTTTGGGCCGTTGAATCCGCCGCCACCCCTAATGAATAGCCCCACACGCGTGCGCAAGAGCATCTCGCTCGATACGCAGTCTCGGCCCTCGCTCTCCAGAACGACGAGACAACCGGAGCCCTTATCAAGAATTCCGAGCAGCGTCGAAGTGATCAAGACCGAGCCCGCTGCAGGAAGCGAACCAAAGAGGGTGACGGACTGCTCGCCGTGAACGATCTTGCTGCGATCAACGGTGCTCAAGTCGACCACTCCCTGAAAGTTAAGACCGAACAGACTCGCGTACGTCGGCAGAACACGCTGAGCGACGTCTTTGGAATTTTCGGTCGTAAACGCGAGCTCAAATTCGACAGGGTCGATGGCACCCGCGCCCACGCCGAGTGCGTACAGCAGCGTCTCGCTCGCCTCCCACTCTCGTTTCACCGTTTGCTTTGATCCGGCTACGCCTAGTGCGGAGTCCACCGACCATCTCCCTTTTGACGGAGCATCGCTCGCTGTTATGCGATGTTGAACAGCGGTAATGAACTGTCCACGCCGCGAATCGTTAATTCAATGATCCAGAGCAAGCCAAAACGGCATACACTCGTATCTAATACTGTATCGTAACATATTAAGCGAATTCAAAGACTCTTCAAGGAGGACTCAAATCGGTAGGTTTGCCGCGCGTGCGATCGTATCGGCTTAGTAGGCGCCTACCGGCTTGACGGAATGATGCCCCAAAATGTCGAGAAAGATATTGACCCTAGGGACCCAAATCGTAAGATTTTGTCCGATGAAGTTGTCAAGGGAGCAAGTGCATCATGGTTGACGTAGAGCGACTCCCAGACGCTGAGCACGAACTCGAAGGACCACCTTGGCGCCTTATCGAGTTGATCTAAATGGCGATGTCCAAATTCGGCGCGTCCCAAGGCAACATCGGGCATTGGTCGTCGATGATGCGAGCATTCCGTGACTGTTGAACACGTGCGTTTCTTGGGATCCCGTGGCGTACGATTGGCCGCAGATCTTCGGGGAGAGCGCGACGACGACCCCGTTCTCTTTCTTCACGGGGCCGGACAGACTCGCCACGCTTGGGGTCGGGCCGCCGAAAGCGTGGCCGCAAACGGATGGCGCACAATCACACTTGACATGCGCGGTCACGGAGAGAGCGACTGGGCTCCGGATGGGGACTACTCCTTTGGCGCCTTTGCCGCCGATTGTGCGACCGTGATTGAACAACTGGGCGGAGTGCCGGTTCTGATCGGAGCATCACTGGGTGGTATCGCCTCGCTGATCGGCGAAGGGACGGCGGTTGGTGTGTTTTCTTCCGGACTGATATTGGTAGACATCACCTCGCACACCAACCCTGATGGAGCCGCCCGAATTCGAAACTTTATGCGCTCGGGAGTCGACGGCTTCGACAGTCTTGAGGATGCTGCGCGTGCCATCGCTGAGTACACCCCGCAACGACAACGCCGCGCCAGTCCCGAAGGGTTGGGCAAGGTTCTGCGCGAGCGCGGCGGTCGTTGGTATTGGCACTGGGATCCGGAGTTCATCTCCGCCAATCAAAGGGTCGAACTTAGCAGTGAGCCGGGGCAATTCCGGGGTTTCACGCTCCGCGAGTTTTCGATTCCGACGATGCTCGTGCGCGGTCAGATGAGCGACGTGGTTACAACCGAGGGCATCACTCACCTCCTCACATTGATCCCCTCCATGGAGGTCGTTGAGGTCGAGGGCGCAGCCCACATGCTCGCTGGCGACAAAAATGATGCGTTTAGCGACGCGATCCTATCCTTCCTCGAACGCAAGGTGCGACCTGCCCGCGAAGGCACGTCTTCACACACGGCGAGCACGTGACTTACTCGACAGAGATCGATCTCGATGCCGCATACATCTTGATCTCGCGTACTCCGAGATGACCGAAGAAGACCGCACTAATCGCGTTCTCACCATCGATCACGGTAATGTCCTGGAACTCCGACTCAACCGTCCTGAGAAACTGAATGCAATCGATGACGCCATGTTCACCGAGTTGATTGACGCGGGCGAACGCCTGGCGCACAGCACGTCGGTGCGTGCGGTGGTTCTGTCTGGCGTCGGCCGAGGGTTTTGTGCTGGTCGCGACGTCAGCGCCCTCTCAAACTCGAATATTCGTCATGGCAAGGGAGATCGCCCCGCCGATCGGATTACCAATCGCAGCCAGCATGCGGCGTGGCTATGGACGGAGTTACCCATGCCGGTGATTGCTGCCGTACACGGTGTCGCCCTCGGTGGCGGATTGCAAATTGCCCTAGGCGCCGATATTCGAATAGTTAGTCCCGACGCACAACTCTCGGTGCTTGAAGTTCGATGGGGGCTCGTCCCTGATATCACCGGAACTTACGTCCTCCCTCGCCTGGTGGGTCTTGACGTCGCGAAGGAGTTGACGTGGACGGCACGACTGGTGAACGGTGAAGAAGCCGTTCGTCTCGGACTGGCAACCAAGTTGGCCGAGGATCCCCGAAAAGAAGCGTTGAGCCTCGCCAAAACCATCGCTTCGTACAACCCTGAGGCAGTACGCGCAGCAAAAGAGCTCTTGAGCTCTTCGCTCATGCGGACCCCCGAGAAGCAGTTTCTTGCGGAGGAGTCGGCCATCGCTTCGCTTCGTGGCACCAAAAATCAACTCGAATCTATTGCTGCCTATCTCGAGAAACGATCGCCCACCTACGACGACCCGCGCGACGGTTAGAGGCCAAACCCTCCGGTCAGCCGCGTCCCTCATGGCATGGTACGCACCACAGTTATGGCTGCATCCGCCCTGCGCTCGACGAGTGATCTTGCCTTCAACTATCCGAATTTACGATGAACAGGCCGTTACCTCCGCGGCGTTCTGGCTACGTGCGGCGAACTCGTTCGAGTTCCGCCGCGATCACTGGAGTTCGCCGCCGCGGAATCTCGATCTCGTGAATGCGCAAAGTCAGCTCGCCTTTTGCAGCAATTCAAGCAAAGAATAGGACTAATGCCTCAAAGAAGAGGGGCGTAAAGACGGCGCCTTCGAAAAAGTAGACAACGATTACTAAGAAGAAGTGTCGCCAAGAAGAAGGCGATTTTTAAGAAGAGCGACGCTCAAAAGAAGACGCCGGCGAAGAAGAAGCGTGTCGCGAAGAAGGCGTCGACGGCCCAGAAGAATGTGAAACGAGCAAGCGTGGGACCACCTCAATGTACAATTCTCGGAACTTAAACGAATAATCTCGCCTCCGTCGAGGCTCGTTCACAGATATACACTTTGGCTCGGCGTCATGCCGTCACGACACGGGGGTGGGGGGTGCGACTCGATCAGAAGGTGCGAGCGACGTCGCACTCTGCGGTCGTCGAACGGCTCGGTGCCTTTTTCGGTGCTAGGTCAGTGGTCCTGATAGGAGCGACCGATCGCTCGCCCTGGTCGACCTGGACCCATGCGAATCTGCGCCAGTACTCCCCCGCGGTGACAGTTCATGTCGTTCATCCCCATCACGAACGGGTCCACGGCCAAACTGCGTTGAAGTCACTCAAGGAGCTCGACGAACCGTTCGACCTCGCGTACGTCATGGTGCCGACGTCGGCCGTCATGGAAGTGATGAATGAGGTCGCCGACGCCGGGATCACCAACGTCGTCATCCTCACGGCGGGCTTTGGCGAAGCCGGGCCTGACGGAGTCGAACTCGAGTCGCGACTCGTGGACTTGGCCCACGAGCGCGGATTGACGGTGCTCGGACCGAATGGCAACGGGTTCATCAATGCGTCCGGTGGTCTGACGCCCTACAGCCTGCTCATTTCGCCCCCACTCGACGTCGGTCCCGTGGGCATCGTCCTGCAGTCGGGCGGTCTCGCCAGTGCGGTACTCGCCGGCGCGCAGGCGCTCGGCATCGGGCTGAGCCTGCTCGTCTCGACCGGCAACGAAGCACTGACGTCGGCCTCTGACATCATGCGGTACTTGATCGAGGACGACCAAACGAAGGTGATCGCCACCTTCTTGGAGTCCATCCGCCAACCCGACGAATTCCGAGAGGTCGCCGAACTGGCGCTGCGCGCCGGTAAACCGATTGTCGCTCTGAAGACCGGGCGCACGGAGGCGGGCGCGAAAGCGGCGCTCGCGCACACGGGTGCGCTGGCCGGCGATGATCGGGTCGTCGACGCCGCGTTTCGCCAGTTAGGCGTGATTCGGGTCAACTCACTGGAAGAGATGCTCACCACGGCGGGGTACCTCGGACACCACCCAATGGTTCGCGGCCGACGTATCGCCGCCATCACCCCATCCGGCGGCGCGTGCGACATGCTCGCGGATCTGGCTTCTGAAGAGCAACTCGAGTTCCCCGAGTTCCCGCCGCAGACGCTGGCGGACTTGAGTCAGCTCCTGCCGACGTTCTCCAATCCCCAGAACCCCCTCGACGTCACGGGCTACGTGGTGATGGACCCAACGATCACACTCCGATCGTTAGAGATCGTCGCGCGAGACGTCGTGGGGAACTATGACATGGTCATCTACTCGGCGACAGTCCCGCGAATCGAGATTCCGAACTCCTCCGTGGTCGAGCAACGGATGGACGCCTTGGCGGCAGCGGGCGAAAGTTTGGCCGTCCCGTTGATTCTGCAAAGCCTGATCCGCTTGGACCTCACTCCCTACTCTCGGAAACTCCTCGGGGACCGCGGGCTCTCTCTGCTCAGCGGCGTCGAGCCGTCGATGCGCGCCATCGGCCATGGCGCCAAGTACCACGACCGACGCGATGCCTGGCTCGCAGTCGGTTCACCGAGCGCGGCGCCGAGCGTCGAGGCTCCCGCCGATGCCCAAGGGATGTGGCCGGAGCACATGATCCGGGGTTTGCTCGAAGGGCACGGTATTCCCGTCGCGGCGGCGCGCGTCGCCACGTCGGCGTTGGAAGCGAAGACCTTCGCCGAGGAGTACGCAGAGCCCGTCGTAATGAAAATCGCCTCCGCCTCGCTCGCGCACAAGTCGGACATCGGCGGGGTCGCCCTGAACGTCGGGGTCGATCAGGCCATGGACACCTTCGATGTTCTGAAGAGCCGGCTCGCGGCGGCCCTCCCGGAGGCGACCTTCGACGGGGTGCTCGTCGGACCAACGCGAACCGGGGGCATCGGACTACTGGTTGGTGTAGTCACTGACCCTACGTGGGGCAAGGTCCTCTCACTGGGACTCGGTGGAGTCTGGGTCGAGGTGCTCGGCGACGTCGCCCTGCGGGTACTTCCCGTAGGGCCCGAAGAGATTGCGACGATGCTCGCGGAACTGAGGGGCGCTGCGTTGCTTAAGGGGGCGCGGGGAACTCGGCCCGTCGACATGGACAAGC
>Ga0182015_10000545_pt1 | contig 53948 bp, 44 predicted proteins | sample 712P3MmetaG_FD_120478 | JGI IMG/M metagenome (GOLD analysis project Ga0182015, IMG submission 120478) | Permafrost microbial communities from Stordalen Mire, Sweden - 712P3M metaG | ecosystem: Environmental > Terrestrial > Soil > Wetlands > Permafrost | place: Sweden: Stordalen | collected...
CCAGCGGCAATCTCTCGCCCACCAACACCGTCAGCTTTGAATATGTCGTGCGCCTGCCCCTGACCGTGCCGTTGACACAGACCTTAACTGTTGATCCCATTGCGCCTGCCATATTGGTGCCGACGAGTATTGAGAATGGCCAGTTTGCCTTGACTATTTCGGGGGCAACCAACTACCGATGTATTGTTCAGGCTTCTGCCAATCTGGTGGATTGGGTTTCCGTCCAGACGAATACCGCGCCATTCACCTATGTGGACACCAACACCGGTCAATTTAACCAACGTTTCTATCGCACAGTTTACGTTCCGTAAAGCCACGGGTTTATTGATGCAATACGTTTAGCATCCCTGTGCACTTGAAAGTTCAGTCCGGTCAAAATAAGGAAGCAATCCGCTATTTTAATTTTCAGAATTCACTCACGTGCTGGCGTGGACGCACCGCACCCGACATCCGAGCGAGTGAATGTGCTGGGCTGACCGAACAGGACATCAACTGGCAGGAACAAACGATTCATGTGGTTGGCAAAGGTGGACACGAGCGAACCGTGCCACTCAATGAAGAGGTGGTTCACATCCTCAAGCAGTATCGCATCGCCCGTGGCCAGCGCATTAACTTTTGCTTTAAGGCTAGCACCATTGATGGGGTGTAAAGTCCCAAAGGCGTCGAGCATGAGAGGTAGAATAGCTGCGGAACGGGCAAGTTCGTGTTCAAATGTGATTGCTGAATACTCGACGTGCAGGTTAGGAATTTCTGCTTCCTTGGCTTCCAAGGCAATAGCAGTTGCTGATGGCGCCCCGCCAATGTTCGCGGCATCTCCATCCGTCAGGATAGCGACAGGGCACGCTCCGCAACAGGCACGGGAATGCCTCCACAGGAACGCTTTCAGACACGCCCGATGTGGGCGTGCCTTCAAACGCTGTCCTGTGGTCGAATTTCCCGTTTCGTTGCGAACAGCAGCCGAAGCCGCAAATTTGTTGGTTTGGTTTTTCTACATTCGATTTTTTCGGAACGCTGACGATTGAAGCAAACGGCTTAAGGCAACGCAAGAATTAGGAACGTGTGTCAGCCGTCCGGCGCGGTATCCTTCGCGCTACGCTGAGCGCGTGGTTCAGTCTCGCGCGTGAGCCGCGTGGGGCTGCGTCGCTGGTTGCTCACTCGCTGGTTGCTGCTCGTCAGTTCAGAGCGCGTCGTGCGTCACGTTCGCCGTATCACAGCGCGCCGTTATCGTCGCGAGCAGCGCCGCCGCGCTTCGTAGTGTTTTGACAATTGCCGGAATCGGCGGAAAAATCGTGCAAATCAAAAGAGAGTGCAGGCCGCGCCTGCCGTGAGAGCGGCCGGCTTTCGCTTCGTTCTCGCCAAAGCGCTCGCAACTCCGCGAAACCGTCGCCGTCGCCCCCTTCCATCCCCAAGGGGTTTGCGCCGGGAATGAATTTCGCTCGCAAAAAAATTCGGTGGTGGGTCAGTTTGAATCCTGAAATCTCACTTTGGGCTTGGAATGTGGTTTTTTAGGGCGCAGAGTAGATTCATGGGCAAAATCATAAGCAAATTGGATAAACTGAAATCAAAGTTTGAAAAACTGACGAAAAACAATTTGGTGCTTCAAAAGTCCATTGACAAAAAGAAAGCGCGGCTGGACGCAAGCCAGAACGCGCTCCGTGTCGTTGAACAGGTGACTGGCGGCAAGTTGGTTGAAAAGAGGCCGCGCTCGTAGTATTCAGACTGTTGGCTCTTCCCAATCTTTCGGATCGTCAAACAAACCGGGTGTTGCCGCATATACCGGCGCGATTTGATCTAGTTGACGATGAAATGCTTTATAGTCGGTATGAATTTTCATCAATCCAACGACAATACCCAAGTGGACTAAAACAGCACGAAATCCAATATCCTCACTTAACTGAAGGTTTTGAATATTTTACTGCGAATACAGCGAAGACTGCCTCGACAAGTTCTGACCCGGGCGCAAGAATTAGATGATTTTCTGACTTTCTCCATATCTGAAACCATTCAATTTGGATGCTCCAAAGGAATAGAGCATTACCGATGGGATGAATAAAAAACCGTTTTTCTTATCTTTCGATAAGGAAAACGGCTGGTGGTTCAGGTCGACACTTCTAACGCGAATCAATGTTGATCGTCCTTCTTCTTTTCGTCCTTCTTCGCGGGTGCAGCCTTTCCCTTCTCGTCATGCCTTGGCTGCTCATGTCCATGGGCATCTTTTCTGTAACGATCATTGCGAATGCCGTGGTCTCGCCAATCAGGATGGTCTCTTTCATAGCCATGGAAACGCTCCAGCCGGTCTCCATCAGCGACCAGCCAGACATCACCGGCTCCCAAATAGAAATACTGGCCATTAACGACACCGACGTTTTCGACACCATCCCAGACGTAAGTTTCAGGAACCATTACCGGAGCCTCTACCACCAGTGCCGGTGCCACATACATCGGTTGCGGAGCCACTACCACTGGGGCAACCACAAAGGTAGGTGGCACGAATGCTAAATGCCCATTTTGATCAACCGCACAACCTGACACTAACATTAATCCACCTGCCGCTGCTGACAGGAGACACACACGCACACATTTTGTTTTCATTGTTCCATTCTTTCTTATTTGTTTTTTTTTGGTTTTTTTGACCCTGCTGACTCCGTGTTTGGAGATTTTAAGGTGGTCAGTTCTTAAAGGTTCACGGCGCGGCCGTCGCGATGACAATATCGCTGGGCAAACCGATCTCGCTTTTGCCGAGAAAGAACATGGCTTTTTATTGGCGCGTTTCCGGTTTGCCAGCCGTGAGCAATGGGCGATTGTCCACATAAGGCGAATGGGGTTCACTGGCGAGCAGGGTGAAGCCCGCATCACCGTCTCTCATGCCGTAAAGATGAACGCCTTCTGCGTTCATCTTGTTAACGGACATTTCCCATGTGGTTTCTTGCCCACGGCCCGCGTGGGCCTTTTTCGTGATTTTCTTCCTGTTCCACCCGTTTGCAAGAACTTTTTTCCAGTCCGTTCCGGTTATTCTCTGGCACAGGGCTGTTTCGATGCCTTTTTGGGATCCCAACGCCCATTTTCTCCCGGATGTGAAGACACCACTTCCGTGGTTTGCATTGTTTTCATGCGAGTCCTTTCACTTTTCCTTCATCCAGATGCCGCTATGGGCAATCTCAGGCGCTCAATAGCCTGTAGAATGGATCGGAACAACTCTCTCGGAACCGCCACTTCCGCCATCTGGAAGACGATCTTCCCGGAATGGCGCACGACCTTTGCCCCCCGCCCCCTTTTGAAATCCCCCGTCCATCGTTGGTAGCGCCAGCATAAAACCGCAACCGCACACTGGCAAGAAAAAGTTGCCAATCAGGTTTTTTGAAAGTCCCGGCGAACTCGCCCGCTTGCTTGCCGCCGCGCCGGACAGTTTCAAGCCTGTCTTGGCAATTCAGGCGTTCGCCGGATTGCGCTCCGCCGAAGTCATGCGGCTCGACTGGCAGAATGTGAAACTTGCACGCGGACACATTGAGATCACCGCCGCCAATGCCAAGACCGCCAGCCGCCGCATTGTGCCGATTCTGCCGAACCTGGCCGCATGGTTGAAAGACGCCGCGAAGAAATCCGGCAAAATCTTTCCGCACACCTGCCGTTGCATCGGCGCTGGTGCACCATCGGATAATTCACGAATCATCTTTTCTCTAACACCATAAGCGCAAATTCGTTGCAGGCCTGAAGTCGTGACCAAACTTGGCAGCCTGCATTGCGCGCACGGCCTGACTCATCTCCGCTTGTGTGCTCGCCCGTCGCATCCAAAGGCAAACGTGCCGCAAACCAGACTGCCGGCCAGCTAAATTACTATTCAGCAATCCAGCAGACTGGTTTTTGCTCCAAGTTAATCAGTGCGACCGGACTGCGCGCACCGCTCCGCTCGCCCAGGCCAGCGCTCCTTTCCGGCAACCAAGTTTCGTCACGCCGCAGAATTGAATTGCACGACCAAAGCGCCATTTCCATTCTCCAAACAGAAAAGTCGCTTCCGTCACGCAGGGCTGACACAGTCCGAACGAGTTGATGTAACCGATTCGTTCGCGTGGAAATTTTGGCAAAAGGGACATTTATACAGCCGAATGAATCTTCAGGCAGAGTGTAAAGTTAAGTTCAACCGCAGATGAACGCAGAATTGACGCCGCAAATTTTCCCGCGCACACTCACTGCGTCAAACTAAATGCACCCGCTGGAAACCTATCTCGAAGAATTGCGCGCCATTCGTTCGTCCGGTGCTGCGGTCAAGGAAACTTCCGGCTACGGTGCGCTCGCCAATCTTTTCAATGCTGTCGGTCACACGCTCAAACCCAAAGTCCGATGTTTCATCCATGTGAAAAACAGCGGCGCGGGCCTGCCGGACGGCGGCTTGTTCACTCCCGACCAGCTCAAGAACACGAACGAAGAAGCTCCGCTGTTGGGAATCCCGCTGCCATCGCGCGGCGTTATTGAAGTCAAAGCCACCAATGCCGAAATTGATGACATCGTGGATACCAAACAAGTCCGCGATTACGTCACGCATTACGGACAGGTGCTGGTGACGAATTACCGGAATTTTCTGCTCCTGAAACGCGGCGATAACGGCAAACCCATACATTTGGAATCGTTTCAGATCACGCCCAACGAAAAATCTTTTTGGGTTGTTGCCGCACAACCGCGCAAAGCCGCCAATGAGCTTGGCGAACGCTTTCTCGAATATCTCAAGCGCGTTTTGCTTCACGCCGCGCCGTTGAACAATCCAAAGGAAGTTGCTTTCTTCCTTGCGTCATATGCACGCGATGCCCGCGCACGCGTGGAAGCCACCAAAGATTTGCCGCAACTCGCCGCAGTGCGCGCTGCGCTGGAAGAAGCGCTGGGCATGAAGTTCGAGGCGGAGAAAGGCGAACATTTCTTCCGCTCCACGCTCGTCCAGACGCTTTTCTACGGCGTGTTCTCCGCGTGGGTTCTCTGGCACAAGGAAAAGCCTCAACGCAAAAATGATTTCGATTGGAAGTCCGCTGCGTGGACGCTGCACGTTCCGATGATCAAGGCGTTGTTCGAGCAGGTGGCCACGCCGACCAAGCTTGGCCCGCTCGGACTCGTCGAAGTTCTCGACTGGACCGCCGCCGCGCTCAACCGCGTGAACCGCGCCGCGTTCTTTGATAAATTTCTGGAGACGCACGCCGTCCAGTATTTCTACGAACCGTTCCTCGAAGCCTTCGACCCCGAACTCCGCAAGGAACTCGGCGTCTGGTATACGCCGCCGGAGATTGTGCAGTATCAGGTCGCCCGCGTGGACGCCGCGCTGCGCGAAGAGCTGGACATTCCCGACGGCCTCGCCGATCCGCGCGTATTTGTGCTCGACCCCTGCTGCGGCACCGGCGCGTATCTCGTCGAGGTGTTGCGGAAAATTTCTCAAACGCTCACGGAAGAAAAAGGCGAAGATGCTTTGGTCAACTCTGAACTCAAAGAGGCGGCGCAGAAACGGGTCTTCGGTTTTGAAATTATGCCTGCGCCGTTTGTCGTCGCACATTTGCAAATGGGTTTGCTCCTACAAAACCTCGGCGTGCCGTTGGACGACACAAAAAACGAACGCGCGGGAATTTTTCTTACCAATGCGCTGACCGGCTGGGATTTTGCCGGTGAAAATCCCAAGCTCGCTACTTGGCCGGAATTGGAAGCTGAGCGTGCCGGTGCAGGCAAAGTGAAACAGGAGAAACCGATTCTTGTTATCCTTGGCAATCCGCCTTACAACGCCTTCGCGGGCATTAGTCCAGAAGAAGAACAAGGTTTGGTCGAGGTCTATAAGGGAGCTTACGAAGAGGAAAATATTCGGAGTAAAACAAAATCTTCAAAGCAGGGTTCAGTGATGAAGAAAATTCGTCGTTATCGCTTGAGCGACCCTGTGTCGAAAGGTGGGTGGGGCATCAAGAAATTCAATCTTGATGACCTTTATGTGCGATTTTTCCGATTGGCAGAACGCCGGATTGCGGAAAGGACAGGCAGGGGGATTGTTTCTTTCATCTCAAATTTTTCATACTTGAGCGATCCGTCATTTGTCATCATGCGCGAGCGTTTCTTGCAGGAGTTTGATATACTTTGGTTTGATTGCTTGAACGGCGACAGTCGCGAAACTGGCAAGCTCACGCCGGACGGCAAACCCGACCCGTCTGTATTTTCCACGGAATATAACCGCGAAGGCATCCGCGTCGGCACGGCGATTGGACTAATGGTGCGGCGTCCGAAACGCACCAAAAAACCGCAAATTTTATTTCGTCAGTTCTGGGGTGCTGACAAGCGAGCGGAGGTTCTCGAAAGTTTGAAGTCAAAGAAATTGGTCAAACAGTATGAGAATGTTAATCCAACCAAGGATAATCGTTTCACATTTTGTCCGTCGGATGTTGCCGTAGATTATTATGGGTGGCCCAATCTCCCCGAAATCAGCGCGGTTGATTCAGCTTATGGACACATGGAAACGAGGGGGCTTTCTCTCATTTCCAGCGACCCAAAAGAATTAGAAATACGCCTTCGGATGTTTTTTGATCCTGCCATCACGAATGACGAAATGGCCAAGGCTTGCCCGGAAATCATGGCAAAATATGCGCGCTATGATGGGATGACAGATCGCCACGCAATTCAGAAGAAACTTTCTTTCTCGCCAGAATTTATCCGGCAATTTTATTTCAAACCGTTTGACATCCGGTTTTGCTACGCTGATGCGCAACGCCCGCTTTGGTCTGAACCCAGCACATCGCTTTCTGCCCAAGCATGGAAAGGTAATTCGTTTATAATTTCTAGACTCGCGGGGGTAAAATCACCAGAAGGAACACCGTTCCTTTTCTCAAACGGAGAATTTGAACGCGATGTGATTTCTGGTCATGCGCGTGCTTTCCCAATTCGTTTGAAGGCGACGCCAAAAGCCAAAGCGAAAAAGAAAGACGATGGCAATGGCGAGTTTGGAAACATTCTGCATGAGGCCATGCCTGCTTATGATGCGACCAAAATTACCGCCAACCTTTCGCCCGCCGCCCACGCGTATCTTGCCAAACTCGGCATCAAGAATCCCGATGACGACGCAGACACGGCGGCATTGATTTGGATGCACGCGCTCGCCATCGGTTATTCACCAGCGTATCTAGCGGAAAACGCGGATGGCATCCAGCAGGATTGGCCGCGAATTCCCTTGCCAGAATCTAAAGCTGTGTTGCTCACTTCCGCTGAGTTGGGCAAACAAATTGCCGCATTGCTTGATAAAGGAACACCGTTGACAGGCATTGATGCGGGCAAGGTTCAACCGGAGTTGGTGAAGATTGCCGTGGTTACACGCCTGACCAAAGACACATTGAATCTTTCTCTTACCGCTGGTTGGGGTTTCGAGGGAAAGGAGGGCGTGACGATGCCTGGCAAAGGAAAGCTCGCTACCAAAATTCTGGATGTCGGGCCGGATTACAAACTGCCGTGGTTCGAGTTTCACGATGTTTATCTGAACGAGTCCGCCTGCTGGAAAGACATTCCAGCGCCGGTCTGGGACTACACCATCGGCGGTTATCAGGTCATCAAGAAGTGGCTTTCGTATCGCGAGCATGATTTGCTGGGCCGCCCGCTCACGCCAGATGAGGCGCGCGAGGTCACGCACATGGCCCGCCGCATCGCCGCACTGATTCTGCTCCAGCCGGAACTAGACAAGAATTATCAGGTGGTGAAAGCGGCCACTGTTCCACTTTAGCGACTAATTGCAAATCCACTGCTCCACAAACTGGTCTTCGTTATGGGCGCGAGACATGGCGAATGACTTTGCGGCTGATTCGCTAAAGTTTCTTTTTCGCTTCGAGCACTTATTTCGGAAACTCAGTTAGCCAATGATTGTCGTTCGGTGCCTCTTTGATGGCCGTTATTCCCTTGGCCTTTGTTAGCATGGCTTTAGGAAAGCAGGCTTGCGAATTTCCATCAAGAATTATCAACGCAAATTGGCAGTATCAAAACGCCCGCAAAAAACTGCAGATATCAATAATTACTCGTCAGGTGTTACTTTATGCAAAGAATCAGGTGAAACTTATGCTTGCTATAAATTTGATGTTTCACATCGCCAGAGCAAGCCCGAAGGCCGGGGGGCGTTCTCCGATGGTTGCAGGCTCATTGCTCCAGCCGGAAAAACTGCTGCGCGAGGCTGGAGGCATTCGTGTAGGGACTCGTCGCGCCGGGAACGTTGGTAAATGTGCCGGTGACGGCTGGCGCGGATTGCAGGCTGAAACCGGCATTGGTCCAGCTCAACACCAGGTGCTGGTTCAACGATTGCCCTTGAAGATAAACCAACGGCAGTGTGGTTGCGGCAGGATACTCGATCGTAAAATACTGGTTGTATGTCCCGTCAAACGCCTGCCCGGTGACGAACGCATCGCCGTTTCCATCCAGGGCGATGCCCGTTGGCCCGGCGGACCCGGCGGTTGAGGTGTAGAGATTGGTCCATAAGGGCGTGCCCGCGGCGGAATACTTGAAAGTCGCGGCATAGTAATTTGTCCCGTCATAAGTTTGCCCTGTCAGGATCGCGTTGCCGGCAGTGTCCACGACGATGGCCGTGCCCCCGTTGGTATTTGTCCACAAGGGCGCGCCCGTGTTGGAATACTTGACCGTCGCTGTTTGCTCGGTCATTAGGATATTGCCGCTGTCATCCACGGCCAGGGCGGCGGAACCGGCGGAACCGGCAGCCGAGGGGTAGAGATTGCTCCACAAGAGCGCGCCCGCGTTGGAATACTTGAGGGTCGTGGCATACCAGTTTGTCGGGTCATCATAATAGAGATTTGTTCCGTTATAGGTTAATCCCGTCACAAACGCGTTGCCGTTGGTGTCCGCCGCGATGCCGAAAGTTTCGGCGTAGCCGCCAGTCCCGGCGTAGAAGTTGGTCCACAGTGGAACTCCCGCGTTGGAATATTTGATGATCGCATCGTAGTATTGCCCCGCATTGTTGGGTTTTGTCAAATGATCCGTGACGAGCACGTTGCCGCTGCCATCCACGGCGATCAGCCTCCCGATGCTGGACAGACCTTGGGCATTGGCATAAACATTGGTCCACATGGGCCCACCCGCGTTTGAATATGCGATGGTCGCGCAATTCTCGTTTGTCCCGTCAGACGAAAACCCGGTCACAAACACGTTGCCGCTGCCATCCACGGCCAGGGCGGCGGCTTCGGCATGACCCTCCCCGTTGTAGAGATTGGTCCACAAAGGCACGCCCGCGTTGGAGTATTTTACGGTCGCGTAATCCATTTTGAAGGATGCGTCATACGAATACCCCGTCACGAACGCATTGCCACTGCCGTCCACGGCGAGGGCGGAGGAGGCGGCCAGGCCGCCAGCCCCGGTGTAGAGGTTGGTCCACAAGGCCACGCCCGGGTTCGAATACTTGATGGTCGCGTAGTCGTAGTAAATGATACCCATGGTGTTGAGGGTATATTCGCTCCCCGTGACGAACACGTTGCTACTGCTATTTACGGCGATGGCGCTGGCAAGGGCACCATAGCCAGCCGGGGTATAAAGATTGGTCCAGCCGGTTTGAGCGCGGGCGGAAAACGCCACCTGAGCAAGGGCAAGGATACAGGCAAGCCGTTTCAGGTTGGTTGTTTTCATTTGCGTTCCGGGTTTTAAATTGTTGTCAGTTTCAAGGTCGGTTCTGGGCCCGGGGGGTCAATTTTGGTAATCAAAGCGGCTATAATCGAACATGGTGCGGCGGCGTTGCTCTGGCGGGCGTTGGCGGCTGTTGCTGCTACAACGTCGAAAGGTATTGGTGATTCAAGAGCCAGATCAATGCAATCAATGATATTCCCGTAAATATACCCAAAAAATACTTGGTATTCATTTCGCAGTAGATGGTATTGGTCGCTTCCTCTCCTTCAGACAAATTACTCCACATCTTCAGACTGTCAATTTGCCTTGTGTTTCGGCTGCGCACACCGGCAACAAAAAGCCCAAGCCCAGTGACAATGCGGGAATTTGAAAAGAACCTTTCTTACTTCCGCTGGCGACGGAACAACAACACGGACAACCCGCCCAAGCCAGCCAACGCAAGCGTGGCCGGTTCCGGAACGGGCGTGACAGAAACGCTTCCGGAATACGAGGTTGTATACGGCCCCGTGCCGGTCGAAAGTGAGGTCAAATTCTCGCCCGGGGTAAACTGGAAACTGACATCCAGCGTGCCGGGCTGATCAGCCACAAGCGTCTGCAAATCCGGATTCGGCCCGGTATAACTGATATTGCTCAAATTGACATTTACTGCGGCATTTAGAAATCCACCGACCACATAGAAGGTCGAAATATCAATCCAGTTGACCGTGCCCGTCAGGTTGTCGAGGGGGGCGTTATTGATGACCAAAGTGCCCAGCGGTCCCAAAACCGTGGCAGATTGGATCTGGGATAATCCAACCCCCGAAGAAGTGATGGGACCATATGAAAACGGGCCGTTTAAAACCGAACCATTTAAATTCACGGCACTGCCGGTTCCACCGGTCTCACTGGTGATGTACCATTGGTATCCATCGGTACCACTGTTGAAATTAAACGAGTCTTGGTTCCCATTGAATTGAATGGAGGATCCTGTATTGGGGCCAAAGTTCAGAACCAACGGTAAAGCGCCGGCATTCAGGCAGGTCATCAACAATGCCATGGCAATGACTGCCCCGACGCCGGTGGCCGGTCGGAAAATTGCTGTTTTTTTCATTGGGAAACCTTTATTAAAGTATTCTGAATTATCTACACCATTTGTAATTGAAAATATGATTTATGTCAAGCACTTTCTTTCTTGTTTTAGTGTATTGTATTGCAGTCAGTTATCACGCCCTGCCACATCGACTTTGCAATATCGCTCAACCGTGCGCCCGTGTAAAGCCAAAAAGCGCCGGCGGACGCCATTCGATAATGTCTGCCATTCTGTTGCCGGGAATTAGCTTGGCGCAAGTCTGATGAAAATTGACACCTCAATTAAGGTTTTTTGGATATGTTGTTTGTGGGATGCTGATTTTGGCCAGCCTGCATCTGCTGGTAGCTTGCTTTAGCATCCTCTTTGAGTATTACCGTTTGCCAAAGCGCGAACGCGAGCAAGGCAAGCGAAACCGAAACCAATCCCCAAGTAAGTTTGATAAGCCTCTTGCCCTGTTTTTCAGCATCTTCGGCAAGACGAATATCCAGCGCGGCTTTAGCGTGGTGAAACGAAGCGTTGTAGTCCATGCAAGTAATGTTGTGCAAAAACTCTTGGATTTCTCGCGGAGATGCGGTCAAAAGAAATTCTTTGGGCTTTTCAGGATTATTTCCAAGACTATCAAAATGAGCGGCTTCTTTAGGCGTCATAAATAATTTTTAACATGAAAACACCAAAGATTAAAACACTAAAACTACGCCCAAAACAGCCTAGAAAACGAGTGTTTAGCAAGAACAAAAAATCACTTGACTTGTGTTCTAAACAGTTTAGAGTAAATCCCGTGAGCGGCAATAACCAAAACGACCGGCTGGAAATCTTGAAGGCAAATTGCGACCAAGAAATCCAAGAGACGGAGGATAAATTGCGCGTGCTAAAAGCCAAGCGCGCCAGCCTTGTTTTGCTTGCGCAAGAATCTGAAAAGCTGGCGAATCCAAAATCCGAACCGGACAGATACGCCAATATGGGATTGACCGATACAATTCTGGATGTGGTTGAACGGTTGAAAGACGTTTCGATAATTGGTTCAAACACTTCGCAAATCCGCGATTACATGATTGCGTATGGTTTTCCGCTATCTGAAAACCCGCATAATTTCGGCATTGCCGTTGCGACGACTTTGCAGCGATTGACAGGGCAGAGGCGAGTTAGAAAAACAAGGAATAATTGGGGTAACTTTTACAAACCAAAATGAAGATTTTCGGGAACGGGCGGCGGGCTGTTGAGGCCGCTAACATTGTGTCTCATTTGCACAAGGACACGCCGCCCTAATCCCAAAACAAACAACTGAAAAACAAGCTCCGCAAAGCGCGTTAACGCTCGCGGAGCGCAACCAATAGGCCAGAGACCTAACGGAAGCGAATCCTTGCAGATTCTCGCACACGTTAATTCTTGGCCGACAGAAAGTCGAGTCCAAAAATGACAACGTGCATAGCGTGTGGTGGTGAAACCAAGAAATTCGGCAGCTTCAAAACCAAGTCGGGAACGGTGCAACGCTTTCGTTGCCTGAACACGGCTTGCGGCAAGACATTCAACGAGCAACGCCGTTTCATCGGCCTTTGTCTGGACGAAACCAAGATTGTCCAGATCGTGCGCTGTTTGAGCGAGGGCTGCGGTGTTCGGGCAACGGCTCGCTTGTGTGGTTGCGACAAAAACACCGTGTTGCAAGTCGTCAACACGATTGGCGCGAAGTGCGAGCGCTTTCACGATGAGACCGTGCGCTACATCAACACCGAGTCAATCCAAGTTGACGAGCTTTGGGCGCGTGTTGGCGTGCGTCAAAGCCGGACAACGCAATGGGACACGGAGCGCGGCGATTTTTACACGTTCCTTGCGCTAGACCGCCGGACAAAGCTGATTATCTCGCAACACACTGGCAAGCGTGATTATGAGAATACAAACGACTTTGTGGCGGACTTGGCTTCGCGCGTGCATGGCGTGGTTCAAATCACCAGCGACGGCTGGTCAGCTTATCCCGACACAATCCGCGCTCATTTGCTTGGGCGTCTCAATTTCGCCGTGATGCAAAAGATTTATGGCAGTCAGGATAAAACTTTGCAGTCAATCAATCCGAATCACCGCTACAGCCAGCCCAAATGCACCGGCATAAAGCTCAAAACTGTTGCAGGCACGCCCGACGTGGACAAGATTTGCACGTCTCACGTTGAAAGGCTCAACCTGACAGTCCGCACGTTCAATAGACGCTTCACGCGCCTTTGTGTCGGCTGGTCACGCAAACTGCAAAATCACCGCAATTCAGTGGCATTGTTCGCCGTCGCCTACAACTTCTGCAAACGTCATCAAACACTTGGTTGCACGCCAGCAGTCGGCGCACGTTTGACAGACCACACTTGGACGATTGAAGAACTTGTCAGCAGGCTTTCAGAAACAATTTGACATACATGACCCGCCATTCGGCATCGCATTGTGCAAAAATCTTCCTCAACTCCGTCAACGTGAAAGAGCGCCGGGTGCTGCCCTGGTTGGCAACCTTGAGCTTCTTGACGTGCGTGGCTTCATTGCGAACTAAAATGTTGGCTTCGTAATTCACAGGTTTGGTTGCGGTTTTTTCAGTGTTGGCGGCGATTTGATTATCGGATTGCGCGCCACTTCTTTCGCCGAGCGCGCCTGAAAAATCTGGTCAGCCAGCACGCCGAGCAACACGACCGCGCCCATGACCGCGAAGTTGAGTGAACTGGGGATGCCGAGCAGGTTCACAAGATTTTGCAACACGAGCAACAAAGCCGTGCCGATGAGGATGCCGACAATTGAGCCTTCACCGCCGCGCAGACTGCATCCGCCCAACACCGCCGCCGCGATGCCATAAAGTTCGTAAAAATTTCCGTGGTTGGACGGCGAAACGGAGTTTGTGTAGAACGCGAACAGAATTCCCGAAATGCCCGTCAGTAATCCGGCCAGAATGTAAGTGCTGGCGATGATCCAACGTGTGTTGATGCCGGAGAAACGCGTGGCCTCCTCGTTGCGTCCGACTGCAAAAAGATAGCGGCCATAAACCGAACGATGCAGCACGATCCACATGACACTTGCAATCAAGATGAGAAAAACAAACGGCATTGGCAGGCCGCAGAATTTTCCGCTGGTCAGATGTTGCAGCGTCTTAAAACCTTCGGCTTCGCCAAAACCTTTCGTGGTGTCGTTCGCAATAAAACGCGCGATGCCGCGATACAAAAGCAGCCCGCACAGAGTCACGATGAATGGTTGCAACCTGAACCGCGTGATGAGCACACCGTGTCCGAGCCCCAACAGCATCGGCACGGCGAGCGCGAACGCAGCCGCCAACGGCCATGCCCAATGCCATTCCGTCAGTGCCAGCACGAGCAACATGCCATTGAGCGCGATCATCGAACCGATCGAGAGATCAATGCCGCCGGTGATGATGACCAGGCCGACACCGATGCTGAAAATTCCGTAAAGTCCGATTAAGTTCGCGGTGTTCGCCAGATTGGCCTGCGAGAAAAAGCGCGGGTTTTCAAAACCAGTGACGGCGCATAAAGCAACGAGCAGGGTAAAAATCCCGATTTCTTTTTTCATTTCTTGATCAATTCTGAAAAGCAGGTTTGGCAACGGGGATTTTTTTGCCGACGGCGAGTTGCATCACATTTTCCTCCCTGCAATCGGCGCGTTCCAGCACGCCGGTAATTTCACCCTCGTGCATTACGGCGATGCGGTCGCTGACATTCAAAATCTCCTCCATGTCGCTGCTGATCATCAAAATGACCGCGCCGTCATCGGCCAGTTCGCGCATCAGCCGGTAGATCTCCGCCTTCGCGCCGACATCAATGCCGCGCGTCGGCTCGTCCACAATCATCACGCGCGGCGTCATCGCCAGCCATTTGCCGAGCACGACTTTCTGCTGGTTGCCGCCGCTCAAATTCAACACGCGTGTTTCCGTCGTTGGCGTTTTCACTTTCAGCGAACTGACCTGCTCCGCCGCGATTTTTCGTTCATGTTTACGGTTGATGAGGCCGAAACTTGAAAAATTTCCCAACGACGGGAGGCTGATGTTTTCGCGCACGGACATTTCAACAACCAGCCCTTCCGTGCGACGATTTTCCGGCGCGAGATAAATGCCGTTATCAATTGCGTCGCGCGGTTTGATGATGGAAAGTTTTTTGCCGTCGAGAAAAACTTCCTGCTGGGGTGAATTTTCAAGACCGGAAATAGCCTTGGCGATCTCCGAACGCCCTGCCCCAACCAGTCCGGCGAAGCCAAGAATTTCCCCGCGCGCGGCATCGAAGGAAACAGATTTGCCCGGATGTAACGAGGACGAGGCGTTGCGGACTTTGAAGAAGCCGGGCGTTTTGGTTCCCTTCGGTTCGACGTAGAAGTTTTTTATTTCGCGTCCAACCATCAGGCTGACGAGTTTGTCATGCGAGGTTTCCGCGTGCGTCAATTCGCCGGCATTTTTGCCGTCGCGCAAAACAACGACGCGATCGGCGCATTCGTTAATTTCGCCAAGCCGGTGTGAAATATAAACGATGCTAACGCCCTGCCCGCGCAACTCGCGGATGAGTTCGAGCAGGCGCTTCGTTTCGGTCAGCGTGAGGCTGGAAGTCGGCTCGTCCATGATGATGAGCCGCGAGTTGAGCGACAGCGCTTTGGCGATTTCGACCATTTGCTGCTGTGCGATGGACAATTGATCCAGTCGTGTGCGCGTGGAAACGTCAAGACCAAGTCGTTTGACGACCGGCGCGGCATCGGCGTGAATTTTTTTGGCGTCAATCAAGCCGAACGCATTTTTCGGTTCGCGGCCGAGAAAAACATTCGCCGCAACGTCGAGGTTGCCGAGGACGTTCAGTTCCTGATGAATGAACGCGATGCCGAATTTCATCGAGTCAGTGATGCCGCTGATTTTCACCGGTTGACTGTCAAAGAGAATTTCCCCGGCGTCGGGTTGATGCACGCCTCCGAGGATTTTCATCAAAGTGGATTTGCCGGCGCCGTTCTCGCCGCAAAGCGCTACGACTTCACCACGCCCGATGGTCAGACTGACGTTGTCGAGAGCGATGACGCCGGGAAATCCTTTGGAAATCCCACGCATCTCAAGCAACGGCACGTCAGCCATACATTTTTTCCAACCGCTAATCTTCGCTGATTGATACTAATCAAATTAAAATTAGCGCCAATTGGCGGTTTAATTTTTATTGTCCGAGAATTTTTTTCGCCTCGGCCTGATAATCGGCGACGTTGTCCTTTTTGATGTCACGCGTGGGAATGAACATTTTTCCGCCGAGCTGCGATTTGTCGCCATGCAGATATTTTTCCATGCGCGTGACGGATTGCCTGCCAAACTCGAATGGATTTTGGACGACCGTGCCGTAGATATCGCCGGACGCAATCCCCGCGAGTGTGTCGGCTTCATCATCGAAGCAGACGATTTTCACCTGGCCGGTTTTGCCGGCACTGCGGACGGCGTTGAGAATCGCCGGGCCGTTGTAATTCCACAAACCGACGAGGCCCGCGATATCGGGATATTTCACGAGCGTGTCCTCGGCATTTTTCTGCGCGCGCACGGCGTCCGTGTCATCCGTGCGAATGTCAATAATCTGAATGTTTGAGCCAGCCAGCGCTTTTTTGATGCCGCCGGAACGTTCCACTGCATTTTGCGAATCGCTATGTCCAACAAACAGCATGATCTTGCCGCCGTTGGGTAAGGCTTCCTTGATCAATCCACCGGCCTGTTCGCCCGCCGCTTCATTGTCCGTGCCGATGTAAGCCACGCGTTTGCTCGATGCCGCGTCGCTATCGCAACAAACCAGAAGCGTCTGATCGGCGATTTTGTTCAGAAAATCCGTTTGATTGTCCGGATCATTGACACTGACTGCGATGCCATCAACCCCTTTGGCTGCCAAGTCGTCAAGAATCTGCCGCTGCTCGGCGGAAGTGCCGGTTGTCGTAATGCGAAAATCAACGTCCACATCTCCCAATTGTTTGGCCGCATCGTCGCAACCCGCCCGCGCGAAACTCCAGAAGTTCGCCGCGTTGTTGCTGACGAATGCCAGTTTCAGTTTCTTGCCGGACGGCGCGGAGCCGGAATTATCAGCCGCTTCTTTTCTACCGCAGCCCGATGCAAGTGCCACGACATAGAACATCACGAGGAGGAATTGGATTTTTTTCATGGTCTGTTTTGATGGTTGGTTTCAGTTTTTATTCAGCGCCAAATTTATAGATGATGGTGTTTTTATAGGTTTCTCCCGGCTTCAACTCGGTCGTGGGAAAGGCCGGATGGTTTGGGGAATCGGGAAAGTGCTGCGCTTCCATGCAGAATGCATCGCGGAACTGGTAAACCCGGCCACCTTTGCCGGTGATGCTGCCATCGAGAAAATTTCCCGTGTAGAACTGCAATCCCGGCGAGGTCGTCCAGACTTCCAGCGTGCGTCCGGTCGTCGGTTCATAAACGCGCGCGGCCAGCGAAAGTTCATCACCCCGCTTGTTCAGAACCCAGTTGTCATCAAAACCGCCCGCGAATTTGATCTGTTCGTTATTGGTTTCATTGATATGTGCGCCAATCGCCGTGGGCGTGCGAAAATCAAACGGCGTTCCCGCCACCGGCACCAGTTCACCGGTGGGAATCAAACCGTTGTCCACTGGCGTGAATTTGTCGGCGTTAATCTGGACAACGTGGCCGAGCACATCGCCGCTGCCCGCGAGATTGAAATAAGAATGCTGGGTGAGATTGATTACCGTGGGCTTATCGACGCTGGCTTTGAACTTTATTTGCAGCGCATTATCTTCCATCAGCGTGTAAGTCGCATGAACAGTCAGGTTGCCCGGATAACCTTCCTCGCCGTCCTTGCTCAAATAAACCAGCTCCAGCTCCGGCCCGTGTTCACCAACTTCCGCTTCGGCAACCTGCCACACGACCTTGTCAAAACCTTTCAAGCCGCCGTGCAATGAATTCACGCCGTTGTTTGTCGCCAGCGTGTAACTCTGGCCGTCGAGCGAAAATTTTCCATTGGCGATGCGATTGCCGTAACGCCCGATGAGCGCGCCGAAATAGGGACTGCTCTTGAGGTAGCCGTCCAGATTGTCATAGCCCAACACGACATCGGCGAACTTGCCGCTTCGGTCCGGTGTTTTGAGCGAAGTAACGATGCCGCCGTAGGTCATGATGGTCGCCTCCATGCCTTTGGCGTTGCGTAGCGTGTAAATCTCAACGGCAATGCCGTTCGTCGTTTCGCCGGATTCAGCTTTTGTGATGGTGCCTTTGGATGTGTTTGACATGGTGTTACAGCCGGTTAAACACGCCGCTAAAAGTCCCAGCGACGTGGCAGTGATGAGTTGGGTGATTTTGTTCATAATGGTTGGGTATTTATTTCTGGCCATAGTAAGCCCGCGTCCCGTGCTTGCGAAGAAAATGTTTATCCAGCAGGACGGATTGCACTGGCTTCAATTTCGGATTGATCTTCAAAGTCTCGCTCGCGAGCTGTGCGATGAACTCCAGCACGCCTGCATTGTGAGCCGCGTCGGCAACATCCTTGCCCCAGATGAACGGCCCGTGGCTCGCCACCAAAACGGCGGGGTGTTGAACCGGGTCAAGCTTCAATTTCTTAAAAGCCTCGACGATGACTCCGCCGGTATTCGCTTCGTAATCATGTTTGATTTCCGCCGCCGTGAGCAGCCGCGTGCAAGGCACATCGCCATGCCAATAATCCGCCTGCGTCGTGCCGCAGCTCGGCAAACCGCGTTGTGCCTGCGCCCACGCCGTCGCGTAAAGACTGTGCGTGTGAACCACGCCGCCGATTTTCACAAACGCGCGATACAAAACCAGATGCGTTGGCGTGTCCGAACTCGGTTTCAAATTTCCTTCGACAATTTTTCCATCCGCAAGCGAGACGACGACCATGTGCTTCGGTTTCATGCCATCATAAGACACGCCGCTCGGCTTGATGACCATGAGGCCGCGGTCGCGGTCAATGCCGCTGGCGTTGCCCCACGTTTCTATGACCAAACCTTTCGCGACAAGATCGAGATTGGCCTGACAAACTTGAGTTTTGAGTTTTTCGAGCATGAAATTTTCAAATTATTTGCGAACCCGGCTGCGGATTTCAATCAACTCTTTCATCACATTGAATAGATTCCCGTTCCACTCCCGCGTGCCGAACGCGTCGTGAAGTTTGCGGTAGAGAATGTAAAGCTTTTTGTAAGTCGTGTGCGCCTTCGGATTCGGTTTGTAAATTTTCGGCTTTAATCCTGCCATCGCCTTTTGCGCCGCCGTAAAATTTTTGTGCGCTCCCGCGACCACCGCTGCTGCAATCGCTGAACCCAGCGCGCAGGTTTGCGCCGAGCGCGAAATTTTCATCGGCCGACCCGTCACGTCGGCATAAATCTGCATCGCCAGCGGACTTTTTTCCGCAATGCCGCCGCAATTGACGACCGACGAAATCTTCACGCCGTATTCCTCGAAACGGTTGATGATGACCAGCGCGCCGAACGCCGTTGCCTCAACCAGCGCGCGGTAAATTTCCCCCGGCGTCGTATAAAGCGTCTGACCGACCAGCAAACCCGTGAGCCGCTGATCCACAAGGATGGTGCGATTGCCATTGTTCCAATCGAGGGCGAGCAAGCCGCTTTCGCCGGCTCGTAATTTCAACGCCGCTTCATCAAGATCGCGGTGCGACAATGGATTTTTCCCGCCGGGCTTGATGTAATTCACGAGCCAGTTGAACAAATCGCCCACGGCAGATTGACCGGCTTCAAGTCCAAAATTTCCGGGCAACACGCTGCCATCCACGATGCCGCACAGTCCCGGCACGTCCGCCAATTTTTTATTGTCCGGCGAAATGGCGATGTCACAAGTGCTCGTACCGATGATCTTCACGAGCGTTCCCGGCGAAACCCCCGAACCAACCGCGCCAAGATGTGCGTCAAACGCGCCGACGGACACGGGAATTCCCGCAGTCAAAACAGTTTTTTCCGCCCAACTTTCGGTCAGTCCGCCGACTGCGCGGTCAATCGAGTGAACCCGTGGCGTGAGTCGTGAGCGGAGTTGGGTGAGCTTCGGGTCCAGTTTGGAAAGAAACTTCGCGTCAGGATAACCGCCCCACTTTGCATTCCACATCGCCTTGTGACCAGCGGCGCACACACCCGCGATGAATCTGTCAGAATGCTCCGTGCCGGTGAGCGTAGCGGGAACGTAATCGGCCAATTCAATCCACGAGTGGGCGACGTTGAATACCTCCGGTGCAACGCGCCGGCAGCGCAATATCTTGCTCCAAAACCATTCGCTCGAATATACGCCGCCGCATTTGGCGAGAAATTGCGGACGCATCTTGTTTGCAAGCGCGGTAATTTCGGCGGCTTCAGCCACGCTGGTATGATCTTTCCACAACCACGCCATCGCCGCCGGATTGTTCGCAAATTTTTTCTGGAATGCGAGCGGCTGGCCGTTCACATCCACCGGCAATGGCGTGCTGCCAGTTGTGTCCACGCCGATGCCGATAACCTGCTCCGGTTTGAAACCGCGCACGTTTTTTTTTGCGTCGGCCAGGGCTTTCTTGATCGTGATTTTCGCGCCTTTGACGTAATCGCCGGGATGCTGTCGCGCGAGGTTTGGGTCGCGCGACAGGATCACGCCTGCCGTGCCGTGTTCGTAACTCCAGACCGCTGTGCCGATTTCATGGCCATTCGCGGCATCCACGACCAGCGCGCGAACTGAATTCGTTCCATAATCGAGACCGATGGTGTATTTCGCCGGCATATTTATGCAATCAGTTTGGCCTGTTCGCGCATGGTTTGTTGGTAGTGCGTCAAACAGGAGAAAGCTCCGCAAGCTTTATGAAAAAAATCCACCGCGCAACGCATAATAAATTTCGTTGTTGCGCAATTGCTGTTGGAAATCGCGGACGCTCGTCTTCGCGTCAATAATCGCCAGTTCGATGTCTGCAATGGCCGCGAAATCTTCGAGCATTTCCGTCGTGACCGACTGGCTGAAACCCGTGTGATGCGCGCCGCCCGCGTAAATCCACGCCGCGCAAGCGTCCTCGAAATTTGGACGGCATTTCCAAACCGCTTGCGCAACCGGCAGTTTAGGCATCGGCTGTTCGGGTGCAACGACATCCACTTCGTTCACAAGCAGGCGGAAACGATTGCCAAAATCCATCAACGACGCGTTCAACGCCGGGCCGGCAGGCGTGTTGAAAACGAGGCGCGCCGGATCGGCTTTGCCACCGATGCCGAGCGGATGCACCTGCAACGAAGGCTTGCCATCCGCGATGCTCGGACAAATCTCCAGCATATGCGCGCCAAGAACGAGCTTGTTGCCCGGTTGCAAATGATAAGTGTAATCCTCCATGAACGACGTGCCGCCTTTGAGACCGCTCGCCATGACTTTCATCGCACGCACGAGCGCGGCGGTTTTCCAATCGCCTTCGCCAGCAAAACCGTAGCCGTCGGCCATCAACCGTTGCGGCGCGAGGCCGGGCAACTGCGCGAGGCCGTGCAAATCTTCAAACGTCGTCGTGAAACCTTTGAAATCCCCGGCGGACAAAAATGCGCGCAGGCCGAGTTCAATGCGTGCCGCCTCGCGAATGGATTTGTGACGCCTGCCGCCTTTTTTCAAATCGGTAGAAATTTCGTAACTCGCTTCGTAATTTTTCGCGAGCGCGTCAATTTCTTTTTCAGAAACGGCATTGACGAGCTTCACCAAATCACCGACGCCGTAGCCGTTGACTGCAAAACCAAATTTCATTTGCGCGGAAACTTTGTCGCCTTCCGTCACGGCTACTTCGCGCATATTGTCGCCGAAGCGCGCGATCTTTGCGCCTTGCCAATCGTGCCACGCCCCCGCCGCGCGCACCCACCCGGCAAGTTTTTCCTGCACGGTTTTTTCCCGCCAAAAACCAGCGACGACTTTTCGGTTTTTGCGCAAGCGGCTCCAGATGAAACCATGTTCGCGGTCGCCGTGCGCGGCCTGATTCATGTTCATGAAATCCATGTCAATCGTCGCCCACGGGATGTCGCGGTTATATTGCGTGTGCAGATGCACAACCGGCTTGCAAAGTTGCTTCAGGCCATTGATCCACATTTTCGACGGCGAAAATGTGTGGCACCAAGTGATGAGGCCGATGCAGCTTTTCGCGTTGTTGGCCTGCTGACAAAGTCCTGTAATTGCTTCGGGTGTGACCATTACGGGCATGAACACAACCTTCACTGGAATCGCGGACGACGCATTGAACACTTTGGTGATTTCCTGCGAATGCTTGGTAACTTTTTTCAAAGTTTCCGGCCCGTAAAGATGCTGGCTGCCAGTGACAAACCAGACTTCAAACTGTTTCAGATTGATGCTCAAGAAAGAATAATTTGAAGCTTTCGTTTAGAGAAACTCGTTGATGAGATTTTCGAGGAACTCCTGACGTCCGCTGGTGTTTGCCGTGATCTCGCCCTTCTTCAAAATATAAGCCTCAATTTCCTTCAGCGAGGCTTTGCCCGATTCAATTTTCGCGCCGATGCCCGAATCCCACGAGGCATAACGCTGCTTCATAAATTCAGCCAGGCGGCCGTCCTTGCGAATCGCCGCCGCGATTTTCAATCCACGCGCAAACGCGTCCATGCCGCCGGTGTGCGCGTGAAACAAATCAATCGGCTCAAAACTTTCGCGCCGCACCTTCGCGTCGAAATTCACGCCGCCGGTCGTCAGGCCGCCGTATTTCAAGACGGCCAGCATCGTGTGGGTCGTCAGGTAAATGTTCGTCGGAAATTGATCCGTGTCCCAGCCGAGCAGTTCATCGCCCGTGTTCGCGTCAATCGAACCCAGTGCGCCCGCCGCGCCGGCAACTTCCAGTTCGTGTTGCATCGTGTGCCCCGCCAGTGTCGCGTGATTCGCCTCGATGTTCAGCTTAAAATGCGGCAGCAAACCGTATTCGCGCAAAAAATTCAGGCACGCGGCGGCATCGGAGTCATATTGATGCTTCGTCGGCTCTTTCGGTTTTGGCTCGATGTAGAACTGGCCTTGGAAGCCGATCTGCTTTTTGTAGGCGACGGCGAGATGCAACAGTGTGGCGAGGTGATTCAATTCGCGTTTCATGTCCGTGTTCAACAGTGTCATGTAGCCTTCGCGCCCGCCCCAAAAAGTGTAGCCCGCACCACCGAGTTCGTGCGTGACTTCAAGCGCTTTCTTGATTTGCGCGGCGGCAAATGCAAAAACATCGGCATTGCAACTCGTGCCGGCACCGTGGACGAAGCGCGGATTGGAAAACAGATTCGCCGTGCCCCATAGCAGTTTGATGCCAGTACGCTTTTGCTCTTCCTTCAAAACTTTCACGATGGCATCGAAATTCTTGTTCGATTCGGAAAGCGTTTTACCTTCCGGCGCAACGTCGCGGTCGTGCCAGCAATAATACGGCGCACCAAGTTTCTCAATGAACTCGAAGGCGGCGCGCACACGGTTCTGCGCGTTGATGACGGAATTCGAGCCATCGTCCCACGGACGTTGCATCGTGCCCGCGCCGAATGGATCGCTGCCCGTCCCGCGAAACGTGTGCCAGTACACGACGGCAAAGCGCAAATGCTCGCGCATCGCCTTGCCTTCAACGATCTCGGCGGGATTGTAATGTTTGAATGCGAGCGGATTACGCGAGCGCGGTCCTTCAAAAGTAATTTTATCAACGTTGGGGAAGGTTGTTTTCATTTTTTGCGTGGATTACGGGAAAATACTACAGACATGCAGCGGCGCGCACAACGCCACTTTGCGAAAAAATTCCGCCAATTTGCGGCTAGGCGTTTGCGGCGGAACGCGAACCAAATTGCCGGCGATACACCAGCGGGCTGACCTGTTTACCGGCGCGAAAATAGCGGGCGAAATGTTGTACGTCGGGAAACCGGAGCGACCCGGCAATTTCGCTGACCGGCATGTGCGTCTCCACGAGCAGCCGCGCGATTTGATCCGTCCGCACGCGGCGAATTTCCGTTTGAATCGAGGAATTGAGCTCGCGGCGGAAGCGGCGTTCCAGCACGCGGCGCGAAAGCCCGGCCGCCCTGGCCACCTCGGCGACCGCCACCGGCCCGCGCGTGTGGTCGCGGATGAAACGCATCGCGCGCGCCACCGCCGAATCCTCCACGGCCACCACATCCGTCGAACGCCGCGCCACAATGTGCGTGGCTTGCACGATGATTTGCCGTGGCACGCCTCGCGCCCGGCGCATCAGGCGGTCGAGGGCCTGCGCAGATTCGTAACCGGCGCGCTCGAAATTGACCGCCACGCTTGACATGGCGGGATCGGCGAGACCGCATACAAGTTCGTCATTGTCCGCACCGATGACACCAACAGCGTCTGGCACGGGCAGCGCGGCCAGTTTGCAGGCTTCCATGATTTGCACGCCGATGTCGTCGTTGCACGCCATCAGACCCGCCGGTTTGGGCAACAACTGCAACCATTTCGACATGGCGCGGCGTTCCTTCGGCCAACTAATCCGTACCGGTGGTGGCGTCAGATATTCGCTCGCTGAAAATCCCGCGGCTTGAATGCGCTCGACAAAAGATTTTTTACGTTGCTCCGCCCACGGCGTGCGGCGGTAGCTGCAACAGGCAAAATTCTTGAAGCCGCATTGCAACAGATGTTCCGCCGCCATGCGCCCGATTTTGTGCGAGTCGGTGACAACGTTGATGAGGCCGGGAATTTCCTTGCGACTGTAACCGACGACCACGGCGGGAATGCCAAAGGCGCGGACCTCGCGCAACTTGTCCACGTCGCGCAGGATTATGCCGTCGGGGTTGAGCGTCTTGAGCATCGGCCCGACTTTTTCCAGTCCGCCGGGCTCCCAAAAAAACGACCACGGGCCGTGATAACGGGCGTAATTGGCGACGCCGTTGAGAATCGCGCGCCCGGAAGCGCGCGAGGATTCAACCAGCAAAACAATCTTGGGTATCCGCGCCATCTGGAAAACAGTTTACCAGATGGCGGCGGACAATATAGTTTGAAACTGGAAAACAAACTTTGTAACTGTAAGGCGTCCGACCGAGAAATAATTTATGCGCACACTCATCATCGGCGTTGATAGCGGCACGCAATCCACCAAGGCGCTCGTTGTGAATGCCAAGACCGGCCAGGTTCACGGCAAAGGTGCGGCGGCTTACGGTTTGATTCCGAATCTTCCGACCGGGGCTAAGGAGCAACATCCTCAATCCTGGCGCAGCGCCACGAGCAAGGCCATCAAAGCCGCGCTTAAACAAGCCAAAGCTGAAGGCGGCGAAATCGTCGCCATTGGCATCAGCGGACAACAACATGGCTTTGTGCCGCTCGACAAGTCCGGCGAAGTCATTCGCCCGGCCAAGCTCTGGTGCGACACTTCGACCGCCGCCGAGTGCGAAGAAATCACTGCGAAACTTGGCGGCCAAAAGAAAACCATCGCCGCGCTCGGCAATGCCGTTTTGCCCGGTTTCACGGCGTCGAAAATTCTCTGGCTCAAAAAGCACGAGCCGGAAAATTTCGCAAGGCTCGCTAAAGTTTTGCTGCCGCACGACTATTTGAATTTCTGGCTCACCGGCGAAACGACGATGGAATTTGGCGACGCGAGCGGAACGGCATTGCTCGACGTTCGCAAACGCAAATGGTGTGCGGTGGCGCTCAAGGCGATTGATGCGAGCCTCGTAGACAAGTTGCCGCGGCTGATTTCCAGCGACCAGCCGGCCGGATTTTTGCGCGCGGCCACCGCAAAGGAACTTGGCTTGGAACCGGGAGTTCTCGTCAGCGCCGGTGGCGGCGACAACATGATGGGCGCGATTGGCACCGGCAACACGCGCCAGGGCATCGTCACTGCGAGCTTCGGCACAAGCGGGACGATTTACGCCTGCGCGGACAAGCCGGTGATTGACCCGGCGGGCGAGATTGCGGCGTTCTGCGATTCCACCAATCGCTGGCTGCCATTGCTCTGCACCATGAACGTGACAGTCGCAACCGAAATGGTGCGGCTGGATTTTGGTTGCAACTTTGAGCAGTTCGACAGGCAGGCAGCCAAGGTTCCACCCGGTTCCAACGGATTGCTGTTGCTTCCATATCTCCAAGGTGAACGCACTCCGAATGTGCCTGACGGCACGGGCGCGATGATCGGCATCAACACCCGCACGTTCAGCCCTGGGCATTTTTGCCGCGCGGCAATGGAAGGGGTGACGCTTGGCATGAATTACGGTCTGCGCCGGCTCGCGCAACTCGGCGTGCCGACAAGACAAATCCGCGCCACTGGCGGCGGGGCCAACTCGAAACTCTGGCGGCAAATCATGGCGGACATTTTCAATGCCGAAGTCGTGACGTTGAAAGTCAGCGAGGGCGCGGCTTACGGCGCGGCGTTGCAGGCGTTCTGGTGCTGGCGATTGCAGATGGGTGAAAAAGCCAGCATCGGCGATATCACAAACGAGTTCGTGACGCTCAACCAGGCCGAAACGGCGACGCCGAGAAAGGATGCGGCAGCGGTGTATCGCGAATTGCAGGAGTTGCAGGACGATTTCTCGCAGTCATTGCGCGGCGTTTTCGCGAAGCACAGGAAGACGCTGGCCGTCCTGGCGTGACGGATAACTTTGCATTACTCGCACCATCGCGCTGGAAATTTTAGCCGGCGAATTTAATCCGCACACGCAGCCATCCTTGACTACACCGGACACACCCCGTAACGCACCCAGTAACCAAGCAATTTCAAATACTCGGATTTCACATGGTTGCTGATGTCATTGAGTTTCCAATCCGCCCGCGCGAAGCCGGAATAGGCCGGGCGCGAATAAAATTTAATTTCCGGAGCGGCGTGTTCAAAACAGCGCAACGCCCGGCGCGAGTGATACCACGAGGTAACGATTATCGCGCTCTTGAAGTGTTGCGTGCGCAACAGGGCGATGGTGAATTCTGCATTCTCGTGCGTGTTGCGGGACTTGCCTTCCGTCCACACAGCCGCCGCCGGCACACCCGCCTGGATCAGCAACTCCCGGTTGGAATCGCAATCACCCAAACCGCTGCAAATCACCCGCGGCGCAGCGCCTTGCTTGAACAATTCCGCCGCCCGTTGGGGTCGTTCATGGGAGCCGCCGCCCAAAATCACCAACGCGTCAGCCTTCACCGGCCCGCTGTCCACGGTTAAAATCTCCCGGGGAAACAGCAGTCCCGCCAGTCCAAGCAAGATCAGCAAACCAGACAAGCCGGACAAAATCTTCAGGATTTTACGCCCACGCCGATTCATATACTCTGTTGAATGAACAAAAACGTGCAATTAAACTGGTTTTGATTTTCAAAAATAAAGCGGTGGTTTTGCGGGTTGCAGATGACAATCTGTTTTTGGACATGTCTTGCCCTTCCAAAAGAAAAATGTTTCGGTCGCACAATGGCCTCAGACATTAACAATGGCCTCAGACATTAAAATCCTGACGCGCAGTTAATTACATTTCAACAAGTTTCACAAGTGCTTTCCTTCAATCAAATGTGACCATCGGATCAAGAACGGTCTGTTGCCATCAACGGCACTTTTCAATTGCCGCCATCATGCAATTCGAAGGCGGCAGCGGGACCGGCCAGCAATCGGGTCAATTCCCAAATCAAGACTACGAGTTAAAACTGTTTTGCCAGGAAACAAATTTGCTATTTGCATTCGCCCGCGTTTGTTTCATCTTCACCGCCGCACGATTTTATGGCCGAAAACGCGAAGCACAATTACGACGAGAGCAAGATCAAGACGTTGTCCTCGCTGGAGCATATCCGGCTGCGCACGGGCATGTATATCGGGCGCATCGGTACCGGCGCGCATCTGGACGACGGTTGTTACATCCTGCTGAAAGAAGTCGTGGACAATGCGATTGATGAATACATCATGGGCCACGGCAAGGAAGTTGAAATCAAAATCGAAGGTAATCGCGTGGCCGTGCGCGATTTCGGGCGCGGCATTCCGCTCGGCAAGGTCGTGGATTGCGTTTCCAAAATCAACACCGGTGCAAAATATAACGACGAAGTTTTTCAATTCAGCGTCGGCCTCAACGGTGTCGGCACGAAAGCCGTCAACGCGCTGTCGAAAAACTTTCTCGTCCGCAGCCATCGCGATGGAGAATTTGCGGAGGCGAGCTTCAAGATCGGCAAGCTGAAGAAAGAGGACACCGGCAAAACGAAGGAACCAAACGGCACGTTCATCGAGTTCGAGCCGGACCCGGATATTTTCAAGGACAGCGAATACCGACTGGAACACATCGAGCGACGGCTGCGGCATTACAGTTATTTGAACACCGGCTTGAAACTGGTTTTGAAAACGCCGGGGCTCGCCGAGCCGAAAGTTTTCCAATCGCGCCAAGGCCTGATGGATTTGGTGATGGAGGACATGGTAACCGACGGCAGCGAGCCGATTTATGCGCCGCTGCATTACGCAGGCAAGACGCTGGAATTTTGCTTCACGCACAGCAATTCGCGCTACGGCGAGACATTTTATTCCTTCGTCAACGGTCAATATACAAGCGACGGCGGCACGCATTTAAGTGCTTTTCGTGAAGGTTTGTTGAAAGCCGTTAATGAGTATTGCAACGGCAAGTTCGACGGTGACGACGTGCGCGAGTGCATGGTCGGCGCAGTGGCGATCCGGTTGAAAGACCCGGTGTTCGAGTCGCAAACGAAAAATAAATTGGGCAACACGGAAATTCGCACGGAACTCGTCAATAACGTGCGCGAAGAGCTGCTGCATTTTTTCCAACGAAACCAGGCGATTGCCGACAAAATCATCGAGAAAGTGGCGGACACGCAGCAGTTGCGGAAGGAATTGCAGCAGGTGAAAAAACTTGCGCGCGAACGGGCGAAGGCAATCACGCTGCGCATTCCGCAATTGAAAGATTGCAAGAATCACTTCGACTCGAAAAAGGAAAAAGGCAAAGGCACAATGGTTTTCATTTGCGAAGGCCAGTCTGCCGCCGGCTCGATCACCAGTTGCCGTGATGTCAACAATCAGGCCGTGTTCGTGCTCAAAGGCAAGCCGCTCAATGTCTGGGATCTCAAGCGCGACGTGATGTATAAGAACGACGAAATGTATAACCTCATGCAGTCGCTCAACGTTGAGGACAACACCGGGGGTTTGCGCTACGACAAGGTCATTCTCGCGACAGACGCAGACGTGGACGGCATGCACATCCGCAATCTGATGATCACGTATTTTTTCCGTTTCTTTGAGCAACTCGTCCACGACGGGCACGTTTACGTTTTGGAAACGCCGTTGTTCCGTGTGCGCAACAAGGAGAAAACAATTTACTGCTACAGCGAAAACGAACGCGACAACGCGGTGAAAGAACTTGGCGGCAAGCCGGAGATTACGCGGTTCAAAGGTCTCGGCGAAATCAGCCCGAAGGAATTCGCACAGTTCATCGGCAAACAAATGCGCTTGAGCAAAGTCGAATACGCGCCACGCGCCGAGTCCACACCCATCTTCAATTTTTACATGGGCAAGAACACGCCGGAACGGAAAGATTACATCATGGAACGGCTGGTCGTGCCGGTGGAGGAGTAAACAGAAATCGGAGGGCGAGCTCTGCGAGCCTCAAATCCAAAGCAAATTTAAGTTAGGGACTCGTAGAACTCGTTCCTCAAAAAATAGATTTAAGTCATGTCATCAAAGAAAAAGAGAGATTCCGCGGCGACGAATGGCAACGGCATAGATCGCGTCATCGCCGAAACGGTTGAAGCTATCGTCCACAAACCGTTCGATCCGAAAAAACTTGAAGCGGGTTTACACACACGTGTGGATCGCGGGTTTCTCGATTACGCGAGTTACGTCATCCGCGACCGCGCGATTCCAAATCTCGCGGACGGCTTGAAGCCGGTGCAGCGGCGCATCCTCTGGGCGTTGCATCAGGGCGACGATGGGCGTTTCACCAAAGTTGCCAACGTCGTCGGTGACACGATGAAATATCATCCACACGGCAACGCCTCAATTGAGGACGCGCTCGTGGTCCTTGCCAACAAACGTTATCTCATCGAGGGACAAGGCAATTACGGAAACATTTATACGGGCGATCCAGCGGCGGCTTCTCGTTACATTGAATGTCGTCTGACTGATTTGGCGCGGACTGAATTGTTCAACGATTCCATCATCGATTTCATTCCGAGTTACGATGGACGAAATAAGGAGCCGGTGACGCTGCCATGCAAATTGCCGCTCAATCTTATGCTCGGAACGGAAGGCATCGCCGTCGGCTTGAGCGCGCGGATTCTGCCGCACAATTTCCCCGAACTGCTCGAATCGCAGATCGCGATTCTCAAAAAGCAGCCGTTCAAATGTCTGCCGGATTTTCCAACCGGCGGCTTGATGGACGCGCGCGATTATCAGGACGGCCAAGGTTCGGTGAAAGTGCGCGCCCGCATCAAGGCCAGAGATAAAGCCACCGTGCTCATCACGGAAATTCCGCCGACGACCACGACGGATTCGCTCATCGCTTCGATTGGAGATGCGACGCAGAAAGGCAAACTCAAGGTCAAATCCATCAATGATTTTACGTCCGAAACCGTTGAGATCGAAATCAAATGTCCGGCGGGCGTGGACGCGGAAAAGTTGATTGATGCACTTTATGCGTTCACCGATTGTGAAGTTTCCATCGCCAGCCGCATCGTTGTCATCAAGAACAATCGCCCGGTTGAATTAACAGTCTCGGAAATCTTGCGCGAAAACACGGATCAGCTCGTCGCGATTCTCAGGCGCGAATTGGAATTGCGCCAGCAGAAGCTTCAGGACGAACTGCATTTCCGCACGTTGGAACGAATTTTCATCGAGGAACGCATTTACAAAAGGATTGAGCAGTGCAAGACGAATGAAGCCGTCATCGCGGCGGTTTATGAAGGTTTTAAGCCGTTCAAGAAAGAATTGGTGCGCAACCCCGTGGACGCGGATGTCGAGCGTTTGCTGCAAGTCCGCATCCGCCGTATTTCATTGTTCGACATCAAACAGTACCGCGAGGAAATGGAGAAAACCAAGGCGGAATTGGAAGAAACGCGCAAAAATTTGAAGGGCCTCACGAAATACGTAATCGGTCGTCTCGAAGCGTTGCTGGAAAAATACGGTCCGCTGTATCCGCGCCTGACGACGAAGTCCGCGCGCCACGAAGAAGTCGACGTAAAGGCTGCGGCATTCAAGGCCTTCAAGGTCGCTTACGACCGCGAGACCGGCTACGTTGGTTACAAGGTGAGCGGCGATGAATTCAAACTCGAATGCACGAAGTTCGACAAAGTTTTGCTCGTATTTAAGGACGGTACATACAAGGTCGCGGAATTGCCGGAAAAATTATTTGTCGGGACGGAATTGTTTTACTGCGGATTGCCCGATCGGGAAAAAGTTTTCACCTGCGCCTACACCGACCGCAGAGCAAGCTACCTCAAACGCTTCACGTTCGGCGGCACAATTTTGAACAAGGCGTATTCGTGCATCCCGGACAAATCACGCATCCTGTTTTTTGCCCCGGAAACGCCGAAACAAATTTATATCCGCTACAAGCCCGCGCCGCACCAAAAAGTCAGTCAGCAAACCTGCGATCCGGACGAGATTGATATAAAGGGTCCGAAGACACGCGGCCGGCAAATTTCCATAAAGGACATTTCATCCGTCACCGCCGAACCGACGCGCGGTTGGGATGAAAAGGTGACGACAACGAAGATAGTTTTTGCATGAAACGAAGAATTTACATCCTCCAATGCACAAAATGACTCCCCACGTTGAACGGCCGGCGAACCATTCGATTTCATGTTGCACGCCTGCCTAACGGTGAAAGCGCCAACTCAATCCAGGCGACAGCCTCGAACAACACTTCGAGTATAATCATCCGGCCGGGCAATCGGGGCGTTCTTTCGATTGATGGCTCCCTGAAATGACAACTTGGTTTAACTTTCACATACCAAACTTTCATTATGAATCTTCTCACCACCATTATCATGCTGGGTTCCATTGTCACCGCGTTCAGCGCCAGCTGGCCGGCGCGGGTTTTTGCACCCTACATGTATATCGGGGCGGGCGACCATTTCCAGATCACACAGTGCGATGACGCATGCGGGCAGAAATTTTACACCATCGCCTTCATCATTGCGGACAAGCAAAACAATCCGGCATGGGACGGGCGGTTTCCGATGGATGAAAATCTTTATGCCGATCAAATCAACGCGATTCGTCATCGCGGCGGCGATGTCATTGTGTCCTTCGGCGGCGCTGACGGAACGGAACTGGCCATCGCCGAAACAAACGCGGCAGCTTTGGAGGCAAAGTATCAGTCAATCATTGACCGTTACAAATTGACGTGGCTGGATTTCGACATTGAAGGTGATTCTTTGTCCAAGGCGGACGCCAACCAGCGGCGCAATGTGGCTCTCGCCAAACTGCAGGTCAAAAATCCGGGGCTGATTATTTCCTACACTTTGCCGGTTGACCCAAATGGCATTTCTGACAAGTCGCAATATCTTCTCGCTGGCGCGAAGGCCAAAGGCGTAAAGGTTTATTCCGTCAACGTGATGACGATGGATTTTGGCGCGCATTTTTCCGAAGACAAAAGGATGAGCAACGTTTCCATCGCCAGCGCGCTCAAGACACATGAACAATGCCAGAAAATTGATCCAACCATTCAAATTGGCATTACGCCGATGATCGGTCAAAACGATGAACGCGGAGAAATTTTCACGCTGGACGATGCGAAGGCGTTGAAGCAGTGGGCGGACGCGCAGCCGTGGGTTTGCAGTCTTTCGTTTTGGGCGAGCAACCGCGACGCCGGCAAGTCCGGCAAAAAAAAGAATAACAACGATACCAGCGGCATCCAGCAAAAGCCGTGGGACTTTACTTTGATTTTCAAATCATTTACGACGACGCACTGACGTTCTGTAAAAATGTTTTGCCATCGCGGAACATAAACCATCAATACTTCGATCACTACCACACTGGCGGCGTGCTGGCCGGAATGAAATTGATGAAACCCAGGAACTGCATTACCCGCGCATCATGCAGGCGATTCTGGACGCCGGTTTCAAAGGCTACGTTGCGCATGAATTTGTGCCCAAACGCTCAAATACTCTTGCCTCGCTCCGGCAACGCGTGCAAATTTGTGATGTATAGTCCTAGTAGCTGACGTAAAAAACTACCCATTCACCAAAAACATTACTCATGAACACGCTAAAATCCATCCTAACTATTGGTGCAATTATTTTCAGCACATTGCCCTTGATGGCGCAGCAAAAACGGGTCAGCCCACATGAAACCATAAGCGCGGTCATTGACGGTAATCGGGTCACGATTGTTTATGGACGGCCTTATACGAAAGACCCCAAGACTGTGGAGCCGCGCAAAATCTGGGGCGGCCTGGTGCCTTACGGCAAAATCTGGCGCACTGGCGCGGACGAAGCCACGTTGCTCATCACGCAAAAACCGATCGTGTTCGGTGACACAACGGTTCCGGCGGGTGTTTACACGCTCTTCACTTTGCCGGAGGAAGACGGCTCGGCCAAATTGATCATCAACAAGCAGGTCGGGCAATGGGGCGTTGGTCCGGGATCCTATGACGAGCAGCGGGATCTAGCGCGGATTGATTTGAAGAAAGACGCACTGGAAAAAACGGTGGATCAACTTACAGTTGCCGTTTCAAAAAATCCGGCCGGCGGCGGATTTTTGAAAATCATGTGGGAGAACACGCAATTCTCGGCGGCGTTCACCGTGCAAAAATAATTTCATCCAGACAGATTTATGAACTCAAAAATGCTCCGTTTCTTTTCCGTGTTTGCCGGGGGATTGCTGCTGGCTTCCAGCCTGCCGGCGCAGACGCCCAAGGTTGAATTTCCAGCAGCGAGTCCAGCCTGCACGTTGAAGCAGCGCGTCGGGCTGACGGACATCGAGGTTGTCTATTCCCGGCCCGGCGTGAAAGGCCGCACGATTTTTGGCGGCATCGTTCCCTACGGCCAGGTCTGGCGCACGGGCGCGAACAGCGCCACCAAGATCACCTTCAGCACGCCGGTGAAATTGAACGGCACGGACATTCCCGCCGGCACCTACGCGTTGTTCACGATTCCCGGCGAAAATGAATGGACGATCATCATCAACAAAGACGCGTCGCAGTGGGGTGCGTTTCAGTATGACGAAAAGGCCGATGTCGCGCGGTTCAAGGTGACGCCGGATCAACTCGCGGAGCATATCGAGACTTTCACCATTGAATTCAACGATATCCGTGATGAGTCGGCGGTGATGAATCTGGTTTGGAATCACGTCGTCGTGCCGTTAAAAATTGAAATCGAACTGACGAGCAAACTGGTGCCGCAGATCGAGGCCGCCATGGCATCGTCAGACAAAAAGTCAGACGGATTTTATTTTCAGGCTGCCACATTTTACTACAACCACGATCAGGATTTGCACAAGGCGCTCGACTGGGTGAACGCCGGGCTGGCGGACAACTCACGGATTTCCTACGAAATGCTCCATCTCAAAGCCCAGATTCTGGCCAAGCAGGGCGACAAGGAAGGCGCAATCATCGCCGCCAAGCAGTCCAGCGAACTGGCCATCAAGGCCGAAGGCACCAACAGTTCGTTCGTGAAAATGAATCAGGACATCATCTCGAGCCTGCAATGACGGTCTCAAACCGACCACGACGTTTGCTTGCAAGCCTGGCTTGCGGAATTGCCGTCCTCGGATTTCAGCTCAATGCGCTGCCGGAACCGGTTTCTTCACCGGCAATTCTTCAGGAACTGAAAAGTTTTCGCGAGATGGGCAGTGTGCTTTACATCGCGGCGCATCCTGACGATGAAAATACACTGCTGATTGCCTATCTTGCGCGCGGACGAAATTATCGCACAGCCTATCTCTCGCTCACGCGCGGCGATGGCGGCCAGAACGTGCTCGGCCCCGAGTTCGGCGAAAAGCTAGGCGTGGCGCGCACCCAGGAATTGCTCGCGGCCCGCCGCCTGGACGGTGGCCGCCAATTTTTTAGCCGGGCGGTGGACTTTGGATTTTCCAAGGATTATCTTGAGACCCTAAACATTTGGGACAGGCAGCAAGTCTTGTCCGACATCGTGCGCGTCATTCGAGAATTCCGGCCCGACGTGCTAATCACTCGATTTTCTCCCGTGCCAGGTGGAACACACGGTCATCATACGGCATCAACGGTGCTGGCGCTTGAAGCATTCAAGCTCGCGGGCGATCCCGACGCATTTCCCGAACAACTCCATGATCTGACACCGTGGCAACCAAAGCGTATTCTCTGGAATGGTCGCGGTGGCGGCGAAACCAACGCAGACGTTTTGCGTATGGAAATCAGCGGCAATGATCCGGTGTTGGGAATTTCGTTTAATGAACTCGCCAGCCGCAGCCGCGCGATGCACAAGACGCAGGGCTTCGATAATTTTCGCGGTGGCGGTGGCGGCGGCGACGCGCGAACGGAATCGTTTCATTTACTAGATGGTGAGCCCGCGACGAATGATATTTTAGACGGCATTGACACGACTTGGAGCCGCGTGCCCGGCGGCGCGGAAGTTGGACGCATGACTGATGAGATTATTGACCAATTCAATTCGCAAGACGTCGCTGCGAGTGTGCCAGCATTGTTGAAATTGCGTAGCCAACTGGCCGCGCTATCTTCAAAAGGTACTGTCGTCGCGGAAAAACGCGCGCAGCTCGATCATATTTTGCAGTCCTGCCTCGGCCTCGAAATTGAAACCACGATGGCGCAAGCCGAAGTCGTGCCGGGCGAGGCGATGAATCTGCATCATTCAGCGATTGTCAATTCCAGCATTCCGATTCGCTGGGTTGCGGTGCGCTACCCTGGAATCAAGCGCACGGTCGGCATAGCAATTGAATTGAACGCAAACGAATTGAGTTCCCAAGATTCAACCGAAACCCTCCCGGCCAGCACGCCCTTGAGCCAACCCTACTGGCTGCGCGAAGAAGGCACGCCGGGCATGTTCCGCGTTGACGATCCTTCGCTGATTGGCTGTCCGGAAAATCCGCCCGCATTTCCCGTCGAGCAGGTCTTTGAAATCGGCAGCCAGACGCTCGTAATTCCTGATGAGCCGGTGCAGGCCACAATCAATTCCACAAAAAGCGAATTCAGGCGTCGGCTGGATGTGATTCCACCCGTGTCACTCAAATTCGCTTCGGACGTGGCGCTGTTTTCTCCCGGCACCTCGCATCCGGTTGAAGTGGAAATTTTCGCGTCGCGCGCCGGTTCGGCTGGCACCCTCCAATTGGAAGCGCCTGCCGACTGGAAAATTTCGCCGGCGAAACAATCATTCAATCTTGCTTCGGTCGGCGACCGTTCACGGTTAAAATTCACCATCACAGCACCAGCGCAATCCACCTCGGTGAAAATCATCGTCAGCGCGGACATCGGCGGCGTGCGTTATCGCAACCAGCGCGAAGAGATTTCTTATCCACACATTCCACGGCAATTGCTCCAGCCGCTGGCGAGCTTAAAAGCCGTCAGCCTTGATCTGGCGATCCGCGGCCACACGGTTGGTTACCTGCCCGGTGCCGGTGACAGCGTGGCCGAGAACCTAAAACAAATGGGTTACGCCGTCAGAATGCTGGACGACGCGGATCTCACGACCGAAGGACTAAACGACCTTGATGCCATAGTAATCGGCATCCGCGCCTTCAATGTCAGGACCAATCTGGCAGCGCAACTTCCGGTGTTGTTTGCTTATGTCGAGGCGGGAGGAACAATCGTCGAACAATACAACCGGCCAGACGGCCTGAAGGCAAACAAGCTGACACCATACGACCTGCGGCTATCGGGAGATCGGGTGACGGATGCGAACGCTGCGGTGACATTTCTCGCACCGGATCACCCGGTGTTGAATACGCCGAACAAAATCACAAAGGTTGATTTCGAAGGGTGGGTGCAAGAGCGTGGAATTTATTTTCCCAGCCAATGCGATGAACACTACACACCAATTCTTTCGTGCAACGATCCCGGCGAGTCGCCGCTCAAGGGCGGACTGCTCGTTGCACAATATGGCAAAGGCTATTTTGTTTACACCAGCCTCGTATTTTTCCGTGAACTTCCCGCTGGCGTGCCGGGTGCCTACCGCCTCTTTGCAAATTTGATTTCACTTGGCAAATGAAACGTCCCGCCACTTCGGAACAATCCGCGCGTGAAACTGAAGGGACCGGCCTGCCATTTTTTCGTTCATGGAAAAGTGTTTATCTTTTCGTCCTGGGCAGTTTTGTTTTTTGGGTCGCGTTGCTCGTCGCGCTGACAAAAAAATTTTCATGAGTGCGCTGGATTTTGTTGTTCTCATCGGCTCGATGCTCGGCATTGCCGGCTACGGTATCTGGTGCACGCGTGATCGCCGCAACTTGAACGCCTACTTGAAAGGCGACGGCCAGACGCCGTGGTTCGCCATCGGGCTTTCCGTCATGGCCACGCAAGCGAGCGCCATCACGTTTCTCTCGACACCCGGCCAGGGCTATCTCGGCGGACTCGGTTTCGTGCAGATTTATTTTGGCGTGCCGGTGGCATTGATAATCATCGCTGTTTTCTTTTTGCCAATTTTCCGCCGTCTCAATGTTTTTACCGCCTACGAATTTCTGGGAAAGCGATTCGACAGCAAGACGCGTCTGCTGGGCGCGGCGTTGTTTCTTGTGCAACGCGGACTCGGCGCGGGCTTGACGATTTACGCTCCGGCCATTGTCCTTACCACCGTCTTCGGCTGGCCGCTGGATTTGACGATCATCAGCAGCGGATTGCTCGTCATCATCTACACCATAACTGGCGGCAGCGATGCCGTGACCGTCACCCAAAAATACCAGATCGCCATCATCTTCGCGGGCATTATCACCGCGTTTTGCCTGCTCGTGGCGAAGCTGCCTGCCGGACTCACATTCACCGACACCTTCGCGCTGGCGGGCGGATTTCAAAAACTCAACGCGGTGAATTTTTCGACCGACGTTCATGAACGCTATACCTTCTGGTCGGGGTTGCTCGGCGGAACATTTCTGATGCTTTCGTATTTCGGCACCGACCAGTCGCAGGTGCAACGCTACATTTCCGGCGCGTCGTTGCGCGAAGGCCGGCTGGGCCTCATGTTCAACGCCGTGTGCAAAATCCCGATGCAGTTTTGTATTCTGCTGCTCGGTGTTCTGATTTTTGTTTTCTATCAATTTGAACAGCCGCCACTTTTTTTCAATACGGCCTCCAGCCAGTATCTCGCGAAACACAAAACCGACCAAAAGCTGCGCGCCTATGAAAGTGATTTCATTTCGGCCCATGCGCGAACACGCCAGCAACTCGAAAACTGGTTGCAGGCAAGACATGGCGGCGATCAATCCGCCGCTGCTGCCGCCTTTGCCGCAGCGTCGAGCGCTCATCAACAAGGCGAAAAAATTTGCGTCGCCGCGAATGAAGAATTGTCGGCGAAAAATTCCGGCGCGACCGCCAACGACGCCGACTACATTTTCATCACTTTCATTTTACAACAATTGCCGCACGGCGTCATCGGTTTGCTCGTGGCGGCATTTTTTGCCGCTGCATTGTCATCGAAGTCCGCCGAACTCAACGCGCTCGGTTCCAGCACCACCATTGATTTTTACCGCCACCTTATCAATCGCGACGCCACTGACGCCACCTGCTTGGCTGCCTCAAAATGGTTCACCGCATTTTGGGGAGTGGTTGCGATTGGCTTCGCCCTCTACGCTCATCTCGTGGAAAATTTAATCCAGGCTGTGAACATTCTCGGTTCCATTTTTTATGGCGTGATGCTCGGTCTTTTTGTTGTGGCCTTTTTTGTCCGGCGCGTTGGTGGCACGGCGGTATTCTGGGCGGCACTGGCGGCACAAACCCTCGTATTCGTTCTTTATTTTAATCTCGCCATTTCCTATCTCTGGTATCCGCTCATCGGCTGCATCGCGTGCGTGGTCTTCAGCTTGATGCTGCAAATTATTTTGGGCGGCGATGGCGAAACAAACCAAATGCGCACGACATGACGGGTCCCATCATTTGTTTCGGACAACAGCCGTGCGGGTTCTTCCCGAAGCGCTTTCTATTTGCAAAAATCCAGACGGCGCGACGGCTGCAAAGTGAGATCGGTGCCCAAATTATTTTCTTTTATCACGACAGCGATCACGACCCACGTGAAACGAGGACCATCCTGCGCCAGCGCAAGACGAACGAACCGGTACACCTCAACTTCGCCTTCGAAAATAAAATCCAGCGCAAGTTCTCGCCGCTTCATCTCAAAAAGATTACCGCCGACTGGCAGGATAAAACCGCGCTTCAACTGCCCAATTACATCGGCCACCCGTTGATCGAAGTTTTCAGAAAAGTTTCAGCCAGCCATGTCGCAGACTTCTGTCTCGAAATGTATCGCCGCATGGGTTTGCTCAACGGCATCCGCGTGGCACGTTCGAGCGATCCGGATTTTCGCCGCGCGGCGTGCGACGTTTCCGAATTTTTTGTGGATGTTCCGCACGAAGGCGAGATTGTCCGCACCCGTTTCATTGATGGCACCCTACAACTGCACGAAGGCGGAAATTCATTCGTGACACTGCCGCTGACTGCGTTCACCAAGGAGCAAATCAGTCCGGCGCGTGACACACGGCTGCGTTGGATGCAATCCGTGTTGCATTGCACTCATTACATTGTCGGCGCAGGCGAGAAAGATTATCTTCGCCCCGAAGAAAATCCTGATATTACTTTTGTCAACCGCAACGCCATTGACCGATCCGATGAAGCCTACACCGAACTCCCCTGAACTTGCACCGTTGCTGGCCTTTGGCGCGCATCCTGACGACATAGAATTCGGTTGCGGCGGTGTCGTTGCCCGCGAAACCGAGGCCGGCCGCAGAGCGCATTTCGTCGTGTGCTCGCACGGTGAAGCGGGCAGTTATGGCACGCCCAAGCAACGAACTGCGGAGGCGAACAAATCCGCCGCTTTACTCGGTGCCACGATTGAATTTCTTGAACTCGACGGCGACGCTCATCTGGAAGTCCGCGCCGCTCACACAATCAAACTGGCCGAAATTTTCCGGCGCATCCGCCCAGATGTCGTGCTTGCTCCAAGTCTCGTCGAAAATCAACATCCGGATCATTCACGTCTTGGAAAACTCGTGCGCGATGCCACCCGGCTGGCGCGTTTCGGCGGCTTGAAAGAGTTGCGCCTGCCGCCACACACCATTCAGCAATTATTTTTTTACACGGTGACACCAGAAGCGGAACCGTCGGACATTTCTCCGGTGCTGATTGATGTTTCCGCGCCGGAAATTATCACAACGTGGACGGCGGCGATGGAAGCGCACGCGTCGCAAACATCTGCGCGCAACTACGTCGAATTGCAACTCATCCGCGCACGGCTGCTAGGAACGCGGGCCGGAGTGGAGCACGCCATCGCGCTTTTTCCCAACGAGCCGCTCGTGTTTGAATCGCTCGCGCACGCGGGCAGAGATACGCGACATTTTTGACATGGGTTCAGGGCGTTCATTAAAAATCGGCATCACCTGTTATCCTTCCGTGGGCGGGAGCGGAATTCTCGCTTCGGCACTGGGCGAGGAACTGGCGTGGCGCGGACACGAAGTCCATTTCATCAGCTACGAACGCCCGTTCCGAATGCCGGCAGATGCGCCGCGACTTTTTTACCATCCGGTGGTGGTCAACGATTATGGGTTGTTCAAGTATCCCGATTACACGTTGCCGCTCTCGGTGAAAATGGCGGAAGTGAGCCGCGATCATCATCTCGACATTCTTCATGTTCACTACGCCGTGCCTCATGCCACCGCCGCGATTCTTGCGCGTTCGATGCTACCGCAGGACCAACGGCCGCGCGTTGTCACCACGTTGCATGGCACGGACACCACGTTGCTCGGCTTCGATCCGGGTTATGGCCCGGCCATTCATCACGCATTGATCCACTCTGATGCGGTCACGGTAGTGTCAGATTTTCTGAAACAGGAAACGCAACGTGTGCTTAAATTTGACGGGCCGATGGAAGTCATTCACAATTTTTTTGAACCGCGTCCGCCCCGGCGTTCGCGTGAAGAAGTGCGTCGTGAACTGCACATGCGCGATGAAGTGATGATACTCCATTCGTCCAATCTGCGTCCAGTGAAACGCATTGATTTACTGTTGGAAACAGTGGCGCGAATCCGCCCGCGCGAATCGTTCAAGCTTGTCATTCTCGCCGGCGGAAATTTTGCACCTTTCTCCGCCGACGTGCACCGACTGGAGCTGGAAGACCAGGTGATCGTGCGAGAAAATGTCGCGGATATTGAAGATTATCTGCAAGCCGCCGACCTGGGACTGTTCACGTCCGAAACGGAGAGTTTTTGCTTGAGCATTCTCGAAGCGATGTGCTTTGCCTGTCCGAGTGTAGCGACACGCGTTGGCGGGATTCCCGAAGTCATCGAAGACAATATAAGCGGACTGCTCGTAGCATTTGGAGATGCCGACAAATTGGCGCGCTCGGTCGAAAATTTAATTCAGGATGCAACGTTGCGGGCGAAACTTGGCTGCGCCGCTCAAGTGCGCGCCCGCGAAAAATTTTCTGCCAAGGTGATTGTGGCGCGCTATGAAACACTTTACCGCCGTATCTATTATGGTTGCCTGAATCATTGAAGCTCAACGTCTGATCAAAGCTGATTGTTAATCCAACAGGTTCTCAACTGAGGAAATACATTGGACATTCTTCTCGCATTGGACGATGCTCGTCTTCATTGCTACAATGAGCCTTTCTGCTCCTCGACGGCGATTTCGATGTGCTCCTGAACAATGCAAGTATTCTCAGAAACTATGACAACCAGACGTATTGGCAAAGGCCGCATAGACATCGCGCTCAAGTGAGATCTCACGGGAGATGGACATGACGTGAGAGCGAGCGATCGGCAACAAGGCGGCAAGTGTACTCGAAACGGTCCTGTGGGCGGAAATTGCATCCTCGCTGTACCCTTTTACGGGGGAGTATAGTGAAGGACATAAAAGTAGAAATGTTGGTCGGGAAGTTCCAAGGCCGATGTAAAAAGTCCTTGGAAGCCATCTTATAAATGCCTAAAAAACATCGAAAAATGGGCGAAACTCATATTTATGAGATAGCTTTTAGAAACTCAAGTTAGTCACTGCAACCATATGAAGATACAACAACTTGCGTCGCTGAAGAAAAGTTTCGTGTATCCTGCCAGAACGACAATTGCGGCGGTGCTGGCATTGCTTGTGGCCCGCATGGTTGGTTTGCCGGAATTTTATTGGGCACCGATTACAGCCCTGGTTGTTGTGCAATCAGACTTTCACACCGCCCTGACCTCGGCCTGGCAGCAGTTGGCAGGAACAGCTTTGGGTGCTTTCGCAGGCGCTTTGCTATTGGCACATTTTGAGCCGAGTGCGACTGTCTTCGGATTCGGCGTGCTTGGCGTCGGCCTGTTGTCGGCGGCACTACGACTCGACCACCCGGCAAATCGTATCGCCGCAATTGCGCTAGCCATTGTCTTCCTTATAGTGCGAACCCAGCCCGCATGGATGGTCGCGCTCCACCGATTTCTCGAGGTTTCAACGGGAATTGTCGTGGGACTGCTCTTAAGTGCGCTGTGGCCTGAGCAAGAGACAATCAATCATTGTCAAAAGCCAAGATAACTGTTGATACGCAAGGCAACCCGCCTTCAAATCGAACAATTGCTGCTTGAAGTTCGGTGAAATGGTTGGCAGGCGGATTGTCCGGGCACCTGTTCGTGTTCACCAATGGACGACGGAACAGGATCAAGGTGCTCTATTGGGATGGGTCGGGTTTATGGGTTTGTGCCAAGCGATTGGAACAAGAATGTTTCACCTGGCCGGCGGGGTGAAAGTGGTCAGATAGATTTGCGTGGCGAGAAGTTCAGCGCATTGATTCACGGGTTAGAAGTGTGCTCGAAACAGAACTGGCTGTTCGTTGGGCATCCCGAAGCTGGCGAACGCAGCGCCGTGATTTACTCGTTGTTGGGCAGTTGTCGGCGGAATGGAGTCAACCCGTTTGATTATTTAGAAGATTTATTTTCTCGCTTGCCGTCAGCCAAAATCACTCAGATCAGGGCGTTCACACGCCAGCGGCGTGGGCCCGCAGAAACAACCGTTCTTCCAGTCGGGGATTCATGGTTGTTTGCTCTCCGCTTTTTCCTGCGCCTCGGCCGCGTTGATTTCCGCCCACGATGGCGCGCGCCAGACGTGCAGGATGCCGGCGTCGCTCATCACACCGACGCTGTTTCCATCCGGTGAAAACAAAGGCTCAAAAAATACCGAGCCGGAGCCTTGCAGAGTAATGACATCCTGCCAACTGTCCGTGTCCCAAAGTTTCAACGCTTCAACGCCAGCGCCGTTGCCAGTTACGAGACGTGTGTCATCCGGTGAAAAAACCACAGAGTGCGTGCCGAGGAGAAAGCCGCGCAGCGTCGCCACTTCCTTCCATGTTTTCGCATCCCACACCCGCGCATAACCCAATTCGCTGGCGGCGGCGAAAAATTTTCCGTCGGGAGAAAATGCCGCGCCGGAAGCTTCCAGAACGTCCAGAGGCAATGTGCCGGTATTCTCATCAGCAAGATTTCTGGTGATAACATCGCCCTCATAACCGATGGCCACGCACAATTGTTCGTCCGGTGAAAGCGCGATTCCTTGAAATGGCCTTGGACGTGGCCACGATTGTATCTCCAAACCCGTCGTGAGGTCCCATTCGTGCAGCGAAAGAGGAGCTTCAGACGAAGTTATCAGCTTGTTTCCATTTGCAAGAAATCCAAGCGGCGTTACATAATCCGCTGCGTTCGTCAACTGACGCCATAAAACCCGCCGCGACACATCCCAAATTGAAGTGATGCCGTTGGTGTTGGAAGGGATGGCCAGAAAACGTCCATCTTTTGAAAAATGATAATAATTGTGCCTAACATTTATTATGTTTGTCCCCATTTCAAATAGCGGTTCTTTTTCCTGAAAGTCGGCTCCCGTCCATCGCGCCACCTCGCCATCCGCAGCCAGTGTCACGACCGAACGGCTGTCGGGCGCAAAGCTCCACGCTTGTATTTTCACCGGCCAGGTGATGTTTTCCTGCCGCGGATGAATTGCCGATGCGTCCCAAAAACAAACCATGCCGTCCTTGCTTCCGCTGACCAGTGTTTTGTTGTCCGGCAGCAACGCCAGCCGCCAGACTTCATCGCGGTGGCCGCGCATTACGTCGAGACATTTTCGGCTGGCAACATCCCAAACGCGAATCGTCTGGTCGGCGCTGGCCGAGGCCAGTTTTTTTCCGTCCGGCCAGAATATCAGGGAACCGACCCATGAATTATTGCCTTCCAGTTGTCCAATCTTTTTGCCGGTGGCGACATCCCATAAATCAATGTCCGACTCGCCGAACCCGTCGGCGGAAGCGAGAGTTTTTCCGTCGGGCGAAAATGCCAGAGCGGTAACGCAGTCCGACGATGCGATTGCCGTCCAAAGCTCTTTGCCGCTGCGCAAGTCAACGACGCAGACCTTTTGCGGGGTCTCTGATCCATAAGCATAAGCTGCAAGACTCAAATCCGGCGTCGCGGCAAATCCGGTGCCAGGACTAACCACCTCCGGTTCCGAAGAATAACTGGCCAATTTTGTCCCGTCGGGAATACGCCAAAGAACAATATGTCCGCCCGATGTGTTTATATTTTCCAGAGAAGTCACCAGCGTTTTGCCGTCTTGAGAAATCGCCAAACCATCGCACCCGCCATCCAGCGGGATTTCGGCGACCATCTGCCGCGTCGCCGCGTTCCAAAGATGCAATGTGGATTTGGTCAGTTCGACATTGAGACTCGCAAATGCCAGCAAAGATTCTGCGGGTGAAAAAGCAGAACAAACAGCCATATTATTTTCCGCCAGATGAGCCACTTCCTGCCGCGTCTGCAAATTCCACACCGACAGCCCGCCTTTATGATAATTGCCAATCGCCAGCAAATTGCCGTCGGAAGAAGCCGCCAGCGATTCAATTTCACCGGACTTCTGGCAAAGGGTGAATAAGGCGTCGCTGTGAGTTTGTTGCCACAAATAACGCCATTCCCAGCCGCGCAAATCTTTTTGGCCCGCAAGCGGCCGCTGGCGATTCAATAAATCCAGCGCGTGACCGAGATTATTTCCGTGAAGCTCCTGCATGGCGGCGTTCATGTCCGCAGCGTAGGCGCGCTGGCGGGCGGCGAGTTCGTCGGCTTGCGCCTGCTCGCGAAGTTTAGCTTCGTTGGCTTGCGCCTCGACTGCCTGCTGTTCGTTGGTTTCGGCTTTTTGGCGTTGGACGGCTTCCTGCGCTTGTGCAGCCAAAGCTTCCCGCTTGGCGAGCGTGGCGCGGATCGCCTGCGAAGTGCTGACGATGATGCCAAGTAATAAAGCCACAGCCACTGCACTGGCGGCGGCGAACGCGAGCTTGTTGCGCCGGATCAATTTCTGAAAGCGATAAGCCGAACTCGGCGGACGCGCCACCACCGGCTCGTTGTTCAAGTGCCGTTTCAGATCCGCCGCGAGTCCGGTAGCTGTGTCATAACGCCGCGTGCGGTCTTTCTCCAAGCACTTCATCACGATCCAATCCAAGTCACCCTTGAGCTGGTGCATCAGCTTCGACGTATCGGTCGAACGGCGCTTGGCCGTCGTCGTCAATTCCTCGCCCTTGAGCGTTGCGAAGCGCGTGCTCGGACGCACCGGCTCTTTCTCGCGGATCGTTTTCCGCATCTGGTCAATGCCCGAAGCCATCAAATCCTTCGCGTCGAACGGCGTGCTGCCCGCCAGCAGTTCGTAGAGCAAAACACCGAGTGAATAAATGTCGCTGCGCGTGTCAATGTCCAGCCCACTCATCTCCGCCTGTTCGGGACTCATATACGCTGGCGTGCCTATGAACTGATGCAGTTGTGTATAGACTGTCGCGTCGGTTAGCCGGCCTTCTGTCGCCTTGGCGATGCCGAAATCAATCACCTTGGGCACCGGCACGCCGTCGTGAAGCGTGACGAGAATGTTCGACGGCTTGATGTCGCGATGGATGATTCCTTTTTGATGCGCATGCTGGATGGCCTGACAAACTTTGATGAATAAGTCGAGCCGCTCGTTTGTGGAAAGCTGATTCTGGTCACAGTAATCGGTGATGCGAATGCCGCGCACCAATTCCATCACAAAAAATGGCCGGCCTTGATCAGTCGTCCCGGCATCAAGCACCTTGGCGATGTTCGGATGATCCATCATTGCCAGCGCCTGCCGTTCTGCCTCGAACCTCGCGACGACCGCCTTGGTGTCCATGCCGAGCTTGATCACCTTGAGCGCGACGCGACGACGCACCGGAACACTTTGTTCGGCGACATAGACCACGCCGCAGCCGCCTTCACCAACTTTTTCGAGCAGCTTGTAGCGGCCTAAAGTTTGTCCCACGGCTTCATCCGGCGCGGCGGTCAAATCGAGTTTGATGGTCGCCACGACTGCGGGTTTGTCCTTCGGCGACAAATCATCCGGCGCGTCATGCGTGGCGAGCAGGGCTTCGAGCCGCTGGCGCAGGCTCTCATCGTCACCACACACGACCTTGAGAAACGCGCTGCGTTCGACGGCTGGCTTTTCCAGCGCCATGGCAAAAAGGGACTCTTCTCGATTCGGATTCATGGTTGTCTGGTTTCTGTTTTTTCAATTTCGCCGTCAGCGTTCATCCGGGCTTCACGGCGTGAAGTTCTCGTCCGTGGTGAAGTCACTATCGCGAGTAGGCGTATTTGCTTCGTAACGTTTCAACTGCGCTGCAAAAGGCCGCTGGTCTTGTTCGCTGGTCAGGGCGGCGATGGCTTCTTTTTGAGTGGCGACGGCTTTCTCGAATTGTCCGGTTTCGGCATAGGCCGCCGCCAGCGCGCCGAGTGCATCCGGGTCTTTCCGGTCGGTGGCGGCCACCACTTTTTGCCCGTAACTGACCGCGCGCGGGCCATCCCGCAATTCCGCCACGTCGCAGGTGGCCAGCAGCCGGGCAAGTTCAATCATGGAATCCGCTCTCCCGTTGTCTGCTTCGGGACGAAGTTTCTCCATCGCCTGCCGATACCACTTCGCCGCTTCGGCCAAATCCTTGGGCATACCGCGTCCGTTGGCATACAGCCGTCCCAGGCTCGCTTGGGAAAAACCGTCCCCCGCGTCCGCCGCCTGCCGATACAACGCCACGGCTTCGTCCAGCTTGCCTTCCTGTTCCAATACGCTGGCCAGACTATAGACTGAACCGAGCGTGTCCGCATGATTCTTAGGCAGCAGTTCCTTCTGCATGGCCAGGGCTTCGCGAAGTGAAGATTCCGCTTCCGTCAGTTTTCCCTCGTCTTGCTGGACATTCCCCAGGAATCGAAGCATCAGGGCCACGTTCGGGTGCTTCGGGCCATAAAGATTTTGGAAGATAACAAGCGACTTGCGAACGAAGCTTTCCCCCTCGGCGAATCGGCCCTCAACACACAGGGCACCGCCCACACCGAAAAGTGACCAGCCAACTTGCTCATCTCCATTGCCCAAAAGTTTTTGGCGCGTCGCGAGCGACTCGCGATACATTTCCTCGGCTTCCGCGTATTTGCCTTGGAATTCCAAAACCAACGCCAGATCGTGGATCGGACCGGCCGCCTCAGCGCTTTCATCGCCGAACAGCTTCCGGGCAATGGCCAGCGACTCACGCTGACAGGATTCGGCTTCGGGCAGTTTTCCCTCGTGCCAGAGCGTCAGGCCCAGCAGGTTCAATGAATTGCCCAGCCCTTTCTGCACATCAAGATTGGTAGGTTCATATTCGAAGGCCTTTCGGCATAACTCCACTGCCCGGCGCACCGAGTCTTCCGCCCTGGAATATTCACCGAGTTCATAATAAGTCCATGCCAAATTGCCGCGCAAATTCGCCTCCACCCTCGGATTGTCGGCCAGGTCCTTGGACATGCGCGCCTCGGCCTGATCCATCATCTCCCGCAGCAACGTGGTGTCCCAGCCCTTCACGGCCAGCTTGCCGCCGTTGTCGAGCATGTCTATGAGAAATTTCGCGGTCTGCTCGTTCCTGGCGGATTCGGTTTTCGCCGTTTGCTCGTCGGCCTCGGCCTGCTGGCGCAAGCGGGCTTCATTGGCCTGCGCGGCCACGGCTTCCCGCCGGGCGTGCGTGGCGCGGATCGCCTGCGACGTGCTGCCGATGATGCCGAGCAGCAACGCGGCGGCGACCGCACCGGCGGCGGCAAACGCGAGCTTGTTCCGGCGAAACGATTTTTGGAAACGGTAGGCCGCCGAGGGCGGACGGGCGACGATGGCTTCATTGTTGAGATGCCGCTTGAGGTCGGCGGCGATGCCGTTGGCCGTTTCGTAACGGCGGGTGCGGTCTTTCTCCAGACATTTCATCACGATCCAGTCCAGGTCGCCGCGCAACAGACTCATCAATCTCGACGCTTCCACGCCGTGACGCCGGGCCGTCGTGGTCAGGTCGTCGCCTTGCAGCGTGTGGAGCTTGGTCGAAGGCCGTTGCGGTTCGCGCTCGCGAATCGTCTTCCGCATCGCATCAATGCCGGAATTCATCAGCTCCTTGGCATCAAACGGCGTGCGGCCGGTCAGCAGTTCGTAAAGCAGCACGCCAAGACTGTAAATGTCGCTGCGCGTGTCAATGTCCAGCCCGCTCATCTCGGCCTGTTCGGGACTCATGTAGGCGGGCGTGCCGATGAATTGTTCGTAGGCGGTGAACAGGGTTTTGTCCGTGAGCCGTTGATCGGTCGTCGCCTTGGCGATGCCGAAATCAATCACCTTCGGCACGGGCACGCCGTCGTGCATGGTGACGAGGATGTTCGACGGCTTGATGTCACGATGGATGATGCCCTTTTGATGCGCGTGCTGGATGGCCTGGCAAACCTGGATGAACAGGCCGAGCCGCTGGCTGGTGTTGAGATTGTTCTGGTCGCAGTAATCGGTGATCTTGATGCCGCGCACCAGTTCCATCACGAAGAACGGACGGCCCACGTCCGTCGCGCCGGCGTCCAGCACCTTGGCGATGTTCGGATGATCCATCAACGCCAGCGCCTGCCGCTCGGCCTCGAACCGGGCGATGACATTCTTGGTGTCCATGCCCAGCTTGATGACCTTGAGTGCCACGCGGCGGCGGACGGGATGTTCCTGATCCGCCATGTAAACCGCGCCGCAGCCGCCCTCGCCGATTTTTTGCAGCAGCTTGTAATGGCCAAGCGTCTGGCCGACGGCTTCGTCGGGCGCGTCGGCCATATCGAGCTTGATGGTGGCCTTGACGGCGGGAGCGGGCGCTAAATTATCCGGCGCGTCGTGCGCAGCCAACAGGGCTTTCAGGCGTTGCCGCAGGACATCGTCGCCGAGGCAGGCGCCATTGAGAAAGGTGGCCCGTTCAGCACCGGTCAATTGGACGGCGGCCTGAAACAGTGCTTCTTCGCGATTTTGTGGTGACGGCATGTCTGTTTTGAATTCGCTCATTCAATCCTACATGCGTATTCGCCGGAGAAAAAGTATGAATAAATCTTTCATATACTTTTCGCCCATGGTTTGCGCATGATGTGGATGAAGCTTATGAACACAAATGAATTCAAGTTTTACTGCACGCATTGCGACCAGCCGTTGAAATGCGAACCTCAATTCGCCGGCCGGCAGATCCAATGCCCGGCCTGCAACCACCTCATCCGCATTCCCAATCCACCGGCGGGCACCGGTTTCACCCATGTTCAGCCGGAATCCGGCCAGACCTGGGCCACGCATGTTCCGAAGGGCAACAAAGCCTGAAAGTCATCGCGCCGGCGCACCGCGCATCTCGACCGTGAGCCAGGATCGCGCGTAGGTCCACCATTGTTTGGCCGTGGGCACGGCGATGCCGAGCGCCGCGGCGGCTTCCTCGAAATTCAGACCCACGAAGTAACGGAGCTTCACCAACTCCGCCTTGCGCGGATCAATGGCCGAAAGTTTTTCCAAGGCTTCGTTCAAGGCGAGCAACTGATCGTCGTCCGCCACGGGAGAAGAAATTTCGAGTCCATGCAAGTCAACGACCTCAACACCCGCACCGCGTTTTGCCGCCAGTCTTCGCCGAGCGTGCTCGATCAGGATGCGCCGCATTGCCTCGGCAGCCGCACCGAAGAAATGGGCGCGATTTTGAAAAGTCGGGGCATCACTGCCGCCCAGCCGCATCCAGGCCTCGTGGACGAGGGCGGTGGGTTGAAGCGTATGGCCGGCGGCTTCGTTGGCCATCTTCTGCGCCGCCAGACGGCGAAGTTCTTCGTAAACAATGGGGAGCAGCTCTGCGGCGGCTTTTGGATCGCCATGTTCCACCCGTTCCAGAATATGCGTGAACTCGCTCACCTTTCCAGAATAGAGAGCTGTTTGCCGGCAACAACATCAAACCACCCAATTTTTGACCGATAATGGGCGTCAACCATGCAAAATGGCTGAGGTGGCCTCTTTCACGACGGGGGCCACAGCCGCATACGAATGAATGACACGTAGCACGAATGGTGGTTTTAAATTTCGTTTTCAGAGGGCTGCATTCTTTGAGAGGCAAACTGCCTCCGGTAATTGTTCTCCACCTGCTGCTCTTAACCCGCCGCTCGCGCAGCCAGCCAAGCCGGTAAAATCCAGCCACTCATTAACACCGTGCGGCTGATGCAGTTTCAAGAGCATGATCACGGTAGGGTTACACCCCATAGCAAAGAATCGCCGCTTCCTTTAGTGTGTCTCCAGCACTAAAAAATAAACAAACAAACAACCGAAAGAAATTAAATGAAATCCATGTTCCCCTTAACGCTTGCGGCAGTCGTGAGCACCATGTTAATCACCAGTTCGCCGCTGCGCGCCGCCGATACGGACAGCCGCATCGAGTCATCCGCCGCGAAGTCTTATACGTTTAAAACCTACCTCAAGGATGACTCAATCAAGGTTGATTCCAAAGATGGCATCGTCACCCTGACCGGAACGGTCGCCGATGCGTCGCATAAGTCCATGGCCGAAAATACCGTGGCGAGCCTGCCCGGTGTCACGAGCGTGGACAATCAACTCGTGGTCAGCGGCAAACAACCGGCTGAACATTCGGACGCCTGGATTACCACGAAAGTGAAAACCGCGCTGTTGTTCCATCGCAACGTGAGCGCCACCGGAACTACCGTTTATACGAAGGATGGCATCGTCACCTTGCAGGGTGAAGCAAGCAGCCTAGCTCAGAAAGAACTTACTACCGAATACGCCCAGGAAGTTGACAATGTCAAAGAGGTCAAGAACGACATGACGATTGCCGCGACTCCGGCAGCGCCAGATGCAACTGTCGGCGATAAAATTGATGACGCCTCCATCACGGCTGAAGTCAAGTCGTCATTGATGTCGCATAGTGCGACCAGCGCCATACATACCGGAGTCACGACAACGGACGGCGTCGTCACCTTGAGCGGCATTGCCAAAAACGATGCGGAAAAGAGCCTCGTCACCAAGCTCGCCACCGACATCAACGGCGTGACCAGCGTGATCAACAACATGACCATCGCCGTGCCGTTGGCTGCCAACTAAACCATCAATTTTATCGCTGGATGGTGCGAAAGCGCGCCAGCCGGCCAAAGCTGGAAAAAAACCTGGGATTATGCACATGACAAACAATGAGCTTGCAGACCAAACAAAGGGTCAAGAAAACTGCGCGTTTATTGGCAAATGCTTCAAAAAATCTGGTGCTTTGCTGCAATGGTTTGTCAAAGACATAATCCCGAAAAAACCACAATATAACACAAAGGAAAACTAAATATGAATACAACAATACATCCCGGAATGGTTGAGACAGTAAAAAACAAGAGCGTTGAGACGATTAAGGGCACGGGAAATATAGTCGAGAAGTCAGTGGATACCGGTGCTCAAATCGTCACCACAATTGTAAAAGATACGGCCAAGGTCGCAGGCGGCGTTGGCACCGCTGCCACAGGACTGGTCGTGGGAGCGGTCAAAGACGTCAAGAAAGTGGGCGTCAAAACCGAGCACGCCACGGCGGCGGTTGCCGGCGGGGCATTTAAAGCGGTCGGCGAAGTGGGATCAGCGGGGGTTGATGCCGTGCGCAAGACTGTTCATGGCGACAAGGCCGTTCCGAAAAAAGCAGATCTGGCCGTAGCCAAGAATTAAACTGGCAAATCACCGCTGACCGGCGCGGAAACGCACCAGCCGGCCAACCAACCAAAAGAAATTTTATGTTATACACACTTGCAATAATCCTGGTCATTCTATGGGTGCTGGGACTCATCACCGGCACTGCGGGTGGCTTGATTCACATCCTCCTCGTCCTCGCCATTGTGGCGGTTTTGCTGCGGGTCATCTCCGGCAGGAAACCAGTGCTTTAGCAAAGAAATCAAGTTATAGATCCAATACCAATATGAACACAAAAACCATCGTAGCCGTCCTTCTGATCACGCTCGGTATTGTGGTGCTGGCCTATTCGGGCTTGAGCTTCACGACGCCGGGAAAACCTATCGAATTCTTTGGAATGCACATCGCAACCACCGACAGTCATTTTATCCCGCCCACCGTCGGCGCGCTCGCGCTTATCGGTGGAATCGTGCTGTTGCTCGTGAGACCCAAGAGTGTCTGACAGCTTGAGCCAGAAATCACCGTCAACACGCTAAATCTTATTTACCCAGCCTTCATCCGACTGGTCAAGCAGGTCTGCCTGTTTCCCAAAACCATCGCGAATGCCATCAAGGAGAGAAAGCGGCGGACGGTCTTGAACGAACGAGAAGCCGAACGGCTGGACCGGATTTGCAACCCGTCGAAGTATCGCGGGAAATAACATTATCGCGCTCGATAAAACCAAGGGCGCTGACGAACGGAGCCGAAGCGGACTTGAATTATTTGCACAGCCCGGGACAAAACAAAATTTTGTTTGGGCTGGCATCGCCCGGCGAACACTTTTCCTCCGGTGTTCATCGGGCTTTAAGTTTTTTCCTGATGGGGGTAGGGTTTAACCCCATATGCGAATCAATGAAATCGGCGGATACTCTCGTGGGTTGTGGTGCCGTTAAAACATAAAGTTTTCCGCACAACTCCGTCGAACTCAGTATATCAACATGAAGCAAAATCTAATCCGGCTGTCAGAACAATATGTGACGGCTTTGCGAAAACAACTGAAGCAAGGCCCGCAGGCGAGCCTGCAGCCAGCGTTGGAATTGGGACGCCAAGCGGTTGCCCTTGGGCTGGAGACGCTGGATCTGGCCCGGATTCACGAGCAGGCACTCGTCACACTGGAATTATCCTATAGTAAAAACGGGTTTACAAAGCTTGCCGGGATTTTTTTTACCGAGGCCAACACTTTGATAGAGGAAACGCATCGCGACGCGCGGCAGACCAAGGTTCACTTGAGCCGTCTGATGACCAAGCTGGGCGAGCGCACGGAGGAACTGGCCGCCACCCACCGTCAATTGCAACGGGGCGTCGTCCGGCGCAAGGTCATGGAGGATGTCGCCGAGAAAAGCGGGCGGCACCACAACAAATGTCTGGAGGAATCACTCCAGTTGCAGAAACGTTTGCGGCAACTGACGCACCGGGTTCTGGCGGCACAGGAGGATGAACGCAAGAACATCAGCCGCGAACTTCAGGATGAAATCGGCCAGACTTTGCTGGGCATCAATGTCCGGCTGCTCTCATTGAAGCAGCAGTCCCGGAGCAACACCAAGGGTCTCAAGAATGAAATAGCCAGCGCGCAACGGCTGGTGGTAAAATCGGCGAGGTCCGTGCGGCGGGTCGCGCGTGAATTCGGCAGCTCATGAAACGCAAATTTTCCAGACGCTATCAGGCGGCGTTGCTGGCTTATCTCAAGCAACGTCCGGGGGAGCGCCTGCAATCGGCGCGCGGCATGGGCCAGCAGGCGCTGGCCGCCGGTTTGCAGACGCTGGACATCGCCAAGCTCCATGAGCAAATCCTGGTCACCCAGGTGTTGCCAAACCGCCCGGCCGGCAAACGCACTGCACTCATCAAGCAGGCGGGAATTTTCTTTACCGAAGCGATTTCCCCAATCGAGAAAATTCATCACGGCACGCGGGAGGCCGCCGTCCATCTAAATCAAATCGTCGAGTTGTTGAGCCAGCGCACCGTAGAGCTGGCCGCCTCGAACTTGGAGTTGGAGCAGGAAATCGCCCAGCGCAAGGCAATGGAGGAGGCGCTCAAAAAAAGCGAGCAACATTACAGCCAGTTGTTGAAACAGTCGGATCGCCTGCAGGAGCAGTTGCGGCAATTGTCCCGCCAGATTTTATTGACGCAGGAGGAAGAGCGCAGGGAGATCAGCCGCGAGTTGCATGATGTCATCGCCCAGACTTTGACGGGCATCAACGTCCGGCTGGCGGCCTTGAAAAAAGACGCCGCACTCAACACCAAGGGACTGGATCGCAACATCGCCCGCACG
>Ga0182015_10000546_pt1 | contig 53810 bp, 45 predicted proteins | sample 712P3MmetaG_FD_120478 | JGI IMG/M metagenome (GOLD analysis project Ga0182015, IMG submission 120478) | Permafrost microbial communities from Stordalen Mire, Sweden - 712P3M metaG | ecosystem: Environmental > Terrestrial > Soil > Wetlands > Permafrost | place: Sweden: Stordalen | collected...
ACTCGAACTCGTCGGGATACAGCAAATTTCCGTATGACCCGACTCCCACGGCTCAAAGGCAAAGAGCTCGTGCGCATTCTAGAAGGCGTCGGTTTCAGAGTGGTCCGCACCCGCGGCAGCCACGTATTTCTCAAACATCCGGACGGGAGAGCTACCGCCGTGCCGGTTCACGCGGGCGAAACCATTGGCCCCGGACTTCTTCGGTCTATCCTTCGTGATATCGAGATGCCAGTGGGGAAGCTTCTCGATCATATTTGAACGCGTCCGAAAGATGCGGGAGGGTCTGCGGGCACTTCTATTCCAAGGAGGAAATAGAAGCCGCTCTCATCGAGTACGACGCTGCACGCGAGCAGCTCCAACTCCACCTTTGCCATATGTCGAGTCTAGCCTGCGTCCGGCCCTCTGGAAAGCGAATTGCGCTTACGCGGTTGGCTTCTCCCGCGGCGGTTCCACCGCCATGAATTCTGTGGCAAAGCGCTGGCCGTAGCTCTCTAGCAATGCTGGCACGCGCTGCGAATCGGTCGACCGCAAAATCAACCCCGCGTGATGGTGCCTCTTAATTCGCATAACGACTTCCGGATCGTTGTATCCCGAAGTATCCGGTTCCTCCTGTCGCGCCAGCGAAAGAATCACTCCCGCGTAATCCTCTCGCGTCAGCGGAAGCTGATAAGTTCCATCTCCTCCAGAAACTTCAATCCGCGCCCACTCACGCCATAAATCGATTCCCGTCGCCGCCTCAACCATTTCATTGATATAGGCTCCACCAACCCGCGCGGCGCACTCCAGAAAATAAAAGTGTCCATCCTCATGCGCCTGGATAAACTCGGCGTGCGCCACGCCGCGCAGCAGTCCCAGTGCCGCGAGCAGTTCGCGATTAAGCCGCCGTAACCCGGTGTCGGCTTCGCTGTCTCGACGTACGGTGAACGTGGTGAATACTCCGCCACCTTGCGCCACGTTCATCGGCGGCTTGCCGTATTGGCTCACGTTGGCAAAAACCACGTCATTCTCTGAAACAATCGAATCCACGTGGAATACATCGCCAGGCACGAATCTCTCCAGCAAATAAGAAGATTGTTTCTCTCCGAGTTGATCTAGGACCGGCCACAACTCCTCCGGATCATGAATTTTCTTGATCCCAATCGCCGACGCCTCTTGTCTTGGCTTGAGCACCCACGGGCCGGGAACATGATCCAGGTAATAGCGAATGTCGCGGTGGTTGAATACGGGTACGAAATCCGGCACGCGCACACCGTGATCCAGTGCCTTCATGCGCATCGCCAGCTTGTCGCGGAAGTAGCGCATGGTGGTCAGGCCCATCCCAGGGATGCGCAAGTGTTCGCGCAATGTCGCCGCCGTTTCCATGTCGTACTCGTCTAACGCGACAATGCGGTCGATCTTCTGGGTGCGTGCCAGATGCGTCACCGCCTGCACGATATCGGCAAGCGAAATTTCAGCAGGGAGATAGAATGTTTCGGTCAAACTTTCGCGCGGCCAGTCGGCGTCACGCAGCCTTTCAGCCGTAAGCAGAATCACCCGGCATCCCATGCGCGTGCACTCGCGCATGAATTCCTGGCCTTTTTCGTAGGTGGTAATGCACAAGAAGGTAAGGGTTTGCGGTTCCGGCATAACGGTGTCGGGATTCAGGGTTACGAGAATAACACGGGTAAAAGTGAGCCACTAACCGCTATTTCGATCACTCGGATCTTCCTGTTGACTCCTGGATGTTCTCATAGGAAATGCAACCGACGCTTTGTGACGCATTGCAGCTTAATTCGGAGCGAGGTAGGGTCCTTTCCATCTTGACGACGGCCTTGCCGATAGAGCATGATGCGCGGTGCCCGTATGGACGGCAGAGGCCGTCCTGAACGCCAGGAGGCTTTTTATGGCGACACAAACCCGTCCCGAAAATAAGGCCCGCAGTTTCGGCCAGAACATTGAAAGCGATCTTGCATCCCGATTTCTGCGCGTCGTCGAGGTAGCCGCCATCGCCTCGGCTCGAACTATGGGTCAGGGAGAACGCAAGCTCTCCGACCAGGTGGCCACCGAAGCCATGCGCAAGACAATGGACTCCATTCCCATGCGTGGCACGATCGTTATAGGCGAGGGTGAGCGCGACGAAGCTCCCATGCTCTATATCGGAGAGAAAGTCGGGGCGGAATTTCATGATGGACGCGAAGTTCCGGAGGTCGATATTGCCGTCGATCCGCTGGAGGGAACAAATCTGTGCGCAACCGGTGCGCCCGGCTCGATCACTGTACTAGCAGCCTCGGAGCGCGGAGGGCTGCTCAACGCTCCCGATTGCTACATGGATAAGATTGTTGTCGGTCCATCCTGCAAGAATGCGGTGGAACTGGATGCCCCCGTGGCAGACAATCTAAAAAATATTGCGAAGCGGCTGGAGCGCGATGTGGAAGACTTGGTAGTAATCGTGCTCGATCGTCCGCGCCACGAGAAACTGATTGGCGATATTCGCGCTGCGGGCGCGCGCATCCGGCTCATCGGCGATGGCGATCTCTCCGCCGGAATCGCCGCCGCCGTCATCGGCACTGGTGTGCACGCCGTCATGGGCTCGGGCGGCGCTCCGGAAGGCGTGATCACTGCGGCTGCAATCCGCTGCTTGAATGGCTACATGCTCGGACGCCTGGTGGTGAAGCCGGACCAGGAAGAGCGGCTCACGCGCATGGGCGTCAAGGATAAGAACCGCATCTACGAAGCGGAGGATCTTGCTCCCGGTAAACAACTCATCTTCGCCGCAACCGGCGTCACCGACGGCGCACTGCTAAAGGGCGTCCGCTTCTTCGGGGAAGGCACCCGAACCTCGTCGGTGATTCTTACCCAGCAAACCGGTAAGGTCCGCTTCATCGAAAGCATTCATCTGGAGAAAGGGCCTGACGTGAAGGTGAGGTTTGCATAGACGCCACGCCACTTCCGCGCTGCTCAAGCACACTCGTGCAGCCTGCCGAGATTGCCTTCTACCGCACGATCATCTAGAATATCTATCTAGACGGCTAGGACTCTTCGACTATGCACACCATCGGCCTTTTCGAAGCCAAGCAAAAACTGTCGGAGTTGGTGGAGCGCGCCGGCGAAGGCGAGCAGATTGGAATCACCCGGCGAGGGAAGCTGGCGGCTATGCTGGTTCCCGTGCGCAACAATGTCAGCTTGAAAGAAGCTTTTGCTGACATTGAGCGACTTCGCAAACGCACCAAGCCGCTGCCCAAGGGCGTGACCACAAGAAATTTAATCGAAGAGGGCCGTAGGTGAGCCGCTTTGTGCTCGACGCCTCAATCGCTCTATCGTGGTTCCTGCACCGTCCGACCGCGAAATATGCCGACCACGTCAGGCAGTTGTTGCTGCGCGGCCAACGCGCCGTCGTTCCTTCGCTTTGGCAACTTGAGATTGCCAACGGATTTGTCACTGCTGAACGCCGCGGAGTGCTGACCCCTTTGGACACGACCGAAGCCCTGCAAAGTCTTGACGTCGTGCTGGCCCAGGCCATCGAAAATAGCCCCGAAACGGTTTCAATGCGGCGCGTCCTGCACACGGCCCGGCAATTCCAGCTTACAGCGTATGACGCCGTTTATCTCGAGACTGCACTCCGGCAAGAGTTGCCGCTGGCGACCCTAGACCGGCAACTGCTAACAGCCGCGTCCAAGGCTGGAGTCGAGATCGTTCCTTGAGACGAGTCTCTCAATCCTTCCACTATTTCAGATACTCCGAATTTTTCTTCAGTTCTTCCGGAATGTCTGGAAACGGCGGGAACTCTTGGGAGTACCCCTTTAACAAACTCGTTGTAACGTCCGCGCGACGTGTGCCGTCGTGTACGGCGATCTTGTGGGGATTTCCTGCCGAATACCCTTCCCACAGTGAAACGCCGGCGTAGGCTCCGTCTTTGCGGAGGATGTAATAGGTCATGTCAACGAAGCGGAGCTTATTCATGTCCCCGTTATAGTTGCGGACGATACGCCGCAGAGCGTCCATGCCGGCATCCTGCGGAGACATTCCGTGACGCATATTTTCGATGATCGAGTGGGCGCCGGCGACTTTGATGTTTTCTTCTCCGCTTCCCGTGGCGCCGGCGGAACCGATGTCCTGATCGGTGTAGCAGCCGGCTCCGATGATCGGCGAGTCGCCGAGACGGCCCGGAAGCTTGAAGGCTAGTCCGCTGGTGGTGGTGCAGCCGGAAATCTCGCCTTTATCGTTGAGCGCGGAACAGTGGATGGTTCCGGTCGGTGGAAATACGACTTTGCGCACGGCGGCAAGCTGGCGCGCCGGTTCAATACCGAGCTCGGCTGCGTGTGCTTGCAGGTTCTTGATACGCTCTTTCCAGAGTTCAGCCTGCGGTTTCACGCTGGGAGGCTGCCAGTGTGGATCGTCGAGGCCAGGGCCCCACCAGTCGTCCGTGGAGTTGAATTGTTTCCAGAGCAGCCAGATCTTGCGGGAGTTCTCCGTAAGCAGGTTTTCGCGCGGGTAGCCCATGTCGACGGCGAAGCGCTCGGCGCCTTCACCCACCAACATGACATGCCCGGTGTGCAGCATTACAGCCTTTGCGACCAGAGACACATTTTTGATGTTGCGCACGCCGCCGACCGATCCGGCGCGGCGGGTAGGTCCGTGCATGCAACAGGCATCGAGCTCGACGACGCCCTCCTCGTTGGGAATTCCGCCAAGGCCAACGGAGTCGTCTTTGGGATCGTCTTCCGGGCCTTTGACCACCTGTAATGCGGCATCGAGAGTGTCTCCTCCGCCTTTGAGGAACGAGAAAGCGTTTTCCAGATAAGCGTAGCCATTGTTGGCGCAGATGATGATGGGGCGCTTCCCTGGTCCGGCATGGGCACCGTGTTCCTGCGGTGAATTTTGCGCGGCGCTTTCGGCTCGCGCTTGTGTTCCTACTCCGGCGGCGACTGCTCCGAGAACCGAGGTCTTGACAAAGTCACGGCGTGAAAAAGTCATGCTCCTCCTGTTGAAGCCAAACGGGGAAGCATATCACGGTAGGAGGCGGCTTATCACTTCCGCGAATCGGAGTTCCGCGAATCGGAGAGACAGGTTCACCTCAGAGTCACAGAGACACGGAGGCGAAGATTAAAAGGCAATTTCCTGGAAGAATATTTTTCGGGACATTATTTCCAGGCGGTGCTGGATTTTCGATAGACATGAATTGAGTACGGGCGCCTCCGGGGTTTGTCTGATAACGTTTTTTTTCACGAATCCCTGGAATCATCGCGTTAGCAAAAAAGTTCCTGCAAAATTCATGAAATAAAGGACTTAAGGCTCAAAATTCGTAAACAAAAGAGTTAGCGTCTGTTGGTCTCGGCGTAGCTCGTGGTGGTTACCGCTTCCGTAGGCATGATCCGATGATTGGCCTGTGGATGACAAGGTCGGATGTCACAGTTCGCTATTTTTGCTCGGAGAGTGAAGGGCAAAAGGTGCAAGCGACGACAGCAAGCCGAAGATCAGCCTTGGGATGTTGTTGCTCTTCCAACTTGTTCCAGCAGCAGGTGACCTTTGTCGCGAGGAACGAAGAAGCTTACGCCATTTGACGGGACATCGAAGCGAAGGTAATTTCGCATGGGAAAGCTGGCGTCATTGATTTCAAGGGAATGCCATGGGATCAGAATGGGCTTTTTGATCCGGTAACGCCGGCGCGACCAGATACTGTGGTGCTGCAGAGCGTCGAGGGAGGACGAAATGTGGAGGCCCTCATTATCGGCGCCAAGAGCGCAATCGGTGCCGGTTTCATCGGTGGGAAAGCGCACGATGCAGGGCTGAAGCTGGCCGTTGAAGGGTTTTATGCAAGCGAAGTCCCGGGTGAGCCGGCGGAGATCGTTACGATACCATCCGTAGGCCATGAGTCCGATGACTAGCAGAAAGGGCAGAAGCTTCAGCATGCCGTGGATTTTAATTTGTAGGTGTGGGAGTGGGGAGATAACTAAGAGTACGAGAGGTTACGTGAGTTTGGCGCGAGCCAACCGCAGCGGCTAAAGCCGCGAGCGTGAGGCAAATCTATCGCAGCGGTGAACCGCTGCGCCACCCAAAATCTGGCTCGTAGACATGAGATCTGGCCCAAAGACATTAGAGCAAGGTGTTCTAGCGAAATCCGTGGAGTCCGCAAAACTGTTCGCCCAGCCAGCACATACCCAAGTCTGCTTGCCCCACCCAAATTTCCTTGCCGCCGATACATGCTCTGGCACACCTGGGCAATTAGTCTTTCTTCAAGTCATCCTGTGGCGAGGCCTCGGTAGCGGCCGACCAGGCCTGGTTGGCGGCCGAGAGAGCGCCGGTCGGCACCTTCGTCGATGGGTCTGACGTTATTGCCCTCGGAGCGGAAGCGCAGCAGAGCGGCGATGTTGCCGACGCCATCGAGTTCGGGATTGTCTTTGACATAGAAGAGTTCGATGTCCTGGTGGATGACGCGGGGCAGGATGGCCTCGGCGACGTCGACGACCTCGCGAGTTTCGCGGTCGCAGATCGGGCAGCTGCTCACCAGATGAGCGTCAAGGTGGCCGCAGCCGGTACATTCTACAGCCTGGGCGACGTAGTGGTCGCCGATCAGCAGGGTTTGGACTTCGCCCATCTCGAGGGAACGCAGAACGCGGCGAAGTCCGGTGACGCCGCGGCCGTTGGCGTGAGCCTGGCTGAGGGTTTCGCGAACGGCGTCATTGCAGCGCAGATCTTGCCAGTCGGCGAAAATTTGTTCGGCGCGGGACCGGACAATATCATTGCTCACGTGCGCGACGTCGCTAGAAAAGCGGCCCAGCAGTTTTTGCGAAACCTCGGGATGGAGTTGCGGCTCGAATTGCGACCAGTGCGTATCCTGACAGCCGAGAATCCACTTCTCGAAGACATGTTTTTCGAGTGAAGATTTCAGAACTTCGGCGACTGCCTTGAAATGATGCAGCACTTCATCAGCGACGCGGCGTTCGGCGTGGCCTCCATCGTATCCGGCAAAGCCATCGCCACGGCCACGGCGGGATAAAGGATGAAAAAATCCTTCGCGCTCGGTCAATTCGCCGAGGCGAAGATCGAATAGCCGCGCCCGGTGACGATCGACGAGCACGATGCCGAGGCGAGGAAACGCTCCGAGAATCTGCGCAAGCGGTTTGAGATGGAAGTGACGGTTTACCTGAATTTGAGTGCCACTCAGGTGTGCCGGCAGATCGTATTCGCGCCAGAAGTTTTGCGCCCCGCAGGCGAAAACCGCTTTGGCGTGGCTGCCGTTGCCGCGCATTTCCTGCGACAGGCGCACGATGCGATCCAAGTCCTCGCGGGCGGATGGACATTTATCGCTGCGCTGGTCTTCGAGCCGATGCAAGGCCTCACGCGCAAGGTCTTTGGTTAGGATTGCTTCTCCCTTGTGAGCTTTGTTGCTTGGCGCGCTCGGCTGAAAATAATAGCTAAGAGCGCAACCTGCCGGATCTTCGAATTGCGCTAGTTCATGGATTTGTTCACGAGTAATCATTCGCTGGGCTACTCCTTTGTGATCGAAGTGATTTATGCGGTGCCAGTGGAGGCGAACCGGCCACGGAACTGCCCGACGAACTGGGGCGATTTTCGCAGATGATCGCGCGCGGCTGAAATGGCTTTGGAGATCCGCTCCGGAGGAGCGCCGGTAATGGCGCAGATTTCGTCGATTCCGAAGCCTTCGATCGCGTGCAAAATGAAGGCTTCCCGATGGTCGGATCTGACGTCGCGGAGGGCGATGGCGATGAGGCGCATCATTTCATCGGAGCCGACAATTTGTTCGGGAGTGGAAACGCGTTCGTCGGCGATGAGAGTTTCTTCGGTGATGGTTTCGTCGGGTTGGTGAAATTGGAGTTCGGCGTCGTCGCTGGCGCGGACGTTGGCTTTGCGGGCGGACGCTTCGAGGTGGACGGCGCCGCCGTTGGTACCTTCCGGACGGGAAAGTTTGTCGATGGCATCAAGGGCGAGGCGGTAAAGCCAGGGTTCGAGAGCGAGACGCTCGGGCTTTTCACGGTGCTTCTCGCCATCGCCATTGTCGGCGTCACCGCCGAGAGCGGCAGCGATGGTTTCGTCGATTACTTCCTCAGTGGTGATGGAACTGAGAGGAACCTGATCTGCGGCCTCGCGGAAGTAGATTTCGCGTTCGACAAATCGTTCCAGGCGGGAAAGATTGGCGTTCACGTAGGAGCGAACATCCTCGGCCGAGACGGTGGCGGGAAAGACGGCGGCGAGAGTCTCCTCGAATGGAACGGAGAGGTCGTGACGGGGGGAGATGTCTTTCTGGCGGCGCGTCCACTTGTGAGTGGAGCGCAGAAGCTCTTTATGCTTGGTGAGCTGTTGCCGCAGATCTTCGAACGCGCTCTTCACTGCAGCTGCGGCGGTCGGCGCACTTTCCTGAGCGGCCATTTGGCCGGACGGCAGGCGCAGGTTGAGCGAGACGCTGGCGCCTTCACGGGCGGAGGCTTCCTCGACCATGCCCTTCAGATGAATGAGCTCCGGGCGAAATGCCTGAAGGCGTTTTCGCAGTTTTTCAATTTGATGTTGAATATCTTTTTCTACGGCGGGAGTTTTATGAAGGCGGTAACTAAAGTGAACGTTCAATGAGCACCTCAAGCTTGCAAACAGAGCGGAGCAAACGAGTGCTTTCTGCTAAGAAAATTGTACACCCGCATGCGCGGTGCAAAACCTCGAATTGCATTAACAATATTTAATTAGGTGAAACTCCGAAGGGGTTCAGTAAAGAAGTTTCGAAGAGGAAGAAGAATATTTTTGCGAAGATTGGGTCAGAAAGACTCGGAGATCAGCGATTCGCCAACGTAGAAATGTTTCCTAAGCCAAGAAGTTTGGCGTCTGCAGTTACAAGAGTTAGTTCAAGCACCTGGGCGGTCGCTGCTAAGAAGCGATCCGCTGGATCATTATGGGATAGAGGCAACTGCCAGGACGCCAGTGCAATTTCATGGGTCACTGGAGCCTCGATGAGGGGTGAGGTTGCCTCAACTATCCAGTTATTAATGTCCTTGGGCAATCGTATTCGACCTTTGGCGTGCAAGACCAGTGCTTCCCAGGTGCTGATGGGGGAAAGCCAAAGTTCATTCTCAGGATTCTTGAGTTCGCGCACGACTCTTTTTCCGAGGCGGCTGACATCGTGCCAGGTCCACAGCCAAATATGCGTGTCAAGAAGGAGCTTCAATCGCGCAGAACCTCCCACTCATTTTCATCGCTGGCGGGAGAGACGATATCTTCCAGGATTTCGATGGTATTTTTCATCGAGCCTATCCAATCCCGTGGACCTGCAATGGGGGAGGCTGGAACAACCTCGGCGACGGGCTTTCCGAAGCGAGTCACGCGGATCGGTTTTTTCGTCTTTTGCACCTGCTCCAACATGGAAAGACACTTGGCCTTAAATTCCGAAATAGAGACTTGTTCCATATGATCTACCTCGAACAATTAGACCATGGTCAGATGGTATGGTCAAACTCTATTTTGTTTCTGCAAACGCGAGGAACTTGGGTGAGAGAAGATCTTCAGCATGGGGGCCTCTTACTAATTAAAACAAATCAAACAAAATTAAGAACTGATCTCTGTGAGGATGGCCTTAGCAGCCGCTGCCGGATCGGGGGCGTCAGTGATTGGGCGACCTACGACGATGTGGCTGGCGCCAGCGGCGATGGCTTGCGCGGGAGTTACAACGCGGACTTGATCGGCGTGGCCGGCTCCAGCGGGACGAACGCCGGGCGTGACCAGGGCGAATTTGTTGCCGAGATGTTTGCGAAGTTCGGGAGCTTCGCGAGCGGAGGCGACAATGCCGTGACATCCGCTAGCCAAGGCAAGAGTTGCGAGGCGTAAGACTTCATCGATAAGGCTGCCGGAGATGCCGAGTTGAGCGAGGTCGTCCGCGCCCATGCTGGTGAGCACGGTTACGCCGAGGACCTTCAAATCAGGATTTGCGGCGCGGGCGGCTTCGGAGGCGGCGAGGAGCATTTTTTCGCCACCCAGCGTGTGTACGGTTAAGAAGCTGAGGCCGAGCTGCGCGGCTTCCTTCACGGCGGCTGCGACGGTGTTAGGGATGTCGTGATACTTGAGATCGAGGAAGACTCTTCGGCCGGAAGACACCAGATCGCGAACGAGGGATGGACCTTCGGCGGTATAAAGCTGCATGCCGACTTTGTAGGTCAGAGCCGAATCGCCCACGGCTGTGACAAGTTTTTGCGCGGCTGAAGCAGTGGAAACATCAAGGGCAACGATTAACTTTTCGCGAGGGTCATTATTTTCGCGAGGGTTATTGTTTTCGGGCGAATTATTGGCACTGGCAGGGGAAGTAGAACGGGTTGCGCTGCCAGAGATGACAGTTTCACTCTGCATCTCTGGCAGTCTAATCTTTTAGCGGACTTCCGCCAAGAACCCATCGTATTGGTTGTAAGCAACGGTCTGGTAGGCCAGAGTACGCTGCCCATGAGGCTTGACTAGATCGAGGCGGACTCTCTGCAGACCTCGGTTCTGAAACTGCAGAGCTTCCGCGGCGCCGTAAGATAGATCGATGATCCGTCCCGGAACGATGGGACCGCGGTCATTTACCTTCACCACGACGGCGCGGCCATTGCGCAGGTTGGTCACTCGAACATAGCTTCCTAGCGGCAGAGTGGGGTGAGCTGCCGTCATATCGTACATGTCGTAGTCTTCGCCGCTAGCGGTCGGCTTACCTTCGAAGTCCTCGCCGTACCAGGAAGCGGTACCGATCTCGAAGGGTTTATTCTTGCGCAGTTCGTTGCGATTTTCAGGTTTGATTTGGGTGGTACTGCTTGGGGCGGAACGGGCCTCCGAGTTGTTTGGACCCTGAGCTGCTCCCAGCCCGATGATCAATACCCCGGTCATCAGTCCATGAGCCAAACGTCTTAGCATTCAGTTCTCCTCGCACACTCAAAAAGTTCGTCCTAGCTAGACTTTGCGTTAACGTTCTGTAAATGCTAGAGGGGTGGTAGGGGCTTGTCAATCGGAAAAGACTCGGTTTATAGTGATTGCCTAGTAATGGATGTCTCACGTAACCTATTGATAATGATGCAGGAGTGCGGTTATATATCGTAAAACAATAGGCTTAGGTGTTTATCGAAGAGTAACTAAAGCAAATAACCCAGATTGGGAACTTTTTTCATCTCCATTGGTTTCAGCGACTTGCACGGAATACATTCCGAGGTGGTTTATTATCAAGCAGTTACGGAGTTGCTTGCCATCGCTATAAGTAAAATTTACGAGTTTTCGGGCGTGTTGCACGACGAAACGCAAAAACCTCGGAGGGATTCATGACCGACACTCCAGCCATCGTTCTCACGATCGCCGGATTTGACCCGAGTTCCGGAGCGGGGGTCACAGCTGATATTAAGACGATCGCCGCGCATGGCTGCTATGGGATTGCCTGCGTGACAGGGCTGACTGTTCAATCCACGGCAGGCGTATGCCGAATGGTCGCCACCGACCCTGAAATGGTCAAAGAGACCCTGGACGAGCTGGCCGGGGATATGGCGATCGCGGGCGTTCACATCGGGATGCTGGGGTCGGCCGCTGTAGCGCGTAAGGTAGTCGAGTTCCTGGGCGAATCATCGGGCAGGGGCAAATTGCCGAATATTGTGCTGGATCCGGTCCTGAAGTCCTCGTCGGGAGCCGATCTTCTGGATGGAGCTGGGACCAAAGTCCTCATCGAGGAGCTGATGTCTTTAGCAGACGTAATCACGCCTAATGTGGACGAGGCGGCGGAGTTCACCGGGATGCCTGTGTCGAACCTGAGTGAAATGCGAGCGGCGGCCCATCGGCTCCATAAAATGGGTGCTGCGGCAGTGGTGATCACGGGGGGACACCTGGAGAAGGCCGTCGACTTATTAAGCTTCCGCAGTGCCCAAGGGGTTGAGCAGGAGGTATTCAAAACAGAGAAGTTACGGTCGAACTCGACGCATGGCACGGGGTGTGCTTTTTCGACTTCAATGGCATGTCATCTGGCGCTGGACCGGGGACTCGCAGAGGCGACGTTGTTGGCCAAGACGTATGTAACGGCTGCGATTGCCGCTGGCCATCCACTGGGGCGTGGAAACGGGCCAGTGAACCATCTCTACCGGATGAACCAGCAGCGGCGCGCGGTGGCGTCAGGAAGTGAACTGTAGACAGGGCCGATCCCGCTCGAGGGTTAAACTCCAGTGTTACTGATCCGCGTCTGGTCGTTTGAGGAGAATGCCAGCGACAAATGAGGCGGTTGCAGCCAGAAGCCATTCTATTCGCCACATCTGAATGGCTTGAAACTCAACAAGATTGGAAGCCTTATAGAACAGACTCACGCCGATAGCGCCCGCTACGCACCCCAAGCCGATTAAGAAGGCGATCAAGGCGCCGGTCGGCAGGCCGACCTGGCGCTTAATCTCATGGAAGTGGAGGTATCTGAGCCACGCGGGAAAGGTAATCTTGCGCCATGCGGTTGCAGTCCACACAACCGCAACGGTTGCCCAATCTATGACTTGGCTTACATAACCGTCGACGGTGGCAGACAATGTCACGGGGAGGGCAAGCGAGGAGGAAGGGAGTTCGGTCCGGCGGTCTCCGCAGGAGTGGCAGTAACGGGCAGCGATCATGAATTCACTGCCACAGCCTGTGCAGATATGAGCCATCTGGGGGGAGGGCTCCAATGGGGAAGAGACATCAACTGCTGGAGTGACGGCGGGGGGACGCCAAAACTCCTGCTGTGCATCGCGAACTACATCAGCCATAACTTGGAACAGCTTCCTGGGGGAAGCGCTCTCTTTCCGAGGCGCACTCGACTGGAGGCAAGTCTAGCGCCAAATCGATCACAGGCTAACGCATTTCTTATTCAGCGACTTGCGATTTCGCGACGAAATCCATGTTGCGGTTTCGCGCAATAATTACTCTGGAGTTCGAGTAAAAGATGTCCAACGGATTCGCTCGGAGACATGAAACCGGATCCACTGGCGCCTCCGATTGAAGTCGAATGATTGCGAACCTTTGTGTATCGATGTCACTCATTTCTAATGGACCGGAAAGGCTACGACTTCCGGCTTCATGAATTCACTTTCGTTGATCACCACTTCGGCACAGTTCGGTTAGACTAACTTTTAAGATCAAACGTCAGACTTCGGGGATGCAGTTGAGCCGGAAACTTGCCGCACCGTTATTCCTTCGCTTCATTCTTCTTGCTGGTTGGTTTGCCGTCAGTTACCTCTCCGCAACGGCGGCGGGCATATCCGCGTCCGGAACCAATTCTCCGGCAAGCGTTTCAGCCAAGCGTCACGATCCGCTAGTCGATACCGCATTCGATCATTTCTACAACATGGATTACGACCGCTCGATCCAGGAATTTCAAAAGGTTCTGGATCGCAAGCCGGACGACCCGACCGCGGTGAACCATCTGCTCGCCACCACTCTGATGCGTGAGCTCTACCGAATGGGAGCGATGAACACGGGCGAATACTCGAACGACAGTTTTATTGGACAAGCCCATCGACCTGCCGATCCGAAGATCAAAGAGCGGATTATGGAATTGGTTGGCCGTGCGGAGGCTCTTGAAGAGCAGAGACTGAAAACGAATCCGAACGACGTGGATGCTGTTTATGCTCGCGGCGTGACACGCGCGCAATTTTCGCTTTATACGGCATTAGTGGAGCGAGCCTGGCTTACGGCGCTACGAAATGCAGTTGGAGCCCGGCGGGATCACGAGCGTGTTCTCGAACTCGCACCCAACTACGTTGACGCGAAACTTGTGGTCGGGGCGCATAACTATGTAATGGGGAGCCTTCCGTGGAGCGTAAAAGCAGCGGTTGCGCTGGTGGGTTTGAGCGGAACGAAAGAAAAAGGCCTGGAATATCTGCAACAGGTTGCGAATGGCAACGGCGAGAACAGCGTGGATGGCAAGGTCGTTCTGGCCTTATTCCTCAGGCGAGAGCATCGCTTTGACAAAGCCCGATCCCTGATGCACGAATTGGCTGTACGTTATCCCAGGAACTATCTATTTCCTTTGGAGGAAGCCAATCTGCTTCGTGTCAGCGGGCATAGCCAGGAAGCGGTAGCCGCCTACCGTGCCATATGGCAGAACGGCAGGGCGGGGAAATACGGCAGCCTTCATTACGAGGTTTGCGCATTAGGACTGGGCGAGGGGTTGCGCGGACAGAAGGATTTCGGGGGAGCCGCGGCCGCTTACGAGCTCGTGAGTCAAGTATCCGATCCTGATCCGGAAACCCTGCAAAAAGCCAACCTTGCTGCCGGGGAAATGTACGATCTTCTGCAGAAGCGTGACCTCGCCGTAAAGAAGTACGAGACAGTGCTCGCTGAAAACGCGAGCAGTCCTCCCGCCGAACTGGCTCGGAAACACATCAAGGAAGCCTACCGAGAGTAATTCTGTCTCGACAAGCCTCCTCGATTGAGTGAGGGGGTGAGTCATGCCCGCCGCAACGTCGGTTCGGGCTCCTCGCGAGTTCTATCTTGAGAGCACGACCATAGTTTGTGGAGCAGCTAGGGTGTAAGGCGAACCATCCGCCTGACTGTAGCTGGTTGGCGTGACGGTAAATACGAACAACTTTCCCGCCGATTGGCTGACGGCGTAGAGATGGTCCGCATTGTCCCAGAAGATTTGATCCACCTGCTCCACCGAATCCTTGGTGAACGCATCAGAAAAGTGCGTGATGGGGGCGCTTCCGTTGAAGTGGAAGACCTGCAAGCCGCCCGGTCCCGCGACAGCCAGCAGTTTTCCGGAGGGTGACAAGGCAATATCGGTGGCGCCGACGGCGACCTTTGGCATGTTGGAATAGGTGCTGGCCGTAGTCAGGTTACCGGAGCTATCGGCCGTATAAGTGGCGAGTTGAGTGAGGCCGGAGGGCTGCAATGAGGAATTGCTGATCGGCGACATGGCGACGGCCACATGATTGGAGGAGTCGGCCGCAGCTGGGCCGGGGCAGTAGATGTTTCCGGGCTTGGCCGCCGGGATGGGAGTGTTAAGGTTCAGATCGGTCAGAGCGCCATCGCTGGCACGGGAGAATCCGTAAATTTCCTGGTACCAGTGATAGCAACTGGCTCCGTACCCATACTGATTGTTACCGATCAAGCTCAGCGCGCCTTCGAACTCAGGGCTTGAAGCGCTGGTGACGCCGAGATAATCCAGGCTACCAGTCGTAGAATCCACGCCGAAAAATTGGTAAGCATTGTTGGCGCAGTCGCTGTAAATGTCATTGTCATACAAGCTGGCGCCTGTACGATCCGTAAATAATACCCAAGGTCCACCGCAATTGCCGGAATTAAACCTCTGGGCGTTGATCGAGGAAACCTGCTGCAGGGCGCCGTTCGAGGCAATGGAGAACGAATCGATATCAATTCCGTTGGAGCCGAAGAGATATTTTCCGTTTACGGCCATGTATTGCACGTTAGCGGCAAAAGGAGAACCTGCGATGACCGTGAGCTTTCCATCGCTGGAGGCGCTGTACCCGACAATTTCACTGCTGTTGCCGCTGGGGTTGCTCGAAACATAAACATAAGCTACGGGTGAATTGGGGGATGACGATGGGGCTGGGACGGCGATCTGCGTGGCGGCGACCTGACCAATCGCTAATTCCGTGCATAGCGTGGCCAGAAGACAAGTGACGAATTTGAAGTGGTGCGACATACTTTGTACTCCTGGGATTTTTCGAGCAAGTCGATGTGTGCGCACAGTAGATGCTCGTAGAAAATTCACGGTTGTTTCGGCGGAGGGTTGATTGATCAATAAATGATCAATCAACGGTTAATACGCGGGCTTCTACATTTTTATTTGTCTTCGCTCTACGGTGTTGATGGGATGGCCGGGAAAATACCGGAAAGATTACCAAGAAGTAAAACTGATTTGCGGGGGAACTTTCGGCATACAATTACGTATCCGCTAGTGGGCCGGAGGTGGTGCTATGTACTGCAACTATTGCGGCAAGGTGATTCAAGATGACGCGGCGGTTTGTGCATACTGCGGAGTTCGAATTGGAGCGTCACTAGCGCGCAAGCGGCTGATGCGCCCCCGGCATGGCCGCAAAATCGCCGGAGTTTGCCTGGGCTTTGCCGAATACTTCGATGTCGATGTAACGGTAGTGCGGCTAGTATGGCTGATTACGTCGTTCATGACCGGCATTGGCCTAATCTCCTATCCCATCGCCTGGATCGTGATGCCGGAAGAGCCATTGTTGCTGACGGCCCCGGTAGGAGTGCAGCGAGCGACGAATCCGTAGCTGTTTTTGATCTTTCCTGGCTCCCGCAAACTTGTCTTCCGGCAAAATGGAACGTCACGAAATCAAAAGCGGCGATGAGGATATCGTTTATCACGTTCAGGGTGCTGGGCTTTCCGTGGTTCTCTTGCACCCATTTCCGTCGAATCATGAATTCTGGCTACCTGCGGCTGGGGCTCTTACCCGCTATCGCGTTGTCATGCCAGATCTACGCGGACACGGAGATTCTGGGATTGGCGAAGGCCCAGCCACCATGGAAAAGCACGCCGCCGACTTGGCCCGGGTGATGGATGACGCCGAAGTTGGCCGGGCTCCGCTGATTGGGAACTCCATCGGCGGCTATATCCTATTCGAATTTTGGCGCAGGCACCATGAGCGAGTAACGGCGCTTGGTCTATTCAATACCAAGGCGGCGGCAGATTCTCCCGATGCCCAAGCCGCGCGGCTACAGGCTGCAGATGATGTTTTGGATCGAGGCACGGAGCCGTTTTTCCAAAGTATGATCCCTAGACTGTTCGGTGCGAGCACTCGTGACCTAAGGCCGGATCGAGTGGAGGGAGCGCTGAACTTAATGCGGAAAATGTCTGCGCAGGACGTGGCCGAAGCACAACGGGGGATGGCGGAGCGTCCGGACTCGGTCGAGACCTTGAGGGGCATCGATGTCCCGACTTTGCTGGTGACTGGAGACGAGGACATCCTTACCGGCGTGAGGGAAGCGGAACTCATGCGCCAGCACATTCCCGAAAGCCAACTGAAGGTGATTCCTAAAGCTGGGCATTATTCGGCATGGGAACAGCCTGAGGAAGCTGGCAAGCTGTTGCGTCAGTTTTTGGACGGACTTTAGATTCCGCTTCAGCCCGGTTCGCGCTAAAATCGGTACGCTATGAAAAGCATGGGTTCCTTGACCGCTTTTTCATGTTTTGGATTCTTCGCGGGTTGACTGAAAACTGGGTAACGATTTTATGGATGAAACCTATCTGGTTCCAAGGCAGACGATAGTAAATGCGAAGGGCGACGGTCCGGTTATAGACGTGAGCGCGGATGGCAATCGCATCTTCTTGCTGGTTCTTGAGATTACGCAGATCATCGAGCAGGAGTCGCTGGAACTGGGCATCTTTGGATCGGCGGACGGATCGGCCTGGGGTGTTAAACCGCTCGTATCGTATCCGCAGAAGTTTTACTGCGGCGAATATTCGTTCCTGTTTGATCTAAGCACGCACCCGGATGTGAAATTTATACGCGCGCACTGGGACGTGGCCCGCTGGGGGCGAGGCTCGGAAACTCCGATGTTCGAGTTTGGCGTGAGTATGAAAGAAATTCCGGCCGATGTTCTCCGCGAGGTTCGGCCCGGGGCGGCGGTGTGAAGGCCTAGTCACGCCGCGGCATAGACTCTTCCCTCCGACTATATTGAATCTCGACATGAAAGAACCTTCGGGGCATTCGACCGCGATCGTGCGTCCAGCGCGAAACGTGCGGGGTAGCGCCACTCTTCCGGGTGATAAATCTATTTCGCACCGCTATGCCATGCTGGCAGGGATTGCCGAAGGTCCATCCCGGCTGGCGAACTATTCAACTGGCGCCGATTGCGCGAGCACTCTTACTTGTCTGAGCACACTGGGCGTGCAGTGGGAGCGTACGGACCTCGCCGATAATTTGATTGAAATCCAGGGAAGCGGACTGGCGCTAAAGGCTCCCGATCGCCCGCTAAACTGCGGCAATTCCGGATCGACGGTCCGCATGTTGAGCGGCATAGTAGCGGGGCAGAACTTCAGCTGTGAAATGTTGGGAGATGAATCGCTGTCGCGGCGTCCCATGGAACGAGTGATTGCGCCGCTGCGAGCTATGGGCGCGAGCATTCAGTCCGCGAATAGTCGGCCTCCGCTGCGCATTCAAGGCGGCGATTTAAAGGCGATTGACTATCGAATGCCCGTCGCCAGCGCGCAAGTGAAGACTTGCCTGCTATTCGCCGGCTTGCAGGCCAAAGGCGAAACCCGTCTACTCGAGCCATTGCGAACGCGGGACCATGGGGAGGTTGCGCTGCGAGCTTTCGGCGCACAGGTCGGCCGCGAGAGAAACGAAGTGCGGATCGAGGGCGGGCAGCGTCTTCAAGGCATCGAAGCGCGAATACCGGGAGATCTTTCAAGCGCTGCATTCTTTTTGTGCGCCGCGGCTTTATTTCCGGATTCGGAATTGACGGTGGTGAACCTGTTGATGAATCCGACGCGCGCGCGTCTTCTAGATATTCTGATCCAAATGGGACTGCGAATCTCGGTAACTCAATTGGAAGAGTCGCATGGCGAGTTGATTGGCACGCTGCAAGTGCAGGGTAGAAAACTGAAAGGCGCAACCATTTGTGGCGCCGATACTGCGGCATTGATCGATGAAATTCCGGTGCTGGCGGCGATCGCACCGTATACCGAGCAGGGAATCGAAATACGCGATGCGAAAGAATTGCGAGTGAAAGAGTCGGATCGGATTGCATCGATCGCGATTAATCTTCGGGCCATGGGAGCGACGGTGGAAGAGCGCGAGGACGGGTTGAAGATTGCCGGAGCGCAGCCGCTTCGAGGAACCGAACTCGACTCATTTGGGGACCATCGGATTGCCATGGCTTTCAGCATCGCGGCGCTGCGGGCGCAAGGGGAGACTCTGATTCGCGGCAGTGAATGTGCGGCGATTTCATATCCGGAGTTCTTTTCGAAGTTGGAAAGTTTAGTTGAGCGTTGATTGATGGGGATGATGCGTGCCCGTGCTGCAGTTGAGTTACCTTCGTTGGATGACCGTGGTGATCTAACTCCCTCCAGATAATTAGGAAAGACTTAACTTCCGAAGCCAAAATCTGCTTTCCGGGCAGGAGAATCTTATGCCTCGTCGTACTTTTACTCTCGTGTTCGTTTGTCTGACGGCGTTTCTGACTGGAACGACTTTTGCTAAAACGCCGGAGGCTTTCCAAGCCGGGGAGTTGGTTCAGATGGATTCGGTGCCATGCGGTGCCGGCGAGAATAAATTGCAAGCGGGCGAATTGGTGTGCCGTGAATACGTCCTGCAAACCGATCAAGTGGTTTACCGCATTCGCGAAACGAATCGCAGTCGAGCAGCACTGATGCCAATTGGCTCCCGAGCAGAATTTCGTCTCGACAAAAACAGAATGATGCTTCGCATCGAAGGCGTTGATAGTAAACAACGCGCATTTACGGTAACAACGATGAGACCTCGGGGCGAAAGCACGGCGGACGTAACAACGGTTCACTTAAATCATTTACAGTAAAACACGGAGATAACTTCCTCAGCTCCCTTAGTCGCGTCCATCGCTGAGTACATCAGCAACCTTCCGATCCGGTGCTCATCTGAGTCGCAAATCCTGGTACGGCCGCCCGTAAAACCTCGGCACTTATGGAACCGTTCGCGGGTTAACGCATGCAAGGAGCGGTAAGCCATGAACCGATCTGCGCTCACTCGCGCTTCCTTAGTAGCAACTCACCGGGTTTTGGGGGAAGACGGAAAGGGAATTCGAAAATCCGTCCGTCCGCTGGAACGCGTAGAACGAAATCTTCCTGTGCCTTCCACCCGCCGAGCCATTTATTTGCCGTGTTAAAAAAGACCCATCCGCTTACTTCGGATTTCGCACGGTCGAGGCGAACGGGACGCAGACTACTCCTGGTGAGGAATTCGATGAGTTCGGTGATCGACTTTTGGTAATCCTGCTCGCGCTCTTCTCGAGCCTGCTTTTTCTCGGGATGTTTATCCTCGATGCGGCGCGTTTCCTCATCCAGGTTGTCCGCATCGGTTTGAATTTTATCGGTATAGTCGTCGGGATCCAGAGCGGGCTGGATTATTTTGAAGTGCTTCATGAATTGAAGCGAAATTCCATCGGTAGAGAGTTCGAGATTGCTATCTCCGCGGTAGCGAACGGTCAACAGGATTCCGAAGATAGGCTCGATACGATGCCGAATGATCTGCAGTTCACGGGCATCGATCGCCATCGTGATGCCCACATCTCCCGACCAAATGGCATAGCTGTATTTGCCGTCTGGGGTTTCTGAGAATGTGCAACCCGGCTGGGAATCGTTCCAACGTAAGACTGGCGGCCCGGACTTGTTACTGGTGGCGCTGCCCGTGGCGAAGGCTTCTTGCCACGGAGTGACAAGCAATAGCCCAGCGATCAACACGAGAACACGCGCGCGTGAAAGACAAAATTGTTGCCGGGACGCTGTGCGACCGCGCGGCGCATCCACACACGTTCTCAAGCTCGCCTCAATTCACTATGAGGGTGACGGTGGCGCCCGTTCCGGTGGTGTTTCCGGGGGAAATGCCATTCGCGTCCACGCCGTTCAGTGTAATCGTGTAGGTGTTCTTGGGCGTTACCAGATTGCTCGTATTCGAAGTGTTCGACGTGGTGCTCGTGGAGTTGCAGGAGGGCAGAAATAGCAGGCTGCTAGCCACCGCCATAAGGAAGATTAATCCCATCAGAGTAGTGCGGCCCTTCTTTCCTTTCTTGGCTGAAGTAGCGCCGGTTCCGATCAGCGCCAGGGCCGGGACGGCCCACCAGAACGCATAAAAAATGCGCCACCGGGACGCCTTAGCGACGGGGTCAGTTGTGGTTCCATAGGTCGAGATGGTGAGTGTAGCGGGCGGCGCCGCGCCATTCACAATAACAACCGGCTGGGGACTGAAGGCGCATATGGGAGCCGCGAGCACGACTGGAGTGATCGACTCACAAGAGAGTGTGACGCTGCCGGAATAGCCGGCAACGGGGGTAACCAGGATGGTTGCGGTCGCTCCATTTCCAGCGCTCACCGTGCTGGGACTGACGGGTCTGGTAATCGTGAGCGTGTAGTCCGCGGGAACGTCGACCACGGTCAGATACAGAGTTGCTGTTTCGGTTTCAGAGCCACTGGTGGCGGTGATGGTAAAGGTGTATTCGCCGGCAGGGGCTCCGTTGGCGGTGACCGTGAGCGAGGCGGTTGCGTCGGGAGTAACTGAAGCTGGGCTGGGAAGGCAAGTCGGCGCAGCGCCGGTGGTGACTGGCGGCGCTACCGCACATGTCAATGCCACTGAGCCGGTGAAACCATTGGTTGTGGTGATCTGAATGGTGGCAGTGGCAGTTTCGCCCGGGATCAAATTAGCGGGCGACAATGTGGAGGGAGTCATGGTGAAAGTCTGGGCGACCGCCGCATGGGCGAGAGCGAACATACTGCCGACGACCGTCAGCACGAGGGCGCGAAGCACTTGTTTTCCATTCAACATGTGGGGATGGGAACTCACTACGTTCGATTCCTCCAATGGCGCAAACGCTGCCCGCCCTGGAGAAGTATGTTCCCGGGGGAAGCGGACAAAACGAAGCTATCTAGTTTTAATGCGAAAAGGGTCAGAAAAGAATCTTAGACTAGACTGGCCCCTCGCGCCAATCCAGAGTGCGGAATAGTTTCGGAGAGTTCTCGGAAAACAAACGACCGTCTCGGGTGGAGACGGCCGTCAGCAGGTGAGCCTCGGCGAATCGAGCCTTGGCAAAATCGAGACAATGATCAGTTGACCGTTAGAGTCACCGTTGTGGAATGAGTGGTGGCTGCTGAATCGGTGCCAGTGCCGGTGATCGTAACAGTGTAAGCGCCAGCCGGAGTTCCTCCGGTGCCGCCCCCACCGCCGCCGCCACTGCCACTGCCTCCGCCGCAAGCCGGCATGAGGAAGAGAGCTGCGAGCATCAATCCGATCATCAGAAAGCCGAACAATTTGCGCTTCCTGGTTCTGGCGGAGCTGAATCCCACTCCAACGAGCGATAGGCCGGCAATGGGCAACCAGGTCGCGAAGAGGAATTTCGATGGATGCGCAAGTGCGGCGGTCGGACCGGTTGTGGTGATGGTCAGAGTTGAAGTTACTCCGGCGGTTGTAGGCGTGACTGGATTGGTGGCGAAGCTGGAAGCGCCGCACGCCGGCAACGGAGATCCTGAGCCGGCGACGGTGCAGGAAAGGCTGACCGGAGAAGTGTAGCCGAACAACGCGGACAACGTGACTGTTGAGCTGCCGCTGGAACCGGCGGCAACGGCGGTAGGCGCGCTGGCGGAGATATTGAAATCCGCCACAGTGGCGGATGAAACCTCGGCGACGAAGCCATCATACGGATTGCCTCCGTAGGAAGGTTCCGCGGCCGTCGATTTGGTTACCGGGAAGTCAGTCGAGTCGGTGGATCCTCCGAGCCACATATTATTCGAAGAATCAAGCGCGATGGTGCCCACCGAGCCGGATGCATTGGCGTTCTCGTCGAGAGATCCACCCAGGAAGCTTGAAAAGCCAAGCTTGCTACCCCCCGCTAAAACCTGCGTCACAAAAGCGTCGGAGTTGGCCGTGCTACCGTTGCCATTGATTTGGGTCTGCACGGCATTTGAGGTGACCGGAAAATCCGCCGATGACGTCTCCCCGGTTACGTAGGCGTCGCCGAAGCTGTCTACGGCGATTCCTCCGCCGAAGTCAGCCGTACTCCCGCCAAGGAAGGTTGAATACGTCAAAGCGGTTCCTGTGGGATTCAGTTCGGTAACGAATGCGTTGGAAGTGGCGGCAGCGTTGTATTTAGTGCTGAAAGCGCCGGAGGTCGTAGGATAGGGAACCGCCGGGCTGGTGGTGGTGTCGTCATTGCTGGTTTCGCCGGTGACGTACGCGTCTCCGGAGCTGTCTAACGCAATTGCGAAAGCGTAGTCGTCCGAGCTTCCTCCAATGTAAGTTGAATACGATAAGCTGGCACCGCCGGCTGCTATCTTGGTCACAAAGGCGTCATAGTAAGAGGTCGAACTGGTTGCGTTGCAAAGCGAGTCGGATCCGCAGATTTTCTGGAATGCTGTCGGTGTTACTGGGAAATCGGTTGAATTGGTTTCTCCGGCAACGTATACGTTGTTCGACTTGTCGATCGCAATGCCGTTGATTTGGTCGCCGAAACTTCCGCCCAGATAGGTTGCGTAGAGGAAAGGGGCTGTGCCCGTAGGATTGATCTCGACTACAAACCCGTCGTCTGCCGGAGGACTTAGTGCTCCGCCAAGATTGAAGTTGACGTTCAGTTTGGCGGAAGCAGTACCGATAGGAACGAAATCTCCCGAGAAGGTGTCACCACCTACCCACGTGTTGCCGTTGCTGTCGACTGCGATGGCGTACCCATCGTCGTCGTTTGTACCGCCCATATAGGTAGCCCACGACATAGTTCCAGTGGAACTGAGCTTGACGGCAAAAGCGTCTGTACATGGGGCGTTAACCGCCTTTGTATTTGTACAGTTTCCCCCGCCGCCTCCGGTGGCCTGCGGCGCGCCCGAGGTTGTAGGAAAGTCAGTGGATTGAGTGATGCCAGTTACATATGCCGCATGGGAGGAATCGACCGCAATGGCGAGCCCGCTATCGTTGAGTGTGCCGCCTACAAAAGTCGTATAGCTCAAAGCACCGGCGGAGGAGACCTTGGTTACGAAGATGTCGAACTCATGGTTCGAAGGCACGCCGGTCACGCTGGGCCAACCGGACGTCGAGTTGGTTTCACCGGTTACATAAATGTTGTTCGCGCTGTCGACGGTAATCCCGAAAACCTCGTCTTCACTGGCACCGCCAAGGTACGACGCGTAAGTCAAAGTCGGATCGATCACCAGTTCGCGGCTGCGGTCATATGCGCCCAGCTCGAAGCGAACTTCGTTGCGGGCGTTCAGGGCGAAGCGTGCGTTGACCTCTTGTCGGTTGCCGTTCTGTATTTGATAGGCGACAGGTTTGTGCAGGAGGACTTCTCCGTTCTTGGATGAAACCACCAGATTGCCGTCCGAATCGGCTTTGACGTGTTGAGCTCCGCTGAAAGAGAGTTCGATCGGGGAAGGATTCGAATTCGGAGCGACGATGAAATCGAATTCCAGTTTGCTCTGCTGACCGTAATAGGCCAGATTGACTCCTGGATATACGTCTCTGTAGGACACGCGGCCGAATTGCGGGACATTGGTATGCCAATTCTTCTGGTTGTTCCCGAGATAATAATTACTCTTTCCGGGGAGCGGTTCCGACCCGATTACCGAAGGCTTGGAGTTGGCGTTGACCAGGTCCATACGAACGACGGACGACAGGGCGTCGTGACGCTCGGCTGAAGCGATCTTGCGTGGGAGCCGACGCCGCAAAGCCAGATCGCTGGAGGCCTTTGGGTGGAAGGCGAACACTGCATTGTTACTCGTGAGAAATAGTGCGTAGCCTCTGCCACGAGCCATGTACTTGACCTGCGGATCGGTCTGGCCTTGATTTTGTTCGAACGCGAGCGGAAGTGCGGCAAAGGTGGCCTGCATGCGTTCGTGAGCGCCCGGCGTAATTGCACTGGACCTCGAAAGAATTGACGAGGGATTGAGCGGAGATGCAAACGCTTTAGCAGAATCGGAGTTGCGGTGAGCCGGAGAAAGAATAACAAGAGCGACGGAGAGAATGACGATGACAGAGACGCTGCAAAGGGCTAACGTCCGTCTAGTCGAGGCAGATGTTTTCGACACGAAGATCCTCCTGTGGTAATTCGGTGAAACTCCAACTGAAGCAAAAATTCTCCCGGCTGCGCGCCCGGTGGGTGCCTCCGGGCGGTGTGCTCCGCCGAACTGGGGCCGGTAATTTTAGATTATTCGGCAGCTTGCTGGCGAGTATGGCCTTGAAAATTAAGGTTGTCAACGAACTCACGATAGCAACTTTGATACTGCCATATGCAAGTTACCAAAGGTTACAAGGCGCTTTCAGCAGGGATGCGGACGTGCTTGGCGGCAACTCAAGGGACGGTGACGATCACTGCTGTGCAAGGCTTTTGGCTGAGGCGGCGGTAGCAGTGCGGTACGGTCGAATCGAAATAGATCGCATCTTCGGCTTCCAAGACGTATTCATCGCCTCCAATGTTCAGCTCCAGCGAACCTTTTAGCACGAAAAGAAATTCGACGCTACCATGTTCATGTGGCTTGGCTTTCTCCCGCGGCACATCTTGAAAATCTGCCAGGAACGCACTCAGTTTGCGATCGATTGCGCTGAAATCCAGGCATTCAAAGTAGTAGGGCACGTCGGTGTGTCCCGGGCGCTCCGGGAAGCGCATCCGGTCCTTCTTTCGTACCAAGCCAACGGCACGGCGCTTGCGGTCGTCGATAAAGAAATACTCCAGACCAACGCCAAAGACCATCGAGATTCGCAACAAGGTAGGCAGCGTGGGAAACAGCTTGGAGCGTTCGAGCTTGGATAAAAGCGCCGCGGAGAGCCCGGTATGCTTCCCAAGTTCCACGAGACCCAGGCTCCTGCGAAGCCGGAGACTTCGAAGTTTTTCGCCAATGGAGTAGCGATGTAAGCCGTCGTGGACGGTGGACGGGATCGTCACGATGTTCTCCTAGCTCAAAGTAATATTCATAATAATAAATCGACAACATATGTTTAATCCACGAATTTAAGGAAGCTCGGCGCTGACAAGATATGGTGCGGACTCGATTATTGTTCGTCTTGCAGCAGCTCCGGCGAAGGAATTGTGCCGGTCTCGACCTGTCTTTGGCGCTCCGCGCGTCTTTGATTGTCGATGTGGATTGAGGCTTCCAATTCTTGCTTGCCTTCCTGCTTACGACCAAGGCGGAGGAGGATTTGGCCACGGATGTAATGGATGTCGGTGCGATTGGGGTCAAGCTTGTTGGCGGAATCGATCGCCCTGAGTGCTTGCTGGTAATTGGATTTTCGCTGATAGATTTTGGCAAGGCCGACGTAGGCATTTACCAGGCGAGAATCTCGCCGGAGTGCTTCGCGGTAGTTTTTCTCCGCATCCCTATCCTGCTGTAACAACGCGTAAACGTTTCCCAGTTCATCGTAGTTGAAGGCCAGGTCCGGTTCGATGGCGGCGTCGGCGAGGAATTCGTCGCGGGCGTGTTCGTATTCCTGCTTTTTCAAATAGGTGAGGCCCAGGTTGAAGTGGACGAAGGTCAGCTTGGGGTTGGCTTGTGCGGCAGCTTGGAAATCCGCCAGTGCCAGATCGTATTGCTCAAGATTGAGATGGGCTTTGCCCATAAACAAATGAAATTCCGGCGAGCCGTCGCCGGTTTTAATCAATTGCGCGGTTGCTTTCTCATCCAAATCCTTCATACCCGCACGGTGGGAGGCGATTGAGAGCACGTATAAATAGCTCAACTGGCCGGACTCCCGTTGCCAGAGCGGTTCCAGCGTATTCGCCGCATCAGCCCAGCGCTCGGTGAAAAAATAACAGAGCCCCAGCAAATGGCGAGGCTGCAACGCATCGGGTTCTCCACGAACCGCAGATTCCAAGGGAGGAATGGCTTTCAGGAATTCGTTCTGGCGGAAGTAGACGAGGCCGATGTTCAGAGAGATTCCTGCGACCCCTGGCAATAACTTTTCGGCCTTGTGCAGCATGCTGAGGGCGCTGGTCCATTGTTTGCGACGCATGTATACCACGGCCAGGTTGGCATAGGCTCCGCCCACTTGCGGATCTGCGGCAATGATCGCGCGGAAGTCGCGCTCGGCTTCGGTCAGGCGATTTGCGTTCAAAGCCTCCTGTCCGTCGCGGAAAATCTGTGCGGGATCGGCGCCGGAAGGTATGCCGGGCTGCTGGTTTTGCGAAACCACGGTGCGATCCGATGCCGAAGTTTGCTGCCCTGCCGCCCCGGCCACGCAGGGAAACAACAGGCAAGCAAAAATCAGTGAGCGAAGATATGCGCTTGACACTCGTGTCACTCTCTGCTGTAGTGTCCGCCAACCTCCGCGGCGAATTCAAGCGCCGAGCGTGGGATTGAGAATTTATCTGCGCTGCAGAGCAAAGGTAAGGCTTGATGGTTACGATTCGCGATGTTGCAAAGGAGAGCGGATTTTCCTCCACAACAGTTTCAATCGTCCTGAATGACGCTCCCCTGGCACGATACATACCCCTCGTCACCAAGAAACGGATCGAGCGTGCAGCGGAGAAATTAGGCTACCGGCCGAATGAATTCGCGCGCTCGCTGCGCAGCAAACGAAGCCACACCGTCGGGGTGATGGTCTTCGACATGACCGACCCGTATTGTCCGCTGGTGCTGCGTGGCATTGAAAATACGCTGTATGAGGCTTCATACCTGCCAATCCTCACCGATGTGCAAAACGAACGCAGCCGCTTCGAGCGTTATCTTGAAATGCTGCTGGACCGGCGCGTCGAAGGTTTGGTTGTGCTGGCGAATTGGCTGTTTCTGAATATCAATCTACTAGCCGATCTGGAGAAAAACCGAATTCCAACTGCAATTATCGGTTGCGAGCTTAAAGGCGACGCCATGAGTTCGGTCATCGTCGACAATGAGGTCGGAGGGTACCTGGCGCTCGAGCATCTACACTCGCTTGGACATCGCAAGATCGCGTTCATTCGCGGGCCCAAGGGTTTGTTCGATAGTTCGCCGCGATGGCGCGGGGTCCGCAATTGTGCGAAGGAGCGTGGATTGGAGCTAGATCCACGGTTGATTGTGGATTTGCCGGAATCCCGTGATCCTATCTCCAGCTTTGAAGCGGGGCAGAAATTGACGGAGGAACTAATCAAACAGAAGCGTCCCTTTACGGCGCTTCTGGCGTTTGACGATATGACCGCATTCGGGGCGATCCGTGCATTGAGCGAGAACGGAATGGGGGTTCCGGAGCATTGTTCGGTGATCGGCTTTGATGACGTGGCTGCCTCGGCATTGCTCACACCGGCTTTGACCACCATCCGGCAACCCATGCAGTCGATGGGCGCGGGCGCAGTTGGGGTGGTGCTGGAAGGTATCAGAGCCGTGCTGGAAAAGCGCGAGGTCACCGCGCACCATCGTAAAGTTCCGCCGGAATTGGTGATTCGGGACTCGACGCGTTCTCTAATTTAAGCGGATTGTGAGTCCGGGAAGCCTTTTTTCCTTGACAGCAGACCCACGGTAAAAGCACTATTCATACGATTTAATAAACGATTTGAGGTGTTGCTTTGGGCGGCATTCGCGCTCCGGCAGCAGCGGCATGGTGCACGACAACGCAGGATTGGTTTTCCGTTGTGATTTGGCTGGGAGGTTGTCTATGAAGAGCAGAAATTCAGTTATCAAGGCCGTGTTGAACTTTATTTCTGTTTATATTCTTTTCGTCTGTTCGGCTTCTCCAGCATTTGCCCAAGCCGGCAGAGGTAGCATCAGCGGTCTGGTCACCGATTCCGGCGGGGCTCTGGTCCCAGGAGTCCAGGTAATTCTGCTAAACCGCGCAACCGGAGTGAAGCAGCATACCGTCACCACCTCCGCAGGGCTCTACACCTTCATCTCCCTCAACCCCGGAGTCTACCAGGTCACGGCCAGCCAAAAGGGATTTAAAACTATCGCGCAGGACAATGTCACGGTCAGTGTCGATCAGGTAACCGAGGTCAACATAACACTGAGTGTCGGCACCATAACCGAGACTATCACCGTGACTGAGGGAACCGATCTGGTCGAGCCCAGCAATTCTACCGTCGGCCAGTTAATCGATTCCCCCACCATCGATCGCGTCCCGTTGCTGTACCGCAATGTTTACGATCTTGTGCAGTTGAGTGCGGGCGTCACTCCGGCCAACGGTTCGCCTAACTCAAGCGATTCAATGCAGTCGATTCAGAACATTTCGGTCGGGCGTCCTGGAGTCGATGTCTCTTCCGCCACGATCAACGGCGCCATCGTCGGATCCGTCTATTACATGCTGGATGGCAGCCCTATCGGAATTGCAGAAAATAATTCCGCCGCGATTATTCCGGCGATGAATATCCCGGAGGATGGCATTGACGAGGTTCGCGTTGAAACGCAGAATACGCCGGCCTCCTACCAGAGCGGAGCGGCGGGCGTCATCAGCCTCGTCAGCAAGTCCGGCACTAATAAGTTTCACGGAGATGTTTTCGGCGTATTCCGGCCTAATGCCTTATCCGCAAACGAATACTTCAACAAGCAAACTCAGCTCAGCAGCGGCATGCCCAACACGCCTCCTGATTTCCACCGTTACCAGGAGGGCGGAGCGATCGGCGGCCCCATAAAGAAAGACCAGCTCTTCTTTTTCGCGGATTACGAAGATACACAGCAGGTACAGTTCGAGGGAATCGACTACTTCACCGTTCCAACCGCCGCCGAGAGGACTGGAGATTTCTCGGCCATGGGCTTCTCGATTTACGACCCGACCCGGCCCGATAACCCGGACGGTACACGTCAGGCTTTTCCCGGGAACAAGATCCCCAATCCGAACCCCATCGGTTTGCTGTTTTTGTCGAAGATGCCAGCGTGTAACCTTCCCAATCCGACAACGTGTAATTCGGCGACAAGCGATGTTCAGAACAATTACGGAGTGCCGGGGTTGGATCCGTTCCATGCACACAGGTTTGACATTCGAGTGGATTGGGCCAAGAGTGAAAGGCAGCGCATCTTCACTCGCTTTTCCTATGACAAGATAATCTTCTCCACGGCCAACGTCTTTCCCAGCGACTGGGACCCGAACTATGCCCAGAACACTACCAACGGACGAAATATCCTGGTCGCTGATGACTTGACGCTTAATTCCTCGACCGTGCTGAACTTGCGTTATTCCTTTACGCGACACCACGAGAATCAGGGAAATCCTGCGTACAGTGGCATCAACCTCAACCAGCTAGGCTTTCCTTCTTCGCTGGCTTCTCAAGTGGTATTCAAACAACTGCCCTTCATGCTGTTTGACGACGTTGGCGGAGGCGTAGGCGGCACCGCCGACTACAACAATTTTGCTTACGCCAGCGAGAACAGTGACGCTAATGCCACCATCACCAAAGTTTATGGCAAGCATACGGTTTCTTTCGGCTTCGAGTGGATGAAGCGATATCTTAATGTCGGTCAGCCGCCAGCGCCGGCGGGCGCGTACGGATTCAACGTCGATGCCACGGATCAGTCTGTCGCCAGTGCGGTCGGCGGCAGCGATTTCGCTTCTCTTCTTATTGGGATGGGAAGCACGCCCGGCACCGAAACCAATCAGAACAGTTATCCCAGTTTTACTAAAGACGTTTTCGCCGCTGAATCCAATCCATACTATGCAACCTTTGTCGAGGATACGTTCCACCCATCCAAGACGCTCACCATCACTGCGGGCCTTCGCTGGGATATTTTCGGCGGACGGAACGAGCGCTTCAACCGCCAGGAATACTTCAATCCCAACGTCAGCAACACTTTCGATGGGGTCTCTTACTCTGGGGCGGAAATCTACGTCAACAGCAACAATCGCTCCCCGTTCACCACGAACTTGCACGATTTTGGACCGCGGATCGGCTTTGCATGGCAGCCCGTCGCTCACCTTGTCGTGCGCGGAGGTGGCGGCTTCTACTACGGACCCAGCACGCACAACGTCGGTAGCGCACTCTTGAATACGGATGGGTTTTCCTCCCAAACATTCTGGAACTCGACCTGTTACAACGCGGATGGCAATACGGTTTTCAACTCCGATACCGGTGCCTGTGCGGCCGGAACGGTGGGGAATTTTACCGGTCCATATTCGTTGAGCAATCCCTTTCCCGATGGAGTAGTTCCAACCCTCACCCACCCTCCGGCAGGTCTGGCCAATAATCTTGGCCAAACCTTGAGCACAGTGCTGCGCTCACAGCGTGAGCCCACCGTTTATAATTTTAATTTCGCCGTAGAGTATGAACTGCCGCATCAGGTGGTGGTGACTGCCGGATACGTCGGCAGCCGGGGACTGTTCCTGCCCTTTTCCAATGTCGATCTGAACCAGCTAGATCTGGGCACAATTCAGAAATATAACTACTCGTTATGCGTCGATACTTCGCAACCGAGTTGCGTTTATGTGCCTAACAAATGGGCGCCGATTCTGCCGCCCACTAACGGCAACTTCGGGGCGGCGACCGTCCCTTTGTGGGTGGCGCTGCAGGCGTTCCCGCAATACGGCAATGGCAGTTACGGCGCCGGCAACGGCGTTCTGGTCAATGGCTATCCCGCCGGGGATTCGGAATACAGCTCTTTGCAAACCAAGGTGCAGAAGAGGCTAACCAGCCACTTCACAACGCTCGCGACGTTTACCTGGGGAAAGATAATGACCGACGATGGAAACCCTCCACTAGGTTTCGTTGGTACCCACCTTGGCGGGGCTCAGGACTGGAGAAATCTGAGCTACGAACACTCGATCAGCCCGCAGGACGTGAAATACCAGTTCACCGGAGAAGCATCCTATGACTTGCCCGTTGGCCGGGACAGGGCAATCAACCTGCACGGTGTCTCCAATGCGGTTCTAGGAGGGTGGACCGTAAATGCGATCAGCTATCTCAGCACGGGCGTTCCCATCGCTTCACCGACATCGGGAGTACCCGTTACATACTTCAATCAACGTGCCGACCTGACCTGCAATCCGGCGGCGGGCGCTCCACACACCGTAGCGGTGTGGTTTACCGATAGCTGTTTCGCCGTACCAGGCACCGAGGCAACCGGCAACCTCGCTAACTTTAACCCGTTCACCCCCGGTACCGCTCCGGCCTATCTTGACCATGTTCGTACAAGAGGCGCACGAGACCTAGATCTCTCTATTTACAAGTCTTACAATTTTGGCGAAACCAAAGCCCTACGCTTTGATGCCTCGTCTTACAACATAACCAACACGCCGCAATACGGATATCCAAGTATCCCCAGTATCGTTGGCGCGACGCAGCAGAGTCTTCCCTTCGGCCTGATCACAAACACGGTCAACACGCCTCGACAATTCCAGTTTGGGGCAAGGTTTACATTCTGACCCGAGCTCAGGGAGCCACGGCAAGAACGGCGAGCATTCTTGATTTTAAGGCTAGCGTGGAGGCGCTGAGGCCACTTCCACTTTCTGCGGCGTTCCCACCGCTTCTAACGCCCGCTCCAGATCCGCGATCAAATCGTCCGCATTCTCGATGCCTACCGAGAGACGTATCAGCTGTTCGGTCACGCCCATCTTGACGCGGTCAGCGGCCGGAATCATCGCATGGGAAGTGAGTACCGGGATCGATACCAGCGATTCCACTCCGCCCAGGCTGGGGGCCAGGGTGAAAAGGCGCATGGCTTCGCTGACTCGACGGGCGTCGGCGGCTGAGCCTTCGACCTCAAAACTGACCATCCCCCCGCCACCGCTCATCTGTCGGCGCGCGACTGCATACTGAGGGTGTGTCTGCAGAAATGGATGATGCACGCTCCGCACTTTCGCATGGTCGGCAAGAAACTCCGCTACACGCAGGGCATTCTCATTTTGCCGCGCCACGCGAACGGCCAGCGTTTTCAGTCCGCGAACCAGCATCCACGAAGCGTGTGGATCCATGCAATTGCCAAGCGTCGTGCGCGTCTCCCAGATTTTCTCGATCAAGTCTTTGCGCCCAGCGACCACGCCGCAGATCATATCCGTGTGTCCAGCAAGATACTTTGTTCCTGAATGCAGGATTAAGTCGATGCCGAACTCCGCTGGCCGCTGGTTGATGGGTGTACCGAAGGTTGAGTCGATCATGCCGAGCAGATTGTGCTCGCGTGCGATTGCCCCGACCTTTTTCAAGTCGACCACACGCAAGGTTGGGTTGGTTGGCGACTCCAAATAAAGAACTTTTGTGTTCGGACGGATTGCTCGTGCGTGCTGTTCGTAGTCGGTGGTGTCAACGAACGTGGTCTCGATGCCCATCTTCGGCAGCCATTGCGAGAGAAACTTATTTACACCGCCATAAATATCTCGCTGCGCGACGACGTGGTCTCCGGTTTTGAGGAGGGCCATGAGCGTGGTTGTGATGGCTCCCATGCCGGAGGAGAAGGTCAGGGCCGCGTCCACGCACTCCAGCGAAGAAATTGTTTTTTCTGCAACCGTATTGGTTGGATTACCGTACCGTGTATAGAAATGGTCAGTGTGTGTGGCGCGCAACTGCTCGTCATTGTCGGTGACTTCGAAAGTAGAGGTTTGATAAATCGGAGTGGCCAGGGGTCCGTTTTTCTTCTCCAAATTCGCAGCGCCGCGCACAGCCTCGGTTTCGGGGTGATGCTTTTTCATCTTAGATGCCTCGCAGCTATCAGACTAATTGGGTAACCGGACGACCCGCAAGCATAGCCGTACGGTTAAACCATCGATAAGTCCGTCTCCATTTATAATGCGATCTTTATGAATCTCGGCCTGAAAGATCGCGTTGCCCTGATCGCTGCGTCGAGCCAGGGCATTGGGCGCGCTACGGCGGAAGCTTTCGCGGCGGAGGGCTCCCGCGTGGCAATGTGCGCGCGCAACGAACAAACTCTTCAGGCGGCTGCGGATAAAATCAGGAAACAATATCAGGTAGAGGTTCTGGCTGAAGCCCTTGATGTGACCAACGCTGCGCTTGTCAGCCAGTTCGTCGCTTCCGTCGCGGAGAAATTCGGCAGTGTCGACATCTGCGTAACCAATGCGGGTGGACCGCCGGCAAAAGGATTTCTTTCCGCCAGCCTTGAGGAGTGGCAGAGTGCGCTGGAACTGAATTTTCTGAGTACTGTTTATTTCGCGCGCGAAGTGATTCCTCACATGCAGCGGAAGAAATGGGGCCGCATCATTACCCTTACGTCGATTACAACCAAGCAACCGGTCGCAGATCTGGTGCTCTCGAATGCCGTGCGGGCGGCGGTAGTTGGATTGGTTAAGAGCCTGGCGAACGAATTTGGAAAAGATGGAATCCTGGTGAATAACGTTGGTCCGGGTTTTACCGCTACGGACCGACTAAAGGAACTGGCGGCCGCGCGATCCTCTGCGTCGGGAACGAGTGAGAAAGAAAGTTTCAATGCCTGGGCCGCCGATGCACCCCTCAAGCGTTTAGGCAAGCCACGCGAAGTTGCCGACACCATCGTATGGTTGGCGTCGGAGCGGGCATCTTATATCACCGGCCAGACGATACTGGTGGATGGCGGCATGTATAAAGGGTTATAAATTTGTGGAGAACAAATGCGATCGATAGCGTCCCGGATGTCAGTGATGAGCGGTGAAGGTGCGTTGGCGGTGTTCGCCCGCGCCAGGGAAATGGAAAAAGAAGGCCGCTCCATCATTCATCTAGAACTTGGCGAGCCTGATTTTCATCCGGGTGCTTCTGTCGTGGAATCGGCTGCCCGAGCGCTCTCCGACGGTAAAGACCGGTATTGCGGCGTGGCTGGAGTTCCGGCGCTCCGCGAGGAACTCGCCGCATATTTGCACCGTACGCGCAATATCGAAGTCTCGCCGGCAAACATTGTGATGGCTCCGGGCTGTAAGGCCGCGCTGTTCTTTGCCATGATGGCATTGCTCGAACCGGGGGATGAAGTTCTGTTTCCCGAACCTGGATTTCCTGGCTATCCTTCCATCACCCTCGGGTTGGGAGCGGTTCCCGTCCCATTTGAGTTGTCGCCAGAAAATCATTTTCAGCCGGACCTGCGCGAGATTGAAAGAAAAATCACGCGCCGCACGCGCATGCTCATCACCAACTCTCCCGGCAATCCGACGGGCACGGTGTACACAGATGCGGTTCAGAAAGCGCTCGCGGAACTTGCCGTAAGGCATGACTTATGGGTTTTATCCGATGAAATCTACGCACGGATTAATTACGGCGGCGATTTCATTTCCATGCTGCGTTATCCCGGCATGAAGGAGCGGACGCTGATTATCGATGGCTTCTCGAAGAGTTTTGCCATGACCGGCTGGCGGCTGGGCTATACGGTCGCTCCACCTGAAGTGGTGCCTGCGCTGGCCATGCTGGCGATCAATAGTTATACGTGTGTGGCTGAGTTCACGCAGTATGCCGCCATCGATGCGTTGCGCGATAAAGAAGGAAATACGCCGCGGATGGTTGCGGAGTTCGCGCGCCGCCGCGAGCAATTTGTGAATGACTTGAATCGGGTTCCCGGGTTTCACTGCGAACCACCACAGGGAGCTTTCTACGCATGGGTGGATATTCGCGGCACCGGAAGTAGCGCTGAAGAGGTCTGCCGCGTTCTGCTGGACGACGCCGGAGTGGCGGCCATCCCCGGTGTGGCATTTGGTCCCTCGGGCAAGCACTTTGTGCGCTTCTCGTTTGCCTCCTCGGTTGCGAACCTTCGCGAGGCAGCGAACCGCATCCTGAAGGCGTCTACCGCCGGGCAGGGAAGCTTGGCTGAAAAATAGCGTCAAGGATTTCAGACGCATAGCATTAGAGTTTCCAAAACCTATGTTCAACCAACGAAGCAGCCGACGGATATTTGTCGCTATTTCGATAACCTGCACGGCGATCGAATTATCAACTTTTGCGGCAGCGCAGGCGCGGCCTTTGCCCGGTCCGGACGTGCAGCAGATTTATGATCGCCTGCTGCCGCAAATCAATAAAATTCCGGCTTTCGACCATCATGCTCACCCCGGTTTCGCCGATGATCCCGATGTCGACGCCATGGCTGCGCCTCCGGACTTCAGCGAGGCGTTACGTACGCGTAGCGATAATCCCGAACTGATTGCCGCGGCTAAAGCGTTATTTGGTTATCCCTATACCGATCTCTCGCCGGAACATGCGAAATGGCTGGTTGCGAAGAAGGCGGAGTTGAAACAAAAATATGCTGGGACCGCCTATTTCGACATGATTCTCGACAAGATCAATACCGAGAGCTCGGTGGCCAACCGAGCAATGATGCCGGACTATCTGGACGCCAAACGTTTTCCCTGGGTGTTCTTTGCCGATTCTTTCATGTGGCCGTTCAATAACCTGCGGGAGGCCGCGCGCAATCCTGATGAAGGAGTTTACATTCCGCTGCAAGAAGAAGATGCTGCACCGCTGGATGCAGCAGGAGAATCTGGCGAAGCTGCCACCTGATTTTGACAGTTACCTGAAATTCATCAGCCAGACGCTGGAAGACAACCGGAATAAGGGCGGGATCGCGATGAAATTTGAAGTGGCGTATTTCCGACCAACCACCTTCGGCGATCCAACGCGCGATCAGGCTGCGGATCTCTATACACGTTACGTGACTGGGGGCATCCCAAGCGAAAAAGATTACCGCACGTTTCAGGATTTTATTTTTCGGTATCTGGTTTTGGAGGGTGGCCGCTTGCATCTGCCGGTGCACATTCATACTGCGGTCGGCATTGGCGATTACTTCAATCTCTCGCAAAGCAACATCATGAATCTTGAAAGCGTGCTGCGTGATCCGCGTTACCACAATACGATTTTCGTGATGATTCACGGCGGCTATCCTCTCGACCATGAAGCTATCTGGCTCGCAGCCATGAAGAATGTTTATATGGATTCTTCGTTCGGAGAACTTGCACAATATCCCTCGGCGTTCAAGAACGAGCTGAAGCTGTGGCTGGAGACTTTCCCGGATAAGATCACCTTTGGAACGGACTGCTTCCCATACAATGAAGTGCTGGGGGCGGAAGAAAGTTACTGGCTGGGCGCCGAATCATCGCGCACAGCCCTGACTGCGGCATTGGCCGAGATGATTTCGGAAAGCGAAGTCACGGAAGTGCGGGCGCTCGAATTGGCTCACGCCTATCTGCACGATACTGCAGTAAAGTTATACGAAGGTCGGGTTCACTGATATGGCAAAGAACGTGGAAACGAAGAAGTCGGGAACTGCCAAAGTGAAGAAGGATGACGGGCGGCCACGTGTTCCGGGTGGTTCAGTAAAGAGCGAAGTTGGAAGCGCCCGGCTTCAATACATTCCATGGCACACAATTCCGCTTGAGGAGCTGAATCCGCTCTTGCAGCGGCAATTCGTAGTCGGCCAGGAAATTATGCTGGCGCGAGTGTTGCTGAAAAAGGGTTGCATCGTTCCTGAGCATAGCCATCACAACGAACAGGTTACTTACATTCTGGACGGAGCGCTCAAGTTCTGGATCGACGGCAGGGAACTGGTTGTTCACACCGGCGAAGTTCTCTGCATTCCCGCTCATATGCCGCACAAAGCGGAAGCGCTTGAGGATACGGTAGACCTCGATGTATTCACGCCGCCGCGTGGGGACTGGATTAGCGGCACCGATCAATATTTGCGGAAAGTGAAGTAATCCGCCCACCCGATGGTCATTCCCACCACTTCCAGCCAAGACCTGAACAAGGCAAATTCTGCTGCCGGTGCGCTCGCTGCGCCATTTATTTTTCGATGCATTGGCTGTGAATCGATCACGACAACTGCCGCACAGGACTTTCGTTGCGCTCATTGCGGGAATCTGTTGGAAATTGACAGCTCCGCATGGAAAGCTGGCGGCCTGAGCCCCGATGCGTTGAAATCGAAATGGCATGTACGTCGTTCTTCGAATGAACCGCTTGATCTCAGTGGCGTGTGGCGCTACCGCGAACTCCTGCCGACTCCCGCATCAGAAGATCAGGTTGTAAGCCTTCGTGAGGGCAACGCTCCACTCTACGAACTGCCACGATGCTCCCGCCTTACAGGTGTTCCACGGCTTCTCGCCAAACATCAGGGAATGAATCCCACGGGTTCATTTAAAGACACTGGCATGACTGTGGCCGCAACTTTTGCGCGTGAATCAGGATGCAACTGGGTAGCTTGTGCCTCCACCGGCAACACTTCGGCGTCCATGGCAGCATACGCGGCGCGAGGCGGAATGCGAAGCCTGGTGCTGGTGCCAGAAGGAAAGATTTCCTGGAGCAAGCTCTCTCAGGCGTTAGATTATGGCGCGCTTACTTGCCAACTGAGAACCGACTTTGATGGTTGCTTGCAGTTGTTGCAGGAACTGGTGCGTCAAACGCCGGTTTACCAGCTGAACTCGATTAATCCGTTTCGGCTGGAAGGCCAGAAAACGCTGGCCTTCGAATTGCTAGAGCAGCTTGAATGGCAACCGCCGGATCACATTATTGTTCCTGGAGGAAACCTGGGCAACAGCTCGGCGATTGGAAAAGCTTTGCTGGAGATGCTCGCACTCGGCCTGATTCCGCGGCTGCCTAAGTTATCCGTGATTCAAGCCGAAGGTGCGAACGCTCTGGTACGTACGATGCACGAAGCGGGCGGAAAACAATTGGTGAAGGTGCAGGCCGAGACGCGGGCGACGGCGATCCGCATCGGAAATCCTGCCTCTTGGGAAAAAGCGGTGAAGGTAATTCGCGCCACTGGCGGCACGTGCGAACAGGTCAGCGAAATTGAAATGGCACAAGCCAAGGCGGAAATCGGCGCCGAAGGCATTGGGTGTGAACCTGCTTCGGCGGTCACTCTGGCGGGGCTCAATAAATTACTGCGGCAAGGTTTTGTGGGGCGGGAAGAAACCGTCGTCCTGGTGCTCACCGGCAACCTGCTCAAAGATCCGGACTTCACCATGGAGTTCCACAAGAGCGAGCTTTTCGCCGGAACACTGAATCAGAACCAGGATTCAGCGCTCGCTTCCTTGCGTCACCCACCGGTTGTTCTGGATGCCACATTGAATGCAGTGATGCGAACCTTGCAACAAGCCGAGAAAGCCTGAACGCAAAGCACGATCATGCCTCGAAATAAAAAGCCTCCGCGGAACTCATTGTATCTTTCGCTTCCGGCGACCTCGGCCAATCTTGGCCCAGCATTCGATGCCGCAGCGCTGGCCATGAATCTGTACATCGAAATCGTTGCCAGGGCCTCGCCAACCTTTAAAATTGCGGCAAGCGGCCGGGACAAAGACGTCATTGAACGAGTGGAGAATCATTTGATTCTCGCCACCTACCGCGAGGTGCTGAAAGACGAAGGTGTGGATGTAACACCGCTATCGCTTCGCATCCGAAATGACATTCCAATCGGTAAGGGATGCGGTTCGTCGGCGGCCGCACGACTTGCAGGCATTGCACTTGCCGATCATTTTGGAAAACTACGCTGGAGCGACTCGCAGGTCATTGCGGAGGCATCGCGGCGCGAACACCATTCGGATAATGTCTCCGCATGCTGGATGGGAGGCCTAACCGTAGCGCGCATGTCAGGCGAATCCGGGCCACAAGTAGTCCGCATAAAGCCGAAAGGGAAGTGGCCGCTATTACTTGCGTTGCCTGACGAAGCGCTGGCCACCGAACAGGCGCGGCGTGTGCTGCCGACCGAATATTCCCGCACGGACGCAGTCACAAACATTCAGAACTCTATGATATTGATGGCTGCTTTTTTGCAGGGACGGCATGACTTGCTGGCTCCCGCGTTGGAAGACCGTATCCATCAGCCTTATCGCGCGGAACTGTGCCCGCTGCTGCCTTGCTTGCAGCAGTTATCGGGAAAACAAGGTGTGTTGGGGGTGGCGCTCAGTGGTGCGGGCCCTTCCGTTGTGATATTTCTCGATCCCAAGATCCCTGCGCAGGAAATAAAGAAGGCGGTTGCCGCTCATTTAGCTATATCCGGACTGAACGCCGAATTGATAATGACCTCGATAGCATTACGCGGAGCGCGAACTAAGAAGGCTGCTTCGCGTTCGTAAGGGAAGCGGACTTCTGCCCGCCGAACGGCCATTGATCGGTCTTCCAAGCGCGGATCGAATAAATCAACATACCAACCAGCAAGATGACGGCGGCGTAACGTACTTCCTTCATCGCATTTGCACGATTGAACAGAATGAAGGTGAATCCTGCGATGGCGAGTACTGCCGGCAACGGATAAAGCCACATGCGAAAAGGGCGTGGCAGGTCTGGGCGGCGAACGCGCAACACGATGACGCCAACGGCCTGAACGATAAACTGCAAAATGATCCGGATGACCACGAGTGCTGCAATGGCATCTTTCAGGCGTAAGAAGCAGAACGCCGCCGCTACAACTCCGAGAGCCACAAGAGAAACGTTCGGGAAACGATACACAGGATGGACTTTCGCGAAGGCCTTGAAGTAATTTCCATCGCGCGCGGCAGCGTAGGGCACTCGGGAATATCCCAACATCAGCGAGAATACGGACGCGAAAGCGGTCAGCATTACCAAACCTGTAACCACCTTCGCCGCCCACACCCCATAAATGCGCTGCATGAAGATTGAAACCACATAGAGGGCGCTGTTGTTCTGGCCGTTTTGTACGATCTCGCGCCAAGGGACAACCGCGAGAATGCAGATGTTCATTACCAGATAAATGCAGGCCACCAGAGCAATCGACAGCAGCAGGGCGCGTGGAATATTTCTTCCAGGGTCCTTGATCTCATCGCCCAGAAAACAAACGTTGTAATAGCCCCAGTAATCGTAGGTCGAAATCAACATTGCACCGCCGAGGCCGAGGAAGAACCCACGCGAAAGAGAGAATGCGCCCGGAGGGAAATCAAAGGCCCGAGCGGCATTGAAGTGGGTAAGCCCGGCGAAAATAATCCAGCCTATCGTAGCCATGACGCAAATCCAAAGAGCTTTTGTGAGCCGGCTTAAGACCTCGATCTGACGGTATAGAAGAAAAATCACCAGCAGGCAGACGCCGATGGCCAGTGCGGTGGCAGGGGTTACGATCCAACTTACTTGTAACGTCCCAGCCCATGGGATGTGAAGGGCGGATGTGTGCGAAGCATAAATTGTTTCAAGCGATGGCCAATAGTAAGCGGCGTATCCAGCGAGGCCAATGCATCCGGTGGCAATCGATAGGGGGGCGCTGAATGAGAGCTGCCAAATGAAGAGAAACGAAACCAACCGGCCCAAGGTCTGGGGACCGTAGATCTCTCGGAGATAGTAATACGATCCGCCCGAACGGGGCATTGCCGCGCCCAATTCTGCCCAGACGAGTCCATCGCAAACCGCAAATACGGCGCCGACGATCCATCCCAGCATCGCCTGCGGGCCGCCCATCGCGCCGAGGATGAGAGGCATGGTAATGAACGGGCCCACCCCGATCATGTCGATCATGTTGAGCGCAGTCGCCCCTCCCAGACCCATCCCGCGGATCAGGCTCGGTGATTCCGAATCATCTTGCGAAGGAGGCTGCATTGCGTCGAAGGGACACGACCTGCGAATGCCAGCGTACGGCTGCCAGGTCGAATCTCCAGCCAAATTTACAACTAGTGAGCGCCCGTATGCCCGGCGCTCAAGATATTCACGTAAAGGCGGACCGCTCCGGGAACACCTGCCGGCAGCTGTCGAAAAAATGCGTACCCAGTGTAGATATAAATTCCCTTGCCGGAATGCGCTAGCAGCAGCCCACCCTTTTGCGGGCCTTCACCGGGATCATGGCAGGAGAGCAGAGGCGTGTAATGATCATCCCATTTGTCCATGAAGTAGAGGCCGCGCTCCTGAACCCAACCGTCAAAATCACTCGCGGTGATCGTGTTTGGATAATGAAAGATTGAGTTGCTGGGTTCGAGAATATCGACTGGAGACTCTTCGACGGAAACGCGCGCCCGGCTTAACTCGGCCGGGTATGGGGTGAGATGTTCACTATTAAAATCCGCCACTCCTGCGTTGTATTGCACGACCAATGTGCCACCGGCTGAGACGTAATCGAGCAGACGTTTGTTGTTCGCGACCACATCTTTTTGAGTGTCGTAAGCGCGAATGCCAAGCACGATAGTGCCGTACTGATCCAGGTTCTCATCGCCCAGTTTGTCGGGAGGGATAACAGTCACATTCATTCCCACTTGCTTCAAAACTGTTGGAATATCGTCACCAGCTCCCATGATGTAACCGATTTTAAGATCGTGCGGCCCCTTCACATCAACAATACTCACGCGTTGCAGCGCAGGCTGGTAATAATAAAAACTACCCAAATCCTCCCGTGTTACCAGGGTGTAACCTTCGCTGAACTTCTCGCCATCTGTTTCCAATACAGCGCGAATCTGGGCGTGGCTCTCCTGAAGATTTGCTGGAAATACATTGAATTGAAAATCTTTTTTCTGCTCTCGAAAAGCGAAGTCTACCGATAATTTCGGCGGCTCGGAACGCCAACCCTGCGGCAATTCGAGCCGCAACGTGCCGTGAGTGGCATGGTTCAGATTGGAAGTTATGCCAACCTTGACCGCCGAACTGGCACCGTTGTTGGTCGAGATGACTTGCGATCCTGGTTCGAGCGCCACCGAGAACGCCGGCACCACTGCGAGAGGTCGAGCCCGTTCTGCGGCAGTATCGTCTGTGAACAGACCCACCACGGTGGCATCGATTCCGCTCTCTATACGGGGCGAATCGGCGGCTGCGCGCGAGTATTCCAAGTGCGCTCGCAGCAATGGGGGGGGGAATGGCAGCGTCGCATACCTTTCGTCATCAACGTGATTTATGCTCTCGGTCTCAGGATTATCCCTGTGCCAGTAAGGACGCGTATAAGCTGCGCCCTTCGGAACACGAAGGCGAAACACCACTTGAGCATTCTCTCCAGGCTTGGCTGTAATCGGCCTCGTCCGGTCTAAGACTGTGCTCCATCCCTTCGGGACCTCGATCTTCACGGCTTTTACCCGAAGGGTATTCGTCGAGCCGTTACGGAAATCAACCGCCACCGGAAACTCTTGCCCTGGCGAAACTGTGGTGATGGCGTCGGGTTTGTTCGCGAGCTTGGAACTTGGGTCGACGCCAGTTTCAGTTCGATCACTTACTGTGGCCGTAAGGCCTACATTCAAGGCATCGTTGACGGCGATTTCTGCCTGTTGCCGCTTTTCGTCGAGCCGCATCAGCAGGTCAGACCTTATTGCAGCGGGAAGAGCTGACTTTCTCACCTCTGCGGAAGCCGCCCTGAAATCGGCAACGAGGCGCATTAAAGGGGCGATGGTTCCTGCTTGATCGTTCACCTTCGCCTTCTGGCTCGCGCCCCCAATCTGCTTGGCAGCATCCGTTAATTGCTGCCGCAGTTGCGGAACCCTATTCTCATCACTTCCCAGGCGGTCCGCCAAATTTGGCAAACTGGTATCGATTCCATCGAAGAAGTCCTTTTCATGGCCGTCTTTATCCAGCTTGGCAGGCTTGACCGAATCGAGCAATTTGTAGAACGTGAATCGGTCCCCTGGCTCGATATTCCAGTTCGCCGCGCCCTGCGAAAGTTGATGTCTCAATCCCTCCATCGCGAATTGGATATACGACATTCCGAGATCCGCGCTGTATTCTCCAGTATTGAGACGCACCGTCCAATCGGCATCAGGACAGGTCATTGCGCCAAAACCGCAAACGTTTCCGATGTACAGCTTTTTCGCTTGCCAGGGATAAAGACCTTGAGCGATCTGTTCGGGGAATCGTTTGGGGTCGGCTGCCGCGCGAAAAGCGTCCTTCGTGAGAATGCTCGAAGCCTGATGATGGCCGTGTCCGTCGCGCTCTGTGCCGGAGAAACGAGCTACCAGGACATCCGGACGGAAAGTGCGAATTACGCGGACCATGTCGGCCAGGGCAACGTCGTGACCACCCCATTTGTTGAAAGTTTCCTCGGCACTCTTGGAGAATCCGAAATCAGCGACTCGGGAAAATCTTTCCTGGACGCCGTAGTACTCATCCGCCGCGAGCAGTTCCAGGGAGCGCAATACTCCCAACACATCGGACAAGTTACTTCCAACCTTATTCTGGCCGCCCTCGCCGCGGTTCAGAGTCATCAACAAGACCGAATCTCCACGACCCCGAGATTCCAGCGTTAGCATTCCGCCATCTTCATCGTCAGGATGCGCAACGGTCTGCATCAACTGCGCAGTAGTGCTCAACCGGCGCAGCCGGAGCCGCAAGCCAATCATTCCCTTATCTTGCGGAAGCTCTGGCGGCGTTCCTTGGTAGGGAAGCTGGGAGAAAGTCTCCGCCGCAGTCTGAGAGCTTTCTGGGACCGAGCGTGAGGCCGGAACGGGCGAGGCGGCGGTCTTCGCCCGTTGCGGAGATGCCAGAGGCGGGACAGCGATTAATGCGAGACACAATAGGCAAAAAATGCGTGAGAATCGAATTCTTAAAGTTTGCCGGGCATGCGGCCCCAAATCAGCCGCAAGATTGTCGGATCCCAAAAAGTTCACCTTCTAAGGATGGGGCCTAAGGCCGTTTTGACGCAAATCTTTCCGCCAGAGGCTCCGGACAGAGTTGTCACTGTCCGCTCCCCTCTTTTAACGTATCCTGACATGTGCTGGCCGCGGTAAGCACTTGATTAAACGCGGTATCCTTGCGCAAATCCTTTAGCAAGGGATCGGCCAGCAGTGCAGAATAGGCGCAGTAATTCTGTTGCACCGCTGCCTTCAACAGACGCAAAGCGGCTTCATTCTGTCCGCAGTAAGCCAGCAGTGCGCCCACGCGATACCAATCCTCTGGATCGGGTTCGGTCATCACAGACGACTCTGCCTCTCTGACGATCCGGTCAAGATCCGGCGGACGCTGCGCCTGGGTGCATGCCGACAGCAACTCACGATGATAAGTGGGGGACTTGCCCAAGCTTTTTACCGTTTCTCGAGCCTGCGCCACTTCGCCTGCGCTGACGTACATATAGGAGTTCACCCAATCCGCCCACTGGGTGCCGGGATCGAGTTGTATGAAATCGATTGCGCGGTCGGTTTTGCCGAGTTGTAAAAATGCCCAGGCGCAAGAGCGGAAGGTGAAATTCCCAGGATCGAGTGAACGCGCGACATCGCATTCCTGCGTGGCTTTTTCCTGCATGCCGGCATAGCGAAGGACATAACTTAATGCGAAATGGGCGTCGGCACTTTGCGGCCTGCGCTTCACCAGTTCTGTAGCGGCTTCATAGGCGCGGCCGAGTTCACCACGTTCCACGCGGTTCACAATTAAACTGCTGGCAGCTGCAACCAGGTTGGGATCGAGAGCGAGAGCTCGTTCGAAGGCCGATGTGGATCGCTGGAACATCGCTTCTCCGCCCCCGCCGTAGGTTGAGTCAAAATAGTAACGCTGCCCCAATGCATCCCACGCGGGCGCATAGCTCGGATCGACTCCGACTACGTGCTCCAGCACCGCGATCGCATCCTTGTTGGGTCCGGGATCATGGGGAAGCGCCAGACTGTGCAAGTAGAGATCGTAGGCCTCCTGGCTCTTCGGACGGGAAGCCGCGCTTAAGTGCCCAGCCTCAACACCTAGAGCGGGAAGTAGTCCTTGCTGAAGTTGGGTCGTCAGCTGATTTTGTAGGGAGATTGAATCATTTTCGGGTGCGCTGGCGCGTCCTTGCCATAACAATCGATCGCTGGAGACGTCAATCGCTTCGAGAGTAATCGTCACCTGCTGACCTTGAAGCCTGAAATGACCGCTCAGAATGCGCCCGACGTGGAGTTCCTGTCCTACCTTGTGCGGATCAAGGTCAATTCCTAAGAACCGTCTCGTCATCGACGAGGGCCTGACGTCGAGAGTTCGCGAATAAGCCAGAACGTTGGTTAGTTCATCGGACAATGCGAAGCGCAAATAATCGAGGCTGGTATCGCCGCTCATGTTCTGCAGCGGTAAGACGGCGATCGCATTCTTCTGTTCCGCGTTCGCCGCCGAGCGATGTTTCAGCCAATAAGCTCCTACCGCTGACAAAACCGTGGCGAGGAGAGCCAGCGAACCCAATAGAAGCCAAAATTGCCAGCGACTGCTGGTATGGCTAAATGTCTTGCTCGCAACTCTGAGCTTTGCGCTGTGCAATCCACTTCGCACTAACCCAGACTCAGATTCGCGGCGAAGAAACTGCAAGTCCGATTTCATCTGCGTGGCGCTCTGGTACCGCTCCTTGCGGTGCTTTTCCATCGCCTTGCCGATGATGCCTTCGAGTTCCACTGGAACTTTCGGATTTAACTGCCCAGGGGGAAGGGGCTTGTCATGCAGCACCGCGTCGAGGGTCATGAGCGAATTTTTGCCCGTGAACGGCTTTTTCCCGGTCGACATTTCGTACATAACCACCCCGAAGGAAAAGAGGTCGCTGCGGAAATCGATTTCCTCGCTGCGGGCCTGCTCCGGCGACATATAGACCGCGGTGCCTGGAATCACACCAACGGCAGTAAGGGAGTTGTCCAAGGCCACGCCGTCGCTGTCGGTACCGACGTTGTGAACCAGCTTGGCAAGTCCGAAGTCCAGCACTTTTACTTGCCCGCTCGGAGTCAGGAAAATGTTTGCCGGTTTAATATCCCGATGTACGATTCCCTTGGCGTGGGAAGCGGCCAGAGCATCCGCCACTTGAATGCTTATGTCCAGCAGTTTGTCGGTAGGAATGGGTTGGCCGGAGATGGCTTGCTTTAAGCTTTCGCCCTCCAGTTTCTCCATGACGATGAAGGGGTGGCCATTGTTATCCTCGATCCCATGAATGATGCATATATTGGGATGATTCAGTAAAGAGGCAGCTCGTGCTTCGCGGGAAAATCGCTCCAGGGATTTGGGATCGCCAACCAGGTTTTCAGGGATGAACTTCAACGCGACATGCCGGCCCAGTTTCAGGTCCTCAGCCTCATAAACCACGCCCATGCCACCGCCTCCAAGCTTTCCAAGGATGCGGTAATGGGACACGGTCTGGCCAATCATGAAATGAAGATACTCCCGAACGCGGTAATGTTAGGCTCCCCCAGTGATCTCGGTCAACTATCATGCGTGCAGGGAGCACTGTTTGCGGCGAGTCAGGCGCTCCTTAAAGCCATGTTGAAGCCGTGCTCGTTTTCTATCGATACAACCCCGCCGACGCCCCCACCCACTCCATGTTCTTGTTGTGATCCACCCCCATCATCAGGCCACGGCCCATTCTGATGATGGTCAGCACTGCCTGCAATTGTTCGTGCCAGACATACATTACGCGCACTTCCGCCTTCGTCAGGCCAAAGGGGGTTTCGATGATCGGTTCAAAGTGTACGCGCTCCTGCAAGATGTAATTCGACCGCTCATCCGCGGGGATCGCCTCAATGTCTTCCTTGCCCGGGGCGATCACCACTCCTAGCCCGGCAAAAGAATAGAGCGGCTTCAGAGCATAATTCTGCAGGTCGTGTGGAATATGGTCCAGGCGGTCCAGAAACCAGGTCTTGGGCACTGACTCGTGCTGGAGATAAGGAATGGAAAACTTGCTGATGCGAAAATACCAGTTCGGATGGCCCGCCCACTCGACCTGATAATCATCCCGCCAGTCGAAGCCCAGCTTGATCTGCTTGCGCTGTAGTTCGTCGACGATGGCACGGTTGTAAATCCGCTGGATTGAAATTCGGCGTCCTTTGCGTTCGTAGTAAAGCTGCTTCCCGTCCCGCTTAATCGCTTCAATATCGACGGTCCGTATACCCAGCATCTTTTCCGTCAGCAGAAAATCCGGCAAAGTCTTCTGCGCTTCTGGATGGATTTCCATCAGAATCACGTTGTCGGGATCCTGCTTGCCTAGGATTGCCGTGCGCAACAGTTCGCGATAGGAGTGCTCATTCAGTCCGCCCAAAAAGAATTGCAATTGCTCTTCGCCCTCAAATTGGTTCAGGTCGAAAACTTGGATATAAGTCTGCGCGAGCACTACCTGGTAGGCATACAGGGAAGGGAAAGCCTGTAGTTCGACCAGCTTCGGCTGAAGCTCGCCGTGGGAGTCGCGCACCAATCCGAAGTCGACCTGAACGAACATTGGATGCTCGGGCTCGTTCGGAACTTTGAATTCGCTAGGGATGGAAGCTTCTGACTTTGCTCTGTAGTCTGGGCTTTCCACCAGTTGTCGGATCAGTTCTTTACCATCCACCGCCATTCGATCGAGCAAAGCCTTTGGAAAAAAACATGGCGTCTCACACAAGCGAAATTGGACGTGGGTTCCGCACGCCTCATCGATGCGCCGGAGGAATTCGTGATATTTGCCGGAAGAGAAGCGTTGGTTAAACTGCCTACGCAGCGAGGGGATCATGCAAGAAGATTATGCCGCATAACGACGCTGCGCACTACAACTGGATGAACCACCGGAGCCCCTATAAAGGTGACAGACGTAGCGCAGAGCACGACGATCGCACAACCGCCTATGCTTCCACCAAGAACTTCCCATCTTGCATAATCTGCTGGTCGTCCACCCAAATATTAAACTTGCGGCCAACTACATCGATGTGCGTCGAGGAATCCCACTCCGCGCCGGTGTGAGCACCGTACGGATTTCCAAACGCAATATGAATCCCGGGATACTTCTCATCTTGTAGAATTTGCCCAATTACATCTTTGAGATCGATATTGGTCCCGATCGCAAATTCGCCGACGCGGTCGCTATTTTCATCGGTGTGGGTGTATTTCCAGAAATCATTTTCGAGTTCGCGATTCTCCGAATGCGCTTCCGTTAGACGATTGGCTTTGATGTGAATCGTCAAGGGCATGTCTTTCAGGCTTCCGAACTTGGAACACAGGTAGTCTCCCACCACCCCGTCAATGACAAACGCGCCGTTCACTTCGCCAGGCGTGGTAAAAATCTCTCCGCCTGGCAAGTTCCCCCACTTCGCGGAACTGATAATCCCGCTAGTCTTTAACCAGTGATAGTTGGGATTCAAATCGGCCGTAAGATCGGTTCCGGCACTCGTTCTGGCGCGAATCCGCCGAGCCTTCCGCACCATCGCAATCACTTTTGCGCTTAGGCGATCCACCTTTTCGAAGTCCGCACGCATCCCTTCCAGCATGATCTGCCGGTTGATATTTACCATGTGCGCGTGTCGAATTTTGCGCCGGTTCACCACGTCGGTCATTTGCATGCGGGTGCGCAGTTCGTTTTGCTGGGCCCAAACGGCAAAGATCGAAACCTGACTCGTCTCCAGGTCCGCGATAATCTCTGCCGGTAGATCTTTCAGCGGCCGCTTGGCCAAATCCTCCAAGACCCACACGCGATGCGGCGAACCTATTTTTTCAAGCTCGCTGACAATTGCAGCTGCTATCTCAATGGTCGCTTCATCGGTAATTACGCAGACTTTCTCCCGCGGCTGAACGCGGAGACACACTTCGACGGCGTTGCGCGCCCCAAGAGAATATTCAGGGTCGAAGGCGATGGCGTCCGGCGGGCGGGTAACCCATCCTTGCCCGCGATCTTGATCGCTAACAGCGGGCTCGGACTCTCTGTAATCTGTGAGTTGAATGTTGGAATGTGTTTTGACTGGATCGACGGGAGTAGTCACTTACCCTGCTTTCAACACGGAAGTTGGCTCAACCTCGGAGAGGCCTGCCTCCGTCTCTTCAATGATGTAATCGACAACTTTCTTTAAGTCTCCAGTTTCATGAAAAACCCGGAGCTGGCGATCCGCGCCCGTGCCTTGCTCCAGCATCGTGTGGATGTAATTGATCTCTTCGCGCGAATCAAGTTCGTCCACCACATCGTCGACGAACTCCAGATATTCGCGAATCAGATCCCGGGTTGGAACTTCGGTCTGCTTGCCGAAATCGATCATCTTTCCGTCCATACCGTAGCGAGATGCACGCCACTTATTTTCCATTATCAGGGCCCGGCGATAGAGTCGGAATCCCTGATTTGCTGTATGCAGCTTATACAGCTTTGCTACCGTCGCTTGGATCAAAGCGGCAATGGCAATGGTCTCCTCGGCACGCATCGGGATATCGCAAACGCGAAATTCGATGGTGTTGAAGAATGGATGCGGGCGAATATCCCACCAGATTTTTTTCGCGTTATCGATACAGTTGGTCTTGATGAGCAGTTTGATGAAATTCTCGTACTCGCCCCAGCTGGGAAAGTAATCCGGAATATTAGTCCGCGGAAATTTGTCGAAGACTTTGCAGCGGTACGATTTTAATCCGGTATTCATCCCCAACCAGAAAGGGGAGTTTGTGGACAGAGCCAGCAAGTGGGGCAGAAAATATCGCGCGTGATTCATCATGTGGATCGCAGTCTCGCGATCCTCGATTCCGATGTGAACATGCAGTCCGAAAATCAAATTCGCCCGCGCCACCAACTGCATGTCTTCGACAATATTCTTATAGCGGTCGTCCGGATTGATATCCTGCGTCCGCCAGTCCGAAAACGGATGCGTCGCTACGGACGCCAATCTCAACCCATTCTCTTTTGCAAGCCGGATGATATTGCGGCGAAGCAACTTCAATTCCGACTTTGCGTCCTTGATGTTATTGCAGACGAATGTTCCCACTTCCACCACGGACTGGTGCATCTCCGCCTTCACGCGCTCCTGCAGCAATAGCTTGCCCTTTTCCAGCAGTTCCGCGTGAATATGCGATCGGAGATCCCGGGTTTCCGGATCGATCGTCTGATATTCCTCTTCAATTCCGATGGTGAACGTAGGCTTCATTGCAAAATCCTATGGGCGTGCAAGTCGGCGGATTAGGCTGCTCGCAGTGCGGAGTAGCCGTTCAGATTGGCAACATTATAGCAACTGCTTGAATGCCTTCCCTGAATCAAAGTTTGAATGCCAGCAATTTGAGGCTCCAAGTTACTTTGCCTTACCGGTCTTTCGTTTCGTCACCCAGGCAGGTTCGCCTTTTTGTGCCGCCTTTTCTGCCGGAGCTTTCCCAGCCAGAAAAGAAGCCCAGCGCAATTCCTTGGCCGGGTCTTCGCCAGTAACTGCCATCTTTACCGCCATCTCGGCGACCGCGTTCACAATCCAGTCAAAATTTTCCTGTCCAACCGATGTAATTTCCGCATCCGGCGCGGGATTCAGGAAGTCAATCGCGTAAGGCACTCCGCCCTCCACCGCAAACTCGACCGTGTTCAGGTCATAGCCCAGCACGCGGCACAACGTCAAACCATCTTTCTCAATGCGCTCTTTCAACGCTACCGACGACGGCGGCGGATTTCCCTTCACATATCGCTCATGGTGGGGCAGCCGCGGGTCATATTTCATGATGTGGACTTTTTCCTGACCCACCACGTAGCAGCGGTAATACTCATCAAACTCCACGCCGTGCTGCAGGGTCATGCATAGATCCCCGGTCTGGTTGTAATGGTGGAAAAATTCATCCGGCGAATGCACGTGATAAACATGTTTCCAACCCCCACCGGAATAAGGCTTGAGGAATGCGGGGAACCGAACGTAATCGAAGAGCTCCTCCCAATTGAGAGGGAAGATCAAGTTCCGCATAGACCGGTCCGTCGTGCCTTCCGGGTGTTTATTGTGCGGCAGAATCACTGTGGCTGGGATTGCCACGCCCAGTTTATGTGCCAACGCATAATTGAAGAATTTATCGTCGGCCGTCCACCAGAACGGATTGTTAACCACGATCGTTCCATGCAACGACGCATTCTTCAGATAGGAGCGATAGAAAGGAATGTCCTGCGAGATGCGGTCGATAATCACATCGTACTTTTTCGGTTCGTCCATCCGGACTCCGCCGACCTGTACGAATTCTGCGACGACATCCTCCGTTTTCATGGAATTGATCTTCTCCACCAAGGCCGGCGGAAATGTATTTTCCATGCCAAATAAAATCCCGATTTTCTTCATGAGGACACTCCGAATCAATCAATCCGTTAAGAACCGGTGCAAACGAGCTTAAACGCAAGATACCAGGAAGCGAAATGCGAACTTTCTAGAAATACTTTTCCGCCATCCTTAGCCACAACGGCCAATCATGCTTCGAATTGTCCCCGTAAACATCCAGCCAGTGCGGCACCGCTTTGCCATTCAAAATCGCGGAAAATTTAACATTTTGGTCGAGGCAAATATCCCAATTCGCCGATCCCAGCACAATCTTCATCTTCCGGTAACGGCTTAGAAACCAGTCATCGTTCTGGTTTGGAAGAAAATCGGGCGGGCAATTGAAGTAGCAATCGTCGTCATAGTAACCATCCAGAAATTGGTGAACATCGAACGCCCCGCTCATGCTGACGCAATGCGTAACTACGTCGGGATGCTTAAGGGCGAAATTTACCGCATGATAGGCGCCGAAGCTGCATCCGGTCACGGTGAGGCCTGGCGCCTGATTTTTCCATCTGACGAACGGAAGAAATTCATGCAGAATGTAGCGCTCATACTGCAGATGCCGCATCACTCGCACTCTAGGATGAACGTTTTTGTTATACCAACTTTCCATGTCGACGGCGTCTGGACAGAAGACTTGCAGGTCGCCGCGCTCGATTTTCGAGGAGAGTATCCCGATCATTCCTCGATCTTCGTACTCAAAAAACTTGCCCATGGAGGTCGGAAATACCAAAAGTGGGGTTCCGGAATGGCCAAAAACCAGTGCATCCATGTCACGGTTCAATTCATGGCTGTATCTTTTGAAATATTCACGATTCATGCTTGGGCGGCCAGGTAGCGAAGCACTTCTGCAAAGAAAGTATATTACCTGAAGCCAGTGCGATTCGGGCTACTTTTGTACCGTGCACTCATCAATTTCCCGCATCCAAATGATATCGTGATACGAGCTATGTCATGGTGGCGCAAATTGATCCCGCGTTCGGCTCCCATGATCCTGGTGGTGCTTACCGTCGCTGCCGCCACTGGATTTGCCGCCGTCGGCCATCTCGTGTCCCGCTACACGGCGAATCAGCAGTCTCGCGGCCGCAAGCTCTATAACCTGGGCCTGACCGATGCCGGAGAAGGCCGTTACGGCAATGCCATCGCCGAATTCCGAGGGGCGCTCAGTTGCGATCCAACCAATTCCCAATACCAACTCAGCCTGGCGCGCGCGCTGCGCGATAGCAACGATCCACGACGTTTGGATGAAGCGGAGTCTTACTTGGTGGCGCTTTGGCAGCGGGCTCCTCAGGACTCCGCCGTGAACCTTGCTCTAGCCCGCGTTGCGGCACACCGCGGTTCGATCGAAGATGCAACGCGCTACTATCACAACGCAATGTATGGAGTATGGGGCTCAGATCCCGACCAGAATCGCAACAAGGCGCGCATCGAACTGATCGAATTCCTGTTGAAGAAACATGCTCTCGCCCAGGCCGATTCGGAGCTCATTGCGCTGGCGGCCGCTTTGCCACCCAATGCCGCCGATCATCTGCAAGCGGCGCAACTTTTCGCTCAGGCGCAGGATTATTCGGGCGCTCTCGCTCAGGATGAGCAAGCCTTGCGGTCCGAACCCAGCAATTTTCAGGCCTTGGCGGGAGCCGGCCAAGCCGCCTACCGCTCGGGTCAGTACACGATTGCGGCACATTATCTGCGTGGCGCGGTAGAGGCCGATCCCAAAGACGAGAATGTGAAGCGGTTACTCGAAGCGACGGAACTGATTCTTGCCAGCAATCCCTTTCACAGTCACATTTCAGACGCGGAGCGCAATCGTCGCATCGATGCCGCCTTTGCTGAAGCGGAGGATCGCCTTATTGCCTGTGCCCGCCAAGCTGGAGTGGACCTGAATAGTACACAAAATCCTACCGCATCTCCGCTGCCTGCTCTCCAGAGCCGCTGGCTGCTGGCGAAACCGCAACTCAGACTCTTGCGCTCTCCCGCTGAAACCGATCTGCCGGATGCAATCATGGATGTGGTTTTTCAAATTGAGCAGCAGACTGCGGCAACTTGTGGCTCGCCGCAAGGAAAGGATTTAGCACTCCTGATGATTTCCCAGAAGCGCCAGGCGGCTGCGCAATGAGTACGTCCGCTCCAACCGCCAGTTCAGCAACCACGCCAGCTTTGTCCGCGCCGCGAAGAGCTTCCCAGCGGCTGTTTTCCACGATCGAGGGCGTTTTTCATGAGGAGGTATTTTTTCTCATTCTGTCCGTGTTTATCGGAATCTTCTCCGGCTTAGCGGTAGTTTGTTTTCGTCTCGCCATTGACTGGACGCATCTTGCACTACTGGGCCCGCTCCCGGAAAACCATAGTTGGCGGTTGTTTGCCGTTCCCGCTTTGGCTGGACTCGTTGTGGCCGTACTTGTTTTGCACGTGTTCCCAGGAATCCGTGGCAGCGGCGTGAATCAGACAAAATCCGCGCTCTACATTTTTAACGGATTCATCCCATTCCGCACGGCTGTCGGCAAGTTCATTTGCGCGGGCCTTGCCATCGGTTCGGGACAGTCTCTGGGA
>Ga0182015_10000547_pt1 | contig 53746 bp, 41 predicted proteins | sample 712P3MmetaG_FD_120478 | JGI IMG/M metagenome (GOLD analysis project Ga0182015, IMG submission 120478) | Permafrost microbial communities from Stordalen Mire, Sweden - 712P3M metaG | ecosystem: Environmental > Terrestrial > Soil > Wetlands > Permafrost | place: Sweden: Stordalen | collected...
GATCGTGATCCCGATAATAGTCATCGTCATGGTTGCGAATGATCACTGAATCCGGATGATCGACACACTTCGAAACACAGGTACCGTTGTCGCAGACCTGCTTGCAGACCTGCTCGGCATTGGCAACATGCGAGAGCGCGAACCACACGGCAGCTGTCGCAACGCCAATCAAGATTTTGCCCATGGGTAGCCTCCACTGCATACCCAATATCAATTTCGTCGCGCCTGTTTGGTTCCGGTCTTTCGCTGCCAATTTGCCTGCGCCACGCCTGTGGCGAAGAGCCCAGATAACGCGAAGAATATCTTTATATTCAAATTCTTAAGAGGGAGGCTCGGCTGCATCTGGCGTTTCGATTTCATGCGGTGCGAACACATAAGTCGAGCTGCAAAATTCGCACGTCACCGAAATCCGGCCGTCCTCAATCATGTCATCGCGATCTTCCTGGGAGAAGCTCCGCAGCATGTTTTCGACGCTTTGGCGCGAGCACGAGCACTGCGCATTGACCTCAGTGGCGCGGAATACCCGCACCCCGTGCTCATGAAACAGCCGATAGGCCAGCCGCTCGCTCGAGAGCGCCGGATCGATCAGTTCGAGATCATCGACGGTGGCGACCAGCGACCGGCCCTCGACCCAGGCTTCGTCCTCCGGCAGCGCATGCGGCGCGGTGCCGGGCGGCGCATCCCCGGGATCGAGATCGGCTTGGAGCGCACGCTCGGGCGACTTGGGCAGGAACTGAAGCAAGATGCCGCCGGCCCGCCAATGCCGGCGCGGTCCGTTGTCGCCGGCGCGATACTCTTCGGCCACCGCAAGCCGTACCCGGGTCGGGATCTGCTCCGACCGTGTAAAATACTCATGCGCCGCCTGTTCTAGGTCGCCGCCTTCCAGCGGCACGAGGCCCTGGTAGCGGCTCATGTCCGGCCCTTGGTCGATGGTCATGGCGAGATGGCCCTGACCGAGAAGCTTTCCCGGCGGCGCCTCGTTGGCGGCGATCGCGGCGGCGACGCGCTCCGCGTCAAAGCGCGCGCAGGCGCGCACCTTGCCGGGCGAAGTGAAGTCGACGACCAGCATGCGTACCGGACCATCGCTTTGGGTTTGCAGGATGAAACGGCCTTCGAATTTAAGGCTGGAGCCAAGCATGACTGCGAGCACGATCGCCTCGCCGAGCAGTTTTGCCACCGGCGTCGGATAATCGTGACTGGTCAGAATAGTGTCGACGGCGGCGCCGAGCCGCACGATACGGCCGCGCAGATCGAGCGCCTTGACCGCGAACGGCAGGATCGTGTCATCGAGGCCGGTCTGCGACGGCTCGCGCACCGGAATGGCGAAATCGGGATTGTTCATTGTGCCTGAAATATAGGTGCCGGCGGCCTGATTGTGAGCCCTTGCCGCGCTTCAGCGGCCATTCGCGTGCAGGCACCAGGCGAGAATTCCCTTCTGCGCGTGCAGCCGGTTTTCGGCCTCGTCGAACACGACCGAATGCGGTCCATCAATCACCTCGTCGGTGACTTCCTCGCCGCGATGCGCCGGCAGGCAATGCATGAAAATGGCGTCCGGCTTGGCGCGGCCCATCAGCCGCGCATTGACCTGATAGCGTTTGAGCAGGTTGTGCCGGCGCGGTCCGTTGCGATTGCCCATGGAGACCCAGGTATCGGTGACCACGCAGTCCGCGCCCTTCACCGCGTCGTCCGGATCGGTGCCGAGGCTGATCGCCGCGCCGGCGGATTTTATCCAGTCGATGAGCGGCTTCTTCGGCGCGAGTTCCGGCGGCGTCGCCACGCGCAGGCGGAATTCGAAGCGCTCGGCGGCGTGCATCCATGACGTGAGCACATTGTTGGCGTCGCCGGTCCAGGCCACGGTGCGGCCACGGATCGGGCCCCGATGCTCTTCGAAGGTCATGACGTCGGCCAGCACCTGGCAGGGGTGCGAGCGCCGGGTGAGACCGTTGATGACCGGCACCGCGGCGTGGGACGCCAGCTCGGCGACCGCCGCGGGATCGAGCGTCCGAATCATGATGGCATCGATGTAGCGCGACAGCACGCGCGCGGTGTCGGCCAGCGTCTCGCCGCGGCCGAGCTGCATCTCCTCGGCGGTCAAAAGGATGACATCGCCGCCGAGCTGGCGCATGGCGACCTCGAATGAGACCCGGGTGCGCGTCGAGGGGCGCTCGAAGATCATTGCTAGCGTCTTGCCGGCGAGCGGACGAGCGGTGCGGTCGCGCTTCGCCTTCATGGCGCGCGCGGCTTCGATCATCCGGCGCAGCTCGGCGGTCGGAATGTCGATCAGGTCGAGGAAGTGGCGGACGTCGGTCATCCGGGCGGCTCCCCCTTGCCGCCTCCCTTCCCTCCGCGAGCGGGGGACGGCGGTGTCGCAGTCGCGTGGCTAAGTTTGGCACAAGCCCGTTCGAGCCGCGCAATGCCCTCGGCCATTTCCTGTTCGCTGATGATCAGCGGCGGCAGGAGCCGCACCACATTGTCGCCGGCGCCAACCGTGAGCATCTTCTCGGCGCGGGTTGCATTGACCAGTTCCGCGGCCGGAACGGCGGCCCGCAAGCCAACCAAGAGACCTTCGCCGCGTACTTCGGCGATCACCGACGGATAGCGGTCCTTGATCTCCGCCAAGCGCTGCTTGAGCAGGATACCGATGCGCTTGACGTGATCGAAGAAACCCGACGCGAGCATGACGTCCAGCGTCGCGTTGACCGCACTCATCGCCAGCAGATTGCCGCCGAAAGTCGAGCCATGGGTGCCCGGCGTCATGCCTGCCGCCGCCTCGCGCGTCGCCAGGCAGGCGCCGACCGGGAAGCCGCCACCGAGCGCCTTGGCGAGCGGCATGATGTCCGGTGTAACGCCGGTGCGCTGGTAGGCGAACAAATTGCCGGTGCGCCCCATGCCGGTCTGCACCTCGTCGAAGATGAGCATAAGGCCGTGCTGATCGCACAGCTCTCGCAATGCTCTCAGAAACGACGGCTCGAAGACGCGCACGCCGCCCTCGCCCATCAGCGGCTCGATCATGACCGCCGCGGTTTCGGCGCCGACCGCCCGCTTGACCGCATCGAAGTCCGCGAATGGAACTTGATCGAAGCCCTCGACCACCGGACCGAAGCCGTCGAGATATTTCTTCTGCCCGCCGGCGGCGAGCGTTGCCAGCGTGCGGCCGTGGAACGCGCCCTCAAATGTAACGATGCGGTAGCGCTCCGGCCGGCCGTTCACGGCGTGGTACTTGCGCGCCGTCTTGATCGCGCACTCCACCGCCTCGGCGCCGGAATTGCAGAAGAACACGACGTCCGCGAAGCTTGCTTCGCACAGCCGTTGCGCCGCGCGGTCGTCTTCCGGAATTTCGTAGAGATTGGAGACGTGCCACAGCTTTTGCGCCTGCTCGGTGAGGGCTGCGACAAGATGCGGATGCGCGTGGCCGAGTGCGTTGACGGCGACGCCGGAGGTGAAATCGAGATAGCGTTCGCCATCCGTCGCGACCAGCCAAACGCCTTCGCCCCGCTCAAAGGCGAGGTCGACACGCGCGAAAGTCGGCATCAAATGCGAAGTCACGGCTATGCCCGCGGACGCTGCGCAGCAACAAACCGCGCGATTAAAACGAAATGTGCCGCCTCTCCGGGCGGCACGGAACACCATTCTATTTCCGCGCGCCTCACTGTCAACACAGGATAATTGCTCGTGGCGAACCCGTTTTGTACCCAGATCATCCACAAACAGCAGGAATGTGTGGACGCACACGGAGCGACTCTTGCGCCCGACTCCCGCCATATTGTAGCCTTTTGATTGTCAAGTACGACATCTCGTGCGGCGGACAGTCTTCTAAAGAGTTGGTGTGAGTGCGTGTTGGGCGGCTGCGCGCTGCCCGGCTCGATGGGGGATTCTGAAAAACGCTCCCTGTACGTTCAAGGAGGATAGGGCATGTCGTGGACTGACGAGCGGGTCGAGCTGCTCAAGAAGCTATGGGCCGATGGACTTTCGGCGAGCCAGATCGCGGCGGAACTCGGCGGCATCACGCGCAACGCCGTGATCGGCAAGGTGCATCGGCTGGGACTCTCCGGCCGCGCCAAGAGCACGTCGAGCGCCTCGCCGCGCCCGCGCAAGGCGCGCTCGCCGTCGCATATGTTGCGCATCGGACGCGCTTCGATCCGTGGCAACACCGCCCTGGCGCATTCCTATGAGCTCGAGACGGAAGCCGAGCCGGAACTTATCGATAATATCATTCCGATCGGCCAGCGCCGCACCATCTTGGAACTCAACGAGCAGACCTGCCGCTGGCCGGTCGGAGATCCCGGCAGCACCGATTTCTTTTTCTGCGGCGGCAACCCGCTCGCCGGCCTGCCCTATTGCGCCTATCACTCGCGGGTCGCCTATCAGCCCGCCGGCGACCGCCGCCGCGACAGGCGCCCGCCGCCGCGGTAAACTCTTCCACTCATTCCCGCGTAAGCGGGAATCCAGCGTGGGTCCCCGCTTTTGCGGGGGCGAGTTGATCTTCGATCAACTCGCCTTGCCGAAACGATCGTCGAGCGAATAGCCGGCGCCGCGCACGGTGCGGATCGGATCGTTGGCATGGCCGCGGTTGAGCGCTTTGCGCAAGCGGCCGACATGCACGTCGACGGTGCGCTCATCGATATAGACGTCGCTGCCCCACACACCGTCGAGCAATTGCTCGCGTGAAAACACCCGGCCTGGCCGTTCCATGAGGAACTCGAGCAGGCGGAATTCCGTCGGACCAAGATCGACCGGACGGGTCGAGCGCGAGACGCGCTTTTTCTCACGATCGAGCTCGAGGTCGCCGATGCTCAGCACCATGGCGACGCGTTCGGGGCTGGCGCGGCGCAACAGCGCGCGCACGCGCGCCAGGAGCTCCGGCACCGAGAACGGCTTGACGATGTAATCGTCGGCGCCGGTGGCGAGCCCGCGCACGCGCTCGCTTTCCTCGCCGCGCGCAGTGAGCATGATGATGGGGAGTGCCTGGGTCTGCGGCCGCGCGCGGAGCCGCCGGCACAGTTCGATGCCGGACAGGCCGGGCAGCATCCAGTCCAGCACGATCAGGTCGGGCGCAGTTTCCTTGAGCCGCGTATCGGCGTCGTCGCCCCTTGAGACCGCATCCACCTCGTAGCCTTCGGCCTCGAGGTTGTAGCGCAATAGCGTGGTCAGCGGTTCCTCGTCTTCTACGATCAGGATGTTAGCTCCCATCCCGGTCTCCTATTTTTTTAAAAGGCCTGGTGGAAAACTCGTAGTGTCACCCTTCGGACGCTGATCGGTAATGGGACGGCCTTCGATCATGTAATAGACGGTTTCGGCGATGTTGGTGGCGTGATCGCCGATACGCTCGATGTCCTTGGCGCAGAACATCAGATGCATGCAAAAGGTGATGTTGCGCGGATCTTCCATCATATAAGTGAGGAGCTCGCGGAACAGCGAGGTGCACATCGAATCGACTTCTTCGTCGCCGTTCCAGACCGCGAGCGCGGATTGCAGATCGCGGCTGGTATAGGCGTCGAGCACCTGCTTGAGCTGCGCCAAGACCAGGGCCGACATGTGCTCTACGCCGCGGATCAGCTTCTGCGGATAAAAGTCGCCGTCGAGCGCGACGACGCGCTTGCCGATATGCTTGGCGTGATCACCGATGCGCTCGAGGTCGTTGCAGACGCGCATGGCGCCCACGACCTCGCGCAGGTCGATGGCCATCGGCTGCCGCCGCGCGATGGTGAGGATGGCTTTTTCCTCGACGTCGCGCTGCAAGGCATCGATTGCGGGATCCAAGGAGATCACGCGCTCGCCCAATTCGACGTCGCGGTCGACCAAAGCCTGGACGGCATCGGCGATCTGGCGCTCGGCGAGCCCGCCCATTTCGGCGACCTTGCGGGTGATCTCCTGCAGATCGGTATCGAACGCTTTGGCGGTGTGGTCGATTCTGGTGGTGGTGATTTCGGTCATGTCTATTACCTTCGCTTATCCGAAGCGGCCGGTGATGTAGTCTTGCGTGCGCTGATCGTGCGGCGCGGTGAACATTTTGCTCGTCGCGTCGAACTCGACCAGCTCGCCGAGATACATGAAAGCGGTAAACTCGGATACCCGCGCGGCCTGTTGCATGTTGTGGGTGACGATCACGATCGTATAGTCGTCCGTCAGCTCGTCGATCAGTTCCTCGATCTTGGCGGTCGATATCGGATCGAGCGCCGAGCAAGGCTCGTCGAACAGGATCACTTCGGGCCGCACGGCGACGGTGCGGGCGATGCACAGCCGCTGCTGCTGGCCGCCTGACAGGCTTTGTCCGTTGGCGCCAAGCTTGTCCTTCACCTCGTCCCATAACGCCGCGCGCCGTAACGACGTTTCCACGCGCCCATCAAGCTCTGATTTTGGCAAGCGTTCATAGAGCCTGATGCCGAAGGCGATGTTCTCATAGATCGACATCGGAAACGGCGTCGGCCGCTGAAACACCATGCCAATGCGCGCGCGAAGCAGATTGAGGTCCTGTCTCGGCGACAGGATATTCTCGCCGTCGAAAACCACTTCGCCGGTGGCGCGCTGATGCGGATAGAGGTCGTACATCCGGTTGAGCACGCGTAACAATGTCGACTTGCCGCAGCCCGACGGGCCGATGAAGGCGGTGACCTTGTTCTCGTAAAGCGGAAGGCTGATGGATTTGAGCGCCCTCGCCTCGCCATAGAAGAAATTGAGGTCGCGGATGGTGACCTTCTCGGCCAGGTTCGACCGATCGGTCGCCGCGTGGCTGACTTGGGGAACCGTTACGGTAGCAACGCTCATGCTCATGACTGTTTTCCGGATCCAACAAGGGTGCGGGCAGTGATGCTCAAAGCGAGCACAGTGAGGGTGATGATGAGTGCGCCGGTCCAGGCCAGCGACTGCCAGTCCTTGTAGGGACTAAGCGCGAACTGGAAGATGACGACGGGCAAGCTGGCGATCGGCCCGTTGAGGTTGGTGCTCCAGAACTGATTGTTCAGCGATGTGAACAGGAGCGGCGCGGTTTCGCCGCTGATCCGCGCAACGGCCAAGAGGACGCCGGTAACCATGCCGGCGCGCGCCGCGCGATAGCAGATGCGCATGATCGAGAGCGAGCGCGGCATACCGATCGAGGTTGCCGCCTCGCGCAGCGCGTTCGGCACCAGCGTCAGCATGTCCTCGGTGGTGCGCACCACGACCGGGATGACCAGGACGGCAAGCGCGACGCCGCCGGCGTAACCGGAGAAGTGCCCCATCGGCGCGACCATTACCTCATAGATGAACAGGCCGACGACGATGGACGGCGCGCTCAAGAGGATGTCGTTGATAAAGCGCACCACGCTGCTCAGTCTATCGTAACGGCCGTATTCGGCCATGTAGGTGCCGGCCAGAATGCCGATCGGCGTGCCGATCAGCACGGCCAGAACCGTCAAGATCAGGCTGCCGATGATGGGATTGAGGAGGCCGCCGCTCGAACCGGGCGGCGGCGTCATTTGCGTGAACACCGCGACCGACAAGCCGCTGAAGCCCTTCCACAGCAGCGCGCCCAGAATCAGCACCAGCCAACCGAGGCCGAAGGCGGTTGCAGCGAACGCCAATACCGTCGCGACTGCATTGCTGCGGCGGCGGCCGGAATAGCGAGAGGGCAAGATCATATCCGGCATGGCGTCACCCGATCCGGCGTTCGATACGCATCAGCATGTAGCGCGCGATGGCGAGCACAATGAAAGTAATGACGAACAGGATCAGCCCGAGCGCAATCAGCGCCGAGGTGTACAAATCTCCTACCGCTTCGGTGAATTCGTTGGCGATGGTGGCGGAGATGGTGGTCCCGGGCGCCAAGACCGAGGCCGAAATCCGATGCGCGTTTCCTATGACGAAAGTAACCGCCATGGTTTCGCCGAGCGCCCGGCCGAGGCCGAGCATGACCCCACCGATGACGCCGACCCGCGCATAGGGCAGTACGACGTTACGTACCACCTCCCATCTGGTGCAGCCGAGCCCATAGGCCGCCTCTTTGAGCACGCCGGGCACCGCCTCAAAGACGTCGCGCGTGATCGAGGTCACGAACGGCAACACCATGATGGCGAGGATCAATCCCGAGGTCAGCATGCCGATGCCATAAGGCGGCCCGGCGAATAGCGATCCGAGCCCGGGGACATTGCCGAGCGTATTGATCAGAAACGGCTGCAAGGTCGCCTGCAGGAACGGGGCGAATATGAATAGGCCCCAGATGCCATAGATGATGCTTGGGATGCCGGCGAGCAACTCGATGGCGATGCCGATCGGGCGCCGCAGCCATTGCGGGCAAAGCTCGGTGAGGAAGAAAGCAATCATCAAGCCGACCGGAACCGCGATCAGCATGGCGATGAACGACGTCAAGACGGTGCCATAGATGGCCGGCAGCGCTCCGAAATTCTCGGTGACCGGATTCCAGCGCTGGCTGAATATGAAGCCGAGACCGAAAGTCTTGAGCGCCGGAATCGAGCCTTCGATCAGCGAGATGATGACGCCGCTCAAGAGCAACAACACGGTGATGGCCGCAATCCGGGTCAAATGGCGGAACATGGCGTCGCCAAGCCGCAGCCGGTCAAGGACCTTCGTGCGCGAGGTGGCCTCGGCCGAGATCGCCATTCGACCCGACAACGCTACATCGACCACTGGCTGTCTCCCCGCACTTTGCATCAGCTCTCCTTTGCCGTCCGGGCCTGAGAGCTAATCAAGGGACTTTTCGACTGTTAGACAAGGCAGTATTCGCGGCACGGTGCAAAAGAGAAAAGGCGCCTTTTTGGGGCGCCCTTTCCCGCATTCGTCGATCAAAAGACCGGTTTGCCGTCCGAACTCTTGATCTTGTCCTTCCAGGTCTTCTCGATCAACGCGACGACGCTGTCCGGCATCGGGACGTAGTCGAGGTCGGACGCCATTTGCTTGCCGTTCTTGTAGCCCCAATCGAAGAACTTGAGGGCTGCAGCCGAATCGGCTGGGTCGGTCGGAACCTGTTGCATCAGGATGAAGGTCGAGCCTGCAACCGGCCAAGACTTGTCGCCGGCCGCATCAGTCATGATCACGTGGAAATCCGGCGCGCTGGTCCAGTCGGCGCCGGCGGCAGCGGCTTGGAATGCTTCCATCGTCGGCGCGACGGTCTTGCCCGCGTGATTGATCATCTTGGCGTAGGTCAAGTTGTTCTGCTTGGCGTAGGCATATTCGACATAGCCAAGCGCGCCCACGGTCTGAGCCGCGTTTTGCGATACGCCCTCGCTGCCCTTAGCGCCGATGCCCACCGGCCATTCGACCGCGGTATTCTCACCGACCTTGGACTTCCACTCCGGGCTGACCTTGGACAGATAGTTGGTCCAGATGAAGGTGGTGCCCGAACCGTCCGAGCGATGCACGACGGCGACGGCGGTGTCAGGCAACTTGACGCCCGGATTGAGCTTCAGGATCGCCGGATCGTCCCACTTCGTGATGTTACCAAGGAAAATCTGAGCGATGGTCGGACCGTCGAGCGTGACCTCGCCTGGCTTGATACCTGGCAGGTTCAAGAGGGGAACGACAGAGCCGTTGATGACCGGAAACTGAACGAAGTTGTTCTTGGCGACATCCTCAGGCGTCAGCGGCATGTCGCTGGCGCCAAAGGTCACGGTCTTGGCGGTGATTTGCTTGATGCCGCCGCCCGAGCCGATCGATTGATAGTTCAGCCCGACGCCGGTGTCTTTGCGGTAGACGTCCGCCCATTTGGCGAGCACCGGATAGACGAATGTGGAGCCTGCGCCGGTGATGTCGCCGGCGGCGGCCGGAAGCACCGTCGCAGCCAGCATGCCGGCGACAGCGATGGTTGTCAGATGTTTCACGTTAGTCTCTCCTGTGAGTGAAATTTGGAGCGACGCAAGTCACCGACCCGCGCCGGCTTAACGTCCCTTGGGCGTTCCAGTCGGATTCTCTGTCTGTCAGAAACGCGCTGCATAAGGAGTTGCCTTAAGTTCGGCGGACCCGCAGCGACGGCATGGTTAGGTTCGGCACATGACCGTTCTATGAGCCGCGCATGACAATTAGATGACAGCACAAGGTATTGAAATAATGTAGATTTTATCGCGGATGCGCAGGCGTCGCGGTGGGCAGGTGAATCGTAAAAGTGGCGCCCGCTCCCGGCGCGCTATCTATCGTCAGGCGGCCGCGATGCCGATTGAGGATGTGCTTGACCAACGCCAGACCAAGCCCGGTTCCGCCTTGGGCACGGCTCTCGGTGACATCTACCCGATAGAAGCGCTCCGTCAGCCGCGGCAAGTGCTCGGGCGCGATACCGGGTCCATAATCGCGCACGCTGACTAAAGCTTCCGGTTCACCGTCGGCCGACGCTCCGAGACCGAGCTTGATATCGACGCGCCTGCCGGCGGCGCCGTATTTGAGCGCGTTCTCAATCAGATTCTCGAAAATGCGCACCAATTCATCATGGTCGCCGAGCACCGTCAGCGCGCCGTCCGCTTCTATATTGACGGTCACGCCACGATCTCGCGCCAGCGTTTCTAGCCCGTCGACGACCTGCCGGACGATCGGGACGAGATCGACCGGCGTGTCCGGGCGGCGATGCGCGTTGAGCTCGATGCGCGACAACGACAACAGATCGTCGATCAATCGCGCCATCCGCCGCGCTTGCTCCTGCATGATGGTCAGGAAGCGTTCGCGTGCTTTTGCATCTTCGCGTGCCGAGCCTTGCAAGGTTTCGATAAAACCCAGCAGCGCCGCGAGCGGCGTGCGCAACTCGTGGCTGGCATTGGCGACGAAGTCGGCGCGCATTTCCTCGACCCGGCGCAGCGGCGTGAGGTCGTGAAACGTCATCAGTAGGAAATCCGGCTTCGCCGCGCCCGGCTCGCGCCTGACCGGCATGACGATGGTCTCGTACCAGCGATCGAGCGGCACGCGCTCGAAATAAACGACCCGCTGCTCTTCGCCATCACGCGCCGCGCGGTTGATCGCCTCGTTCAATTCGGGCATGCGGAGCGCGAAGGACACCGGCTCGCCTTGGCGCAAAGCCGGCGCCAGCGCGCGGGCGCGCTCGTTAAGCGCCAGCACCCGGCCATTGCGGTCGAGCGCAACGACGGGATCCGGCAAGCCGGCGACAACGGCGCGCAGCAGATCGTCGCCGCCCTCGGCAATCGCGACCGGGAGCGCCAGACGACCGTCCTCTTTGCCGGCGCGAATTGCGAGAAGAGCGGCAGCCGCCACGATGGCGAAACCCGCAAACGCATAGACGACGGGCAGCGTGCCGGCGATCGCCAGGCCAGCGAAAACTATCGCCGCCGCCGCGATCACGAGCCGGCCGCCGCGCCAGCGCTTGGCAGTGAGCAATGCTCGATTTTCAGCCAAGCTCATAAAATCCCCCGCATCGCATTTTGCGGCGAGTCAATGCGCGTCCGATTTGTCCCGGCTCCGCGCATTGACGGCGTTCATCGGCGATGAAGTCGCTTGAGCTATGCGGCGCGCGGCGCGGCTGAGCAAGGCTTCGCGAATTCCCAGCATCACGAGCGCGAGCACAAAAGGGATAATGTAATAAAGTAGGCGGAATAGCAGGAGGCCCGCTAAAAGGTCTTCCTTGTCGAACTGCCAGAGCGCGACCATCATGGTCGCATCGAACACGCCGAGACCCCCCGGAGCGTGGCTGGCGAAACCAAGAAGCGTGGCGGCGACAAAAATCACGGCCACCGTGACGAAGCCGAGGTTCGGCTCGTCGGGCACCAGCATGTACATCGCGGCGGCGCAGCAGCACAGATCGATGATGCCTATAGCGATCTGGACGAGTGTCGATGGGCCGCCGGGAAGCGTGACTTGCCAGCCTTCGCGCCCGATGACGCGCGGCTTGACCCAGACCCACGCGACATAGCCGCCAAGCATGGCAAGGATCACGAGCGCCAGCACGCGGTTGCACCACAGCGGCATTTGATCCATGGCGCGCGCGGCTTGCGGCGCCTGGAGAATGCCAAGCCCGAGCACGGTGGCGTTGCCGAGCCAGAACGTCAGCCCGGCGATGAAACAGATCTTGGTGACCTCGATGACGGAAAGCTTCCAGGCGGAATAGATGCGATAGCGCACCGCGCCGCCGGAGAAGACGCTGGCGCCGACATTGTGACCGATGGCGTAACTGGTAAATCCCGCAAGGGCTGCGATGCGATACGGCACATCGGAGCGGCCGATCGTGCGTAGCGCAAACAGATCGTAGAAGGTGAGCGTCAGATAGCCCGCGGCGACGAACAGGCCGGCAATGATCAGCGTTTGCCAGTTGGTCGCCTCGATTGCATCGAGGAGTTCGTCGGGGTCGATGTCGCGCAGGATGTGGTAGAGCACCGCCACGGCGATCACGAATATGGTCAGGCTGAGCGCAAAGCCGATGCGGGTCAAACCGACCTTGCGGTCGAAATAGCGCGCGGTCCCGCGCAGTCTCTTCAACATACCGCGCTCCGGACCGGCTGTTTGCGCATCCATCGAGAATCTCGTTCCGTTTCCCAGCCGGAACCGGCCCCCACTAGCAGATGTTGTGTGCCGGTGCGAGTACGGCCAGTGGTCTTGGTGTCAGGGCCTTGGCTTGCGCGATGTTTGGCCACACCCCATCTGCCGGCCGCCAAATGAGCCTGCTAGAGTGAGGTCGCTATCTTGTCGCTATCTTGTCGCTATCTTGGTGGCCCCAGCGGAACATATTGAGAGTGCACATGAATGATCATCAAATTGCACGACGCCAGTTAATCGCGAGCGCCGGACTCGGCATTGGCGCCGGCCTCGTGTCCGGCTTCGCAGGTGCACAAGCCGAGGTTGCCCCCACGGAACCAAAACCAACCGATATTTGGAGCCACGAATCTTGGGCGCAAAAAGGCGACGTGAAACTTTCCTTGTTTCGCAAGCGGGTTGGCGAGCCGAAACCCGGCGAACCCGCGCTTTCGGTTCTGTTCCTGGTGCATGGGTCGTCGCTGTCCGCGCGGTCATCCTATGACCTCACGGTGCCGGGCAAAGACGAATACTCCATGATGAACGCGTTCGCCCGCTACGGCTACGACGTATGGACCGTGGATCACGACGGCTACGGCTATTCCGGCAGTTCGGGAAATAATTCCGATATCGCAAGCGGCGTTGCGGACCTTAAAGCCGCAATGGAGGTGTTGGCGCGCGAGACCGGCCGCACCAAGTTTCACTTCTTCGGCGAATCCTCCGGCGCCATTCGGGCCGGGGCATTTGCCCAGAGCGTGCCTGAACGAGTTGATCGGCTCATCCTCACCGCCTTCACTTACAAGGGCAACGGCGCGGCGGAAATCGAGCGCCGCCAAAACAATATTGCTGAGCTTCGTGCGAACCCGCGCCGCAAACGCGATGTCAATATGATCCGTTCAATCTTCAGCCGCGACGGACACCCCGACATTTATGACCCGGCGATGGTCGATGCGCTCGTTGCGGCTGAGATGAAGTTCGGCGATACGATTCCGAGCGGCACTTATGTCGACATGGCGGCGAACTTGCCGCTGGTCGATCCGGCCAAAGTGATGTCGCCTGTGTTGATGACGCGCGGTGAATGGGACGGCAACTCGACCGATGACGATCTGCTCGATTTCTTCCGCCAATTGCCGAACGGCGACCGCCAATACGCCATCCTGCCCAATACCGCGCACAGCGAAGGCTTCAGCAAGAATCGCCAATTGCTGTGGTATGCGATGAAGAACTTTCTCGCCGAGCCTGCGCTGGCGGCGAGTTGAGCGTACACCGTCATCCTGAGGATGACGGGTGACTAATCAGAGCTTCGCCAAGTGCGGCATGACCTCCGTACTGAACAGGCTCAGCGAGCGCAGCGCGTCGGCGAGCGACATGGTGCCGAGGAAGAGATAGGTCAGCAGATAATTGATGCCGAGCTCCTTGATCTGCCGCTCGATCTCCGCGCGCACGGTGTCGGGCGAGCCGGCGATGACGGTGCCATTCGCCACGGCTTCATTGAAGTCCAGCCCGTGCGGCATGTTCAGGCGCGACGTCAGGCCGGTCACGCCATGCCTGGTGCGTAACCAGCTCATATTGGCGAGATGGGCTTCCATAGCGGGCTTGGCGAAGCGTTGCGCCTCCGCGTCGGTATCGGCGACGAAAATATGCCGCTGCACGCCGATCGCGGCGCCGCCGGAAAACTCGGATTTTGGCTGCGCGGCGGCGCCGCGTTTCTTCAACGCGGCTTTGTAGGCTGCAATATTGGCTTTGGCGTTAGGCGTCGGGCCGAGCGTGACAAAGTGCAGGCCCTGCTCGCCGGCCCAAATCGAGCCCGTTTCGTTGGATGAGCCGTACCAGAACGGCGGATGCGGCTGCTGCAGCGGCCGCAGCGCGATCGGCACGTTCTCGTACACGTAGTGCTCGCCTGTGTAGGTCAGGGAATCCGTCGTCAAGGCGGCGCTGACGCATTTGAACGCGTCGAAGAAAATCTCGCGCGACTGGTCGTACTCCACCTTGTGATACTTCAGCTCATACGGCGACACTCCGCGGCCGACACCGACATCGAGCCGGCCGTAGCTCAGATGGTCGAGCATGCAGATTTCTTCGGCGAGGCGTAGCGGCGAGTAGAGCGGCAATAGATAAACGAGAGGCCCGAGCCGCATGCGCTTGGTCGCGCGCGCAAGCGCACCGAGATAGACCCCCGGCACCGGCGCCATGTTGAGTGGCGTGGCGTGATGCTCGGCGACGTGCAGGCCATAGATGGCCGCCGCATCGGCCGCCTCGGCAAAGCGCAGACGCTCGTCGAACAGCGTGGTGAGAGGCCGTTCGCCGTGTTCGACGTGATCGAAGAGTCCGATTTTCATGTTGCCTCGGTACGCTAGTTGGTTTTCGGCAGGCCCACTTGCCTGCCCCTGCCGGCGCAATCCTGGTCGGTCTTGAGCCCTGCGGCGCGGATGCCGTGAACAGCGAGTTCCTCGTCGCGGTCCTCAGTGTCCCCGGTGACTCCGACCGCACCGATGACTTCACCCATATCGTTACGGATCAGCATGCCGCCGCCTTCGGGAAAAATCTGCTCGCCGCTTGCGGCGATCAGGTAGCGCATGAAGATCGGCCGCTCCTGGGCGCGCTCGCGGACGAGTTTTGAACTACGGCCGAGCGACAGCGCCGCATAGGCTTTGCCGTACGCCATTTCGAACCGGATCATGGACGACCCGTCTTCCTTCTTGAAGGCCTTCACCTTGCAACCCGGCTCGACCACGATCACGCTCAACGGCCGGCAGTTGAGCGCGGCGCCGCGTTCGATGGCGGCGTCGATGATGCGCTCGGCCTGCGCGAGCGTGATTGTGGTCATGTGAACCTCCCGCCGACGCTTTGTGCCATCTTCCACTGCGCTCGGCCATATCCCTCCCCTTGCCTCGGTCGCATAGGCAGGCCACATGTGCCGGGATCATGCCGGTTTCTCCCCCCATCGCCGTCGAGCGCCTGGTTAAAATCTACAAGACCATCCGGGCCGTCGACGGCATCTCATTCACGCTCGCGCCCGGATCGGTCACGGGCCTGCTTGGCGGCAATGGCGCCGGCAAGACGACGACCATTGCCGCGATCATGGGGTTGACCACGCCGACCTCCGGCCGCGTGACGGTGCTTGGCGCGGAAATGCCGCGGCAACGCTATCGCGTTTTGCATCGGGTGAATTTCGAAAGCCCTTATGTCGCCATGCCGATGCGGCTTACCATCCGGCAGAATCTGACGGTGTTCGGCATGCTCTATGGCGTGCCCGATCTTGCACAGCGCATCGAACAGCTCGGCGAGGAGCTCGATCTCACCGATCTGCTCGATCGCCAGACCGGCAAACTCTCCGACGGGCAAAAGACGCGCGTTGCGCTGGCGAAAGCGCTGCTCAATTCCCCGGAATTGCTGTTGCTCGACGAGCCGACCGCTTCGCTCGATCCCGACACCGCCGACTGGGTCCGGGCGCGGATCGAGCGTTATCGCCGCACCCGCAACGCCACAATGCTGATTGCCTCGCACAACATGGCCGAAGTGGAGCGGCTGTGCGACCGCGTCATCATCATGAAGAAGGGGCGCATCGAGGACGAAGACACGCCGGCGAAACTCCTGGCGCGTTACGGCAGGCAAACGCTCGAGGAGGTTTTCCTCGACGTCGCACGCGGCCGCGGCATCGACCGCGGGGCCATTGAGCGCGAGGCCGCACAATGAGCACCCGCACTGAAAATGTGTTCACTTATTCGCCGCGGCGCGCCGCTGCGATGATACTGCGCTACTGGTATTTGTTGCGCTCATCGTGGCCGCGGTTTGTCGACCTTGTCTACTGGCCGACGGTGCAAATGATCACTTGGGGCTTCCTGCAATATTACATCATGCAGAATGGCGGCGGCTTCTTCGCCCGTGCCGGCGGCACGTTCATTGGCGCGGTGCTGCTTTGGGACATTCTGTTTCGCGGCCAGCTCGGCTTCTCGATCTCGTTCATGGAGGAGATGTGGGCGCGCAATATCGGCAATCTCATGATGAGCCCGCTGCGGCCGTTCGAATTCCTCACCGCGCTGATGGTGATGAGTCTCGTGCGTCTGGCGATCGGCCTCGTTCCAGTGACGATCCTGGCGGTCGTCTTCTTCGGCTTCAACCTCTATGGCCTCGGCTTGGCGTTGGTGGCGTTCTTCATCAACCTGATGCTGACGAGCTGGGCGGTCGGCATTTTCGTTTCCGGGCTGGTGCTGCGCAACGGGCTTGGCGCGGAGAACCTCGCCTGGTCGATCATGTTTTTGTTCATGCCGCTGACCTGCGTTTACTACCCGGTCACCACGTTGCCGGTCTGGCTGCAACCGGTGGCGTGGGCATTACCCCCGACATATGTTTTCGAGGGCATGCGCGCGCTTTTGATCCAGAACGTTTTTCGGCCCGACCTGATGGTCGATGCACTCCTGCTCAACGTCGTGTTTTTTGCCGGCGGCGTATTCGGCTTTCTCAAGCTTTTGCAGAGCGCGCGCCGGCACGGCTCGCTGATGCAGACCGGCGAATAGGGCTCGAATGTCCGTAGAGCTGAGTATGAATGCTATGTGCGCTGCGAATAGGTGTAAAACGTTGCCCTCATCGCCGAGGGGGAGGCGGGTCTTCCTAAATGAAGGAAGACCGAAACAAATTGCATTTATGATAGCAATATGACATATCGTGCCGATAATGCTGCACTGCAGCAAAAAGCCGGACAAGGTTTATCCATGGCCATCGGAGAGTTTGGCGGCGCGCCGACGCTGCCCGTCGACAACGGACTGTTGTTATCGACGCCGCTCTATTGGTTCTACGAGATGAGCCACGCGGCGCTCAACCCGTCCCGGGCATGGGCCGACGCGACGCGACTGTTTTTCAAGAACCCGGTTAACCCCCTCTCCTTCACCACTTTCGGAAAGTCCATGGCCGCGGCCTGCGAGCTTTTCGAGCGCTCGACGCGGCGCTACGGCAAGCCGGAATGGCAGATCTCCTCGACGCTGGTCGGCGGCGAGCGCGTCCCGGTCCATATCTCGACCGTCTGGGAGCGGCCGTTCTGCAAGCTCATCCATTTCGAGCGCGCATTCGAGCACCCGCCCAAGCGTCCGCAGCCCCGCCTTCTGATTGTGGCACCCATGTCGGGCCACCACGCATCGCTGCTGCGCGGCACGGTCGAAGCGTTTCTGCCCAACCATGACGTCTACATCACCGATTGGGTGGATGCGCGCATGGTCCCAGTGTCGGAGGGCAGCTTCGATCTCGACGATTACATCGACTACCTGATCTCGATCCTGCACGCGCTCGGCGGCGACACTCACGCGATCGCGGTGTGCCAGCCGTCGGTACCCGTCCTTGCCGCTGTCGCCATCATGGAAGCGGACGATGACCCATACGTGCCGGTCTCCATGACGTTGATGGGCGGCCCGATCGATACGCGCAGCAATCCGACCGCCGTGAACGTGCTTGCCGAAAAGCGCGGCATCGATTGGTTCCGCACCCACGTCATCACTAAGGTGCCGTTCCCGAATCCCGGCTTCATGCGTGACGTCTATCCGGGCTTCCTGCAGCTCAACGGCTTCGTCACCATGAATCTCGACCGCCACATCGAGGCGCACAGGCAATTGTTCCTCAATCTAGTGCGCGGCGACGGCGACTCGGCGCACAAACACAAAGAATTCTACGACGAATATTTGGCGGTGATGGATCTCGACGCTGAATTCTATCTGCAGACCGTCGATACCGTCTTTGTGCGCCATGCGCTGCCGAAAGGCGAAATGACCCATCGCGGCCGGCCGGTCGATCCGAGCCGGATCAAGCGCGTCGCGCTCCTGACCATCGAAGGCGAGCACGACGATATTTCCGGCGTCGGCCAGACCGAAGCGGCCCATCGGCTGTGCAGCAATATTCCGCCCGACCGCCGGGCGCATTATCTGCAGCTCGGCGTCGGCCATTATGGTGTGTTCAACGGCTCGCGCTTCCGCTCGGAAATCGCGCCGCGCATTTCCGACTTCGTGCTGTCGATGGGCCAATTGAACCGCGTCGCGCGCAATATCGCCGGTGCGCGCCATTCGAGCAACGGCGCCGCGCTGCGGACGGCCTGATCGTTCAATCTTTCGCGCGCAATCTCGCAGTAGCGTATGAGATGTGGCATGATGCCCGGATCAGGTTGGATTTGGGATACTCCGCCATGCCGTTGCGTGCGCTGCTCTATCGTCGCCCGAGCGAGCCTCAGATGCTCGATATCTTGTTCGACGGATCGGCCTATCGGGTTCGGCTGCGACGGCATCGGCAGGCACGGCGCTATACGCTTCGCATCCACGCGGCGACACGCGAAGTCGTTCTCACTATTCCACTACGCGGATCCCTCAAAGAGGCGCGCGACTTCGCGCAGAAGCAGGGCGGCTGGATCGCGGCCCGGCTCGGGCGCCTCCCGGAAGCGGCACCGTTCGCGGATGGCGTCGTGGTGCCGTTGCGCGGCGAGCCGCACCGGATCGCGCATCGCCGCGGCCGGCGCGGCACCGTCTGGATCGAAACGGATGTGACGGGCGAGCGCCTGTTGTGCGTCGCCGGTCAGGTTCCGCATATCGACCGGCGCGTCGAAGATTTCCTGCGCCGCGAGGCCAAGCGGGATTTGGAAGCGGCGAGCCTGCGTTTTGCGAACGATCTCGGTCTCGGCGTCCGGCGCGTTACACTCCGCGATCAGTCGAGCCGCTGGGGTTCATGCTCGACGACCGGCATGCTGTCGTTTTCCTGGCGGCTTATTCTGGCGCCGAGCCACGTGCTCGATTATCTCGCCGCACACGAGGTCGCGCATCTGGTCGAGATGAACCATTCCGCAAAATTCTGGCGGCTGGTGCAACGCCTCTGCCCGGATCATGAGCGCGCTAAGACCTGGCTCGACGTCCACGGCGCAAATCTACATCGCTACGGCTCGCCCGACACCGCGGCCCTGAGTGGCGCCAAGAGCGCTTGACCACAGCTGCATCAATGCGTCGTGGTTGCCGCCACCGACGCGTCGTTCGACGCGGCCGGATGTATGTCGACCGCCAGTTTCGTCGCCACCACGACCAGCGTTCCAGCGAGCACCAGGCGAAGCGCTATTTCCGGAATGCGCACGGCCGCGTAGCTGCCGATCAGGATTCCCGGAATCGATCCTACCAGAAGCGAAATCAATACATCGCCGTTGATCGAACCCAAGAACCAGTGACCCATTCCGGCAACAAGCGTGAGTGGCACGGCATGGGCGATATCGGAACCGACGATCCGCGCCGTCGGCAGCTTCGGATAGAGCAGCACCAGCGCCGTAACGCCGATTGCGCCGGCGCCGACGGACGTGATCGACACCAGAACGCCGAGCACCGCGCCGACGACGATCGTCAGAATGGCGATCTGTTTCGGCTGCAATGCGCCGAGTCGCGTGGCGTATCGCGCGACGATCGTTTCACGAAATACCAGCGTGGCGGCTGTGATGAACAGCGCGATCGTCAGCACCACGGTGATCAAATCGTGCGCCGCTAAACTATTGATCCCGATGTGGCCCAAAGCGACGATCGTAATCACGGTCATCGGCACGCTGCCGGTTGCCAAGAGCCGAACCACGCGCCAGTCGATGGTCCGGTTGAACCCGTGCGCCGCGCTGCCTGCGGTCTTGGTCGCGGCGGCGTAGAGAAGGTCGGTGCCGACGGCGGTTGCCGGATGAATGCCGAACAACAAGATGAGCAGCGGGGTCATCAGCGAGCCGCCGCCGACGCCGGTCAATCCGACCAGCAAGCCAACGGCGAATCCGGTGACGGAGTAAAGCGGTTGCAGCGAGTCGAGGACGCTCATCCGCGATTTCCCAGCCCCTTGAACCTGTACGGACAACCAATCCTAGCTCAAGAGAGGCACCGCTGTCCGCATCGAGTTTGATTGCGTAATGGAATGATTTTCTTCAATAAAATTACGAATTAGAAAAATTGCGGTGTTAGCTCGCGGTTCCAAAGCCAACGGCAAAGATGCAACGTTGGCATGCGACACGCGCTTGGCATTGCGCGCCCGGTCGCCAAATCCGTTGTAAATCCTTTCCAATCCTGACAATCGACCGGCACGCTTCGCCGCAGCGGATAACACTAAACCGTGATCCGGATTGCATCCGCGGATCGCGCTCCTACCTTCCGATCATCAAGGCCGACCGGGTGGCTCCCCCATCCCCCGACGCCCCGCCGCCCGGCCAGATAAGCCTGAGTTGAGGCAACAACTTAAGGACCCCAAGCGCGTATATGCTTGGGGTTCTTTTTTTGTGGCTGGCCGACTGCCGCGGCTACCGACGGATTTCAGTTTTTCACCAGATCGCCGAGCAGGCTCGCAGCGACGGAAAGCTTCGACAGAGTGAGACCGGAATTGGCGATTTCATGGATCGCCGAGCGGATGCGCTCGACTTCGCTCTTACGTGGCGCAACCCAAGCGTCGACGGCAGCGGCGCCGGAAGCAGCATTGCCGACCATCGCCGCGGTGAGCCGGCGTTCGGCGTCGCCAATCGAATCCCGGGCGCGATCGAGCGCCAGCCGATCGAAATAATCGACGACCGGAATATTGCTTGCCGCGCTGGTGATGTGATCGACACGAAAAAACGCGCCGGCGGCGAAATAGGTGGCCGCGACCTCGCCGACCGGTTTGCCGGTGCGATCACCGACCAGCACGATGTCGGGCGCCGCGGTCAGCACGCCGAGATTGGCAATTCGCCCGGCTAGATCTTCAGGCAGTCCCGCTTTGACGAGTTCCTGCCGGCGGCCCGCACGAGCACTGAGAGCGTCCTGCGACAGCGCGCCATCGAGCGCCGCCGTCACCGCGGCAATGCCGTCGCGGTAATGCGTTACGACATCGGCGAGGCCTTTCGATAAATCGACGTTGCGCAAAAACCAGATAATGCGGTCGAGCAGGATGTCCTGCACCGCGGCATAGAGATCGAGCTGGAGCTTGCCGGGAATTTTGTTGTCGAGACCGTCGATCGCGGTGTTCAATGCCGTCATGCCGTAGCTGTCGCGCACCGCGGCGAAGGCCGATGCGATCGACGCCGGCAACGCGCCGGTCTGATCGGCGATGCGCACGATCAGCGACGGTCCGCCGCGATTGATCATCGAATTGCCGAGATGAGTCGCGATGATCTCGCGGCGCAGGCGATGATGGTCGAGCGCATCGGGAAAACGCTCGGCGATGGCTTTGGGAAAGTAGCGACCAAGCTCGCGGGCGAGATAGGGATCATCCGGCACCGCGGATTCGAGAAGATCTTCGTAGAGCGTCATCTTGGCATAGGCGAGCAACACCGAAAGCTCGGGCCGCGTGAAGGGCAGCGAACGGCGGCGGCGCTCGGCGAGCTGCATGTCGTCGGGCAGGAACTCGACCGCGCGGTCGAGTAAGCCACGCGCTTCCAAAGTCTGGATGAGACGCTGCAGGAAGCCGAAATCCTCCATGCCGCGCCGCTGCGAGAGCGACAGCGCCAGCGGCTGCAGATAATTGTTGCGCAGCACGAGACCGGCGACTTCATCGGTCATCTCGGCAAGAAGCGCGTTGCGCGCATTCATCGTCAGGCGGCCGTCGCGCACTGGGATGCTCAGCGCGATCTTGATGTTGACCTCCATGTCGGAGGTGTTCACGCCGGCCGAGTTGTCGATGGCGTCGGTATTAAGCCGCACCCCACCCAATGCCGCCTCGATGCGGCCGCGCTGGGTCATGCCGAGATTGGCGCCTTCGCCGATCACCTTGCAGCGCAAGTCCTTGCCGGTGACGCGAATAGCATCGTTGGCGCGATCGCCGACGGCCTCGTCGGCTTCGTCCGAGGCGCGGATATAAGTGCCGATGCCGCCGAAGAAGAGCAGGTCGACCGGCATTTTCAGGATGGCGCGAATGAGCTCCTGCGGAGTGAGGTGCTCGCCGACGCCAAAAAGCTTTTGCGCTTCGGGAGCGAGCCGGATGTCCTTGGCCGCGCGTGGGTAGACTCCGCCGCCCTTCGAGATCAGCGTCTTGTCGAAATCCTGCCAGCTCGAACGCGGCAGATCGAACATCCGCTTGCGTTCGGCAAAGCTCCGCTCCGGATCGGGGTTCGGATCGATGAAAATATCGCGGTGATCGAACGCGGCGATCAGCTTGGTCGTCTTCTCGCGCAATAGCCCGTTGCCGAACACGTCGCCGGACATGTCGCCGATGCCGCCGCATGTGAACGGCGTGTGTCCGATATCGACGTCCATTTCGCGGAAATGGCGCTTCACCGATTCCCAGGCGCCGCGCGCGGTGATGCCGATCTTCTTGTGGTCGTATCCCGCAGAGCCGCCCGAGGCGAAGGCATCGCCGAGCCAAAAATCGTGCGCGATCGCCAACTCGTTGGCGATATCGGAAAACGTCGCCGTGCCTTTGTCGGCAGCGACGACGAGATAGGGGTCGTCGCCGTCATGACGCACGACGTCGGGCGGCGGAACGATGCCGGTCTTTCCCGGGCCTATATTGTCGGTGATGTCGAGCAGCGTCGAAATGAACATTTTGTAAGTGGCGACGCCCTCGGCCTGGATCGCCTCGCGCGAGCCGCCAGCCGGCAGAAATTTCGGAACGAACCCGCCTTTGGCCCCGACCGGCACGATCACCGCGTTCTTGACGTTCTGCGCTTTGACCAGCCCGAGAATTTCGGTACGGAAATCCTGTGGGCGGTCGGACCAGCGGATGCCGCCGCGCGCCACCTTGCCGAAGCGCAGATGTACGGCCTCGAGCCGCGGCGAATAGACGAAAATCTCATAGAGCGGCCGCGGCAACGGCATATCGTTGACCTTGCGGCTCGAAAACTTGATCGCGATGATTTCCTTGGCCCGCCCGTCAGTGCCGAGCTGATAGAAATTGGTGCGGATCGCGGCTTGGGCCGCATTGACGAAGCGACGAAGGATGCGATCCTCGTCCAGGCTTGCGACTTTCTGCAGCGCGGTTTCGATGGCGGACTCAATGGCGGCCTCGCGCGCCGCGCGCTCCTCCCCCGCAACGCCGAGATGCGGATCGAAGCGGGTCTGAAACAAACTGACGATCTGCGTGGCAATGCCGGGATATTTGTGCAGCGTCGCCCACATATAATCCTGCGAATAGGGCACGCGGATCTGCCGCAAAAATCGCGAGATGGACCGGATCAGCTCGACCTCGCGCCAGCCGAGTCCGGTTTCGAGCACGAGCGCGTTGTAGCCGTCGCTCTCCGCCCGTTTGCCCATCACGACCAGGAAGCAGGCCTCCAGCCGTTCCTCGAGCGTGGACAGGTCGACGGGCTGCCCGGACGCGCTTTCGAGCTCCATGTCGTGGAACCAGACCTCCGGCGCGTCGCCCGGCCGGATGTGATAGGTGCGCTCGTCGACAACGCGGAAGCCCATGTTTTCCAGAACCGGCACGCGCTCGGAGAGCGAAATCGGCCGGCTCTGACAGAAGACCTTCAGACCTGCGCGCGCCGACGCCGCACCGCCTTGCCGATAAAAGTCGACGCCGAGCGGGCGCTCCGGCGTGAGCATTTCAAGGACGCGAATGTCGCCGACCGCAATCGCCGGCGGGTAAACCTCGCGGTAGTCGACAGGAAAGGCATCACGATAGCGGGCGAATAACGCGCGACCCCGTAGAGGATCGGGGCCAGCGTCGAGCGCCTCGCGCAATCCATCGGTCCAATTGCGCACGATCGCTTCGACCGCGTGATCGAGTGCCGCCCGATCCGGATTCGGCGTTTCGCTGTCGGAGCGGCCGATAATGAAATGGACGCGTACCAGCGGACCTTCCGCGAAGAACGGGTAGTAGGCACTCACCCGTCCCTTGAAGGCTATGGCCAGATAATTGCCGATCGCCGCCCGGATGCTGCTGTCATAACGATCGCGCGGAACGTAGACGATGACCGACACAAAACGATCGAAGCGGTCGAGGCGCGGCAGCACACGCACGCGCGGACGCTCATCGAGCTGCAAAATCGCAAGCGCGAACTGATAGAGCGTATCTTCGTCGATCTGAAACAGGTCGTCGCGCGGATACATCTCCAGCACATTGACCAGCGACTTGCCGGAATGGCTCGATGGATCGAAACCGGCGCGGCGGATGATGTTGTCGATCTTGCGCCGCAGGTAAGGAATGGTGCGCGCCGGACGCGTATAGGCGGTCGAGGTGAACAGGCCGCAGAACCGGCGCTCGCCAACAAGCTTGCCGGAATGATCGAAGCGCTTCACCCCAATGTAATCGAGATAGACGCGCCGATGCACGCGTGACCGCACCGCCGACTTCGTGACGATGAGGAGCTTGGGCTCCTCCAGGAAAGCGCGAATCTCTGGGGTGATGTGGAGTGGCTGATTCCAGCGGCGCAACAAGCGCATGTCGCGTGACCGCAACAGGCCAAGGCCAGTCTCAAAGGCCGGTTCGAGAACGTCGTCACCGTCAGTGAAGACATAATCGCGTGCGCCGAGAAGCGTAAAATTTTCATCCGCCATCCATTCGAGAAACTGGATCGCCTCGGCGATCTCTTCCACCGAAAGCGGCGGCGGATTTGTTCGTAAGTCCGCGATGATGCCGCGAGCACGCGCCAGCATGGATTGCCAGTCCTGCACGCAAACGCGCACATCGGCGAGGATGCTTTCCAGCGCGCCGACGATTTCCGTTCGTTGTGCCGCATCGTTCATGCCTTCGACATGAAGGTGGATAAAACTTTCGCGCTGGCCGCCGACGGTGCGCGAACCCTTGAAATTGACAAGCCGGCCGGCCAAATCGCGCTCGACGATGAATACCGGATGGACAAACAGGCGGATGTCGAGACCGCGCGAATTGAGCTCGCCGACGACGGAGTCGACCAGAAACGGCATATCGTCGTTGATGATTTCGAGGACCGATACGGTGCGCGCCGTGGCCGCCGGCTCGAAGCGTATTTTTGGCAAACCGGCTTCGCACTCGGCGAGAAACGCCCAAGATTTTTCCGCGATGCCGGCAAGCTCGTCGGCGCTATAGCGCTCGATATCCTCGGGCACCGCGAGCCCGAACAGCTTGGCAAGGAAATCCTCGGGGATGTCGCGCTTGCGCTTTGCCAACAAGGCAGTGGCGGCGTCGATCAGCGCCACGCTGGCGTAGTCATCGCCCCCGCGGGGAACATCCTGGACGTTCATGTTTGCCCTGTCTCGCTCGATTCTTCGAGATATTACTCGCTACCGCCGCGTTCCGCAGCGGCGAAATCGAGCACCTGATATAATAACGATTGCCGCTGATGGAGCGGCAAAAGAACGTCCCGGCTGAAGAGATCAAAATGGCCAAGCGCAACAGCAAAACTACCCGACCCGCGACAAAGCCTCGCGTCAGTGCGGTTGAAGGAGACGACACCGCGACTACCGCGCTGAAACTGCCGCCGGCGCCGCTTTCACCCGAAATGGCGGCCTATTTCGCCAAATGTGAGGAGAAGCTCGGCTTCGTGCCGAACGTGCTCAAGGCCTATGCCTTCGACATGAGCAAGCTGTCGGCCTTCGTCGCCATGTACAACGATTTGATGCTGGCGCCGTCGGGCTTGAGCAAGCTCGAACGCGAGATGATCGCGGTCGCGGTGTCGTCGCACAACCATTGTTATTATTGTCTCGTCGCCCACGGCGCCGCCGTGCGCCAGCTCTCCGGCGACCCACCGCTCGGCGAGCTGATGGCGATGAATTACCGCGCCGCGCGTCTATCGAAGCGGGAGCGCGCCATGCTCGACTTCGCCGTGAAACTCACCGCCGAGCCGTGGCTGATCGAGGAGGCGGATCGCGCGGGGCTGCGTCACGCCGGCTTCAGTGATCGCGATATTTGGGATATCGCCGCCGTCGCCGGCTTCTTCAACATGACGAACCGCGTCGCATCCGCCACCGATATGCGGCCGAACAGCGTGTATCATCGGCAGAGCCGCTGACGTATCATCGGCCGTCTGGAATCATGAGCTTGGGGGATCATGATGCGTGCTCACATTGCGAGCGTCGTAACACTTACCGGCACAGTCGTTCTTGTCGCCACGTCGTTTGTTGCGGCGCAGGTTGCAAGGCTGACGCCTAATGTTATTCAGTCGACATTCTTCAATGGCCAACCCTTTACCGCGGCGACGCCGTCGAACGTCAAATACAAGATGACGTTCTCGGCGGACGGCAAGATGAAGCGCACGCCGGTCGGCGCCGGCAGCAAGGGCGAAGGCACGTGGCAATTGTCGAAAGATGGCTTCTGCACCACCTGGAGCGGCAGCAAGCCGAGTTGCTTCACCATCGTGGCCGCCGGCGACAACAAATGGTCGGTGCTCAAGGGCTCGACCATGTTGGCGTCGTGGAGCAAATAAACTCCGGCGTATTATGCGTGTCCCGATAAATCGCTGATGGCCGGACGCTCGCCGGTCAGCGGATTTTCCGGATCCCACGCATAGCGCAAAGTCTCGAAACGCATCGCGCGCGCGTCGAGCATGACGAGGCGGCCAACCAAGTTTTCGCCAAAACCGACAATCTCCCTGATGACTTCGAGCGCCATCATCGATCCGATCACGCCGGCCAGTGCGCCGAGAATACCGGCTTCAGCGCAGGCAGGGACCGTGCCGGGCGGCGGCGGCTCCGGAAATAGGCAGCGATATGTGGGATTGGGCACGCCGCCTGGACCGCGCTCATGGGCGCGGATCGTGGTGAGCGTGCCATCGAAAGGGCCGAGCGCGGCGGTCACCAGCGGTTTTCTGGCAAAATAGCAGGCGTCCGAGATGAGGTAGCGCGTGGCGAAATTGTCGGAGCCGTCGGCAACGATGTCGTAACCGCCGATCAGCGCAGTTGCGTTTTGCGCCGTCAGCCGGACGTTATGCTGCTCCACGGCGACATGCGGGTTGAGCCGATGGATCGCCGCCGCGGCACTGTCGACTTTCGCCACGCCGACGTCGGGCGTGGCGTGGATCACCTGCCGCTGCAAATTCGACAACGCCACCACGTCATCGTCGACGACGCCGATCGCGCCGACGCCCGCGGCGGCGAGATAAAGCAGCACCGGCGCGCCAAGGCCGCCGGCGCCAACGACCAGCACGCGGGCGCGGCCGAGCGCGGCCTGTCCCGGCCCGCCCACCTCGCGCAGCACGATGTGGCGCGCATAACGTTCGAGTTCGTCGGCAGTCAGCATACCGGGAATATAGGTCACAACGGCACGCCGCACGACCACGGCACAAGCGATGATTGGCCTTGGTGGATCGTTCAGCTACCCTTTGTCGGGGCTCGGGTGCCGGAATGAACCCAAAGATCGCGAGCATTGTCGTCGGATTGCTGGTCGCGGGCTTGCCGGCATTCGCGCTGCAATCCAGCAAATCAGCCGCAGCGGCGACAGTGAAGACGGCCCACGCGAAAACCGCTCGTAAGAAAAGCGGCGCCGAGATACCCGCTGCGCTTGCAGCTATCCCGGACACCGAGCGCCTCGCCATCCAGTCCGATTTGGTCTGGCTCGGCGGTTTTGAAGGCCTGAGCGCCGAAGAATTCGACAAGCACACCATCGACGCGATCAAGGCGTTCCAGAGGCGCACCAACGGCAAGGAAACCGGCGTGCTCGACGACCAGGAGCGCACCTTGCTCGCGCAAGCAGTGCAGGCGCCGCAAGCGGCGGTCGGGTGGCGGATGATCGACGATACCGCGACGGGCGCGCGGCTCGGGGTGCCGGAGAAGCTCGTGCCACGAGCGAGCGCGGGGCGCATCGGCAGCCGCTGGACCTCGGCGCTCGGCCAAATCCAGATCGAGACCTTCCGCCTGCACGAAGCTTCGCTGCCGGCTTTGTTCGATCAGGAGAAGAAAACCTCGAAGCGGTACGTCGGCTACAGCGCGCTCAATCCGGATTCCTTCGTCATTGCCGGCGAACAAAAGCTCAAGAAATTTGTCGAGCGCGCGCAATCGAGCGGCAGCGAAGTGCGCGGCGTGACCATTCTCTACGATCAGGCCACCGAAGGCACCATGGCGCCGATCGCGGTCGCGGTGTCGGACACGTTCGTCGGTTTCCCGGACCCGACTCTTGGGCTGCCACCGCGGCGCCGCGGCGTCGAATATGGCAGCGCCATCATTGCGACGAGCCGCGGCGATCTTGTTGCCGTGGACGCGGCCACGGACGAATGTCAGTCGATTATGGTGCCGGGCCTTGGTCATGCCGACCGTATCGCCGAGGATAAGGCCAACAATTTAGCGTTGCTGCGTATTTACGGCGCGCGCAATCTGGTTCCGGCAGCGCTTGGCGGGGAAACCGGCGCGGGCGGGCTCACGCTCTACGGGATCGCCGATCCGCTGGCGCAGCCCGGCGATGGCACCGTGAGCAGCGCCGCCGCGCAGTTGACCGCACAAGGCCTGGACCCCACCCCGAAGCTCGGTTTTAACGGCGCGGCAGCGCTTGATGCGCAGGGTCATTTTGCTGGAATTGTTGCACTCAATTCGCCGGTCGTCGCCGGACCGGGGCCCGTCTCGCGTGGCACCGCGCTGGTGCCGGCCGATGCCGTGCGCGCTTTCCTCACCACGCAAGGGATCAGCCTTGCCGCAGGTAGCGCGCCGATCGATCAATCCATCGTCCGCGTGATCTGCGTGCGGAAATAACGCGCTACCCCGTCACTTGTGCTCGAACTTGGCCGGCCGCTTCTCGATGAAGGCGGCCATGCCTTCCTTCTGGTCGGTGGTCGCGAACAGGGAATGAAACACGCGGCGCTCGAAGCGCACGCCCTCGGCGAGTGAGGTCTCGAACGCGCGGTTGACGGCCTCTTTCGCCGCTAGCACCGACGGCAGCGACATCAAAGCGATGGTTTCGGCGGTTTTGAGCGCCTCGTCGAGCAGACTTGCAAGCGGCACGACGCGCGCGACGAGGCCGGAGCGTTCGGCCTCCTGCGCGTCCATCATGCGGCCGGTGAGGATGAGGTCCATCGCCTTCGCCTTGCCGATCGCACGCGTCAGCCGCTGCGTACCGCCGATGCCGGGGATGATGCCGAGCTTGATCTCCGGCTGCCCGAACCTGGCATTATCGGCGGCGATGATGAGATCGCATTGCAAAGCAAGCTCGCAGCCGCCGCCGAGCGCGAATCCCGCGACCGCGGCGATCACCGGCTTGCGGGCTTCCGCCGCTTGATGCCAGCCGGCGCAAAAATCGCCGAAAAAGGCATCGGTGAAACTCTTGTCGGCCATCTCCTTGATGTCGGCGCCGGCGGCGAACGCCTTGTCCGATCCGGTAATGATCATGCAGCCGATACTGCTATCGGCCTCGGACGCATCGATAGCCCGGCCAAGCTCGCGCATCAGCGCGGCGTTGAGCGCGTTGAGCGCCTGCGGCCGATTGAGCCGGATGAGTCCGACACGGCCGCGCGTCTCGACAATGATGTTTTCGTTGCTCATCGGCGTTCTCTCCCCGCTTACTTCTGGCACACCGGACAATAAAACGTCGAGCGGCCGTTCTGGACGATGCGCTTGACGGTGCCGCGGCAGCCGGGCGTGCGGCACGGTTCGCCCTCGCGATCGTAGACGCGGAAATTATGCTGGAACATGCCCAGATCGCCGTCGGTGAGACGGTGATCGCGCAGCGACGAGCCGCCGTCCTTGATCGCGGCGTGCAGCACCGCTTTGACGCTTTCGACCAGCCGCTCGGCACGTTCGTTCGGCTCGCCTTTTTTGCCGGCGATCGTGGACGCCATGCGTTTGGGTGAAAGGTGGGCGCGGTGCAACGCTTCGCAAACATAGATATTTCCAAGTCCGGCGACGACACGCTGGTCGAGCAACGCCGCCTTCAGGCTCGTCTTCTTTCCTTGGCAGGCGCGCGCCAGCATGGCGGCGTCGAATTCGTTGCCGAGCGGCTCGGGGCCGAGCCCCTTCAGCAACGGCTCGGCGTCAAGCTTCTCACGCTCGACAAGCTTCATCGAGCCAAAGCGGCGCGGATCGTTGAAGGTCACGCTGGCGCCGGAGGACATATGAAAGACTACATGATCGTGCGCGACGTGCTTCGAGCGCTCGTGATAATAGCGGCCGAAATGCTTGTCGTTCTCGCGAAAGACATGAAACGAGCCGGACATACCGAGGTGCATGACGAGAACCTCGCCGGAAGAAAGATCGGCGAGCAGATATTTGGCTCGGCGGCCGATGCCCCGTACGGTCGTACCCTTCAGCCGCTGCGCAAAATCCTTTGGCAACGGCCAGCGCAGATCGCCGCGGCGAACCTCAACCTTGATGAAGCGTTCGCCATCCATGGCCGGTTCGAGGCCGCGGCGCACGGTTTCGACTTCGGGCAGTTCGGGCATTACTCAATCCGCGGCTAACGGCAGCAAGAATGGTTAATTTCAGACACATAGCGTGACACACGCCGCCGCGCTATGGTTGTGAGTTCAAGGTCCAACAATGGCAGACACTGCGCATTTCGGCTCCCGGCAAGTGCCGCTTGAAGACAAGCAGGCGCTAGTCGACGACGTGTTTCACAGCGTCGCGCGCCGCTATGACCTGATGAACGACCTAATGTCGTTCGGGCTGCATCGGGCCTGGAAGGATGCGCTGGTCACGGCGGTCAATCCGCCCAAGAACCTGCCGTTCGCTTTGCTCGACCTTGCCGGTGGTACCGGCGACGTCGCTTTCCGCGTGATCGAAAAAGGCGGCGAAGCGACGCGGGCGACGGTCTGCGACATCAATGCCGACATGCTCGACGTCGGCCGTCAACGCGCCGCTGCCCTTATGCGCGAGGAAGCCATTAGCTTCGCCGAAGCCAACGCCGAGGCGTTGCCATTTGCGGACAAAAGCTTCGATGCCGTCACCATTGCGTTCGGCGTCCGCAATGTGCCGCGCATCGACCGGGCGCTCGCCGAGGCGTTTCGCGTGCTCAAGCTCGGCGGCAGATTCTTCTGCCTCGAATTTTCCGCCGTCGATGTTCCCGGCCTCGACCGGCTCTATGACTTCTATTCGTTCAACGTCATTCCCGCGCTCGGCCGCATGGTCGCGGGCGACGCCGAATCCTATCGTTATCTGGTCGAATCGATCCGCCGTTTCCCGAACCCGCAAGCCTTTGCCGCCATGCTGCGCGGGGCGGGTTTGGCGCGGGTCTCGTATCAATCGATGACGGGCGGCATCGTCGCGCTGCATTCCGGCTGGCGTTTGTGATCTCGGCTCCCGCGCATCTCATCCGTCTCGGCCGCGCCGGCTTCGTGTTCGCCCGCGAAGGCGTTTTCGGCGTCGTCGATCCGGCGATGGTGCCGGTGCCGGCGCGCCCGCTGCTACGCATGGCGCGCCTGTTCGAGCGGCGCTCGACGGATCCCGCCGAGAAGCGGCTATCGACGGCGCTGACGCGGCTCGGGCCGAGCTATGTGAAGCTCGGCCAGTTTCTGGCCACGCGCCCGGACGTCGTCGGCGCCGTCTTGGCCCATGACCTCGAACGCTTGCAGGATCACATGCCGCCGTTCCCGCAAGCCGAAGCCAATGCGGTGGTTGCGGCCTCGCTCGGCAAGCCGGTCGCCGCGGTGTTTGCAAGCTTCGGTCCGCCGGTCGCCGCCGCCTCGATTGCGCAGGTGCATCGAGCGACGATTGCCACAGAAACTGAACCCCGCGCCGTCGCGGTAAAAGTGCTGCGGCCCAATATCGAGCGGCGCTTTCATTCCGATCTCACCGCCTTCACCTTCGCCGCGCAGCACGCCGAAAATCTGTCCGCCGAGGCGCGGCGGCTCCGCCTCGTCGAAGTCGTCGACACCTTGCGGCGCTCGGTCATGGTCGAAATGGATTTTCGCCTCGAAGCCGCGGCGCTGTCGGAGATGGCCGAGAATACCAAGGACGACCCGAATTTCCGCGTGCCGGCGGTCGACTGGGACCGCACCAGCAAGGAAGTGCTGACGCTGGAATGGATCGATGCGACGCCGCTCTCCGATCGCGTGCGCTTGCAAGCCAAGGGCCTCGACTTGCCCCGGCTCGCCCGCGCCTTGATCCAAACGTTCCTGCGCCATGCGTTGCGCGACGGCTTCTTTCACGCCGACATGCATCCCGGCAATCTGTTCGTCGACGACGACGGCAAGCTCGTCGCCGTCGATTTCGGCATCATGGGCCGGCTCGGCGCCAAGGAGCGGCTGTTTCTTGCCGAGATCCTGCACGGCTTCATCACGCGGGATTATTATCGGACCGCCGAGGTCCATTTCGAGGCCGGCTATGTGCCGCCGCGTCATTCGATCGAAGACTTCGCCCAGGCGATCCGCGCCATCGGCGAACCGATCCACAACCGCGCCGCCGAAGATATTTCGATGGCGAAACTGCTCACGCTGTTGTTCGAGGTAACCGGCCTGTTCGACATGCGCACGCGGCCGGAATTGCTGCTGTTGCAGAAGACCATGGTCGTGGTCGAAGGCGTGGCGCGATCGCTCGATCCCAAGCTCGACATGTGGAGCACGGCCGAGCCGGTCGTGCGCGAATGGATGACGCGCCGTCTCGGGGCCGCCGGCAGACTTGAAGAGGCAGCGCAAGGCATGGGCGAGGTCGGACGTTTCATCGGCAGCGTTCCGGGCCTGCTCACGCGCGGCGCCGGCGTGCTAGACCAGCTCGACGAAGTCACCCGCGACGGCTTGGTGCTGTCGCCGCAGACCGTGGCCGAGCTCGGCAGAGCAGAGGGCCGCCGCAGCCGCTGGACCGTGGCCGCGCTATGGGTGATCGCGGCTTTACTGGCCTGGATCGCTTTTCAGCGCTGGTGATTGCACTGATTGCAATGCAATCATTTTGATGGTAGAGTCCTGATCTCATTGAGGAAGCACCGTTGGCCAGCCTCACCGTCCGGCAGCTCGACGACAAGCTCAAGAAACTGCTTCGCCTGCGCGCCGCGCGCCACAGCCGATCGATGGAGGACGAGGTCCGCGTCATTCTGCGGCAGGCCGCGGAGGAAACCGGCCGCGAAATCCTCGACCATTTCGAGTTGCCCAACCAGCCGGCACGACGGAAGACACGCGCGGACACGGCCAGCGGCCCGCGCGTCCTCCTCATCATCGGTGGCGGCATTGCCGCCTATAAGTCGCTCGATCTCATTCGGCGCTTGCAGGATCGCGGCGCCAGCGTGCGCTGCATTCTCACGCCCGCCGCCCAGCACTTCGTCACGCCGCTTGCCGTCGGCGCGCTCGCCGGCGAACGCGCCCACACCGATCTATTCGATCCGCAGAGTGAATTCGACGTCGGCCATATTCGGCTCGCCCGTGACACCGATCTCATCGTGGTCGCGCCGGCGACGGCCGATCTGATGGCGCGGCTCGCGGGCGGTCATGCCGGCGATCTCGCCACGGCCGTGGTGCTGGCGACCGACAAGCCGATCCTGATTGCGCCGGCGTTGAACCCACACATGTGGGCGGCCAAGGCGACCCAACGCAATCTGGCGCAGCTTGCGGCCGACGGGATTCGCGTCGTCGGCCCTAGTGCCGGCGAGATGGCGGAGCGTGGCGAAGCCGGCGTCGGCCGCATGGCCGAGCCGCTCGAAATCGTTGCCGCCGCCGAGGCGATCCTGCACCGCGCCGGAGCGCTATCCGGCAAGCGTGTTCTCGTCACCTCAGGCCCGACCAGCGAGCCGATCGACCCGGTCCGGTTTATCGCCAACCGCTCATCGGGCAAACAGGGTCACGCCATTGCTGCGGCAGCGGCCGCGGCAGGCGCCGACGTGGTGCTGATAAGCGGCCCGGTCAATCTGCCCGATCCGCCCGGCCTCACCATCGTCAAAGTCGAAACCGCGCGGCAGATGCTCGATGCCGTTGAAAAGGCGCTGCCGGCCGATGTTGCGATCTTCGCTGCCGCCGTCGCCGATTGGCGCACCGAGAGCCCAAGCAGGACCAAGATCAAAAAACAGCAAGACCGCATTCCGGTGCTCAAGCTGGTCGAAAATCCCGATATCCTGGCCACCATCGCGCATCGCAAATCGGAACGCCCCGGTTTGGTCATCGGCTTTGCCGCGGAAACCGATCACGTCATCGCCAATGCCAAAGCGAAGCTCGCCAAGAAGGGCTGTGACTGGATCCTCGCCAACGACGTTTCGCCGGAGACCGGCATCATGGGTGGCGACGTCAACACCGTTCACCTGATCACCGCGGCGGGCGCGGAATCTTGGCCGCCGCAGTCGAAAGGCGACGTGGCGCGTGCGCTCATCGAGCGCATCGCCGCCGCGTTGCCAGAAGCGAAGCGATGAGTATCCAGCGAGCGAAGCGATGACTATTCAGCTCCGCATCGTGCGGCTGCCGCATGCCGCCGACCTGCCGCTGCCGGCCTATCAAAGCGCGCACGCCGCGGGCCTCGATCTTCTCGCTGCGGTGCCGAACGACGCGCCGGTCGAGATCGCGCCGGGCGGCCGCGCGCTCGTTCCCACCGGCATCGCGATCGCGTTGCCCGCCGGATACGAGGGCCAGATCCGGCCACGGTCGGGCCTCGCCGTTCGCCACGGCGTAACAGTGCTCAATTCGCCGGGAACGATCGACGCCGATTATCGAGGAGAACTACAAGTCATTCTTGTAAATATAAGTTCCGAATCTTTTGTAATTCGGCGGGGAACGCGCATCGCGCAGATAGTGATCGCGCCTATACAACATATAGAACTTGTTGAATCGGCCAGTTTAGACGCGACGGAGCGCGCGAGCGGCGGCTTCGGTTCCACGGGAATCGAGCAGCGCGATAAAAAATAGAATTCAACTCGGCTACCAATGGTCGTAAGATATTACCGCTACGTCGAACAACTCACCTCGCAAAACGTTTCCTTTCTGCATGCCTCTGCTTCCCCGCAAAGGAGTTCTCGCCGTCGCTGCTGTCATTGATGTTGCAATGCAGTCGCACGGGCAACCCATTTCGGCAAAGACATTGGCCGCGCGCCATGGCTTACTGCCACGACATCTCGAACCCGTTTTGCAGGCCCTGGTTCGCTGCGGAATCCTAAAGGGCATTCGCGGGCCGCGCGGCGGTTACGAGCTTGCCCGGGATCGCCGGCGCGTAACGGCCAACGATATTTTGCGCGCAGCCGGAACGGTCGATGAGAACGGTGAGCCGCACGCCGGTTCCGAGCTTTTGAACAGGGTCGTGCTCCCGGCCATGGCCGGCGCCGAGCACGAATTCGGCATCGCGCTTGCCCGCATCAATCTTGGAGACATGGCGCGCGAGGCCCAGGCTCTGGGCAAACCGGTCGGAAAAGCCGCGGTGCGGACTTAAAACTGGCAACAATCCCGTTCACGATCTGGACTCTTTCGGCGCGATTCCGCTTGAGAGTAAAGTCGTGCGATTCGCTGGCGGAAGAGCGGTGGCGGCCAGCAAAGGCGAAGGGGCATGCCGGACACGATCCGGACGAGCCGTGGCTATGCGCATTGGCGGCTGTTGCAAGGAATTGGCGGATTCCTTGCGGCAAGCATCGCCATTTCGGCGCGGCCGGCCGGCGCGGCTGAGCAGCCGGCGCTCGCTCTGCAAGAGCTGGTCTTAAGCGCGCAAGACAAAATCGACCAGCATGAGATCGCTTTCCTCGCAGTGGTCTTTGGCGTCATCTTATTTGCCGTCGTGACTGCGATTATGCTGGTACGCACGCGCGCCCGCGCGGCGCGCTTGGACAGCTGGTCGCACAACGAAATCGCCAAGCTTCGCGAAGAGCTCGATCGCGCCAACGCGCTGCTGTTGTCCGAGCCGCAAATCATGGTCGATTGGCCGGCCGGCTCCGACGAGCCGGCCATCGACGGCGACCCCGCGACCGTCGGCGTGTTCGCTTCCCGTCGCGTGCTCGCCTTCGGCAGCTGGCTCGATGCCGGCAAGGCGAGCGCGATGGAGCGCGCCGTCGAAGCCTTGCGCGCGCGCGGCGAAGCCTTTTCGATGACGCTCACGACACTGTCGGGCCACCCGATCGAGGCGCAGGGCCGTGCCATCGGCGGCCGCGCCGTGCTCCGTCTTAAAGATGCCAGCGGCATCAAGCGCAAGCTCGTGGAACTGGGCGCTCGTTATGAGAAGCTATCGGCCGAGATCGCACCGCTGCGCGCGCTCTTCGAAACGCTGCCGTCTCCGGTATGGATGCGCGACGCCGGTGGCCGGCTGACCTTCGTCAATGCCGCTTATGCGCGCGCCGTCGAGGCCAAGACCGCGGCCGACGCGGTCGAGCGCCGCCTGGAGCTGCTTGACGCCGGCGCGCGCGAAACCATTGCGCAGGCGCACGCGAGCAACGGCTCCTATGCCGGCCGATTGCGCGCGGTCGTTGCCGGCGCGCGCAAAAGTTTTGACGTGCTGGATTTTCGCACCGATAGCGGCAGCGCCGGCATCGGCATCGACGCCACGGAAGTCGAAAGCATGCGCAGTTCGCTGGCGCGCCTCGCCGATGCGCACCGCCGCACGCTCGATCAGCTTTCGACCGGCGTTGCCATGTTCGGTCCCGATCACCGGCTGACATTCTACAACGCCGCGTATCGCGCGCTGTGGGATCTCGATGCCGCGTTCCTCGATCAAAGGCCTACGGACTCCGCGGTGATCGACATTTTGCGCACGGGGCGGAAACTTCCGGAGGAGCAGGATTTCCGGCAATGGAAGGCGCAGCTGCACGAGGCCTATCGCGCCGTCGAAGCCGAGGAACATACCTGGCATCTGCCCGGCGGGCGTACTTTACGCGTCGTCACCACACCCAATCCGGACGGCGGCGTCACTTACTTGTTCCACGACGTCACCGCGCGGCTGGAGCTCGAACGCCGCTTTGAAGGATTGATCCGCGTCCAGGGCGAAACGCTCGACAATCTCGCGGAAGGTGTTGCCGTGTTCGGCAGCGACGGGCGGCTGCGGCTGCACAATGCCGCCTTCGCCCGCATGTGGCGGCTCTCGCCGCAGGCGCTTGCCGACCGGCCCCACATCGAAAAGATCACCGCGCTGTGTCAGCCGCTGCATGGCGATGCGCCGGCTTGGCAGGCCTTACGCGATATCGTCACCGCCATCGACAGCCGCGAGGCGACGCCGGGCCGTCTCGAACGCCGCGACGGCAGCGTGGTCGATTGCACGACCGTGCCGCTGCCCGATGGCGCCACATTGGTGACGTTTCACGATGTCACCGACTCGGTCAACGTCGAGCGCGCGCTGCGGGAGCGTAACGAAGCGCTCGAAGACGCCGACAAGATCAAGATCGATTTCGTCCACCACGTGTCGTACGAGCTGCGCTCGCCGCTCACCAATATCATCGGCTTCGTCCACCTGCTCGGCGATCCGGCGACTGGACCGCTGACGGAGAAGCAGCACGAATATCTCGACTACATCACAATCTCGACCAACACATTGCTCGCGCTGATCAACAATATTCTCGACCTCGCAACCATCGATGCCGGCCGCATGCATCTCAATCTCGGACCGGTCGATATCCGAGAAACCATGACGGCGGCGGCCGAAGGCGTGCAGGATCGGCTGGTGAGCGCCGGACTCGCACTCGACATAAGGGCGCCCGTGGAAATCGGTAGCTTCATCGCCGACAAATTGCGGGTGCGGCAAATTCTGTTCAATCTGCTCGCCAACGCGGTGAGCTTTTCTCCCGCTGGAACGATCGTCACGCTGTTAGCCGAACGGAACACTGACGCCGTGGTGTTCTCGGTGACCGACCGCGGGCCCGGCATTCCATCAGAGGTGCTTGAAAAGGTCTTTGACTGGTTCGAGACGCATTCGCTCGGCTCGCAGCATCGCGGCCCGGGGATCGGTCTCTCGCTGGTCCGTTCGTTCGTCGAATTGCATAGCGGCACGGTGACGATTGCCTCGGCGGTCGGACAAGGCACCACCGTGACATGTACGTTCCCGCTGGAGCAGGCCGCATCGCTTACGGCGGCCGAGTAGCGGAGACGCTCGATGCTTCTGACCACCCCCGGTGGCGCAAGCTTTACCGTGACCTTACCGAACGAGCAGGCGACGTGGCGGTTCATGACCGACATCGCGGCGGCGTTGGAACCCGGCGATCTCGTGACGCTGTCGGGCGATCTCGGCGCCGGTAAGACGACCTTTGCGCGGGCGCTGATCCGTTACCTCGCCGGCGACGAAAACATCGAGGTGCCGAGCCCGAGCTTCACCTTGATCCAAACCTACGAGCTGCCGCGCTTTCCGCTCGTGCATGCCGATCTCTATCGGCTGTCGGGCGCAGCCGAGCTCGGCGAGCTTGGCTTCGACGACTTGCCGGAGGGATCGGTGGTGCTGATGGAATGGCCCGATCGCGCCGCCGGCTTCCTGCCGCCGGACCGCCTCGACATCACCTTTACGCTGGCGCCCGCGTCGGGGCCCGACGTGCGCTATGTGCGCTATCTTGGCTACGGCGCATTTTCGGCGCGCGCGGAGCGCATCGCATTCACGCGCTCTTTTCTCGACCAATCCGGCTTTGGCGAAGCGCAACGGCTGCGGATGCAGGGCGACGCTTCCACGCGCATTTTCGAGCGTCTCACCTTGGACGATCAGACAACGGTACTGATGAACGCGCCGCGCCGCCCGGACGGACCGCCGGTGCGCGATGGCAAGCCCTATAGCGCAATCGCGCATTTGGCCGAGGACATCGTGCCATACGTTGCCCTCTCAGCCGGTTTGCGCGATCTCGGCCTTTCGGCCCCGGAAATCCTGCATGCCGATCTTGATCACGGCCTCATCGTCATGGAGGATCTTGGCGAAGACCGCATCGTCGCTGGCGATCCGCCGGCCCCGATCGAGGCGCGCTACGCCGCCGCGATCGATCTTCTGGCGTCACTGCACGGCCGGGAATTGTCGGACACGCTGCCGGTCGCGCCGCATCTCGACTATTGCCTGCCGCGCTATGAGCTCGATGCATTCTTGATCGAAGCCGAGTTGTTGCTGGACTGGTATCTGCTGAGCGCCGAAGCCACCGCCACATCCGCACAGCGCAAAGCTTTCGTCACGCTTTGGGGCGAGGTGTTGGCACCGGCCATCGCGGCCGAGCCGACATGGGTCTTGCGCGACTATCATTCACCAAACTTGCTGTGGCTGCCGCAGCGCGACGATATTGCCCGGATCGGCGTGCTCGATTTCCAGGATGCGCTGATCGGGCCCGCGGCCTACGACGTCGCCTCGCTGCTCCAGGATGCGCGCGTCGACGTCCCGGAAGCGATGGAGATGGCATTGCTCGGCCGCTACGTACGCGCCCGGCGTAGCGACGATCGGGACTTCGATCCGGCCGGCTTCTCGCTCCTCTATGCCACGCTGGCGGCGCAGCGGGCGACCAAGATCCTCGGCATCTTTGCCCGGCTCGATCGCCGCGATGGCAAGCCGCAATATCTGCGTCATATGCCCCGCCTATGGAACTATTTGGGGCGCGCGCTGGCGCACCCGGCGCTCGCGCCGCTTCGGGCCTGGTACGCCGCAAATGTGCCCGCTCCGCATGGTTTATGATATTGCGATTCGGAGCACGGCTGGGCGGGCAACGGGATGATGCCGAAAAGCGCGATGGTGCTGGCAGCGGGGCTTGGCACGCGCATGCGGCCGTATAACGGCCACATCCCAAAGCCGCTGGTCGCGGTCGGCGGCAAGTCGCTGATCGATTACGGTCTCGACCGCCTTGCCGATGCCGGCGTCGAGCGCGCGGTGGTGAACGTGCATCATCTCGCCGACGCCGTGGAGCGGCACCTCGCATCGCGCCGGCAGCCGCGGGTCGTCATTTCCGATGAACGCGAGCGATTGCTCGGCACCGGTGGCGGCATCGCCAAGGCGCTGCCGCAGCTGGGCGATGCGCCGTTCTTTCTCATCAATTCCGACACCTTCTGGCTCGATGGCGCTAAACCCAATTTTGCGCGGCTCGCGCAAGGCTTCGACGCGCAGGGCATGGACGCGCTGTTGCTGCTGGCGCCAACCGCCGGCAGCATCGGCTACGAGGGCCGCGGCGACTACGCCATGCTGGCGGACGGCCGCTTACGGCGCCGCGCCGAGCAAGAGGTGGTGCCGTTTATCTATGCCGGTGCGGCAATCCTATCGCCGGCGTTATTTGCCGGTGCGCCAACCGCAGCCTTTCCGCTCACGCTGTTGTTCGACCGCGCCGGCGCGAACGGTCGGCTGTTCGGGCTGCGACTCGAAGGCGTATGGATGCATGTCGGCACGCCGGAGGCCGTCGCCACCGCCGAGACGGCGCTCGCGGAAGCCCACTAAACCCTGATAAGCCTGCGCGGCGAATTTTCGCGATTCCGACATGACCCAACGTGTTTTCACCATTCCGGCGTCGGCGCCGTTTTTGCCGACGCTGATCGAAGCGTTGATGGGCGGCAACCTCGGCTTTGCCCTTGCCGACGATCCGCTCGCGCTTGCCTCGGCGACGCTCTATCTGCCGACGCGCCGCGCCTGCCGGCTCATGCGCAATGCCTTTCTCGATGTCCACAAAGGCGACGCGGCCATCCTGCCGCGCATCGTCGCGATCGGCGACATCGATGAGGATGAGATCGCGTTTGCGGAAGCCGCTACCGGCGACATCGCCGCACAAGCGCTGGCCCTGCCGCCCGCGCTCGGCGGACTTGAACGGCGTTTGCTGCTGACGCAGCTGGTCACGCAGTGGGCGACATCACCTGAGCTTCATGGCACCAGCGGCACGCCGCTCGTCGCCCAGACGCCAGCAGCGGCATGCGCGCTCGCCGACGACCTGGCACGGTTGATCGACGACATGACGACGCGCGGCGTGCCATGGGATCGGCTCGACGACCTGGTGCCGGACAAATTCGATGTCTTTTGGCAGCTGACGCTGCGGTTCTTGCAGATCGCACGCGAAACTTGGCCGGCCGTGCTGCGCGAGCAAGGCTTTATCGAGCCGGCAGCACGGCGCGACGCGCTGATCAAGGCGGAAGCCGCGCGGCTGGCGCGCAAAACGGACGGACCCGTGATTGCCGCAGGCTCCACCGGCTCGATGCCATCGACCGCCGAACTCATCGCAACGATTGCGCGGCTGCCGCACGGCGCCGTGGTGCTGCCGGGCCTCGATACCGATCTCGACGAAGAATCCTGGCGGCTGATTGCGGAGGCTGCGCCGGGACATCCGCAATTTTCGATGCAGGCGCTGCTCACACGCATCGGTATCGGGCGCGACGCGATCGTGACTTTAGCGCAACCGCGCGGGCGCGAGCGGCTCGTCTCGGAAGTCTTGCGGCCCGCGGCGGCGACCGACATGTGGCGCCAAAAGGCCGCCGATCCGGCATTCGAGGCGCATGCCGAAGCGGCAGTCGACACGCTCACCGTGATCGAGGCGGCTAGCCCTGAGGAAGAGGCGCTCGCCATTGCCATCGCGCTGCGCGAAGCGGTGCATGACGGCAAGACCACAGCCCTGGTCACGCCGGATCGCGCACTTGGACGCCGGGTGCTCGCCGCGCTGCAACGCTGGAATATCGTGGCGGAGGACTCCGGCGGCGACGCGCTCGCCGACACGCCGGCCGGAATCTTTGGGCGGCTCGCGGCTGCGACCGCACTTGGCGGGCTTGAACCGGTGACATTGCTCGCCTTGCTCAAGCATCCGCTGTTGCGGCTCGGGATGCGCGACCGGGACCACGCCGTCGCCGCGCTCGAACGCGCGATCCTGCGTGGGCCTCGGCCACGCGCCGGCAGCGCCGGTTTGGCGCGCGCGCTCGCCAATTTTCGCACGCAGATCGGGAAATTCCGCCGCCACGAGCCGGTGGATTTGCATCGCTCCGATCCACGGACCGATTTGACCGACGGCGAGCTTGCGGCTGCCGCAGACCTCATCGCCCGGCTTGGCGCAGCGCTCGTGCCGCTCGAGCGCATCGGCAGCGATGCAGTGCCGCTCAGCGAGATTGCGGCATGCCATCGCGATGCCGTGGCCGCACTGTCGCGCGACAACGGCGAGGATGTTGCCTTTAAGGACCCCGATGGCACAAAGCTCGCCGATGCTCTCGATGAGCTCGCGACCAGCAAAGCCGCTGCGCGTCTCCTCGTCGAGAAGTCCGATTATGTCGAACTCTTTTCCGCGGCGCTGTCGGGCCGCGTCGTGCGGCGGCCGCCGCTGCCGGGCTTGAGCGTTCGCATCCTCGGGCCTCTCGAAGCGCGCCTGACCGAGAGCGACCGCGTCGTGCTCGGCGGCCTTGTCGAAGGCACATGGCCGCCGGAAAGCCAAACCGACGCCTGGCTCAGCCGCCCGATGCGGCTTGCGCTCGGCCTCGATCTGCCGGAGCGCCGTATCGGCCTGTCCGCCCACGATTTCGCGCAGCTTCTTGGCGCGCGCGAAGTCATTTTAACTCACGCCGCGAAAATCGCCGGCACGCCGACGGTGCCGTCGCGTTTCATCCAGCGCCTCGCCGCCGTCGCCGGCGCGCGGTGGCCATCGGCGGTCAGGCGCGGCGAAAATTATCTCGCCTGGGCGCGCGATCTCGATCGGCCGGAGCATGTTGCTCCGGCGCCGCAGCCCGCGCCAAAACCGGCGCGCGCGGCGCGGCCAAAAAGCCTGTCGGTAACCGAGATCGAGGATTGGCTGCGCGATCCCTATACGATCTATGCCAAGCATATTCTGCGCTTGCGGGTGCTCGATGCGGTCGACACCGAACCGGGCGCCGCAGAGCGCGGCTCGATCTTTCACGCCGCCATCGGCGAGTTCACGCAACGTTTCGCCAAGGATTTGCCGCCCGATCCGGCGCACGAACTGATCAAGCTCGGTGAGCCGCATTTCGCCGCGCTGGAAGATTTTCCCGAGGCGCGCGCCTTCTGGCGGCCGCGGTTCCTTCGCATCGCACACTGGTTTGCACATTGGGAAGTGGAGCGGCGCGCTGCGATCGACACTATCGCCGCCGAAATTCGCGGCGAAATCGACATCCAACTCGCGGACGGCGTGTTCAAGCTGCGCGGCGTCGCCGACCGCATCGAGCGCGTTCGCGACGGCCGCTATGTGATCCTCGACTACAAAACCGGGAGCGCGCGCAGCGAAAAACAAGTGCGCACCGGGCTCGCCCCGCAGCTGACGCTGGAAGCGGCGATGCTGCGCCAGGGAGGCTTCAAAGATATCGCGGCTGGTTCCTCGGTCGCCGAAATCGCCTACGTGCTGCTCAAGGGCGGCGAGCCGCCGGGCGAATATAAGGCGCTTGTGTTCAAGGAAGGCACCGCCGACAGCCACGCCGACCGTGCGCTGGAAAAACTCAGCGGCCTTGCCAAGCGCTTCGACGATGAGAACGAAGCCTACCGCTCGCTGGTCCATCCGATGTGGACGACGCATTACGGCGACTACGACCACCTCGCGCGCGTCAAGGAATGGTCGAGTAATGGCGGCGTGACCGATGACATCATCGGGGGCGGCGAATGAGAACGCCGGATCACATTCCGCCGCAGGTGACGAAGCTGCAGCGCGAGGTCGCCGACCCGGACGTTTCGGCCTGGGTTGCCGCCAATGCCGGATCGGGCAAGACCCATGTGCTGGCGCAGCGCGTGATCAATCTCCTGCTCAAGGGGGTCGAGCCGGAGAAAATCCTCTGCATCACCTTCACCAAGGCCGCCGCCGCCAATATGGCGAAACGCGTCTTCGACACGCTCGCCGAATGGACCACGCTGGACGACGCCGCGCTCGATGACGCGATCCAGGCGCGGTCGCATATGGCGCCCGATGCCGCGCGGCGTGCGCTGGCGCGCAGGCTTTTTGCCCGCGCGCTGGAGACGCCCGGCGGACTGAAGGTGCAGACGATCCATGCCTTCTGCACCCAGCTCCTGCACCAGTTTCCGTTCGAGTCCAACGTCGCCGCCCGCTTTGCCGTGCTCGACGAGACCGAGCAAACGCAGCTTCTGGAACGATTGACGCTCCAAGTCTTGCTTGACGGCGCGCGCACCCCCGACGGCCCGCTTGGCCGGGCGCTCGCCGTGGCGATGACGGCGGCCGCCGATCAGACCTTCCGCGACGTCGTCCGCGACGCGATCGGCCAGCGTGACGCGCTGGCCCGCTGGGTCATGAGCGCGGGGGACGTTGACGCCGCGATTGCCGAACTGTCGCGCGGGCTCGGCGTCGAGCCGAACGAGAGCCGCGACAGCGTCGAAGACGAGTTCTTTGCCAGCTCGTCGCTTACAGCGAAGGAATGGGCCACGCTGGCAGCCGCCTTGATGCAAGGCGGCAAGACCGACGCCGAGCAGGCGCGCCGGTTCGGTTTGCTGGCCTCGCTGTCGCGCGCCGACCGCGTCGAGACCTATCTCGACATATTCTGTACCAGCGAGCGCGCACGGCGCAAATCCATCGTGACCAAGGCAATCAAGGATGGCGGCCTGATCGAACGCCTCACCGCGGAGCAAGATCGCGTCTGCGCCCTCCTCGAACGGCTGCGTGCCGTCATCTGCCGCGATCGCTCCGCAGCGTTACTCAGCGTCACCTACGATGTGCTGACCCGTTATCGTCATGAGAAAGAGCGGCGCGGACTGGTCGATTATGACGACCTGATCGAAAAAGCATTGGACCTGCTCACCAATGTCGATGCGGCGTGGGTCCATTACAAGCTCGATCTCGGCATCGATCACCTCCTGATCGACGAGGCGCAGGACACCAGCAGCAAGCAATGGCAGATCGTCCGGCAATTAGTCGCCGAGTTCACCGCCGGCGCGGGCGCCCACTCGGGCACGCGCACGATCTTCGCGGTCGGCGACGAAAAGCAATCGATCTATTCGTTCCAAAATGCCGCGCCAAAAGAATTCGAGGAAATGCGGCGCTATTTCGATGCCGCACATCGGGGCGCCGAGCTCGATTTCGAGTCTCGTAAATTCGAGCACTCGTTCCGTTCCGGCGAGAACATCCTGGCCGCCGTCGACATTGTGTTCAAGCAAATTGCGGCGAGCGTCACCTCGGATACCGACGGTTTTCCACCGCATATCGCCTTGCCGGACGCCCCGCCCGGCGTGGTCGAGATCTGGGAGCCGATGCAGCCGGAACAACGCAAGGAAATCGAAGGCTGGGACGCGCCGTTCGATCAGGTCAACGAAACGAGCCCCCGCGTGCAGCTCGCCCGGCGCATCGCGCGCACTGTGCGGCGCGTTATCGACGGCCGGGAGCCCGTCGGCATCGACCGCCGCGCCGCGCGCTATGGCGACGTTTTGGTGCTGGTGCGCCAGCGCGGCGAATTGTTCGAGACCATCATTCGCGCGCTGAAGAATGAAAACGTTGCGGTCGCCGGCGCCGATCGTCTCATGCTCACCGAGCATATCGCGGTCATGGACCTGATCGCGCTTGCCGACGCGCTCCTTCTGCCGCAGGACGATCTCGCGCTCGCGACTGTACTGCGCAGCCCACTGTTCGGTTTCACCGACGAGGATTTGTTCGCGATCGCCTGGGATCGCGGCTCCCTGCCGCTGCGCGAAGCGCTCAAGCGCAAAACAGGTGAACGCGAAATATTCACCGCAGCCAATGCGCTCCTCGGAAAGCTGGCGCAAGACGCGCAGAGCAAGACCCCGTTCGCATTCTATGCGGAAATCCTCGGCGCCGGCGGCGCGCGGCGGCGCATCCTGGCGCGGCTTGGCGCGGAGGCCAACGACGCGCTCGACGAATTCCTCAATCTCGCCTTCGACTACGAGCGGCGCGAGACGCCGGCGCTGCAGGGGTTTCTCGCCTGGCTGCGCGAGGCACGCGCCGTGGTGAAGCGCGACATGGAGATCGCGCGCGACGAAGTGCGGGTGATGACCGTGCACGGCGCTAAGGGCCTCGAGGCGCCCATCGTCATTCTCGCCGACACCATGACGCCGCCCGCCGGGCCGAAGCCGCCGCGGCTTCTGACGCTTGCGGGACATGCGATGATCTGGGCGGGACGCAAAGCCGACGATGCGCCGCCGGTTGCCGCGGCCCGGCAGGCCGCGCTTAGCGAAGCCGAGCACGAATATCGCCGGCTCCTTTATGTCGCCATGACGCGCGCGGCCGACCGCCTGATCGTTTGCGGCGCGGAGGGCAGGAATAAGCGGCCGGATGGCTGCTGGTACGATCTGGTGCGCGGGCCGCTCGATCCGTTCCTGGTGGAGGAACCGGACGGCGAGGACAAGGTCCTGCGCTATCGCAAGACGACGGCTGGTCCGGTTGCGGAGCGCACCCCTTCAGTCGCAGCGAGCGCAAAATCTGGGCGGCGGGAGCTTCCTTCCTGGCTGCACGAGACAGCGCCCGCGCAGGCACCGCGCGCCGCGCCGCTGGCGCCCTCCTCCGCCTTTGACGAAGACATCAGCCATATGGTTCCCGCCGGCGCTTCCCCCGCCGACCGGCAACGCGCACTGGAGCGCGGCCGCATCGTGCATCGGCTGATGCAGTCATTGCCCGACATTCCCCCGGCGCGCCGCAAGGACGCCGCCGAATCCTATCTTGCCAAAGCCGCCGCGGATTTTTCTGCGGCCGAGCAGGCCGAGATCGCGCGGCAAGTATTCGTCATTCTCGACGAGCAAAAATTCGCCGAAGTGTTTGCGCCGGGCAGCCGGGCCGAAGTGCCGATCGTCGGCCGCATCGCGCGCGCCGACGCCGACCCCCTCCTCGTCGCCGGACAGGTCGACCGATTGATCGTCACTGACGACGCCGTCCTGATCGCCGACTACAAGACCGATCGCGTCGTGCCGCGCGCGCTCGATGAAGTGCAGCCCTATGTCACCCAGCTCGCGCTTTACCGCGCGGTGCTGGCGCGCATTTATCCCGGAAAATCCGTCCGCGCGGCGCTGCTCTTCACCAATGGGCCGGCCTTGATCGAACTCCCCGCCGCGGCGATGGATGCGGCGCTGAATGCGGAGCTTTGCAAAGTCCTAACGAAGCCCTGTCACGCTGCGGTGAAGGTGCCTTGACGCCCGGAAGACCGGTTCATACGTTCATCGCCCCGGGCTGCCGATTCTCCCAAATAAACGAGGTATTTCATGGTCGAGAAGACAACCGACGCCACGTTCGACACGGACGTGCTCAAGGCGAGCGGGCCCGTGGTCGTCGATTTTTGGGCGGAATGGTGCGGCCCGTGCCGGATGATCTCGCCGGCGCTCGAGGAGATTTCAAAATCGCTCGACGGCAAGGTCAAGATCGTCAAGCTCAACGTCGACGAGAACCCGGGCACCGCTGCGAAGTACGGCATCATGTCGATCCCGACGCTGATGCTATTCAAGGACGGCCAGCTCGCCTCCCGTCAGGTCGGCGCCGCGCCGAAGCAGAAGCTGGAGCAGTGGATCACCGCCTCGGTGTGATCTCGCTTTCGTCATTGCGAACGAAGCGAAGCAATCCAGTCGGGCGCGGCACACACTGGATTGCTTCGTCGTTACGCTCATCGCAATGACGGCTAATGCCTAAAATGCCTTGTCCCGGTGAACACCATGGCGACGCCGTGGTCGTCGGCGGCCTTGATCACTTCATCATCGCGCACTGAGCCGCCCGGCTGGATCACCGCGGTGGCGCCGGCCTCAATGGCAACGAGAAGGCCATCGGCGAACGGAAAGAACGCGTCGGAAGCGACCACCGATCCCTTGGTGGCCGGCTCCTTGAGACCGGCTTCTTGCGCTGCGTCCTGCGCCTTTCGCGCGGCGATGCGGGCGGAATCGACGCGGCTCATCTGTCCGGCGCCGATGCCGACGGTGGCCAAATCCTTGGCATAGACGATGGTGTTCGATTTGACGTGCTTGGCGACACGGAAGGCAAAGCGCAGATCGCGCAACTCGGCGTTGGTCGGCGCGCGCTTGGTCACTGGGCGCAAATCCATGTCATCGACCACCGCGTTGTCGCGCGACTGAACGAGCAATCCGCCGGCAACCGTCTTGGCGGTGAGGCCCGCCGCGCGCGGATCGGGCAAGCCGCCGGCCAGAAGCAGCCGCAAATTCTTCTTCGCGCCGACGATGGCGATCGCGTCCTCGGTCGCATCCGGCGCGATGATGACCTCGGTAAAAATTTCGGTGATGGCGCGCGCCGCGTCGGCGTCAAGCGTGCGGTTGAGCGCGACGATGCCGCCGAACGCTGACGTCGGATCGCAAGCGAGCGCTTTTCGGTAGGCGTCTAACAAACCGGCGGCCTCGGCGACGCCGCAGGGATTGGCGTGCTTGACGATCGCGCAAGCCGCGGTGCGCGCCGGATCGAACTCGGCGACACATTCATACGCCGCATCGGTGTCGTTGATGTTGTTGTAGGAGAGCTGCTTGCCCTGCGCCTGCCGCGCACTGGCAACACCGAAACGCAGGTCCGGCGTGCGATAGAACGCCGCCGACTGGTGCGGGTTTTCGCCATAACGCAATTTCTCGATCAGCCTGCCGCCAAATGCGCGATAGTCGGGCGCGAGATCGTCAAGTGTGCCCGCGAACCAGTTGGCAATCGCTGCGTCATAGGCGGCGGTGCGCGCATAAGCCTTGGCGGCGAGCCGGCGCCGCAGCGTCAGCGTCGTCATCCCGTTATGCGCGGTGAGCTCGTCGAGCAGCGCCGCATAATCGCCGGCATCGACCAGAACCGCGACGTCATCATGGTTCTTGGCCGCGGCACGGATCATCGCCGGACCGCCGATGTCGATGTTCTCGATGCAATCGGCGAAATCGCCGCCGCGTGCGACGGTTTCTTCGAACGGGTAGATATTGACCACCAGAATATCGATCGGCTGAATGCGGTGGGCGCGCATCGCTTCGACGTGCGCGGGGTTGCCGCGGATCGCCAGCAAGCCGCCATGTACCGCCGGATGCAACGTCTTGACGCGGCCGTCCATCATTTCCGGAAAGCCGGTCAGATCGCCGACGTCGCGCACCTTGAGGCCAGCATCGCTCAGTGTCTTGCGCGTGCCGCCGGTCGAAACGAGTTCGATGCCGAAGGCCGCCAGCGCGCGCGCAAATTCGACGACTCCGGCTTTATCGGAGACGGAAATGAGGGCGCGGGTGGCTCGGCGCAGTTCGCTGGTCATGACCTTTCCAAGCTTATCACAACGGTAATTGCGGCTCTTCCTCGCGCGCGCGGCGCGCGGGGCCGGCGCTCGACGTCGCGGTCGGGTTCGCCAACTGGAAGCTCCACTGCACCCGCGAGGCGGTGCGGGCATGGCCGTAGACGACAATCTGCATGGTCCGGCGCGGACCTTCGCTGCCGGCGAGGTAGACGCTGTCTTCGAGGTCCACCTGGTCCTCGTGGGCGCTGAACGTCCACACGTCCTTGTTCGCCGTCATCAGCATGACGCCATGGCCGTCGGTGAGTCGGGTGGCCTTGATCGACGGGTGAAGATGAAAGCGGACCGCGAATTCGTCGTGCGCGGTGCGCAGCTGCGAGCCGCCGTCGGCGGCCTGGAATATATCCTCGCCATCGAGCCGGGCGCCGTCGGCCGACAGCAGCAAGACACGCTCATGCACGATGCCGAAGCGATCGGCATAGCCGTCGTGCGCCGCGCGCAACACGATGCCCTCAGGCCCATCCTCGCGCGTCACCGCCACGTTGCTCGGCCCGCCCAGCATCGGCGAGCCGCCGAGCATGCGCCGGAATGTCGCCAATTCGACGAATCGGGCCGATGACGTAGCGTTGAACGTGACCGTGGAATGCGCCGCGGTCGCGCGCGCAAGTTGCCGCCAATCCTCGCGGCCGACGATCGGCACGCCGCAATTGACGACGATGAGACTCTGCTTCGGCGAGGAGAACTCGAACGAGACGCAGCCGGCGTGGGCACCGAGGCTCATTTCGATCGGCGGCGCGCGGCCGGTATCCATGATGAGCACGCCGCCGCCGGCTTCGAGGCGTTGATAGGCTGAATAGGGTGCACTCGACAGCGGCGCACCACGGGTCTCGTCGTAGGCCAACAGCGTCGACAAGAGATCGGCCGGCGTCACCCCCATGCCGTTGAAATGCGCAAACGTTCCGTCGGAATGGCGAAAGAAGCGCAGCATCGGCATCATGCGGTCGATGGCGTTCAAAACCGCCTGCGGCGGTGCGATGTTGCGCGACGAAAAGGCCTGCCGCAGCGGCAACAATTCGAGCAATATCTCGACGATCGCACCGGGATCGCGGCTGACATGGCCGCCGTCGGGCAGGATTTGCCGGCCGAGTTCGTTTTTCAGCCGTTCGGTCGTCGCTTTGATGTGACGGCCCTGGCCGGCGATGCAGAGCGCGGCATAGCTGAGCGCGATGACGGCCTGCATATGTGCGACACCGCTGCGCGCATCGCCCGCGGTGTGCCGCAGATAACGCACCTGACGGACAAGGCTGCGCAGGAAGCGCCGGTAGAAGCGCACGTCAGCATCTTGCAGGATCAGCGTGGACTGGCTGAGCCAGGAAATAATGCGGCGCGACAGCACGTCCGGCCGCCAGGCGAGCGGATGCCAGGAGCCTTGCAGCGTGATCCATTCGTCGACCAAGGCGCGGGCATTGGCGCGGGTGATGCCGGACTCCGCCGCGCGGAGATGGCGCAGCCAGCCGAAGCCCAAGAGGGCCGCCGCCCATTCGTCCGACGGGGGCTCCATTTCGAAAATCGAGCGCCGATCGCAGACCACGACCTTCCCGGCAAAGGCGAAGCGGCCCGCATAGATTTCGCTCGCGCGCGTGGCATCCGCCGTGCGCAGATCCTGCGGCGCGATCACCAGCCGGTCGGCCTTGAGCGGCGTCAGCGGCCAGCGAAACAGCGGATGGCCATTGGCCCGGCCGGCGACGCGCCGCATGGCGCCGCGCAGGAGCAGCCAGGACAGCCTGGCGTGGTTCGCGACTGCAACACGCGACATCGGCCCGCTCGCCCCTTTCTCCGCACTATCACCGCGCGGGCGACCATAACGAAACGGTGACAGTACGGCCAACTGCCGAATAATGTTTTGATATCCCTACCTTTTTACCAGCCGCGCGGCATAGAAGCCATCGAGGCCGGTGAGCCGCGAATCGGCGTCGGGAAGGTGGCAGGGCAGCGTGCGCAGATCGCCATCTTTGCTGATGAACTCGCCGTGGCCGAACACTTCCGCTGCGGCGATGGGCGCGCGCCGGACGCTTGGCTCACGCGCCAGCAATTCGGCGACGATGTTTTCGTTTTCTTCGGGCTCGAGCGAGCAGGTGCAATAGATCAGCGTGCCGCCCGGCTTAGTCAGCGCGACGGCGCGCTCGATCAACCGGCGCTGCAATTCGGCGATCCCGGTAATGTCGACGGCGCGCTTGAGCCATGGCACGTCGGGATGGCGGCGAATGGTTCCGGTCGAGGAGCACGGCGCATCGAGGAGAACGGCGTCGAATTTTTGTTCCGCCGTCCACTCGGTGGCATCGGCGCAAACAAGCGCGGCTGTCAGCGACAGCCGTTCGAGATTTTCCGCAACCCGTTTGAGCCGCGCCGGCGCGCGGTCGACGGCGGTGACCGACGCGCCCGCGACCGCAAGCTGCGCGGTCTTGCCGCCGGGCGCGGCGCAAAGATCGGCGACACGCCGCCCGCTGATGTCGCCGAAGAGGCGCGCCGGCAGCGCCGCGGCAGCGTCCTGGACCCACCACGCGCCTTCGGCAAAGCCCGGCAGCGCCGTCACCGAGCCATGCGCAATGGTGCGCACCGAACCGGTCGGCAGCACGCGGCCGTTGAGTTTTGCCGCCCAACCTTCGGCATCGCTTTTCACGGTGAGGTCGCGCGCCGGTTCGCGGCCGTTCGCCGCGGCAATGGCATGCGCGGTCGCCGCGCCGTAAGTCTCGGTCCACCGCGCCAACAGCCAATCGGGCGTATCGAGAACGGCGGTGTCGAGCGCGGCAAGGAGTTGCGCGCCTTCGCGCGTCACGCGCCGCAACACCGCATTGACCAGACCGGCAAAGCGGGCGGCGTGGCGATCCGCTTGCGCGAACCGCACCGCGAGATCGACGGCGGCGTGGTCGGGCACTTCGAGAAAGAGGATTTGCGCCGCTCCTATCAAGAGCGCGGTCTCGATCCGCGGCGCTTGCGGCGGCAGCCCGCGATCGAGAAAGACGCCGAGCAAATGACGCAGCGTTCCGAGCCGGCGCAGCACCACAGCGACGATGGCGCGCGCAAGCGCACGATCGCGCTCCTCGAGCGCGGCGAGCTCGCCCGTAGGGTCGAGCATCTCGTCGAGCGGACGCAGCCGGTGCAGCACGCCATCGACGATTTCGGCGGCGATGCGCCGGACCGCCAAGCCGGGCACGGCGTCGGGGCGAACGGAATTATCGATCGGGGCGGCCTGGGACTTATGGCGCGTGCGCTTCACCAGAAGAATTCCTCCTTGCGGCCGGCTGAGCGCTACGCCAAGTGAAAGGTGATGCCAACAGACCAGACCCCGCTAAAGTCGGACGCCGAAAATTCGGCCCAGCATCAAGACGCCGAAAAGCGCCCGCTGTCGCCGGCGGCCGAACGCGCCCTGGCCGAAGTGGCGGCGCGCCGCGCCGAGCAAGCGGCCAAGAAGCCCGCTTCGGAGCCGGAAGTCGCGGGCCGCGGCGGTCCCGAGCCAACCCGCTACGGGGACTGGGAAATCAACGGGTTAATCTCGGATTTCTAGGTCTAGCCCGGGATACGTGATCATCCTTACCTTGACATTTTTCTACTCTAAGGAATATAATCGCATTTATATACTTGACATAAGTAACGGCTTGCCCTAGGATTCAGGTCATAGGGGATAGCCCATGACCAAGACCGCCACGTTTCAGAACCCCATGTTTCACGATGAGGATAAGGCCCGCGAAGCCCTAGAGGCCGAGCTGTGGCCTAACGGTCCTTACTGCCGTCACTGCGGCAACAGCGATCCCGACAAGATCGCCAGGATGCAGGGCAAGAGCCATCGTCACGGCCTTTACTACTGCCACGAATGCGAAGGCCAATTCACTGTCACCGTCGGCACCGTGCTGGAGCGGTCCAAAGTGCCTCTGACCAAATGGCTGATGGCGGCGCACATGGTCAATTCCGGCAAGAACGGCGTATCGGCTCACGAAATCCATCGCACGCTTGGCGTCACCTACAAGACGGCGTGGTTCATGATGCACCGGCTCCGCGAGGCCATGAACGAGGTCAACCCCTCACCTATGGGCGGCGAAGGCAAGTCGGTGCAGGCGGACGAGACTTACTACGGCAACTCGTCAAAACGCGCGAAGGGCTACCGCAAGGGCCACAGCCACAAGGCCAGCGTGGTTGCGCTTATCGAGCCCAAGGGCCGCGTCCGCACTTTTCACCTAAACCGCGCCAAGGGCGCGACCGTGCGCGATCTCCTCGTCACCAACGTGCTCCGCACCTCCGAACTGCATACCGACGAAAGCCGCCTCTATACCGAAGTCGGCAAAGAATTTGCCGCTCACAAGACTGTCGTTCACGGCTCGCACGGCAGCGAAGGCTGGTACGTCGGCGAAGACGGGCAGAACACCAACGCGGCCGAGAATTTCTTCGGTAACTTCAAACGATCGATGAAGGGCACATATCGGTTTTGCGGCGAACAGCATTTGCAACGCTACCTGAATGAGTTCCAGTTCAGGCACAATTACCGCGCCAAACTCGGCTTCACTGACGGAGAACGGACGGCGGCGGCTCTCAAAGGTATTGAGGGCAAGC
>Ga0182015_10000548_pt1 | contig 53714 bp, 44 predicted proteins | sample 712P3MmetaG_FD_120478 | JGI IMG/M metagenome (GOLD analysis project Ga0182015, IMG submission 120478) | Permafrost microbial communities from Stordalen Mire, Sweden - 712P3M metaG | ecosystem: Environmental > Terrestrial > Soil > Wetlands > Permafrost | place: Sweden: Stordalen | collected...
ATTCCAGGCGTAGCGTCCCTTTAAATACAGCTCATAGGCTTCGGGATTCTGTGTGCCCTGCTTGGTGACCGACTGTTTCTCGGAACTGCTCATCCCCGAGCGCAATTTCGCCGCCAGATCGCCAGCAATCTGCTGCTCCAGCACGATGATTTGCGTGCTCTTGCCGCTGTAGAGCTGTCCCCAAAGCTCCGTATTGTCGCGGACGTCGGTCAGTTCAGCGCTGACTTCCACGTTATCGCCGTGCGGCGTTACGCGCCCGCTGACCAAGGCCGACACACCCAGCTCACTGCCGGCCTTCTGCGCGTCTACATCCTTTCCTTTATAGCGAAAGACCGAGTTGCGTGACTTCACCTTCAGGCCGGGAACGTGGGTCAGGCTGGCAATCAGGGACTCCGTGATGCCGTCGCTCAGGTAGTCAACGCCGGCGTCACCGCTGACGTTAGCAAAAGGAAGAACGGCAATCGAATCAATCTGCGCTGCCCTACCAGGCCGCAGGTACCACGCGAAAGCAGCCCCCAGAGCGACAACGGCAACGCCCGCGGCAATCCAAATCCAGGACTTGTTGCGCTTCACCTCCGGCGCCGCCTGCACCGCGACTCTGCTCGATTCGCTTTGCCTCTTCAGACGCTTGAGGTCAGCCAGCAGGTCGGATGCGTGCTGGTAGCGGATGTCCCGATCTTTCTCGAGCGCCTTGTCAATGATCCGTTCCAGCTCCGGGGACACTTCCGGGTTGAGGCGTGCCAGTTTCGCCGGCGCCCGGTTCAGGATTGATTCGAAGATCACTCCTGAAGTGTCGCCGCGAAACGGCAGGGCGCCCGTCGCCATTTCATAGAGCACCACGCCAAACGAGAACAGATCTGTGCGAGCATCCAATTCTTTTCCCCGCACCTGTTCGGGCGACATGTATGCGACCGTACCGAGCGCCATGCCGGGACTGGTCAGCTGGGCGGCGGGGCCGACGTCGGCCGTGGCTTCCAGCATCACTGCACTTTCAGGAATTCGCGCGCCGGTGGAGGAAACCTTCGCCAGTCCGAAGTCGAGAATCTTGCCATGCTCCTGGGCCGTCACAAAAATGTTGGCCGGCTTGATGTCACGGTGGATCACGCCCTTGGAGTGCGCCGCATTCAGCGCGTCGGCTATTTCGATGCCCAGCGCGAGCACCGTCTCGCTCTCCATCGGCTTGCCGCCAATGCGATGCTTCAGCGTCTCGCCGTCGAGAAACTCCATGGCGATGAACGACTGATCCCCGCTTTTGCCGATTTCGTAAATGGTGCAGATGTTGGGATGATTCAGGGCAGAAGCCGCGCGTGCCTCGCGACGAAACCGTTCCAGGGCCTGCGGGTCCTCGGACATTTCATCGGGCAGGAATTTGAGCGCGACGAAGCGGCCCAGTTCGGTGTCCTCGGCTTTATAGACCACGCCCATGCCGCCGCCACCGAGCTTTTCAACGATGCGGTAGTGCGAGATGGTTTGGCCGATCACTAGGAGACCCAGGTCCGATTCATTCAGCGTTTCTACTTCTTCTTCAACTCTGCCGTCCAGTTTTGAATTACGGTCAGCGGCAGCTTGCCGGTGTCGCCGGTGGTGATTTCTAGCAACCGCTGGCCGTCGCGGGTAATGTCGTACTGCCGGGCGGCGGTGTTGGGAGAAAGATCGGTCGCTTCAAAGAGCACCCGAATTTCTCCCACTGCGATGCTCGACCCATGACCATCCAGCTGGGCCGCAAAGGTTTCGTCCGTGCCCAGCGCCTGAAACACGACCTCCTTACCGTCGCGACTCCAGCGCGGCACTATGCCGTTGCTCGAGGAGAGCTGCCATTTCGCCCCCGTCCACGGGAAGGGCGCAACGTAGATTTCCGCGACGCCGGTCTCGCTGGACTGGTAGGCGACCCAGCGGCCATCCGGCGAGAACTGCGCGAACTGTTGATTCCCGGCTCCGGCCGCATAAGTGAAGGGCTTGCCGCCAGACAGCGGCAACGCCCAAATATGGATGCCACTTCCATAGGTGCCGGAGGCATAGAGCAGGTAGCGGCCATCCGGCGACCAATCCCACAGCCCTTGCTGCGCGCCGCCGAGTGCAATATCCACCGGCATCAACAGCTTCGCCTGCCCCGAGCCGTCGGCTGCCTTCACCATCACGTCGTAGCGCTTTCCGCCAGGTTCGGCGGCAAGGTAGGCGATTTGTTTTCCGTCATGCGACCAGACCGGACTGTTCGTGTCATCGTTTCCAAATGTGAAGCGGGTCCGCGTGTTGTGCTCCAGATCGTAAATCCAAATCACGCCCATCGGATTCCCAATGGCGACGGCCGCTTTCTTGCCGTCCGGGGAAAGCTCGATCTCGTTATACATATCCGGCCCCATGACGTTTCCGGTTTCTTTCCCGCTCCGGTCCATCCACGTCAGCCGCAGGCCCGCGCCTCCTGAGGCGGGTTGGTAAATCAGCAGATTCTCCGATGCCGAAAAGGTTGCGCGCCATACCGCCAGGTCGGCTTGCACGTCGTCGTTGAGCACAGTGGCCTGGCCCTTCAATTCGCCGGCGGAAGGGTCGAAGGGCTGGGCGAGCAGCGTATTGTCGCGTACATAGAGCAGATATCCGGACGCGTAAACGGCGCTGAAAAACGTATGCAACAGTTGCTTGTTTTGTTTTCCGTCGAGCGAAGCCCAGAACAGCGCGGTATCAGCTCCGGCGGGAGCCGAGTGGTTGGCGGCGAAATAAATGAAGTGCTGCCCGTCGGGCATGAACTGCGGCCAGCGATGCGTAGTGTAATGGCCGCTCAATTTGGTCAGAGCCACGGGAGTTCCACCGGTGGCGGGTACGCGGGACAGAGGCTCGGTGGGAAACGACTCGAACGCGATCGTGCCGTCTTTACTCCAGGCTCCTCCGCGCGCGCTGATCTCGTCGCAAACGATCACCGCCGGGCCGCCGGCAACGTCAATGCGCTTGAGCTTGCCGTCGGCGAAGAAGCCGACAGAGCGGTTGTCTGGCGACCAGAATGGCCAGATTCCTCCTTGCGTGCCGGGTAGAGGTTGCGGTGCGAGCTTGTCGAGCGAGCGCAGGTAGAGTTGCGTCTTACCCTCAGCCTTCGCCGAAAAAACGATCTGCGTCCCATCGGGAGAGAGGACCGGCGGCCCGCCGCTGTCGCCGACAAAGTTGAACTGGAGTTTCTCCGAGGGCGCGATTTGGGTGCGGATGACGGCCTGCGGCTGGCGGAAAACGAAGTGCATGACCGCAGTCGCAATCGCAGCCAGCGCGCAAACGGCGGTGATGACCCAGGGCCAGAGCGGGTGTTGTCTGGGAGTGCTGGCTGGCGGCGAAGTTTCCGCCGGTGACAGTGCCCCGCCCTCAGCAATCCATTTCAACTCGCTGGCCAGATCGCCGGCGTTCTGCCAGCGCGCGTCGGGATCCTTCGCCAGACATTTTCTGATCAGGCGCTCCAGCGCAGGTGGAGTGACGGGTTCGGTCTTGATCGGTTCCGGCTCTTTTTCCAAAATCGCCGCCATCACCGACACGGCGGTTTTGCCCTCGAATGCGCGCTTGCCGCTGATCATTTCGTAGAGCACCACACCCAGGCTGAAAATGTCGCTGCGCGCGTCAGCCTCCTTGCCTTCGACCTGCTCGGGCGCCATGTACTGGAAGGTTCCGACGATGGTTCCCTGCTGGGTGAGCGGAGTCGGGTGCGAACTGGTCACCGTCGCGGTGAGTTCTACCGAAGTTGCTTGGGGCGCCGGGACTCCTTTCGCCAATCCAAAATCCATCAGCTTGGCGCCCGACTTGGTCAGCATGATGTTGCCGGGTTTCAGATCGCGGTGGACCACGCCAGTGCGATGCGCCTTGTCCAGAGCTTCGCCGATCTCAACGCCGAACTGCAGCACCTGCGGCAGCGGCAGAGGGCCTTTGCGCAGGCGGTCGGAAAGAGTTTCGCCTTCGAGAAACTCCATGACCAGATAGTCAGTTCCATCCTGATGGCCAATATCGTGCAAAGTGCAGATGTGGGGATGATTCAGCGACGAAATCGCCCGCGCCTCGCGCTCAAAGCGCTGCCGGGCTTCGGGAGACGAGAGATGAGAAGGAAGAATCTTAACCGCAACCGTGCGATCGAGGCGAGTGTCGCGCGCGCGGTAAACCTCGCCCATGCCGCCTGCACCGATGGCGGAGATGATTTCATAGGGACCGAGCTTTGTGCCAGAAGTGAGTGGCATCGTGTGGGGGTCATTATATATGGGCGGTTACCGTGGGGGCTGTGGCGCCGAGATCAACGCTACCCACAACTCGAGAGGCAAGAATTCCGGTCGTGACAGCAAAAAACCCTTAAACATAGGGTCACACAGGCTAAACCGTGAGCGACTTCAGGGACTCGCTCAGCTCACTGAAACCGGTTTATCCGAGAATGTGGGCGCGTCGATCTTGGGTCGCAATAGGTTCGGACCGGAAGGGGCAGACGGTATCGCAAATCGCGTCCAATCTCAGCCTGACCGTCTCTGCTGTGAATAGCGATTTGGGATTTACCGACTCCAGTTGAGTTCGACACACAGCCGCCGGTTGTAGGTCGCATAAATTAAGGCCGATCATGGAAACATGGCCGGCCTTTTGCTCGTTGCGTCCGGGGGGGAACCTGCCCTGGCACTTTTTTCTCGCTGCTGACGATCTCATCATTTGACAGGACGGGCAGGCGTTAGGACGTGCAGGCGTTAGGACGTGCAGGAAAAGCCGGGTCAAGCGTGCCACAGCGAAGCCAGCGCTCGTCTTTTAACAAACAATGGAACTCAGGCAGGAATTCGTTCCGGAGCGGCGGCGATGTTTGCGGCAGATGGTGCACGCGCCAGCGTTCGCCAGTTTTGATGGCGTGAGCGGTGGGATGGTTCTGGATTTGAGCGAGGAAGGCTTGTCGATGGAGATGGGTCATCCGCTCGATGGCATTGACAGGGAACGGCTAGTGCGGCTGGAGATTGATCTCTCACCGAGTGGACGCATAGAAACTACTGGCTACATCGCCTGGGCCGATGCGCTGGGACGGGCGGGAGTGCGCTTCTCGGACTTGCCCGAGGATGCGCGGCGCAGATTGAACGAGTGGTTGACGGTGAATGCCGGAGCACCCAGCCACATGGCGCCGAAGGTTGCGCTGGGCCGAGCATGGGGGTGGGGCGCGGGAACAAAGTCTGTCGGGAGCGGGGATCGGGGGCACATGTCCATCAGTTTGGAGGCGGACACGGAGGCGTCGGGAGCAGGAGCGGGGAAAAACGGAAAGGAACGTCACAATTCGGCGACGGTGCAGTACGAATTCAGTTCGCTCGGAACCGATCTAAACTCGGCGCTACGGCTGATTGGAGAGCGGGCGCTGACGCTGACGCGAGGCACAGGCGCGGCGATTGCGCTGGTTCATAAGAGCGGGGTGGTGGTGTGCCGGGCCAGTGTGGGGGCGAGCGCGCCGGCGCTGGGAACACCGCTCGATCTGGACTCCGGGCTGTCAGGCGAGTGCTTCCGCGCCGGAAAAACTTTGCGCTGCGACGATACGGAGAACGATCCGCGAGTGGATTTGGAAAGCTGCCGCAGGTTGGGCGTGCGCTCGATGTTGGCGGCGCCGGTGCGCTTTGAGCGCTCCACGATAGGGCTGCTCATGGTGTTTGCGCCGGAGCCTTTCAATTTTGATGAGGGCGATGTGGCCGTGACGGAAAGCCTGGCGCACACCGTGGTGCGGAGCATGCGGCAGGCAGAGGCCAGTTAGGCGGAGAATCTGGCCGGGCTACCTCAGGGGCCGGCGCTCGAAGCTCTGCGCCACCCAAAATCGAGGACAAAAAATCCCCACTTCTCGCGAAGGACGCGAGAAATGGGGCACCCTGGGCTTCTCAGGCGGCTGCTTGTCGTTGGTAGGCCGGAACGAATGACTCGGCTACAAAGGTTTCATACGATGTCGGGTTCGTGTTGCGGGAGGTGCGAGGTTCAAGCGCCCGCATGTGGCCCGAGTTCAGTGCGCCCACCATTTCGAGTATTAGTCCGGCCATGGCATCGGACATCCCCATCTGAACCATCGCAGATCGAACCTGATCGTCGGGGGCATGGACGTATCCGAGATCGGGTTTGCCGATGGCGTGGCCGATGATGGTGGCAACTTCGGTGTAGTCGAGATCGCGCTCGCCCTGCAGTTCGTGGGTCTGCTTGCCGCGGAAGGTCAGGAGTGAGAGAGCATTGGCGGCTGCCGCTCCGATGTCGCGAGCGGCGATGATGGGAAGTTTCAGGCCGGGGCGAACCGGACCGATCACGGAGCCGGCCATGCGAATGGCGGCAACCTGCGGCAGCGTGTTTTCCATGAAGTAGCCGGCACGCAGATGAAGTACGTTGGCAGTATCGATGTGATTGAGTTTTTGCTCGAGGTTGTGGAGGCCGACGACAGGCCCGGTTCCTTTAGTTTTATCGGCTCCAAAACTGCTGAGCGAAACGACATTCTGGATTCCCGTATTTTTCACGGCGGCCGCGATGGCATCGCTGACACGCTCCTCGTAACCGAGGGGGTCGGTACTGGCGTGGTTGGGTGGAATCATGACATAGGCTGAGTCTGCGTGCTGGAAGGCATTGGTGAGGGCGGATGCATCGGTGACGTCGGCGACGAATATCTCGGCGCCCTGCGCCGCGTGGGATTGCAAACGAGCTGCGTCTCTGCCGATGACGCGAACCTTCTTCTGGCGGGCAAGAAGATTTTGCGCCACGATATGTCCTGTGTTGCCGCTTGCTCCAAGAACAACGTACATGGTGACCTCCATTCTGGGATTGGATGCTCCCGGATGGGTTTGGGGTCCAGGGTGGACGCGCGGGGTGGTACAGGTGTGGGAAATACGCAGGAACCTTTCACTTCTTGGGGAAAGCCCTTTCAGCTTTGCTGGGTCGATTTCTTGACCGTCGGTGCAGTGCACATGGACAGAAGGACAGAAGGCCCAAAATCCCCACCCCTTCGGCTTCGCTCAGGGGCAGGCTCTTGCCGCAAAGAACCCGGCAAGGATGGGTACCCGCCGCCCGTGTCAGTCAGGATTTCTTCGCAGGTTTGAGCGATTGCCAATCCTTTTCGCTTAGGGCGCGGCCCAGGGTGCTGAATTCGCCGGCACCTTGAAGGAATTCTCCGCCGTCCATACGGATTACTTCCCCATTGATGTAAGACGAGCCCTCGCTTATCAGGAATACGGCTAGATTTGCCAACTCTTCTTTCGTGCCGAAGCGGTGCATGGGATTGCGGTCTAACGCGAACACCTCCAGTTCGGGACGCGGCAGGAGGCGGGAGAACGCGCCTTGCGTGGGAATGGGGCCGGGAGCGATGGCGTTCATGCGGATGCCGCGATTGCCCCACTCGACGGCGAGACTGCGGGTGAGGGCTTCGACTCCGGCTTTGGAGATGGCTGAGGGGACTACGTAGGCTGAGCCTACCGGGGCGTAGGTGGCGGAGATGCTCAGAACGGTGCCGGGGTAGCTCGACTTGAGCCAGCGGCGTCCGCAGGACATGGTGGCGTGAAGTGTGCCGAGGAGCACGATGCCGATTACGGAATCGAAGGCGCGCGGGGAAAGTTCTTCGGTGCGGGCGATGAAGTTGCCGGCGGCGTTATTGACTAGAACGTCGAGGGGGCCGGCTTGCCAGATGGCGTCGACCATCGTCTCGACTTGGTCTAGATGGCGAACGTCGCACCGAAGCGCGTGGATGGGGCCTTGAGCGGAAAGTTCGGTTGCCGTTTTCTGCAGCACTTCCTCGCGACGGCCGCAGATGTAGACTGTGGCGCCTAACTGGAGGAAGCGGTGAGCCATGGCTTTGCCGAGTCCGGTGCCGCCGCCGGTGATGAGGATGCGCTTGTTGCGGAGAAGGTCGGTTCGGAACATAAGTATGTTTGTCTCGGTTAGGGATTGCGTAATTGGGTAATCGGGCATTTGTATTTGGGAACCTTAAGACCCGGAAGGGCGATTTTCAATTGCAAAACTACCAAATTATTCAATTGCCAAATTACCGGTCGCACGCCAGGCGGAAGCCATAGTCGGCGTAGTGGAAGTCGGGAGGGATGCTGGAGCGGGCGGAGCAGCGGGAGACTTTTACGTGATGGCGCCAGGATCCGCCGCGGGAGGCTTTGCGCGGGCCGATTCCTGAGCGAGGCTCAGGGCCCCCGGGATTGCGCTCGGGCGAGGTGGCGTAGTAGTTGGGGTCATACCAGTCGCTGCACCACTCGTGGACGTTGTCGCAAAGGTTGTAGAGGCCGAAGGCGTTGGGCGCGTAGTGCGCCACGGGCTCGGGGCCGGTTTGCCAGCGCACGGCGTAGTTGGGCAGTGCTTGCGGCGGGTCGTTGCCCCAGGGGAAATCGTTTTGTTCGAGATCGGCGCGAGCGGCGCGCTCCCACTCGGCTTCGGTGGGAAGACGGTAAGCGCGGATGGTTTGCTCGGCTAGCCAATGGCAGTAGCGGTCGGCGTCGAACCAGGAGACTCCGGTTACGGGCTGCTGCGGGTGATTGAAATTCTGGTCGTGCCAGAAGGGTGGAGGATCAGATGCGGTGGAGCGCAGGAAGAGCGCGTATTCGGCGTTGGTGACTTGCGTGGCGGCGAGGCGGAAGGCGTCGATCCAGACGCGGTGGACGGGACGTTCGCAATCCTGGCCGGAGGCGGAGCCCATGAGAAACCAGCCCTCTGGGATGGAGACGAGCGCGGGCTCGGTGGAGGGTGGTGCGCCGAGTTGGGGGTACGAACGAGTTGCCGCCATGGTTCAAGAGTAGCAGCTTGACCGGTGTGGCGCGGGCAGGAGCGCCCGCTCCACACGATCTTTCCTAGCGCTTGGCCGCTATCGGGGCTCGGGCTGTCTCGGGAGGCGCGGTCGGCATCGTTGTAACTCGGGCACTTTGAGTTTGCGGCGAAGTCGGCGCTCCCGCCGCCGGTTGGGGATGAGCCGGCGTTGCAATCAATCCCAGCGCTTTGCGCACTTCCGTGTCGAGCTTGGCCATGGTGTCCTTGTTGTCTTTGAGGAACTGGCGGGCGTTTTCGCGGCCTTGGCCGATGCGCTCGCCTTTGTAGCTGAACCACGATCCGGATTTTTCGAGAATGTTGTTGTTCACCGCGATATCGAGCAGGTCACCTTCGCGGGAAATGCCTTCGCCGTAGAGAATATCGAACTCGGCTTCACGGAACGGCGCGGCCACTTTGTTCTTCACTACTTTTACGCGGGTGCGCGAGCCGGTGACTACGTCGCCATCCTTGATGGCTGCAATGCGGCGAATATCCACGCGCACCGACGAATAAAACTTGAGCGCGCGGCCGCCCGTGGTGGTTTCCGGATTGCCGAACATCACGCCGATTTTTTCGCGGATCTGGTTGATGAAGATCAGGCAGGTGCGCGACTTGGAAACCGTTCCCGTCAGCTTGCGCAGCGCCTGCGACATCAGCCGGGCCTGCAGCCCCATGTGGCTGTCGCCCATTTCGCCGTCGAGTTCGGCCTTGGGCACGAGCGCCGCCACCGAATCGACCACCAGCACGTCGATGGCGTTTGAGCGCACCAGCGCTTCCGTAATCTCAAGCGCCTGCTCGCCGTAGTCGGGTTGCGAAACCAGCAGGTTGTCGACGTCGACGCCCAGCTTCTTGGCGTAGCCGGGATCGAGCGCGTGCTCGGCATCCACGAATGCGGCCATGCCGCCAGTCTTCTGCGCCTCGGCAATCACTTGCAGGGTGATAGTGGTCTTGCCGGAAGACTCCGGTCCGAAGACTTCGATCACGCGTCCGCGGGGAAAGCCGCCGACACCGAGCGCCGCGTCAAACGAGATGGCTCCGGTCGAGATCACCGCGATGGGGACGATCGCTTCCTTCGACCCCAGGCGCATGATCGAGCCTTTGCCAAACTGCTTTTCAATCTGCGAAACCGCTAACTCAATTGCCTTGCCCCGTTCATCCGCCATGGGAGTATGGCTCCTTTAAGAGTGCAGACTTAGTCTGCCGGGATTATACATTTATGCTGGAGCGAATAAAAGGCGAATTTAAAGAATTAACGGTGGGAATCGTCCCGATAGGGAGGGTGCGGAACGATGGCCATGGAATCTCCCAGACGGCGAGATTCAATCGTTGCAGCATGATTGGTCGCGCTGAGCCTGAGGCCAAGCTTATGGCAGCAACCAACCTCAACCAATGGAACGGCAAGTCTCGCCGCGGATTCGAGACCGTTCCTTACCTCTGCAGCAAATCCACCGGTGCCGTCACATCGTGCACGCGGAAATACTTGGCCAGCGCGGGACACTTCCGCGCCACGGCCTCATACATCGCATAGGCGACATTGCGGTAGGAAACATGGCCCGCGGGCGCGGTGCGCAGCTCGGAGATGTAGACGACCTCGGCGAAATCCATCTTGAACAGGGCGCGCTTGCGATAGGCCAGCGGGATCGCGTACTGCGAATTCTCCTGCGCCTCGGGCGCGTTGCGCGCGGCTAGCTTTTCTATCGCGGTTTGGGTGCGGCGCATGGCAGCATCGTAGCGGCCGTGCACACCGGCGTCTTCTAGATCGAGGAGCGCTTCGTAGCCGTGCTGCGCGGTGAATCCCTGCATGACCTGGATGCAGCGGCGGTGACGGTGCATGTCGCGGAAGCCGCCCGTATCCATGAGGATGTCGAAGCGGAACTGCTGGCCGGCGCGGAAGGCGCGCAGCATTTGGTCGTGCTTGCCGCGATGGCGCAGGCCGAGATCGATGATCTCGCGGCGATATCGCTCGCCTGAAACCTGCAGCGCCTGCCGCACCTGGCGGTAAGAATGGTGGCAGTGCTCGTAGAGCAGCGTGGTGGCGATCTCGACTTCGAGCGGCTCTTCGTCGAGCAGATCGACGATTGCCTTCGCCGGCGCGACCGACTCACTCTTCATCAGCTCGCGCGCGGCCTGCCGCAACTCGCGCCGGGTTTCCATTTCATACGGGTTCGGATCAGCGTACTTCACCAGGGTGGGCGCGACTCGAACCTCGCGCAGCAGTTCCTGTTCGGCCCGGGCCCCGAGCTCCGGGCTCAGTGTCCGAATCTCCTTCACCAAATCTCGCAGCGACTCGGCATTCACGTTATAGGCCGCGGCGGTTGCCGCCTTCTTCAACGACTCTCCGAGAACGCGCACTTCTTTGTGCGTGTGCGAGAGTAGGTGCGCCACCTGCGATTCCAGCGTGCGCGCGTTGACGATTTCGCCGAGCGAGGTATTCGTGGCCAGCGGCAACAGGTAGCGCGTGATGACGAAGGCCCGCGCCTTCAGCGTGCGCTCGTAAGCATCCTGCTTCATCTCGGCAGGCTTGGGCGTGATGCCGATCAGGTGCTGGGTCATGTGCGCGGAGAGCGCTTGGTATTCGGCAAAAAGAAAATCCAGCGTCTCACGGTAGAGCGCGCGGGCTTCGTCGTCGGCGCCGAAATCGGGCGTGTAGTAGCCGCTCTTGTTGAAATCCTGATAGCGGGTGGAGCGCTCCTGGCCGTCCCAGCGTTGTTCGTCGGCCAATTCGATGGCAGCGAGAATGGAGAGCCGCTCGATGGCGAGGGCAATGTGCGCCAGGTCGGCAATCGAGCGATGACCGTAGTGAAAGTAGAACGTGTTGAGAAATTTCTCCGCCTTCTGCTGGTTGATCTCACGCAGCGACTCCTTCATCGACAGCGCTGAGCGCGAATACTTCGCCATGGCGTAGGCCTGAATCTCCGGCTCAACCCCGTAGACGGCGAAGACTTCGGTCAAAGGCGCCTGCTCCCGCGAGTGGTCCCGCGCTCGATCTCGCAAATCATCCCGCAGTCTTTGAGGAGCGGAAGAGCTTTCGGCAGCCGAAGCCCGCTGCGGTGAGCGGTGTCCCGGACCGGCCGGGGCCGAGTCTGACGGGGATGAGTTCTGGTTGGAAGGCTCGGGTATGGCAATCACTTCGTTGGTCACAGTTTGAGGCATGGGAGTGTTTCGATGTTAATCGGCTGACGAATAATGTGCAATGCGCAACCCATTTTGAAAAACGACCACTCAACTTGCCGGGGCATTGTAGACTCGCGGTCTATGAGAAAGGCTGGCGTCGGACTCGTGGTGTTGGCGTGTGCGCTGCTGCTGTACATGTCGTTGGCCGCGCCGGCTTACGCGCGGGCGCATCAGGATCTCGGGCCCGCGATGCTTGCGGCCTACGCCGGTAGCTTTGGGGTGTACGGTCGCCGTCTCTGGCATCGTGCTCGCGCTGATCCCCCTTCACCGTGGCGAACGATGGGCGGTGTGGGCGCTACTCGCGATGATGATCATCCCCTTCGTTACGCGCCTGGCCACCGACCCGCGCTGTCGGGTTGTGCTCGACCCCCACCAGCACGCCTGCCATACCGTCATGCTGACGTTGTTGCTCGGCATCGTCGGGCTGGCCCTGGCTGGGCGCTAAACTCTTGGCGGTAAACTGATGGGTGCATCCTCTGCTCAAGGTGGTTGCGCACCGTCCGTGGCCGTTGCCTTCGGGCCCGTGGGTGATGACCGAGACTTGGCACGATCTGCTGTTTGCTCACTGGCCGGTGCCGCACGACTTGCTGCGGCCTCTCGTCCCCGCACGACTGACGCTCGATACTTTCGACGGCCAATGCTGGGCCGGAGTGATTCCGTTTCACATGAGCGGCATTCGCGGACGTGGGCTTCCGGCACTGCCTGGTCTCTCACGTTTCCCTGAGCTGAATGTGCGCACCTATGTGGTCTATGGGGGCAAGCCGGGGGTGTATTTCTTCAGTCTCGACGCCGGCAGTCTTCCGGCGGTCTGGGCCGCGCGCAGCTTCTACCACTTGCCCTATTTTCACGCCGCAATGTCTTCCCGGGAACTGGACGGGAGTATTCAATATGGCTCCCGCCGTCTCCGTGGCGCTGCCGAGTTTCGTGGACACTACCGCCCCAGCGGCGAAATGCGCCGGCGCGAAACCGGGTCGGTTGAAAACTGGCTCACCGAGCGCTACTGCCTCTACGCCACTTCCGGCGGTCGGGTCTATCGTGGAGAAATTCATCATACCCCGTGGCCGCTGCAGGATGCAGAAGCGGAGTTCGAGACGAACACCGTTGCCTCGGCCGGCGGGATTGCCCTACCGACAACTGCGCCCCTGCTGCACTTTGCCCGGCGCGTGGAAGTTCTGATCTGGCCATTGCGTCGCGCCGAATAGAGCCAGCGGCGCGTATAATTCCACGTTCTGACGTAGAGCCTTCTTAATCTCGACTCGAAGCAGATTCTTTGGAGAAATCCTCATGTCCCTTTCAGGACGGGTGGCGTTCGTCACCGGCGCGTCGCAAGGCATTGGACGAGCCTGTGCGCTGAAGCTCGCGACAGCGGGCGCGGCAGTCGCAGTGGGGGCGCGAAATCAGGAGAAGCTGAACGAGCTGGTGAACGAAATCACAGCCTCGGGCGGCAAGGCAGCGGCCTTCGCTCTCGACGTTACCGATGAGGAACAGGTCAAGTCGGCGATCAAGGCCGCCGCGGCGCAGTTCGGCAAGATCGACATCTTGGTCAACAATGCCGGCATCACTCGCGACCAGCTCGTCATGCGCATGAAGCGCGCCGACTGGGATGCGGTGCTGCAAACGAATCTCACTTCGGCTTATCTGTGCATCCAGCAGGTCTCGGTTGCCATGCTCAAGCAGCGCCGGGGACGCATCATTAATATCGCCAGCGTCTTCGGCCAGATGGGGCAGGCGGGGCAGGCGAACTACTCCGCGTCGAAGGCCGGGCTGATCGGGTTGACCATGGCAATTGCACGCGAACTCGGATCGCGCAACATTACTTGCAACGCCGTGGCCCCGGGCTTCATCGAAACCGCCATGACGGAGGCGCTCGGCGAAGAGTTCAAGCAGAACGCTGCCAAACAGATTCCGCTCGGCCGCGTGGGGTCGCCCGCCGATGTAGCTGGCGCCGTGGCCTTTCTCGCATCCGACGAAGCCTCTTACATCACCGGCCACGTGCTGAGTGTGAACGGCGGGATGCTGATGGGGTAGATCGCGAAACCTTCCAACCCATAGAATTGCGAGGGTCAACTCGGGGGCGGTGTCGCGCTCGACAAACCGGACTCAGGCATCTGCGAAATAAGGTCGTGCTGGCGCGACCGTTTCAGCCCGACAGGAGAGAGAGCCATGAAGAAAGTCACCGTCGTTTTGCTCGCCATTTTGTTCGCCGCACGATTGACTTCCGGCGCCTTCGCCGCCGACAGCCGAGCCGTCTCCTATAAAAGTGGCGATGAGACCGTCCAGGCCGTGCTCTACTCGCCAGCCGGCAAGGGAACATTTCCCGCCATCGTCGTGATCCACGAGTGGTGGGGCCTGAATGGTTGGGTCAAGGATCAAGCCGCGAAGCTGGCCGATCAGGGCTACGTAGCGCTTGCGATCGATTTGTACCGCGGCAAGGTAGCTACCACGCCTGACATGGCCCATGAAATCATGCGCGGAGTCCCGGAAGACCGCGCCAAGCGCGACCTGCATGCGGCTTTTGAATTTCTCCAGTCGCAACCCAACGTCAGCAAAGACCGCATCGGCGCGATCGGCTGGTGCATGGGCGGAGGCTATGCGCTGGACGTGGCGCTCGAGGAGCCGACACTCGCTGCCGATGTCATCAACTACGGCCATCTCGCCACCGACCCCGAGGCGCTGAAGAAAATCCATGCCCCCATCCTCGGACTGTTTGGCGGCCAGGATCATGGCATTACCCCCGACGACGTGCACAAGTTTGAGGCGTCCATAAAGCAGTTGGGTAAGAAGGTAGACATCAAGATCTATGACGACGCCGGCCACGGCTTCGAAAATCCGAATAACCAAGCCGGTTATCGTCCCGACGATGCCGCCGACGCCTGGAAACGCACCGTCAGCTTTCTCGCGGAGAACTTGAAGAAATAGCTTCGGGACCGCCTGCCGCCGAACCTCCGCCCGGGCCACGCCAGATGGCAGTGGCTATTTTTGCACACTGTCTAAGGATAGCCATGGCCTGTCCGAATCAAACCCTGATTTGCACCGGTTTTGTCATAGCACTAATTTCCACTTGCCAGAAAATCCCGATCTGGTTAATATGTCGCATCCTGCAATGCTCCCCCAGATCAACATCGGCGAGACCATCCGAAACTACCGGCTGCAGAAAGGTATGTCTCAGGGAGACATCGAGAAGCGCACCGGCCTGCTGCGCTGCTACCTGTCGCGCGTAGAGAACGGCCATACCATCCCCTCGCTCGACACGCTATCGAAGATTGCCGGGGCCATGGAGATTGCGCTGTCGCAGTTCTTCTCCGAATCCGGACCCAGCAACGGCTCCAAGGGACTGCCGCAACTCTCCGATGACGAAGTCCGGTTCCTCAGCCAGGTCCGGCGCTACGCCACCAACCTCAATGACAGCGACCGCAAGCTGGTGTTGGCCATGGTGAAGAAGATGGCCGCAAATTCCGGGAAATAATCAGTCCAAGAGCATGCCACCACTAGCTCCGCACTTCAGACCTGGCCGGGAATGCCGGGCGGCGCGGTTTTTCCTTTCCCTCTTCTCGGTTGTTTCCTAGGCTTCTTCGTGCATTCGGCCCACGGGCTCGCGCTCGCGGTGCCCCAGTTCCCCAGGCCTCTAGCGTGGCGACGGATATTCGGCGGGAATTTGGCGTACCGGGAATTGCCGTGGCGGTGAGGGCCTTGCGAACCATTGGCAAATTCGCTATGGAAGTGCTCATTCGCAAGGTGGGCGTTTCGCCTCTAGCAGTTCCCACCTGCCGGGCGCCGCGCCTTACTCTTGAGACGCACTTTCTTTTGTGTCTTTCTTAATGTGCAAACCGTCAGCCCCTGCTCGAATCCGCAGGTCCGTAGCGGATGGGCCGGGAGCAAAAGGCTAAGGGGCCATGCCCTGCCCTTACTTTCGTACCATGACCTCCGGTGCCCACCGGGTACCTCGCCGCCGCCACCACTTCTCACTACACTGTCACTTGGAGACCGCCCTTGACCACCGATGAAGAACTGAACCTGCTCGAGACCCAGCTTCGGCGGCTGAAGATCGAGTACGAGGTCTACTTCAACAACCCGACCAAACGGCCCCCCACCGACATCGAGTGGAAGGTGCTCTCGCTGCTGCGCAAGTTTTCCGACGGCGGTCGCATGAGCTTCTCCCAGCGCTTCCGCTACAACGAAATGGCTCAGCGCTACGCCATCTACAGCGATTTGTGGCGCAAGAAGTCACGCATCCGCGAAGAAGGCTACCGCCGTCCGCAGGATGCGCTTCTGGCCGTGCAGGGTGTCCGCCCTGAAGAGGAGCACAAGCCCCAGCACAATCCCGTTTATGGTTTGAGTCATGCCGCTACGGCCGGGGCCGCAGCGGCCGCCACCTCGCAGCCCTTCACCCTGCAGGGCGCTGATCAAGCCGAGCAGGTGGAGCGCCTATACAACACGCTGGTCGCGGCTAAGAAGAAGGTGGGAGAGAATGTATCCGGCAACCTCGATTCCTTCTCCTCCTTCGTGCGGAAAAAGACGGAAGAGATCCGCAAGCGGCACGGCTGCCAGGACGTCGAATTCTCCGTGGATCTCAGCGACGGGCACGTCAAGCTGAAAGCTAAAGCCAAAACGTAGGAACCCCAGAAGGGCAAACGCAGGAAGCTTCTGCGGCGCATTCTCAGCGCTACCGTCGTACGGTGCCGGCACAAAACTGCATCTGCGACTCCCATCGGCAGCGCTGACGAACGACGGCGAACCACCCGTGGCGCAATAACTGATAAACTTGCTTTTCGCCTCCCAAGGTCTTCCCGACTGAAATCCCATGTCCGCCGAATCTAAAATCCAGCGCGCCATCCTCAGCGTCACCGACAAGACGGGTCTCGTCGATTTCGCTCGCCAGCTTTCCGGCCTCGGCATCGAACTGGTCTCGACCGGAGGCACGGCCAAGCTCCTGCGCGACTCCGGCGTCGCAGTCAAAGACATCTCTGCACTCACCGGATTTCCTGAAATGCTCGACGGCCGCGTCAAGACACTCCATCCCAAAGTTCATGGCGGCATCCTGCATCGCCGCGGAAATCCCACCCACGCCGCCGCCGTGGCCGAGCACGGCATTCAGCCGATCGACATGGTCGTCGTCAACCTCTATGCCTTCGAGAAAACCGCCGCCAAGCCGGGCGTGCCGTTTGAAGAGTTGATCGAGAACATCGACATCGGCGGACCGTCCATGATTCGTTCGGCTGCCAAGAATTTTCACGATGTCGCCGTCGTCACATCGTCGGCCGACTACCCGGCCATTGCCGAAGAACTCGTCCGCTCCGCCGGCGCGCTTTCGCTCGAAACCAAGTGGCGGCTGGCGCAAAAGGCCTTCGCCACCACCGCGGCTTATGATTCCGCGATCGCCTCTACCCTCGAATGCGTCTCCATCCCTGCCGATTTTCGTCTGCCGGCGCAAGGGGAAGACGAAGCTTTCCCGCGGACCCTCCGCCTCTCGTTCCAGAAGATCCTCGACCTGCGCTATGGCGAGAACCCGCACCAGTTGGCCGCGATGTATTCCGATGGCTCCGGCCTGGGCGTGGCCAATGCGCGCCAGCTTCAGGGCAAGGAGCTTTCCTACAACAACATCGTCGACCTCGAGGCCGCCTGGGATCTGGCCCAGGAATTTAACCATCCCGCGCTCGACGAGCCCTTCTGTGCCATCATCAAGCACACCAATCCCTGCGGCGCCGCGACCGGAAAGACTTTAGCCGAAGCCTACAGGCGGGCCCTGGAGTGCGATCCCGTCTCCGCTTTTGGCGGCGTGATTGGCGTGAACCGTATGATCGACGGCGATGCGGCCGATGAGATGCACAAGCTCTTCCTCGAAGTGATCGCCGCTCCCGCCTTCGATGAGTCGGCCAAGGCCCGGTTCGCCACCAAGAAGAATCTTCGCCTGATCGAGGTTGCGGCCGCGCCCCAGAAGTGGATTCTCAAGAATGTTTCTGGCGGAATTCTTCTGCAGGACGCCGACTCTCGCACTTTGCGGGACGACGACCTCAAAGTCGTCACCCAGCGTGCGCCCACGCCCGAAGAAACCCGGGCGCTGCTGTTCGCCTGGAAGGTTTCGAAGCACGTGAAGTCGAACGCCATTGTCTACGCCCGCGATGGGCAGACCGTGGGTGTCGGTGCCGGTCAGATGAGCCGCGTCGACTCGGCCAAGATCGGCGCCATGAAAGCGCAATTGCCGCTGCCGGGAACGGTCGTCGCCTCCGACGCATTCTTTCCGTTTCCCGATGGTGTCGAGGAAATTGCCAAGGCGGGCGCGACTGCAATCATTCAACCCGGCGGCTCACAACGCGATCCCGAGGTCATCGCAGCCGCGGACCGCCTGGGGCTCGCCATGCTGTTCACTGGGGTGCGGCATTTCCGCCACTAGAAGACGTGATTGTCAGCTGTCCGGGCGATGCGATTACTTTTCCTTCGGCTTCCAGTCGGAAAAAGGAATACAAAAAGAACGAACGCGGTTCCCAGGTTTTGCCGGCAATCGAGGGAGGACTGCAAGCCAGGGAAATTGCGGATGTGTGAGCTAGGCCGTTCTGCCGCAATGTTTTTCGTACTGTTCGATAATGAAATGATCGGTCATGCCGGCGATGTAGTCGCAGACCACGCGCGGCAGAGACTCCTGGCCGGCTTTCTCGTGGTAATGGTGCGGCAAGGCCGACGGGTTCTCCATCCAGAAGGCAAACAGTTCGGTGACGATGCGCTCGGCATCGTCTTTTTCTCCTGCCAGCGATTCACTGCAATAAAGATTTTCGTAGAGGAAGTCTTTGATCTGCTTGCGTTCGGCTTCCACTTCGGGGCTGAAAGCGGCCAGCCGTTCTTTGTGCAGACGAACATCGGCCAGAGTTTCGATTCCGGCTCGTTTCAGCCGCGCCTCGGTGTTGGTGATCAGATCGCCGGCCAGACGGTTGAACACGCCTTTCAGAGCTTCGTTGAATTTCAGCTTGTCGGCGGCCTCGGGATAAGTCTGCTCGGCCTCGTGCAAAAAACGTTTAAAGATGGGCACGCCGGAGGGGATTTGCTCATGCGTCAGCAGGTGGGCTTCGTAGCCGTCATCCAGGTCCGCGGTGCTGTAGCCGATTTCGTCCGTCAAGTCGATGAGTTGGGCTTCGAGCGGGGGCCGCTGGTCGAGAAGATACTCCGCCAGTTCGGGATGTTTTGTTGGATCGTAATCGCGCGAGTGCTTGATGATGCCCTCCCGCACTTCGAATGTCAGGTTCAGGCCGCGAAAGGCGGCGTAACGCTGCTCGAAGTCTTCCACAATGCGCAAGGCGTGCAGGTTGTGCTCGAAGAAGAGACCGTGGGAACGCATCGCTGTATCGAGCGCTTTTTCGCCGGCGTGGCCGAATGGAGGATGGCCGAGGTCATGCACCAGGGCCAAGGCTTCGGCGAGATCGACGTTGAGGCCGAGCGCGCCCGCGACGGTGCGGGATATTTGCACGACTTCAATGGTGTGGGTGAGGCGGTTGCGGAAGTGGTCGGAGTAGCGGCGCGTGAAAACCTGGGTCTTATCTTCGAGGCGGCGAAAGGCGCGGGCATGAATGACGCGATCGCGGTCGCGCTGAAAGTCGTTGCGGTAGGGATGCTGCGGCTCAGGGAAGCGGCGGCCGCGGGAATGTTCCACCTGCACCGCGTAGCCGGCCTGCATGCTCAAAAGTCTAACAGAGTTGCTAGTACCGAGTACCGATCCGAGTTGCGAATGAAAGGCATTTACAGCCGCCGAGCCGTGGCGGCTGGGATTGCCTTGCTCGGAGGCTCGGGACGAATTACTGCTGCCCCGATCCTTCCTTGGCCAGGCGCACCTTGGCGGCGTCGAGTTTCTTCTGCGTGGCCGCGAACAGATCGGTGTCCAGTTCCGAAGCTACGGTTTTGTTCCACTCTTGGACGGCACGCTCCCAGTGAGCAGCCGCAAGTTTCAACCGGCCGGTCTTCTGGTAGAGATCGCCGAGGTGATCCTGCACGGTTGGGTCGGAACCCATGCGCAAAGACGCCTTGTTCAGGTTCTCTTCGGCGAGGTCGTACTTGCCGAGCTTGAAATAGGCCCAGCCCAGGGAATCCAGATAGGCGCCGTTGGTGGGCTCCAGGCTCACGGCCAGCTTGATGTAGTTGAGCGACTCTTCGAGCCGAACGTCGCGATCGGCATTCATGTAACCGAGATAGTTCAGGGTGGCGGAGCTCTGCGGATTGGCGGCCAGTATTTTCCTGAATTCGGCTTCCGCTGCGTCGAATTTCTTCTCGCGCTCGTAGGTGGAACCGCGCAGGAAGGAGACGTACTCTTGGTCTTCGGCCTTGGTGGACAGCTTTTCAGCCTTGTTGAGAGCCTCTTCGGCGTCGCTCCAGCGGTGCAGACGCGTGTACATAATCGACAACCGGAGGTAGACGTCGCGGTCTTCCGGCGCGCCCTTGAGCAGCGAACGCACGTCGGCGAGAGGCTTCTCGGGATCGCCGGTGTCGGCGAGTTGAGCATCCAGTACCATGCGGAGCTCGCGGTCGTCAGGCAGCTTTTGGACAGCCTCCTTGGCGACGGCCGTGGCCTCCTGCCACTGCTTGGCTTCGCGGTAGGTATCGATTACGTCCTGATAAGCGGTGCGGGCGTTGTCGTCTCCGAGCGGGATCATCTTGCGGAAAGCTTCCACCGCGGCCGGATAGTTCTCCTGGTCGCGGTAGACCATTCCGAGGCGCTCCATGAAGATCGCACGATTGTTGCGGTCGGCCTGAGAGTAGCTGTTGTCGGGCTTCTCGGTTTTCTTCAGCAAATCCTGCAAAATCTTTGCGGCCTCGTCGTAGCGAGCCTGGGCTTCGTAAACCACCGCGACGTTGTAAGGAACTTCGAGAGCGTCGGGAACCATGGCTTCCGCCTTCTTCAGGTTTTCCAGCGCCTCGTCGTACTTACCCTGGCGGCGGTAGATCTCAGAGATGCGGAGGTAGGTCTGCGCATCCTCTGGATTGGCGTCGGCGATCACCTTGTATTGGGAGAGCGCGGCGTCGATCTGGCTGTCGTTCAAAAGATTTTCCGCCAGACCACGCATGGCGTCGAGATTGTCGCGGTCTAACTGAATGGCATGTTTGTAGGCATCGATCGCGCTCTTGTAATCCTTGCGCTGTTCGTAGGTGGCGCCCAGTGCGGCATATAGCTTGCCAGAGCGGCCGGTGTCGGGCACGGAACTGAGCACCTGCAAGGCCTGAGTAGTATCGCCTTCGTCGCTGTAAAGCAGAGAAAGCGTAGTGACGGCTTCTTCCGAGTCGGGATCGAGCTTCACCGCGATCTTCAGTTCGGCTTCCGCCTTTTGCAAATCATTGTTCAGGCGGTAGAGGCGGCCAAGCAGTAGGTGGTCGTCAACATTGTCGGGCTCGATCTTCACAATCTGTTCGTACTGTTCGATGGCCAGCTTGAGCACGTTATCGGAACCGTTGCCGCTGCCCGGCATGTCGCCCAGCGACCGCAGATAAATCCGCCCCAGCAGCTTGTGAGCTTCCAGATTGTTGGGATCGCGCTTGAGAATGTCCTGGGCTTGGAGTACGGCGTCGCGGATGCGCCCGGTCTTCACGTAGAGTTCGGCCAGGCCGGAGGTCAGGAATTCGGAAGACGGGTCGGCCTCGATGGCAAGCCGGTACTCATCCATAGCCTTATTCGCCAACTCGCTGCGGCCATAGACCGTGACCTGCTCTTCGTACATGTGCGCGACGGTGTAGTGGTAATACGCGGCAGAGCGGTCTATTTTGCGCGGGGAAAACGGTGATGACTTGGCCTGGGCTGCGTTTGAGTCCGCTGGCTTCGCCTCCTTAGGGGAGGAGGGAGCGTTTTGCGCGGCCGCGGCCGCTGAGAGGATTGAGAATACTAAAACGGCGTAAAAAATTCGATTCATGCTCGACCTGACGACACTGGAATTAGTTCTATCGGACCTGATTCTATTGGAGCTGATCCTGTTTGAACTGCGCGCACTTCCCGGAAGCATGATCACTTGGATGCTCGACCGCCGGGGGTGGGGTGCTTTAATTCTAACCCGATATCGGTCGCATTGGGGAAAAACCCTGGGCGCTCCGCAGTTTGCGTCTAGAACGGAAGTACTGGGACCGAGGGGACTTGCGCGTGTTGATTGTCAAGTTTGGTAAAGGTTCTTGGAACAACCGACAACCAAGGTTAGCGGCTCATCATTTCATGCTCGAGCCGGTAGGATTGTGTTGGTGTCATCGAATGAGACAACTTCTCAATCTTATCTGCCTTCTGTTTTTCTTTGCGTCGAGCTTGTCCGAGCAGAAAAACTGCCTTTGAGATTGTAAAGATCCGACGCCACCGCGGCCCGAAGATGCGCGTGACAAAAAGCATCGTGGCCGCGAAAACTCTTCACCACGTGCTTCTCAGTGAACTTTGCAGTTAACAGTTTTGCCTTTGCATTCCGCACCCGATTCGCCGCAAAATCAACGCTCTCTCCATCGCGTAAAGTGGCCCACGCCGCAAGGTTGGATCATTCTTCTTTTCACAGGGCAAAGAAAGCATTACCCAGTCGGTAATCCCCCGGTGCCCTCTGCTCTCGGGTTTTCTTCGCGGCCTTCGCGCGGGCACGGCGACAAGTTCAAGAAAGAATTTCCAGCCCAAGTACCGCCGGACCATGCGGGAGGAGGCGGACTGCTTGCACTTGATGGTTACCGTCCTGACGAGGACAAAGATTTTGCAACCAAGAAGTAAAGATGTCGACCCATCTCCGTTGCAGGTGGTTACCATCGCGCAGGATTCATCGAGCCCTTTGCCCTGCTCAACCGCGCCGATAACGAAATCGCGCAGGACTTACGTCACCTACCGCACCGCCAACCGCGACCAGATTTTCCGCAACTTCGACGAGTTCGTAGTCCCGAAGGCGCCACAACCGGCCGCATCCCACGTAGCAACTTCCTTTCCCCCGAACTCCCAATCCACGCAGTTTTTATATCAGGTTTGCCAAAATTACCCTGCCGAAACCCTTCAGGCTATCTTTCCGCCCGGAGTACACGTACAATGTCGTTAGATATCAAGCACTTAGCTCGTCAAGTTTCGAGCCCAGTTTGGCACACAACCTGTATTAGAAAAGGCAGGCGCCAGCAAGGTTTTCGGAGCCTGGAAGTTGAAATGTTTAGGCGTGCGTTGCGTCAGCGCATGCCGGCAAAGCGGCCACCGCGTTGCTTCACGGTCTGTAGTTTTAGGGGACGCAAAAATCACGCAACACGCCCGTTTTGGCGTGCTGGAGCGCAACCCCCAAACGCTCCCCAACTCGGAGGAAGTTTCTTATGAACATCCGTTTGCTCGTTACTTTTCCCCTGGCCGCAGTGCTCGCGTTTCCGGCCTTGGCCCAAACTTCGCCTTCATCTTCCCAAGATCAATCGAATCCACCGGCCGCGACACAGCCGACAGACACTGCCACCGCGACCGGCAAGCAGCCTCTTCAACCACCCAGCCGGGAAGGTTTCTGGGGCCGTGTGAACCCATTCGCGCGCAAGACCTACGTCAAGCGGCAAACCGATCCCATCCGCGATCGCGTCAATGAGTTGGATGATCTGACCGCGGCCAACAGCAAGGGGATCAAGGACACCGACGCCCGCGCACAAGCCGGCATCAAGCTGGCTTCGGACAAGGCCGATCAAGCCGATCAGCACGCCGTCGATGCCGGCAATAAGGCCGCCGTGGCGCAGCAGAGCGCGCAGCAGGCCACTACCCGCATCCAGACCGTTGAGACGGTTGTGGGCAACATCGACCAGTACAAAGCGTCGAACCAGACTGAGATTCGTTTCAAGCCCGGCCAGACTATGTTGAGCAAGAACGCTAAGGACGCTCTCGATGAGATGGCGACCAGCGTGCAAGGCCAACGCGGCTATATCATCGAAGTGCAGGGCTTCTCTTCTGGCAAAGGCCAAGTCGCAATCCAAAACTCGCAGAAGATGGCCGAGTCCGTGGTGCGCTATATGGTGCTCAACCACGAGATTCCGGTCTACCGCATTTACCTGGTTGGCATGGGCAATGCCCCGGTTGAGAGTGCGGACGCCAATGCCAAGCACATCAGCGGCGGGCGCGTGGAAATCAGCCTGTTGAAGAATGATCTGGAACAGCTTTCCAGCAATTCTTCAGGTCCGGCGACTACTACCGACCAGCAACAGCAGCCGAAGTAGTCAAATCAAACCATTTGGGACCAAAAGGGTGCCTCGCCCGAGTCCCTCCCCACGGAGAAAGCCCCTCGCGCAAGCGAGGGGTTTCTCTTTTGGGGCAGACCAGACTCGTGCGGCGTAAGTTCTGGAACTCATGCGCGGTGTGCTCGCGGCTGGATGCCGAACTGGTCGAGCTTCGATTGCAGAGCAGTGCGTTTCATGCCCAGCCGTGCGGCTGCGCGCTGTCGGCTCGGGACCTCCGTCGCTGGTGAAGATTCAGCAAAGTGCTGGTGTGGGGACAGCCGCTCTCGGCAGTCCGCCTCGCGAAGCGCGGCCCTCCAGAGTTTGACCCTGCACTTCCCGCTCAACTAGACTCGCTTCTCGTGGGGTTCCTATGAAACGCGTCCCGTGCCTGCTCTGTGTCTCAGTTTTCACACTTTCGGCTCTCGCCGGCACTGCCCTCGCCAACGATGATGAAGGCCAGCATCACCACGAAGAGCTAACCACGGCGCAACTCGGTACGGTCACCTTCCCGGTCTCCTGCGCGCCTGGTGTGCAGAAGCCCTTCGAGCGCGGCGTGGCTCTGCTGCACTCGTTTTGGTACGAAGAGGCAGAAAAGGAATTCATGCAGATTTCCGCTCGCGATCCCAACTGCGCCATGGCGCACTGGGGGCTGGCCATGAGCCTGTGGCACCAACTGTGGAACGAGCCGGACAAGAAGGTCATCCAGCACGGCCTCGACGAAGTTCATGAGGCGAAAATCACTGACGGCCCGACCACTCCGCGCGAGAAGGCGTATATCGCGGCCATCGCAGCCTTCTACAGCGATTCCAAGAACCTCAAGCACGACGCTCGCGCCAAGGCGTACTCCGACGCGATGAAGAAGGTTTACGAGACCTACCCTGACGACCACGAAGCCGCGGTTTTCTACGCGCTCTCCCTGCTCGCCTCCGAACCGCACGAGGACGCAACTTTCGCAAATCGCAAGCAAGCGGCGGCGATCCTGGAGCAACTCTTCGCCACCGAGCCCGACCATCCCGGCGTGGCCCACTACCTGATCCACGCCTACGACAAGCCGCAACTCGCCCAACTCGGCTTGCCCGCCGCCCGCCGTTACGCACAGGTCGCGCCCGCGGCCCCGCACGCCTTGCACATGCCTTCCCATATCTTCGCGCGCGTCGGCCTCTGGCAGGACGATATCAACTCAAACCTGGCCTCCATCGCAGCCACCCGCAAAACCGCTGCCATGCACATGGGCGGCGAAGGCCACCAGTTCCACGCCATGGATTTTCTCTTCTACGCCTACATGCAAAGCGGACGCGAAGCCGATGCCAAAGCCCTGATCGAAGAGATCCGCGCCATGCCCAACAAGAAAGACGATATGTATGGCAAAGGCTACGACCCCCACGCGGCCACTCTGGCGCACCTCAGCGCGCTGTATCCCATCGAGATGCACGACTGGCCCGCCGCGGCAGCGCTGCCTCCCACCGAGGTTGCGGGCACGGCGGAATATTCGATGATTTTCTGGGCCCGGGCCATTGGGTCAGCCCATCTGCACAAGCCGGACGACGTACGCAAGGATATCGCAGAGATTGAGCGCATTTATAAAAAGCGCGAAGCCGAAAAATCAGACTTTGCCGCCGCCGTAGAAGGTGACCGCAAGGAAGCCCAGGCCTGGCTGGCCTTCGCCGAGGGCAAATACGATGACGCCGTCGAAGCGCTTCGTCCGATAGCCGACAAAGAGGATGCCATTGGTGACGAACCGGACGGCGCTCCCGCCCGCGAAATGATCGCCGACATCCTGCTCGAAGCCAAGCGTCCGCAGCAGGCCCTGGCCGAATATCAGACCGACCTGAAGCTGCATCCCAACCGCTTCGACGGCCTCTACGGCGCAGCCCGCGCCGCCGAAGCCGCCGGCATGCAGGCGGACGCCACGGAATACTATGCGCTGTTGCTGAAAGTCTGTGACGGCTCAAACTCCACGCGCCCGGAGCTGAGCCGCGCAAAGCAGTTGGTGGCGCAGAAGTAAGCTACGAACACGCCGTCCTCCTGAGTCAAGCCGAAGTTTCCCTTGCAGACTTGCGCTAGCAGTGGCCTGGCAAGGAGTTTCGATCGCCGGCCTGCGGGTCTCGAGCTTGTCTCCCTCATGCCGAGCCAACTTTATTGCTGCGACATTTGCCAGGTCGGCCTCCGTGACAAAATACGCAACGAACACCAGGCTGCTTGTCGCGTCTATTTGTAGCCCCCAACTCGACGCCTCGACGCGGAAATCTGTCTTGTCAACCAAACGCTGAAACCCGTTTCGAACCTCCGCACCGGAACGATGACAATAGTCTGCCCACGATTCACCGTGTGCGCGGTCCTTTGAGTCGGCGTTGAGCCAGTACATCTCACAAGTGCCGCCCTCATCCAGGCGAAATTGAAACTGACCGCCCAGACAGGCATAACCGCGGCCCTCCGCTTCAGCCAGAGCATCGGGGAAGGCGGCGACGCTCCAGCCATACTCGTTCGCGCAGCGTCGCGCCCTGCAATAGTTGAGGTGGCAGAACCTTGACCATCCGAGCAGCCCTCTTCCGTTTTCTCCCTAGCTTCGAAGCATCGTGATCTTGAAAATCAGCCCGCCCATCATGGCCAGCGCCCCCAGCAGCGCGTTGTACTCGCGATGCTTGAGATACAACTGCAAAGAAAATCCTGCTGAGGCTTCTTTCTCATCCCTTGCATGCGGAGGGAGACGCGGGAACATTCTCGGCACCAGCCGCGCATACTCGTCGAACTCAGGAAACGTCCGCCGCAGAAATGCCTCCTCGTCGCGGATCACCGGCAGATAAACAGCAAAGAACATCACGACCAGAGCAGCGACCACCCACCAACTGCCAGCCGCCAGGGCGAATCCCAACCCGATCAGCAGCGATCCCAAATAGAGCGGATTGCGCGTATAAGCATAAGGACCGGAAGTCGCGAGCGATTCGTTCTTGCGCACGTGCCCCGAAGCCAGCGCGCGAATCCCCAGCCCCAGCGCAACCACAATCGCACCCGGCATCAGGGAACGCCAAGAAGGCCGGGCCAGCCAGAAATAAAACACAGCGAACAGAAATCCCAGCGGCACGCGAATGCGCCGCGCGATTTGTGACCACTGAGCCATCCAGGTTATCTATAAGGTCGATCCATCAATTCGCCAGCAGCTGGTTCGCAGCGGCGACCACCGCATCACTCCCGATCGTCAACAATCCCTCATCCGCCGTAGCCCGCCGCGCATGCGTGGTAAGGCTCTCCTGGCTGCGCAGCACGATCGAGCGCGTTCCATAAGGACCGTTGCGGGCTGGATCTGTAGGCCCATAGATCGCCACTACCGGAACCCGCAACGCCGCCGCCAGATGCAGCGGCCCAGTATCGCCTCCAATGAAAAGCCGCGCGCGGCGAGTCAGCGCGATCAGTTCGGTGATCGTACCATTCGCGGGCCTGGCCCGGTCTCCGCTGGCGGCGAACACAGCGCGAAAAAGATCTTCTTCGCCCGGACCGTAGTTCACCAGGGACCATAGGCCCGCCTCGGCGAGCCTGCGCGCAACTTCACCGTAGCGCTCCGCCGGCCAGCGCTTCGCGCCCCAGCCCGCACCAGGATTCAGGATGGCAAAATCGCGGATCTTGTGCTGCGCCAGCTCCTCGTCGATGCGCGCCTCAGCCTCGAGATCGCAAGGAAGATCGTGGGGAATTTCTGCCGCCGATGGTTTCATCCCATGCCCAACCAAAGCCCGAGCAACCGAAAGATTTTGTTCAATCACGTGCCCGCCGCGTGCCACTACCTTCCGCGTATACCAAAGGCTCGCTGGAGCTTCTCGCGGCTCTGCCGCGCCGTATACGACGCGTGCCTGCGACAAGCGCGCCAGCAGCGCAGACCGCATCGCTCCCTGCAGGTCCACTGCCGCATCGTAACCGGCGTCCCGGACATCGTTCCAAACCGTGACCGCCCGCTGCAGGGTCGAAATCGAAAACGGAGATCTTCCCCATGCCTTCAGGTTCACGGCGTGAACCTCATCTACCAGCGGCCGCAGTCGAGACCGGCGCCCGCGCCGCGGAGAGCCCGGCGCACACAGCAACTCGGCCCAGCGCTCTTCAATCAGCCAGCCCATGTGTGCCTGTGGAAATGCCCGCCGCAGCGCATGCACCGCGGGCAGCGAGTGGATCACGTCTCCCATGGCGCTGAGCCGCACGATCAGCAGCCGCTCAATCTTTCTTTCGGAATTAATATCGAGACTCGTGGACTCGAAACTCACGGCAGCCCCAGCCGCGAGCGAATCGTCGCGCTGGTGGAATGATGCTTCGGATCTCCCACAATCGCAACCCGCCCGCCATATTCTGCGACCGCATCGCGCTCGGGAACGGACTCCACCGTGTAGTCTGTGCCCTTGGCCTGAATATCGGGATGAATCTCGCGAATCAAAGCGCGGACATCGAGTTCGGGGAAAATGACGACGGCATCTACGTCGGCAAGCGCCGCAACAATTTCGGCACGTTCCTCGGCTGGCGTCACCGGACGGCCGTCGCCCTTGAGGGCGCGTACTGACTCGTCAGAATTGATGGCCACCACGAGGGTGCCACCCAGCGCCTTCGCGCCGCGCAGATAGCGCACGTGGCCGACGTGCAGCAGATCGAAATTGCCATTGGCCAGAATGATGCGTTCCCCGGCGCGACGCCACTGCTCTACGCGCTCGCGGAGTTCCTCGCGCCCCAGAATCTTGCCATTACTCATCTTTACTGTTTCCCGTCGCTGTTTTCGGTCTTCCCCATGAGAAATCAATGAGGCCGGGTCGAAGGCGGAGCCTGGTCTACGGCGCGCAACAGTTCCTCACGGGAAACCGTAGCCGTGCCGCGTTTCATGACCACGATTCCGCCAGCGTAGTTGGCTAACTGCGCGGCCTCTTCCGTGCTGGCCCCGGCGGCAAGAGCCGCGCTGAACGCCGCAATCACCGTATCGCCCGCGCCGGTCACATCGGCAACCTCGTCAGAACCAAAAATCGGAATGTCAACCGGGGAATGCCTCTGATCGAACGCCACCATGCCGTCGCGGCCCCGCGTAATCAGCAGCGACTGCAGCTTCATCTGATCCATAATTTGTTTACCGGCCTGAGTCAGCTTCTCCCAGTCCCGCCCAATGCGAATGCCCAGCGCCGCTTCCACTTCGGGCTCGTTGGGAGTGGCTGCGGTGGCGCCAGAATAGTCCAGCAAGCGGTACCGCGAATCCAGAATCAGCGGCACAAGCACAACTCTGCGCCGCCCGGTTTGGCGCAGCGCATTCACGATCGCCGGACTCGCCGACCCATAGCCGTAGTCAGAAACCAGCAGCGCATCCGAGGCGCGCAGATATTCCCGCGCCGCCAGGAATAACTCGCGGGTCAGATGCCGGTTGGGAGGATTTTCCGGCTCTCGATCCACGCGCACTACCTGCTGGCGTGTGTTGTGCGTCATGCCCGCGAGAATGCGCGTCTTAGTGACCGTCGTGTAACTCTTGTCCTTCAGGACGCCGCTGATCGGAATGCGCTTGTGGCGAAACAACCTCATCAGCAGTCGCCCCGGCTCATCTTCGCCAATGGCGCCGACCGGAAGCACGTTCACTCCCAAGTCGGCCAGATTGTTGACCGCGTTGGCGCCGCCGCCGGGCACCACGGTGCGTTCGCGATGCTTCAGGATCAGCACCGGAGCCTCGCGCGACACGCGCGAGATCTCTCCGAACACGAATTCATCGGCCACCAAGTCCCCCAGCACCGTAATGGTGACCTTGGGGAACGCTTCGATAATCTTCCGCAGCCGCTCGGCTTCCTTCAAATGCTTCGTCATCAGGTTTCGCGGCACCTTACGGTCAGTTGCCGTCTGGGGCATTTTCTCACGAGTGGCGGCGCCGTTCCTCAATCACGCGCAGCATGGTATCCACGGCATTAGCGGTGTCCGCCAGTTCCATCTTTACCCGAACCACCACCAGCGGCGCGAGCGCGGCCAGATATCCTCCCAGGTTCACGGCATCTTTTTCCGTGGTGACGAAGCCGCCCGCCTCACTGCGCTGCCGAAGCTCGAGCAAGTCGCGAATATCCTTCTCGGTGTAGGCGTGATGATCGCGGAAGAAAGCCTCGGCGACAGGATCAATACCCGCAGCCCGCAACTGCAGCAGAAAGTTCTGCGGCCGCGCAATGCCACAGAACACAATCGGCCGAGCCGGAACGTCCTGCGCAACAATCCCACGCCGCACCCGCCACACGGTCTTGCCCGTCAGCGGAAACGATTCCGGCGAAGCGCCGCTGGTCAGCACTACGGCATCGGCCCGTTCGAGAGATCGCAAAGGTTCCCGCAGCCGTCCTGCGGGAAGCAAACGATCGCGCGCATCGTCGGGAGTGACGAGCCCGATCTCGAAATCGCGAGCTAACCCGCGATGCTGGAACCCATCGTCCAGCAAATGAATCTGCGCACCAAATCGCGACTCCGCGAAGCGCCCCGCCTCATAACGATCCTCCCCGACAACCACCGGCGTCTGTAATCGTCGAGCAATCAGCAGCGGCTCATCGCCGAAATCTCGCGGCAGCCCGCCGGGGTCCACCAGCAGCACTCCGCGAGTTGCGCGCCCGTAGCCGCGCGAAAGCACGTCGAAGCGGATCCCGCGCGCCTTCAATAACTCGCCCAACAGAATGACGAACGGAGTTTTTCCCGAGCCTCCCGTCGAGATATTGCCCACGCTGATAACGGTCCCTTCGAGCGACCGCGAGCGCAACCATCTCCGGTCATAGAGTGCGTTGCGTACCCCAACCACCGCGCCGTAAACCGCGGACAAGGGATTGAAGTTCATGGCCGCGTCAGCAACTCCCCCAGCTCGCCGGCGGTGCGCGCTGTGGCTCCAACCTGCGATCGCGTCGTTTCGGCGGCGCGCTGCCCTAATGCTCTTCGCTCCTCATCGTTGGCCAGCAACTCCAGCAACATCAAGGGCAACTCCGCCGGCCCAACGATCCGCACCGCGTCCCGACTCTGCAGCAAGCTCACAATGTCACGGAAGTTCTCCGTATGATTCCCGACTACCGTGGCCACACCATGCTGGGCCGGTTCAATGATGTTATGTCCGCCCTGTTCCACCAGGCTTCCGCCAACGAAGGCAACATCAGCGAGCGCATAGAGCGCGGCTAACTCTCCGATTGTATCCAGCAGAAAAACTCCGCCGGTCAAAGCTTCGCCATTCCACTGCGATCGCCGCGAGAAGCGAATCGACATGTGCTCGAGCAGAGCGATCACGCCGGGAAAACGCTCCGGGCGCCGCGGCGCAAGAATCATTACCGCGCGCGGATGCTCGACCAGCAAGTTCTCGAATGCCTTCAGCAGCAGCGGCTCTTCTCCATCCACGGTGCTGCCGCAGACCAGCACCGGGCCGGCCGCGCTCGCGGTGATCGAGTTCCGCACGCTCTGGACGATCGCAGTTGGAGCGGGCGCCGGGATGTCGAACTTCAGATTTCCGCCGACGTGCACCCGTTCCGGGCTCGCGCCGATATCTCGTAGCCGCGCGGCGTCTTCGGAGGTCTGCGCCAGAAACAGGTCGACGTTGGCCAGCACTCTTCGAAGCAGTCTGCGGAAACGCCGGTAACGCGGAAATGACCGGTCCGAGATGCGGGCGTTCACCACCGCGATCCGCGCCCCGCTGGCATGCGCCAGCCGCATGAAGTTGGGCCAGAACTCGGTCTCGGCAATCACCACCAGTTGCGGCCGGAGCGCCTGCAGGTAAGGACGGATCGCGAAGGCGAAATCCATGGGGAAGTAAAACACATTCGCCTCGCCAAAGCGTTGCCGGGCGAGCGCCTGCCCAGTATCGGTGGTTGTTGAAACGAAAATCCCGTGCCGCGGAAAACGGCGCCCCAGTTCCTCCACCAATCCCGCGACCGCCAACACCTCTCCCACCGAAACCGCGTGCACCCAGATGACCCGCTCTTGTCTTCCCGGTAACTGAAGTCGCGAAGGCAGCCGCCCCAGCCTTTCCGCCAGGCCTTTGCGGTATTTGCCGTAGCGCGCCATCTGGAAAAACCAGTAAGGCAGGCTCGCCAACATCCCCACGGCCAGCACAACGCTGTAGAGAAAGCTATAGAGAGAAGAGATCAAGTTCAGCCATTCTAAGACCTTCGTGTAGGTTCGCGCCCTTAGTGGTTGAATTTTAGGAAGCCGTCCAAACTCCGGTCGAGAAAAGGAACCGCCTTAGCCTCTATAATCGGAAGCATGCAGCCAGTGCTGAAGCCCAGGTTTCAGTTAGCGTTTCGCCGTTTCGTGGTCATCCTATGCGCAGTCACCGAATTCGCTATTTGCCTAGGCGCCAAGGATTTTGTAAGACCCGCAGCGCAACCTGCCAAGACCTATCCCGCGCACGACGACCACACTGACGAGAAGGTCGCCATCGCCGCCGACCCCTACGACACCGCCGCTAAGGCAAAGATTTTCTCCGTGAACTTTCACGAGCATGGATTCCTGCCCATCTTTTTCGTCGTAACCAACGACGGCACCCAGCCCATATCCCTGGCCAACCTGCAGGTGACTCTGACCACGGCCAACCGCGACAAGCTGACGCCAGCCTCGCCCGACGACATCTACCGCCGCATCACCAATCCCCGCACCAACACCAACGCGCCGTTGCCCTTCCCTATCCCGCAAAAGAAAGTGAAGGGCACCATCAGCCAGAAGGAAAAAGACGAAATCGAATCCTCGCAATTCGCTGCCAAAGCCGTCGAGCCTCACAACACGCAATCGGGATTCCTTTTCTTCGATGTGGAAGACATCAGCGCGCCCCTCGCCGGCGCGCACATCTACGTGACCGGCGTCAACGACGCCAAAGGCACTGAGCTGATGTACTTCGAGCTTCCGCTCGAGAAATACCTCAACCCGCCGCACCAGGCCAATTGATCCTGGATTGACAATCGCCTGTAGCGAAGGGCATCATGCGGTCGGCCGACTGGCACCCGAGGAGCCATTTACATCAGCGCGAATGGTGTCAAGATATAAGTCTCGCCTGTCCGTTCGGCAGCCAGCCCGTTTGCATACAGGTGGTTCGACGCAGTTGGCATAGAAAGCGCAAAGGAGAGGATCATGCGCAATCTTAAGAGGTGGATTTTCTGGGCCGCGCTGCCCAGCCTCGTAGTGGGGTTGCTGGCGGCGGCTCACGCTTCCGCGTCGAAAGACGCTCAGGAGCAGTTGAACACGTTGTTGCTGGGCAAGGACGTAAAAGCTCTCGTGGATCTGCCCGCCTATAAGGATGGCGTGGACATGTACTACGTGCCTCCGTCGAACAAGCGCGCCGACGATCGCGGGGTTGACCTGGCCGAGCTGACGAAGAGGCTCAAAGAAAAGGGAGTGGGAGTGGAGCGCGACGAATGGGTGACCATCACCAACGTCAAGATCGACAGCGACAAGATCGAGATTCATCTGGAAGGCGGCGGCGAGGGGCGGCGAGCCAGCAATCACGCCAATCGGGTAGGCGCGTCCTACAAGCGGGCCGGCGGCTCGCGGCTCAATCTGAAGTATCAGAAAGATCTAACTGACGCCGACATCGCTCCGCAAAACATCCTGAGATTCATGTCCAGACTGCTGGACGTGAGCCGCATCGAGCTGAAAATTGAAGAGAAGGACATGCCTGCGGAACTTCGCAACGCCATCGAAGCCCACACCGTGATCGAGAACATGACCTACAAAATGGTTCTGATGAGCTTCGGCGATCCCGATCAGAAGAAGGTGGATGACGTTGACGCTACGAATCTGAAAGAGACCTGGTTCTACCTGAAGAACGGGCACAGGTGGGTGGTCCACTTTGAGAATGGCAAAGTAACGAAGACGCAGGTGTTTTGAGATGGCAAGAGCGTCTTGTTTTTTTTTAGCTGCTGGGCGGATCGGCCGGGATTTCACACCGCCAATCAAACCCAGGTTGGCCGTTATAATCACCCGATATGTCGACTAACTCCGACACATCCGTCGCCGCTCACACCGCCTACGAGCCGGTCATCGGCCTCGAAGTGCACGTCCAGCTTCTGACGGCGTCGAAGATCTTCTGCTCCTGCTCCACGCGCTTTGGCGCTCCGCCGAACACGAATGTTTGCCCCGTGTGCCTTGGGATGCCTGGGGCTTTGCCGGTGCTGAACCGCAAGGCGGTCGAGTTTGCCACGCTGGCCGCGATTGCCCTGAATTGTCGGATCAATGAAACGTCGATCTTCGCGCGCAAGAATTATTTCTATCCCGACCTGCCCAAGGGCTATCAGATTTCGCAATACGACAAGCCGCTGGCCGAGCATGGATTCATCGAAGTCCTCGCCGGGGGGAACTGGGGCGGGGCAAGCGATGGGAAGTTCTCCAAAGAAGAGGAGAGAAGGATGGACGAAGTGAGCCAAAGGGTTCCTCCTCCCCACCAGAAGAAAATCGGCATCACCCGCGTGCACCTCGAAGAGGACGCGGGCAAGAGCCTACACGAGGGGTTTCCCGACTCGGATGAAAAGACCGCCATCGACCTCAACCGCACCGGCGTGCCGCTGATCGAGATTGTCAGTGAGCCCGACATTGCCACGCCCGACGAGGCCCACGAATACCTCACGCGGCTGAAGGAGATTATCCTCTACACTGGGGTCAGCGACTGCAACATGGAGGAGGGATCGCTGCGCTGCGACGCCAACGTGAGCGTTCGCCCGCGCGGGCAGAAAGAGTTGGGAACGAAAACGGAAATCAAGAACGTGAACTCGTTCCGTTTCATCCGCGAGGCGCTCGTCTACGAGATCGCGCGTCAGATTGCGGTGATCGACGGCGGCGGCAAGATCACCCAGGAAACGCGGCTTTACAACTCCCACGAAGGCAAGACCTACAGCATGCGCTCGAAAGAGCAGGCGCACGACTACCGCTACTTCCCCGAACCTGACTTGCTGCCGCTGGTGATGGATAAGAAATGGGAGGCTGAGATCATGAAGACTTTGCCCGAACTGCCGGAAGCGCTACGCGTGCGACTGGTGAAGGAATATGGCATCACGGAATACGACGCGCAAGTGCTAACGGCCTCAAAGCCGCTCGCCGATCGGTTTGAAGCGGCGGCGAAGGCGGCGAAGAATCCCAAGCGCGTGGCGAACCTGGTACAGAGCGAACTGATGGGCCGCCTGAAGACCAGGGGCGTGGAGATTGAGAAGTCTCCGATTTCGATGAAAGGAGTGGCGGCATCTGCCGATCTGGTGGAGAGCGGCGCCATCTCCGGCAAGATGCTCAAGGATCTTTACGATCTCTGCTTCGAGCGCAATAAGGATTTTCCCGAGGTATACGCGGAAGAAGGCCGTCCGCAACAGTCATCGGACACACCGGCGCTGGAGAAGATCATCGACGAAGTGATTGCCGCGAGTCCCAAACAGCTGGAGCAATACCGCGCCGGCAAGAAGACGACGATCGGATTCTTTGTCGGGCAGGTGATGAAAGCTTCCAAGGGACAGGCCAATCCGCAGTTGGTGAATGAGCTGCTGACGAAGAAGCTAGGCTGAGTAGGGGCCGAGTTGTGGAGGAACAACATTCTCCGCAGCCACTTTGGCGTACCAGCGGCCGGAGTCTTTGATCGTGCGTTGCTGGGTTTTGAAATCCACATAGGCCAAGCCGAAGCGCTGGCTGAAACCCTCGGCCCATTCGAGGTTATCGAACAGACTCCAGGCATGATAGCCGCGGACGTCCGCGCCGTCGGCGATGGCGCGGGCAACCGCTTGCAGATATTGCCGGTGATACTCAATGCGGCGAGTGTCACGAATCAAACCGTCGACGCCGGGACCGTCGTTGTAGGCACAACCGTTCTCTGTAATCTCGATCTGCGGCCGGCTGAAGTCGCGACTGATGCGCGTGATCATGTCGTACATCGCCTGCGGCCAAACCTCCCATCCGTTACCGGTTTTCGGACCTTGCCGGCCGTCAGTGATCTTGACCGGGAACAGCCACTGCTGGGCATAGGGGAGCCGCTCGATCAAGCTGGGTGCCGATGCAATGGTGCGATAGTAGAGATTGATGCCGATGAAATCGAGCGGAGCCCGCAACTTGTCGAGGTCGCCGGACTTGATGCCCATGGCAGTTTCCGGAAGAAACGCGAGCGCCTCCGGATAGCGTCCCTGGAGCGCCGGCTCTAGAAACCACAGGTTGATGAGGGCGTGAGCGCGCTCCGCTGCCTGCCTGTCTTCTTCGGAGTTGGTCGCCGGTTCGCAGGCTGACATACTGAATGCGGTTCCCCCGCGCGCGGAGGGGCGAGTTGCTTTTAATGCTCGATACCCGGCGGCCTGCGCCAGATTCACCGTATGCGACGCGCGCAGGAAGTCGATGATGCTTTTGCGTCCGGGAGCGTTGCGACCTTCGAGATAACCCAGATAGGTGAAGGCGAAAGGTTCGTTGAATAGCATCCAATCGGAAACACGGTCGCCCAACCCGCGGGCAACGAGTTCCACGTAATCGGCAAAGCGAGAAGCGGTATCGCGATTGGGCCAGCCCCCGGCATCTTCCAAAGACTGCGGCAAGTCCCAGTGATAGAGCGTAACGAAGGGACGAATTCGGGCTTCGAGCAGCGCATCGACGAGGCGGCTGTAGTAGTCGATGCCTTTGGAATTCGCAAGACCGGATCCGGCGGGCTGAATACGCGGCCAGGAAACGGAGAAGCGGTAGCTGTTCAGATTCATCGCGCGCAGCAGCGCGATGTCTTCGCGCCAGCGATGATAGGAATCGCAGGCTAGGTCGCCGGTGTCGCCATTCTTGATCTTGCCGGGAGTATGCGAGAAGCGGTCCCAGATCGATTCGCCCTTGCCGTCTTCTTTCCATGCCCCCTCGACCTGATAGGCGGCGGTGGCTGCGCCCCAGGAAAAATTCTTCGGAAAAGGAATCTGGGAGGAAGTGTCGAACTGCGTGCCGCGGGAGCTGGGGCGAGCCGCGGAACCTGCCGTGCGCGCCGCATTCGACGACACCCCGCAGCCTGAAAACAGGCCGGCTGGCAGTGCGGCCGCGATGCCTGCGGCGAGGGCCGAGTGCGCAAATTCGCGGCGGGTCAGGCGCAAGGCAGAATGCTCTCCTTCAAGATCACAGGGCTACCGGCGTCAATTGTGCTTGATGAGCTTCCCGGTCCTCTGCCCCGTGAGTGAGTTGTACACCGTCTCCAGGAACACGTCTTGGTTGACGAAGTCTCCGGAATACTTCTTCCAGGGTTCGAGCAGCTTCGCCTGCTTCATCTGATCGAGCGTCTTGCCCTCTTTCAACGCATTCTGCACTGCGTCGCGCGTCTCTTTCAGCATGACAAGATAAGTCCGCACGTCATCGAGGCTAGAGACTGGTCCATGCCCCGGAATCACCTTCACGTCCGGCGGCAGTTGCGAGATCACCTGGGCCACGGCGTCAATCATACCGTTGATGCTGCCTCCGCTCTCCACGTCAATGAAGGGAAAGCCGTAGGTGACGAAGTCGTCGCCCATGTGTACGACATTGGAGTGCGGGAAAAAAATGATCGAGTCGCCGTCGGTGTGTCCGGCGGGAAAATATAGAGCGCGGATGTCTTCGCCGTTCAGGTGCACGGTGACGTCATGATCGAAGGTGATGATGGGCAGAGACTCGTGAGGCGCGGGCTTTAAGTCCATATGGATAGAGCCGCCATTGCCGCCGCCTCCGCCGCTCTCCAGGCGTTTGCGAACGTTGTCTTGGGCAATGATGGGCGCTTGCTTCTGGAAGTAGGCGTTCCCACCGGTGTGGTCGGGGTGATAGTGCGTGTTGATGATGAAACGCACCGGCTTGTCGGTGATGCCTTTCAACGCGTCCTGAATCTTGTCGGCCAGCGGGGCATACTGGTCATCGACGATGACGATGCCGTCGTCGCCGATCGACGCGCCAATGTTTCCGCCCGCGCCCTGCAGCATGTAAACATTGCCCGCCACTCTCGAGACCTTCATCTGCACTTTGCTGAAGTCCTGTTCTTGAGTGGCAGCCAGGGTGCTGGCAAACAGACAGGCGGCTAAAAGAGTAGACATTTTACGCATGATCGTCCTCGTTTTCAGTTTGACCACGGGCAGACATTCTAAACCGGAATGGAAAAGCGTGCGCAGTTAGGGCTGAGCCAGGTTTCTACCGGACTTGTTCGGCGCGTCGTTTGCAACATGAACTCTCAAGTTTTGTGAAGTGCAAAATACGAGCTTGCAGCCAACTCTGGCACTTGCCAGAGCGCTGGTGATTCTGCAGCCATCTCCGGGGGCGAAGCAGAGGGGAAGCAGAAGGATAGAAGTGTGAGGCAAGGCCCAGGACGACATGTCTGCCCACGAAGGAAGCACAGCCGTGGCTTTGAGCTAGCATCCAGGGAAGGGCCAGTTCACCGGCGATGACGACGTCGAAACGCAATGCGAAAAGCGCCCATACGTCCCCACCGTCTGAGGACTGAGTCGAGCTGTTTCCCCTTACGGGTGGGTCATTTTTCTTTCTTCCTCTCCCGTCCCGTTACGTCACTTCAAGTCCGCCAAATCCTCTAGCAACTGCGCCAGGTTGAAGCCGCTGGGCGCTACGGTCTGACCGGCTTTCTTCTCGAGAAAATCGGGGCTGAGAATGGCGTAGGCTTCATCGCAGTAGACCGCCCAGAAGCCCCAGGTCATGGTCTGCAACGCGCCCCAGGTGACGACAGTGATGCTGCGGGCGTCGTAAGCCACCACGGGGACGGCGTGTCCACCCCAGGAGCCGGGTGCGTCGTCGCCGGTTGTGCCCGCCGGCGTCACAGACCAAGGCTGGTGATTCTGGGTTTGAGACTTGGCGGTATTGGGCAAGGCCAGTCCAATGTAGCAGCCGCCGAAGATCGACGTCCCATCCATAATGTGGGTGTGGTTGGCAGGCTCGAGGGCGACGAAAGCCTGGATCTTGTGACCGGCGATGCCGGTCTGCCGCCAGTAGTTGAGCACGTCGATCTCCTGGGCCCCATTGTCGTTGGCTCCAGTCTTGGGATTGTAGCCGGTGATGGCGGAATAGGCGGCTACGATCTGCTTGTCGGACGGAGTGAATATTTTGGATTGGGCATTGGCCGTCCACTCCAGATCCCAGCTCATGATGAAAATCACGGCCCAACAGATTGGGAGGGGAGGACTGCGCGGCAAATATTAGAACGCCGGGGAGGAGTTGCAACCCCGAACTTGCGCTTATTACGAAAAACGAACAAAGCCACGGGAGCGGGAACTACTATAGCTCTGGAGGTCAACAGATGAGCGGAACTGCGACCGGAATTGGAATCACGCATTTGGGTCAGGTGGCCGTCAACGCAAAAGATGTGGACCGCGCCGCGGCCTTCTACGAGAACAGGCTGGGGCTGAAGCTGCTTTTCAAGGCGCCGCCCGGGCTGGCGTTTTTCGCTTGCGGCGGGGTGCGGCTGATGCTGGACCGGGCGGAGAAGCCGGAGTTCGATCATCCCAGTTCGGTTCTGTATTTCGCCGTGCCCGATATTCAGGCGGCTTACGGAAAACTGAGAGAAGACGGAGTGCACTTCGAGGATGAGCCGCACCTGATTGCGAGAATGCCGGCGCACGACTTGTGGATGACGTTTTTCCGCGACACCGAAGGTAATCTTCTGGCGCTGATGAGTGAAGTTGCGCGGTAGCCGGCGGACTGCGATGACCCGGGCCATCGGTGTGCCTTCCATGGACGATTTTCGATTGCCAAGTATCCGCTGAGTGATTGAGAATTCGGGTGATAGGCAATGACGTGAAACAAGGATCTGCGCTTTCAGCATCGGGTTTTGGCAATGCGTGGTTTGCCCTGTGCGCGGCGTTCGCGCTGCACATCCTGGATGAAGCCACCACCGGCTTTCTTGCCGTGTACAATCCAACCGTGACTATCTTGCGCGAGCGCTGGAGCTGGTTTCCCATGCCTAGGCTCGCGTTTGGAGAGTGGCTGGTTGCCCTGATGGTGGCTTGCGGGCTGCTGTTTTGTCTGACTCCGGTGGCGGCCCGTGGGATGCGCGGATTGCGGCCACTGGCGTGGTGCTATGCCGTCCTCATGTTTCTGAACGGCTTGGGCCACATGCTGTTCACGATTCTGGGGCACACGGTGGCTTCCGTGACATTTCCCCGTCCGGCACCGGGATTTTATTCTTCTCCGTTCCTGTTCGCCGCTTCGCTGTGGCTGATGGCCCGGCTGCGACGCACCGCGCAAGTCGATTTTCAATTGCCGACGGGCTATTGACCCTTCCCAGTCAATAGAATCGCGGGGTTTAGGACTCCGGACGGCACGGCGTCTCCCCTGCTATCATCGTTGACGGAGTCGAGTGAAAGCCATGGAAGACATGGAAGACGAAGAGCAGATTCCTTATATTTCAGGTTCAGGAGAAGGACTCATGGATGAAGGCCCAGGTTTGCATGCGAGTGCGCGCCGCAATGAGGACATCGCGCTCGATCTAATGAAATTCATTGCGATGACTACGGGATACGGCCGAACGACTTCCTCTGGCGTAGGTTTTCAGGGCACCGGTTCGGCATCGAAGCCCGAAGAATACGCCACTCATTTGCTCGAGTTATACGCGAAGTGCAGGGCAGCGGTGGAGGGAAAAAAGTAAGAAGTTCCGAGTACCGAGTATTGCCATGGTGTGAAGCGATCAGCACTTCTGGAAACAAAGGAACCGCGGCCCGTGAGCCGCGGTTCTTGACTCCCGACGCTCGCCTTAGCGGCGGCCCTTCTTAGCTTTCTTCTTGGCTTTTTTCGCCGGCTTTTTTGCCGCTTTCTTTGCTGCGGGCTTCTTTGCGGCTTTCTTCTTCGCCGGCTTCTTCGCCGGCGCCGGCTTTTTAGCTACCTTCTTTTTCGCCGCTTTCTTTTTCGCGGCGGGCTTGCTGCCCCCTCCACCGCCTCCGGCGGGAGCAGCGGCTTTGGGTGCGGGAGGCGGGGGGGGAGCTGGCACTACCGGCTCACCCAGCGCGGGTTCGGGTACACCGGCTTCTTCTTCCTCCTCCTCTTCCTCTTCGAAATCCTCTTCGAGCGACTCGGTGTAGGCGCCGCTGTCGCCGAATTCTTCTTCCTCATCATGTCCGTAGAGTGTGGGATCGTAGAACGTCATTGCTCCTCCTGATCTTGGTTTGGCCTCCTGGCGCAAGAACGGCTGCGCAAGGCTGCCGGGGCACGAGAAATTAAAAGACCACCAGAAACCGATGTTGGAACGGCGCGCGATTATAGCACGACGTTTGGTGCAGGCTGCAAGGGCCGTGGTTCTATCCGGCCCGACTATCCTGTTATCACACGAAGCGGCGGAATGGAAGAAGATTCTTTCCGCCCAGTCGGAAAATTTGCCCTGAGGGCAAGATGTGGCCGAGAGCCCAGCGGAGTAAGCGCGGAGAAGCTTGCGGGAGCGCCTGTAGCTGCTGCTACCGGGCGGGCTGCACGATCAGGATCATACCCGGCCGCAGGACGGCCACGTTGCCGTTGTAGCGCTTGAGGGCGGCGACCGTGGTGTTGTAGGTAGTGGCGATCGAATAGAGCGTTTCGCCGGACTTCACCTTGTGGCGAAGCACGCTGGCCGGCTCGGAGGGACGTTCGTCTCCGGCTTTTGCCCTTGCTGACTTGCCCGAGGGAGCCTTGGTGCTGGCGGTTGGAGAGGTCTTCCGGGGGTGCCCGACCGACCCGGAGACGGTCGAGGCCCCGTCACCGCCGGGCGTAACTGGCAGATGCAGGGCAAGCACTTTCCTTCCGCGTAAGCCATCTCCGCTGTGCAGGCCGTTCCAGCGGCGGACCATCTGAGCGGAGACGCCGAAGTTCTCGGCTACGGTCTCGACCGTGTCTCCCGCGCGGACTTTGTAGCGAGTGATCCGGCGGGCGTAAGTGCTGGTATCGCTGACCGGGTGCTTGCTGGGTGCGAGCGGAATAATCAGCTCGGCATCAGCCTGGAGTTCTGTGCTATCGAGCTGATTGGCCCCCTCGATCGCATCCGCCGTGACGCGATAAGAGCGGGCGATCGAAGCCAGCGTGTCGCCGGGCTGAACTTTGTGGTAGCGCCACCAGAGCCGCATGGCGCTCGGAATGGCTGCGATGGCGATCTGATATTGATCTCCTGTCCCAACCGGAAGATGGAGCTCGAATGTGGCTTCTTTCGGCGTAGTCAGTCGCAGCAGGCTGGGATTCAGTTCCTGCAGTTGGGCGGGGGTCGCGTTCACACAATCGGCTACCAGGCGCAAGTCCACGGGATAGTTGATGGTTACCGAATCATAGGCCACCGGCTCGTCCATGGAGACATCATCAAAACCGTACTGTGACAGGTTCTTGGTCATGATGGTCACGGCCAGGATGATGGGAATGTAGTTACGCGTCTCCTTGGGGAGAACGTTGCGCCGGTAGAGCTCCCAGAAATCGGCATAACCGGTGCGTTTGACCGCAGCCTGCACCGTTCCGGGACCGGAGTTGTAGGCGGCCATGGCGAGATACCAGTCGCCGAACTCCGCGTAGAGATCTTTCAAGTGGCGGGCGGCGGCGCGAGTCGATTTCTCGGGATCCTGGCGATCATCCACCCACAGGCTGCGCTGGAGGCCGTAGCCCCGGGCGCGGCTGCCCATGAATTGCCAGATGCCGCGAGCTCCGGCGCGAGAAACCGCGAGAGGATGAAAGCCTGACTCGGCCTGCGCCAGGTAAATCAAGTCCTGGGGTACGCCTTCTTCCTTGAGAATCGAAACCATCATGTCGTGGTAGCGGCCGGAGCGGGCGAAAGCGCGTTCGAATGTGCCGCGTCCGCGATTGGAGAAGTAGCTGATATAGCCGGCGACTTGGTCGGTCATCATCAGCGGCAGGTCGGAATGGGTCGACTTGATTTCAGCCTGTGCTTTGGCCCTCACCTTGGCGTCGGCGGACGGAGTGATGCCGTTGGTTTCATCGATGGGTGCGGGCTCGGATTTCTGTGTTTTGGAATCGGACTCCAAGCTGCCTAAATCCAGATGGTTGACGCCCTCTACGATGCGGTCAAATTCCTTCTCCAGTCGGTCGTCGGAGCGGACGTCGAGGTTGCTTTCGAGCAAGGCGTTAAACGCCTTGTCGAAATCCTGGCTGGCAGCGTCGGTCTGGCCTGCCTGGTAGGCGTCCAATCCTGCCTGAAAGTCCTTTTCCACCCGGGCAATCAGATCGCCGACCGGATCGGAAGTGGGCGTCGCGGGCGGAGCTTCTGTGGATGGGGACTGCGGCTTGGTTTCGGCCGGAGCCGTAACCGGAACTTGCGGCTGATCGAATGCCGATGCCTGCGGCGCAACGGGCGGCGTCTGCTGCGGCGCTGGAACTGGGGCTCGAGCGGTCGCGGTCAGAGCCGGGGCAGTGCTTGCGGGAAGCAACAAAGCCGGTCTTTGCGCCGTCTGGCAGGCAGACGCTGACACAACCAAGGCAGCCAGCATGGCAACCCGCATTTGGAGTTTTGCAACTCGCATATTTCTCTATGAGATACGGAGTGCCCTCCGGGGTTTAGACCCCGTGCATTCTATCAAAAATCGTACCCCGCGGTCTCGTTCGGGTCAACGCGGAAAAGGAACGGCAGCCGTTACGTTCGGCACCCGGTCAAACGGTTACCGGCCGATCTCCTTACTCAGACGACGGAAGTCGCATAAAGGTTTGATCGGCTGACCAATCTGGCTTTGTCCAACGGGCTGCAGGTTCAGCGGTTCAGTCCATATTGGAACTCGAAGATTTCGGCCCCGAATGCAGCGAGCCTCTCTGTTGCCTTCGGGCCTGGATTACCATAAACCTCGCAGCCCGCGACGCTCGCCGTCCCCAGCAGTTTTGGCAGAAGCTCCTCGACCACCGGGCCGTTCAGGTGTGCCAGCACCGCGTTTGCGTCCGTGTGGGTTTCCACGAGCCGGCACCTTCTCCGATCGGCACTCAAGAACCATTCGTACCCCAGGGTGCCGGGTTCCTTCTGGCTACTTGCGACCATCGCTCGCGCAATGCCCTCGAATGCATCCAGCTTTCCCTCATGGATGGTGAGATCGACCGCGACGTGGACGGTGTGCATGACCATGGTCCAACTCCTTTCAAGTATTCTCCAGAAATGTTGCCGAGGCTCGATTCATTCGAGCACGCGGCGATAGTCCCCGCGCAGATAGCCCCCGCAGAACGATGCAGCGAAGGCGACAGACTTTACACCCGCCAGTAGTCAGGACGCCAAGTCTCTATCGCCTTCTTGATATCTGCCGGCGACAGCTTTTCCGAGATTGCCCGCTCGGCTAGCTTGGGTAGTTCCGCATCCGAGGCGAAGCGCAACGCGATAAGCTGAGCTTCGGTCAATTCCGGAATGCGCGGGCGCAAGGGTTCGGACAAAAGGGAACTCAGACGCAGCCGCTCTTCCAGGCAAATCACGCGATCCTGCACGCGCAGCGGGTAAGTGCGAAGTTTCAAGACTGCGATCGCCGCGGCCACCGAAAGCACGAAGAGCAAACCGGTGTGCAGGCTGGGGCGCCAGATGAAGTGAACGATGCCGACCATGACGGCGACGGCGAAGACCGGCAACACCAGAAAGTGATATAGCGGATCAAGGCGCGCGTGGTTGGCGAAGGTCTGTGGTTTTTTTTCGGCCAAGACGAAGGGCTCCTTGCGAGGATGGGCCAGTGTAGCAGAGGCACAGTTCCCAGCAAGATCGAAACCCATCGTTTCAGATTGACAACCAGCGCCGTGGGTTTGCTTTACTGAGCACTGGACTCTTGTCCCCGGAATCTTTTCTTCAAGGAAAGCAATCCAACGCACCATGAAGGCCGTTCAAGTGAAACAAGTCGGTGGACCGGAAGTGATGGAAGTAGTGGAGTTGCCGGTTCCGCAGCCGAAGGCAAATGAGGCAGTCGTGAAACTGGCTGCCGCAGGCGTGAATTTTATTGATGTCTACTACCGCGAGGGGCGCTACAAGGCGCCACTGCCGTTCGTTCTGGGACAGGAGGGGGCGGGGGTGGTGACTGCGGTGGGTACGGAGGTGAAGTCGGTTAAGGTGGGAGATCGTGTGGCCTGGACCGCGCAGCTGGGGTCTTATGCCGAGTATGCCGCGGTGCCGGCAGACCGGTTGGTGCCGATCCCGCCGGGCGTGAGCGATCACGAGGCCGCAGCGGCAATGTTGCAGGGCATGACCGCACAGTACCTGTCGCATGATACGTATCCGCTGAAGAAAGGCGAGACGGCGCTGGTTCATGCCGCGGCAGGCGGCGTGGGGCTTCTGCTCGTGCAGATGGCGCACAATATCGGCGCACGCGTGATCGCGACCGTTTCCACGGAGGATAAGGCGAAGCTGGCACGTGGGGCGGGCGCGGATGAAGTGATCCTCTACGCGCAGGCCGACTTCGAAGCTGAAACCAAACGGCTGACCGGCGGCAAGGGCGTAGATGTGGTCTACGACTCGGTGGGCAAGACCACATTCGACAAGGGACTGAACATCCTGCGGCCGCGGGGGATGATGGTTCTCTTCGGTGGATCGAGCGGAGCGGTGCCGCCCTTCGACCTAATCATTCTGACGCACAAGGGATCGCTGTTTCTGACCAGGCCTTCGCTCGCGAATTACATCTCGACACGGGAAGAACTGGTGGCGCGATCGGGCGCGGTGTTCAGCATGATCGCCGCCGGAACGCTCAAGCTGCGCATCGAGCATACCTATCCGCTGGCCGAGGCGCAGCGGGCGCAGCGCGATTTGGAAGGACGGAAGACGACGGGGAAGCTGCTGCTGATTCCGTAGGTGGGCCGACATCAGGTGGGAGCAATCGCTCGAGCGCCTCGTCATAGGGTCAAATCAGATTGGGTCAAAACAGATACGGTCCAATCTGACAGAGTCCAATCTGACAAAGATTCGAAAAGTCCAGAGCATCGCGATCGGCGTCGCGCGTCATCAGCCTGTCGGCTTCTAACATTCTTTATCCTTGCGATCTTTACCCCCGGCGATCTTTACCCCTGCGATCCGGCATTTTCCTACTCTTGCTTTCGGGTGTAGTGTTTCGCGTACTCCGGAACTTCCTGCGCAGAATCAAGCCGTGAATCGCTAATCGGGGTGCCCGCAATCATTTCCAGCGGAACAACTCCAGCCCAGGTGGGAAAAGAATAGTCTTCTTCATCGTCGATAGGCGGGCCGATCCGGACCTTGGCCGAGAATTCTTCGATGGGTACTCTCAAGACCGACGTCTGTTTCAATTCGCGCTCGTTGGGCTGGCGGGAGTCGTCCCAGCGGCCGGGGAGAATGTGCTCGGAAAGAATACGCAAGGCTTCGGTTTTTTCCTCCGGATCATCCACTAGAGTCGCCTTCCCAAGGACAACCACCGAGCGGTAATTCATGGAGTGATTGAAGACAGAGCGGGCGAGCACGAGTCCGTCGAGCAACGTGACCGTAATGCAGACCGGCGCACCGTCTTTCATTTGCCGCAACATGCGGCTGGCAGCGGAGCCGTGAATGTAGAGGCTGTCGTCCCTGCGTCCGTAGGAGGTCGGAATCACGAAAGGCTGGCCATCGGCGACAAAACCGACGTGACACAAGAAGCCTTCGTCGAGAATGCGATACGCCGCTTCGCGATCATAGACGGCGCGGTGAGCTTCGCGGACCAGACGGGTCCGCGGCGTGGGCGTGTAAGGTTGTGACATTGGGGAACGAACTCCGGGGCAAACGCCAAGGATGGGTGAAGAGAGAGTGTAACACCAGGAAGCGGGCTTCGAGCGAGGCTTGCCCTGTTTTACCGAAGCCCGGAGCGAAGCCGAGGGGGAAGTCGAAGGGGCTTTTGGGCCTTGGCACGTATAGCGGAGTCGGGACTCTGCGAGCACGGAATCCAAACGATGGCCGATCGCGCGCAGAAACTCACCAATTAAACTTCAAGGCGAACTGGAACTGCCGCGGATCGTATGCCGCAGTGGCCTGGCCGGCATTGGTGAAGATCTGGTTGACGGCGGCCACGTTGAAGCGGTTCGCAATGTTGAAAGTATCGGCGATCAATTCGACGTTGTAGCGCTCACGGAAGTAGATACGTTTGGCGACACGCATATCGTTGAAGACGGTCCAGGGCTGAACCGCGCCGTTGCGCGGGAAGTTGCCGTCAAGCGAGATCAGGGCAGCAAGGCCCTGTCTACCAATGAAGTCGGCGGGGCAGGGCTCCTGAAAGATCCCGCTGGGCGAATACTTGGAGTTGTATACCGGATATCCCTGCTGGGTACAGGTGGCATTGGCGTAGGTGTTGGGGCGGCCGGTATCGGGAGAAAATTGAAAATTATCCGAGCTTCCCGTAAGAATATTGAAAGGCCGGCCGGAAGAGAACTCGATGATGGGCGCAAGCGTCCAGTCGCTGAAGAATCGCCGCGCAAAGCCGTTTCCGCCAAGCCTGCCCGTCTGGTAGACGCCGCTGAAGACAAAGCGGTGGCGTTGATCGAACAACGAATTGGAGCGCTCCGCCGCGGGATCGTAGCTGTCCTGAGGAGCGAGCGGCGCCTGCAGGTCAGTGGAATCGTCAATGGCGTGCGACCAGGTGTAGGAAGCCAGGAATTCGTAGTGGCGGTTGAAACGCTTGCGCAGGTTGGCGCTGAAGCCGTGATAGACCGAGCTGCCGTTGGAGTAGTTAGCGTCCATGTCGCTGAAGGGGATGCAGCCGGCGAGAGTAGTGTAGTTGCAAGTGTTGTTGAGTCCGTCCGCCGCCAACACGACGGGCAGTATCGTGGTAACGCACGGAGCCGAAGCGGGGTTCGATAGATACGCTAGAGCGAGAGCTGAATTTACCGCTGAGGGCCGAAAGAAGTTGGTGAGCGCGGCAGAAACCCACGGTTGTCCGCTGGGATTGACACCGCAAGGAGCGGTGCCTGCTCCAACACCCAGCGGCCCTCCGAGCGTGGCGTAGGACGTGGGATCGGTGAGCGCCGCCAGATAATTGTTCATTACCAGATCGCCGCGAGTCGTGTTGGCATTGATCGGGCGATTCAAATGGCGTCCGCCATTGAAGTTGTAAGCCAGATTCAGAGCGAAGCCGCCGCCCAAGTCTCGTTCAATGCTGAAGTTTGCTTGTTGAGAATAGGCGTACACGAAGTTCTTGGCCTGAGGATACCCAAACGGCTGGAAGACCAGCGGGAAGAAGGTGGCCGGCTTCAAGTAGTTCTGGTCGACGAACAGTCCCGGAAACTGCGGATTCGAGGCCTGAGACGGAGAAAACGGTGCCGGGTTGAAACGCTGCTGTCCCGGGATGTATCCCGGGACAGACGGCAAGCATCCGGGAGTGGTCAGGGTGCCCTGGAAGGTATTGACCGCATTTAAACTGGCCGGAGAGCCTCCCGATGTGGCGCAGGGCGCGCCGGCGCCGAGAAACAATTGGCCGCTTTGCGAGGCGTCGGAGGCGTCCCCCAGGAAGTAAAGACCGAGCAGCGGATGGTCGAAGAAGATGCCATAGGATGCACGCACGACAGTCTTGCCATCGCCTTTGGGATCCCACGCCATGCCGAAGCGCGGTTGAAAGTTGTGGGTATCGGTCTGGATGCCCTTTTGTAAACCCAACTCGTTGTAGGCGGCTTTAGCACTTGCGTTCAGCGGACTGAGCTGCGGCGGGAACTCGATGTCATAGCGGAGGCCGTAGTTCAGAGTCACGGTTGGGGTTGCACGCCAAGAATCCTGCCAGAAGACCCCCAACGGCTTGTTCGAGAAGCTATCGGTCGGACTTCCATAACCTTGGACAAGGTCATTGGGGAAACCAAGCCCGTAACTCTGTATGGGCGTGAAGCTGGGAAAGGTGGGACACAGAGTTGCAGGCAGCCCGTTGGCGGAGCAAAGGTTGGGGAAGAAATTGGCCGAGTCCGTCGTGCCGAAGTTGTAAAGGCCACCGTAGTTAACCGTGAACGTGGCAGTGAGCGGAATATAGTTGAAGTCACCCCCGAACTTGGTGTTGTGGCGGCCGATTGTCCAGGAGAAATTGTCGGTGAACTGATAGCGCTGCTCCGTCCGTTGGATGAAAGAGTACGGCTCACGCCCAAAATAGGCGTAACCCGGAATGTCTACGGCGACATCGCCGCCGCCGGGAATCGCGGTATTGTAGTTATAGTACAAACCACGGCGGGCGTATTGAAAGCGGAACTCGGTGACACGGTTGTTGCCGATGCTCCAGGTGTCCTGAAAAACTCCGGTGACGTCACGATAGGTTTGCTCCGATGTGCGGGAGTAGGCGTTCTGCCCAAAGACCTGGTTCTCTCCGTTGACCTCGATTCCCGTGACTGTGCTTGGGCTGACGTTGACGCGGAACGTCAGCCGGTTGCTGTTGCTAAGATTATGGTCGACGCGGAGGGAGTACAGGCTGGTACCTTCAAAGACCGGGAAGTTGCCGATTTGCGAGTGCAACGTTAGGAAGTTCGATGGTAAGGAGTTGCACAGAACGTTTGGCGCTCCGAAATTGCAAGAAGTTGGAAATTGCGTGAGCGGACTCGATCCGTTTGACGGAATGGGAATTGCCGAGCCCGCGAGGGCGCCAAAGATTTGCGGGTAGGACCCGTTTAACGCGATTCCAGACGAGCCGCCCACAAACGTCGCATAAAGAGCGGCTTCCTTCCCATAACCAGCGGCCAACGCAGGGCTGTCGGCCGCGATCGCCGCTTCTGCGGCGGGTAGGTTCTGGAAGAAAGCCTGCTGACCGTCAGGACCTCCAGTCGCGTACACCCCCTGCTGGATGGTTCCGGAGGGGAGACCGAAGGCGTTGGAAAGATCGACATTATCGGTCAGGCCGAAGCAGGTTGCGCCACCAGTTTGCGAGCAGTCCTCGCCGAGGGATGCAAATCCCGTCTCGTGCCGCCGCGTAATCTCGTAAGCAAAATAAAAATACGTCTTGTCCTTCTTGATCGGACCGCCAAAAGCCGCGCCCGCTTGCACTCGCGTGTAAGCCGGATTCGGAACCGTGCTGAACGGGTTCACCGCCTGGAAGTTCCGGTTGCGCAGATAGCCATAAACGTCGCCGTGGAAATCGTTCGATCCCGAGCGCGTGATGATGTTCACCACCCCGCCGGCGGCGCGGCCGTACTCAGGCGCGTAGTTATTCGTGATGATCTGGAACTCCTGCACGGCCTCCTGTGACACGGTAGAGCGCACGCCGTTGACGGAATTGTCCGTGGCGTCGGCCCCGTCCACATTCACCAGGTTCGAGCGGCCGCGCTGGCCGCTCATGTTCAGCCCGGAGGTGGGCGCGGCGCCGGTGTTCGGGGCGTTGTCGCGTACCACCTGAGAATCCGTCAATGTGAAATTGATGTAGTTGCGGCCGTTGATCGGCAGATTGTCGATGCGGCGTTGTCCGATCGTGTCCGTGGTCGAGGTGCGCGAGGTCTCCACCAAATCCGCCTGAGAACTCACCTCCACCACTTCCCTGCCGGTAGCGACTGCCAGCGCGACCGGAAACTCCACCAGTCCGCCAACGGTGATGCTCACATCCTTGGCTTCCACCTTGCCGAACCCCCCCGCTTCCACGGTTACGGTATAAGTTCCCGGCGGCAGCAGTCGGGCAGTGTAGCCGCCCTGGCCGTCGCCGGTGGCGGTGCGTTCCAGACCTCTGGCGACATCGCTTACCGTGACCGTGGCGTTGGCTACAGGATTTCCTCCGGGGTCCTTTACGGTTACGTGCAGGTCGCCCGTGGCAACACCGCCTTGACCGAATGCGATGGAGGAAAGCAACAGGACCAGCAATGAGACGAAGAAAGTTTTCGGGTTGCGGATCTTGATGCTGCAGATCTTTATGCTGCGGATCATAGAGTCTCCCTTGAGTCCGCCAGCAGGGTACTGGCGGCAGAAACAACTCCAACGCGGTTGGCCGAAATACGCACGCGATTCGAATGGCTGGAAGGCTCCCGCTGGTTTACACCAGAACGGGCAGCGAAAACAAGTGAGGAATGATCACGGTTGATCAGGGTAATCAGGGTGATCAGGGGTGGAGCGCCTGTTAAATCCGCGGCGGCTGAGGAACGGCGACGCCGGCGTTAGAATGTCACAGACAGCACAGAAAGTGTGTGTGACATCCCTCAACCCGTGCGTCACAAACCTAGATCGATGCGGACAGACGAACCGCGACGGCGGGATTCTGCAGCCGGCCCAACCGCATGGCGGCCCCGCTCAGTTGCTCATAATGTTCGACTACCCGCAAGGCGGCGAACCCGGAGCTGGGCCAGGCTAATGCCAGGTAAATCCTCACCAACGCCACGGTAGTGTTGCGGCGGAGCAGCAGCGCGTCGCTCACCAGTTGCTGCGCGGCTCCAGCAACATGCGGATCGGCGCTGGCCAGAGCGGCTTCGCCCACGCGCACCAGCACCGCGGCGTTGCTTCCCGCGACATGGACATAGGCGGCCATCGCGCGCAAGCGCTCGCGACGGACCACGCGAAACTGAGCGGGCGGCAAGCGGCGCCGCAGGTAGCCGTCCTCGGCTGGGTCGGTCAGATTGCGGAAAGCTTCGATGTCGATCGGACGGATCGCGAGGGCCGTCCTGACACTTCCTTTGACCTGCAGGCTTCGGGTTACGGCAACGCTCAAGATAACAGCGAGAGCAAGGGTAGCGGAGATGACGATGACAATGGCCAGACTCATTGCTCGAGCAGACGCTCCAGTTCCCGGTTCCAGATTGCCAGAGTGTTCTCGGGCAGCGAAACCGCAGACGTAGTGGCACTCTTCTGAGGTAGGAGGAGGTAATAAAACCAGATCAGCACGCAAGCGTGATACGTGGCCATGTTCAGGAAATTGAGAAGATTGCGATAGTAGGCGGGGAAACCGGCATTGGTCATGAGTGCCCAAGTCGCGAGATGCACGCAAGCCGAGATCCCCAACCCCAATGTGATACCGAAAGCGGGACGGCTCCAACCCAGTTTGAAGTAGGCCGTAAATGCAAAGAGGAACAGGATCAGTCCGCACTCGATCATGTAGATCGTCTGCTCGAGGACGTGAACGCCGGAGACGATCCAATAAATGTTGTTCTTCGGCGTGTAAGCGGCAGCTATCGTCGCCAGGAGTACAAGAACCACACCGACCCCACTGATGAGCAATTTGCCAAGTCTGGCCAGGGAAGGATATAGGTCGGACACAGCGCTGAATATCTCGCCAATCAGGGCGAACTTTATGAGAGCCTCAGCCAGCAAACCTGCCCAAAATAAGCACCACCAAGTTATCGGGCTAACCGAGGGGAGAACGTCGGCGGCGTAGAGCGTAAACTGCTCAACTGGAATCACGACTGCAAAAATTAGGAAGACCAGGTACTGCCTGTGGAGGTTGCTCCGCCAGATCAGGACGGCGAGCAGAAGAAGTAAAACATTGGGCGCAACCCAGAGATAGTGCCAGAGAAGTGAGTGCGCCTGCAGCATAGCCGTAGCAGGGCACTATACCGCGCCCTGCTGTAGGCGGCAAGAGCCAAGCTTGCCGTGTCCGGTTTTCGTAACGCTTAAGCAAGAATTATGGTTTGCATATTGTGTTTCCTCCACAATTGGTGGTGGGAGTCCCGTCCGCATGAACGACGGCGGGGATTACCAAAGTGTTGAGGAGCATCAGGGCTGCTGCAACGACCAGTAGAATGCGTTTCACGGTTGTTTTCTCCTTGGCTTGGAAAATCGAACCGTGATAGTTTCATAACTCCCCCCTGGACGGAAAGATCACGTCCGGCTCTTGGCTGTTCGGAATTCGTAACCAAATGACGCTTAAATCCGCCCTGCAAGATCTGCGAGAAACCACGCTGGCCGCCGTTTCCGGGCTGCTGGCGAAACTGACGTATCTGGCCTCTCTGCGCCGCAAGGAGGGCGGGTACCTGCACTGGGGCATGTCGCTGGTGCATGGCGAGGAGGCGTCGAACCGCGCGCTGAAGGCGGCTCACGCCGAGGTGTTGTCCACCGTGCTGCGGACTCCGATCCGAGATCTGGTGGAAGACTTGCACGAATCAAGCCAGGACAGCCAGAAAACCGCAGGGGCTTACGTCAAAGGCATGCGCGAACAGTTCAGCGAACTGCTTCCCTCACCCCAGGACACAGCCTCCGCCCGCCACCTTAATTCAGTGCTGATTGCCCTTTCGAGCCTGGAGAAGACCCAAAAGCGTGCCACTCCCTCAGCTTCATTGCGACCCCAACCACCTGTCCGATAATCTCGGCTTCCTGAGGGTGGCGCAGAACTCGAATCGGGACGGGCGACAAAGGATGCGGTTGCAAGACCACGTCATCCTTACGCACGCTGCACCAGCAGCAAGTGTGCCCGTCGCGCGTCTCCACAAAGTAGATGGGGCGTTCGTACTCGGACCGCCACAAACTCTCCACCACCTTGTTTTTGGCTTCGTCGACCTGGATGAAGCTGCCCGGCGGAAGAATCGGGTACATGGTGAAATCCTGGTCGCCGATGTAGCCGTAGGTGAAATCACTGTGGGCGAACTGGGCGAGATAGGCCAAAGGCACCAGGCCCCACTGCTCCACCATGCGGCCCAGGTTGCTCGTGCGTTGCTGATCAAAGCCAGGATCCATGCGCACCGGCATTTGCACGGAGGATAGTCCGGAGAGCGCCTCGGAGACATGCGATCGCGGTGGAGAGATGAGGCCGAGATCGGCTGCCATGTTGTTCATGTCAACCCCGTACCAGGCCAGCAGTTCTCGCAGATCGCGGCGGTAAATCACCGCCAGCGTATAAAGGCGGAAAATGCTGGGCAAAACGTTCTTGGTCTCAATGTCCGACAAACGGCTGGGAGGAATAGAAAACTCCTCGTTGCGATACTTTTCCGCC
>Ga0182015_10000549_pt1 | contig 53713 bp, 47 predicted proteins | sample 712P3MmetaG_FD_120478 | JGI IMG/M metagenome (GOLD analysis project Ga0182015, IMG submission 120478) | Permafrost microbial communities from Stordalen Mire, Sweden - 712P3M metaG | ecosystem: Environmental > Terrestrial > Soil > Wetlands > Permafrost | place: Sweden: Stordalen | collected...
AACTAAAGCGTATGCTTCAAGCTCGAACAGGTGCTTCAGTGCTTTTTGCACGGAAGGATCGTCCTCGACTACCAGAACTCTTCCCGGTGCAGGCGTGAAGTTCGTTGGGTCAGGCAGTCTGGTGACGCTCGAAGTTGGTGCGAGTTGATCCATCAGCATTAGACGAGCACATGTTCAAACGTGAATAATGACTGCCGAAGAGCGTTGACCGAACCCTCGGTCTTGAAAATGCTGAACTGGTTGTGCAGCTTCTCATCAGGACGTCTTCCGCAGGCTCGCGAGACTCTGACCCAGACTTGAAAGTTGAACAAAGGTCACAGTCCCCAACCAATACGTGAGAGCAATCGGTTGCGCCGGCCCCAGGCGCAGCATCGAGTTCTGCGGCGAGCTGAGAGTTTAGGCCACGTGCCGCATTCTCGAATTCAGCTTTAGCCTGCGCCACGCGGCCAAGGATTGTGTGCAGCCGCTTTGGGCCTAGCCCAAGAGCCCGAGGAAAAGCACAAACAGGATTTCAACGCCAAATCCCGCAAATTTACCCCTTGGTTGCGTTTTGCTCGTTAGCGACGGTCGTTGTTGTGCTGGCCGGCTTCTCTTCGTCAGCTTTCATGGCTGACTTGAAGCCACGGATGCCCTCTCCGATTCCTTTGCCCAGCTCGGGAAGTTTCTTCGGTCCAAACACCAGCAAAGCAATTCCAAAAATGATCAGCAGGTGCATCGGCTGAAACAGACCTTCTAACATAAATGCTCCCCAATTTCTCGTCGAAAGACGTGTAAGCAATACATGGTTGGTGAAAAGCAGGCGCCACAGCCGCGCTTCAGGTGCGGCGCCCCCTACTTAAACGACAAGCGATGCATAGGGCGGACAGTTAGGGTTCAGGCTACCTCGCTAAGCGCACTGCGGCATCGGCTTCGACAGCCATAGCTTGCACGGTTTTCAGGAACTGCTGGCTTTGGCCGATGAATAGTCCATCTGCAGTGAAGCTTTTGATCGTCGCCACGGCGCCCCCAAATTTATCGGTCAGCGGACGAATGATCGAGACAGGGGGAAGGTGGGGCTTGAATTCAGTCGGGACTGGAAAGATCAGGCTGGGCTGAATCAGCGGATTGAGTGGGCTGAAAAAATTGGGAAATGTCAGGCCGGATATGGGGTCGTTAAATGGCGCCACCATGGGTTGCACTCCGTTGCCCGCAAAATCCACCCATTCCAGAAAGTGAGCGATCTCATCTCCGCCGATTCCGAGGGTGATCTCAAGCACTTCCGGATCCGTCACCTTTTGACTCAGGGCTGCGTAAAGACTCGAACCGCCTTGCTCAATGTATCCGAAGTGAAAGCCGGCCACATTCGCGATCGCCTGAATGTGTGGGTTACCGGGAACGTTGAAACTGGGGTCGGTGGTACCGAAATCGGCATCCGTTCTGGGAATGGCGGTAACCCCTTTGAGAGTGATCGCCTGAGGAAAGGTGGCGCCCAGGTCCGGATTGGTTGCGCTGCGGTAACGAACGTACCAACTGGTGTCGACAGTGAGCTCCATGAGGTTCGTGAGGCGCCCAATGCCCGTTGATCCTTGAGCGGTGCTTCCCGGCAAAGTCGCGAACTCGTCGAAGTTGACCGGTTCGGCTCCCCTCGACTGGAGATAGGCATTGAGGAAGGTGGCGTGGGTGATTTCGTCATTCGTGTTGCTGGTTATGTATTGAGGGCCGTCGGAATCGAGATTCGACAAGGCCACCTGATAGTTGTTCAAGGTTTGGCCCGGGTCTACCTCAATGGGTGGATTCGTGCCGATACCACCGAGCTCCGCATACTGTGTCCAAAGGTCTGACTCGATCAGTTCTGCCGCCGCCAGAAACCGGAGGATGGCGATATCGCCCGCATTGAGGGCACCGCTTTCGTGTGTACGGGCCTGTGCGCGGGCCAAAGGTCCAGTTGCTAACAAACCGGCGCCCACTGCTGCGCCTCCTGCCAGAAGACCACCTTTCAGAAAAGAACGGCGGTCCACTGGACGACTAATGTTGTGTGGGAGAAGCTTTTTCTTCATGTTCGTGCTCCACTTCCTTTGCTCATGATTTTGTTCCAGCACTACTGTGCGTTAGACGCGACAATCAATGACGAGATACATCGAAAATGTCATTTGATTGTCAACTCTTGGCAAAGCTGCGGTGACAAATACCAATGTTTAGGACGGAGAGCGAATCGAACACTGGCACGCGATGCCTATATCTCAACTTTCAACAGCTGCCATTTCTCCCATCTGTATGTGAAACGCCGTTAGTTGTTATTCCCTAATTTCACGCAATATTCCTTGAGGTGGTGGAACAGTCTTGGTTCTACGTACCCTGCAACACTTTTCACCTCGCGCGACGGTTGTGGAGGACTGTAGCCGGACAGTCCGATTAAGACTGGAGTACAGGGGTAAAGAAGACGAAAAAATGAGGCGGCCACCCAGGAGAGGCCACCTCTGTTAAGCATTCTGATCAGAAGACGAACTTTCCTTGCAGTTCGATTACCCTTGGCGACGCGTCCGCTCCCAGACCCGCGCCATAAATGGTCGTCGGTTGACTCACAGTCCCGGTAATTTGTCCGAACCCTGCGCTGTCGATATTTGTGTTGGGAAAAGCAAAGTTGGGATGGTTGAAGAGATTAAAGAACCTTGCGCCGACGGAGAACTTTGCCCTCTCCCATTTCGGTATCCCAAAGGCCTTCTCCAGGTCGAAGTCCGTGTCGAAGTAGCCTGGGCCACGAAATTGATTGCGGCGCTGAGTTCCGAAGTTATTTGTTGGGTCGGCGAAAGTTGCGGCGTTATAACATGGGTTGGGCAAACCGTTTACCAGCTGTGCAGCTGAGGCACCGCAGTTGATGTTGGGAGAGCCTACGACATTGGCGAGCACAGCCGTGGCAGTAGCTGGATTTGCACTGCCGAACAAGTCTTGTTGTAGAGCGGCAGTCTCGTTGCTGCTAAAGATTGAGTATGGGAACCCTGTGTGCTTGAAGATCGTTCCGGAAAGCGTCCAGCCTTTCGCCAGGGCATTCGGACCGCGGCTCGTCAGATGACGGATGGCGTCGCTCCAAACGTAGTTCATCACGAACGAATGCCGTACGTCGTAGTCAGCATTGCCGTAGTTAAGCTGCCGGATATTGAAGGGATTGAGAGGCGTGACAACATCAACGTTGCTGTTTGTGTTCACGCCGAATGGGTTCAACGAACTATTGGAGATTTCATCCAGAGCGTGACTATAAGTATAGGAAGCCTGGAACTGGAAACCGCCATTCACGGTATGCGCGGCAGTCAGCGTGACGCCGTTGTAATTGGAGTTGCCGACGTTTTGTGTCTGGGCAACCACTCCAAATCGCGGGTCAGGCTGGGTAATCGGCAAACTTCCGAATGGCCCGCCCGTGGGACTGAAAGCGTTCAAAGCTGGATTCGTGATCTCTTCATGTTCCCCATGATTTCCCACATATTTTGCGCTCAGCGTGGTGTGCCATCCCAGGGCATGCTGGATTTCCAGGTCCCACTCGTCGTAACGAGGAATCTGTACCGCGCCAGGATTGAAGAAGTTGAAGGCCGGCACAGCGCCACCGTTAGCAAAATTGGCGCGGAAAGCCGCATTGGCCGCCGTTGCTTGGCCATTCAGGTTTCCCGGGGCCGCAGGGGAGAGCGCACCATTGAATAGGTTGAATGACGGATCATTTGGCGCATTGGTTAGGATGTCGTCGATTCCACCGGTAGGAATGGCATCACTGAAGATCCCGAACCCGCCGCGGACGACAGTGTTCTTAGCGCCGAGCGGCGACCAAGCGAAGCCGACCTTGGGCTGATACACAACCGATGTTACTGAGGGAAATGCGGTGTGCAACCCCGTAGTTAAGGCCTGATTCACCGGTGCCGTCCGATTCAAGTCCTGAAATGGCTCTGACAGGCTTTGGAAGCAATTGGTTTGGCAGATTGGATTTGATAGGTGATCAAAACGCAGGCTGAGCGTCAATTTCAAGTTCGAAGTGACCTTAAGCTCGTCTGAGGCGTACCAGCCGAGCTGATAGAGGGCTATGGGTACATTCGTATTGAGGGGGAAGTTCTGAGATAAAATGCTCCCTCCCGGGGTGCCCCCGGGCGGGACAGGCGCCACTCCTCCAAACGCGAAGTCATTCAGGGTCACTTCTTGAACAAACGGAATCACATCCTCGAAATTATGGTCGCTCACGTCGTCACGGCGGAAGTTAACTCCGAAGCGCAATCCGTGTCGGCCGCGCGTCCAGCTGAAGTCGTCAACAATCCCATATTGGGTTATGACCCGGCCTTGAGGAAAGGCAGTGCCCTCGTTGTTCAGAGGGAACAGGGAACCATCATCAAGAAAAACGGTCTCAGGAAGAGTCTGAAATTCGGCAGTGGGATTCGTCATCGTAAACAGCGCGCTGTACCATTGTAGTGACGCGATGAAGTTGTTTACTTTGTTTGCGCCGAATGTATGGGTCTCGCTCAACTGGCTCTGCCATTCCGGCTGAGCACTATCGGCATCGAAGGCGGGGCTAAGAGGATCGGTGTACGTGGCCTGTTGGCCGCTTTCATGTTGCACTCGGAGAAACAGTTTGTCATTGGGGCCAAGGATCTGGTCATAGCGGCCCACAATCAGGTAATCGTTGGTGGCCTGCGATGTCCCGCCTTGCAACTGATTGGCACATGGGTTGGCTGGCCCAAAGGCGACTCCCGCCAGGCTGGTTATGTTGGAACAACCTCCACCCGCGAGCGTGTTCTGAGAGCCTGCCGCCCCTGGAGCCGCATTCCAGATGCCGAACAGTTGGTTGTAAAAAGGCACCGAAGCGGGGCTGACACTGTTCAGATTGGCGATCACTGCATTTTCGAACTGCTGAGTCGGCAGGTTGACCGAAAAGAGCGACGGAATCACCAAGCGAATGCCTTCATAGTCGACAAAGAAGAAGGATTTGTCTTTCCTGATCGGTCCCCCAAACGAGGTTGCGTACTGATTGGCATTCACGAACGGGCGCGGGTCGATCTGACTCCCAGCAACGGCGTTCGCTTGATTCCGAAAATAGTTGTTGGAATTCAAAGCCCGGCCGTTCCACCAGTACTCTGCATTCCCGTGGAAGGAGTTAGTGCCGGACTTCGAGACGTAGTTAATATTCGCTCCCGCCAGCCCTCCGAATTGCCCGCTGTAGCCGTTGGTCACTACACTCGTTTCCTGCACGTCATTCAGACCAAGGGTTAAGTTGGTGGCGCCGCTGTTATTGACATTGAAGTAGGGGTCGTTATCATTGGCGCCATCGTATGTGAAGACGTTGGAGTTCGAAGGTAACCCAAAGAACTCGTAGTTACCGCCCCCAAACACAGAGCCGCCGGTGGTGTTCATCACTACGCCCGGCGCAGTCAACGCGACTGCGCTAAGGTCATTCCCAGGGTTGGGCAGAACTGCAATTTGCTGCGCGTTAAAGTTTGTTTCAAGATTGGCGTCCTCTGTTTGAACGCCCGTCACTGCGTCTGTTACCTCGACAGTTTCGCTCTGCGACGAGATAGCAAGTTGCAAGTTAGCGGTAACGCTCGAGCCCAGCGCTACAGCAACTTTCCGGATGGTCTTGTTGAATCCGGAGCCGCTCACCGAGATCGAATAGTTTCCGGGCTGTAGAAAAGCGAAATTGTAGGACCCTTGCGAGTTGGTTGTCGTGGAAGTGGAGCTGCCGGTGTCGAGATTTTTCAACGTGACTGATACGCCTGACACCACAGCCGCTGTTGGATCTGTAACCATCCCGGCGATGTCTCCAGTGGTTGCGGTTTGTGCACCCAGGCTTGCAACGGCCGTCACTACAAATAGGACTATGAATGCCATTGCACCACACAGGTTAGTATTCGAGCACTGTTTCCGGTCGTTGTCTTTCATATTTAGGCGCCACTTTCCTTCTTTTATGAATTTGTTTCAGCTTTTATGTGAAACTCCGCAGTTTGTTTTTATTCCCACAATTGCAAAGAAATCTTTCTTGATACGGACCGTCTCCTCAATAGTGAGTGAGGCGACTTGCGACGCAGGTTAACCGGCCTTCCCCCCCGACTCCCGCGTGGAGTTGACCAGCCAAGCCACTCCGATACTGAGGGCGTAAAGGGCTATCATTGGAGCGGCGAAAAGACACATGTTCAGGATGTCGGCAGTGGGTGTGATAATTGCCGCGACAACAAAAATGGCGAGGATGGAATATCGGAGATTCCGCAACATCCAGCGCGCGGTGATCACTCGCATTAGGGCCAAGAAGAACACGAGAATTGGCATTTCGAAAATCAGTCCGAGACCGACGATGATTGTCACAAACAGCTTCGTATATTCTCCGATCGTTATCATCGGTTGGAAGCGTTGTCCGTAACCGATTAAGAAATCCAGGGACGCCGGGTAAACCATTTTGTAACCGAAAAGACCTCCGGCCATGAACAGGGCAACCGTGCTGAAGAGGAACGGCATAACATAGCGCTTCTCTTTCCGATATAGTCCGGGAGCGATGAACAGCCACAACTGATAGAACACAAATGGGGAGGCTACAAATAGCCCACCTACGAGCGCCACCTCAAGATAGAGATTGAAAGGCTCAGTGGGGTTTAGGTACACTAACCCGCCGCCGATGCCGTGGTGACGCAGCGCCCCGATAATAGGTTGCTGCATTAAGCCGAAAATGCGATCTGCAAAGGACCAGCAAGAGATGAAGCCGACAAGTACCCCAAGGATTGAAAAGATGATTCGTTTTCTCAACTCCTCCAGATGGGCCAGCAGCGGCATGGACCTCGTGGGTAGTGACAGTACGGAAGCAGCCGCGTCAGCCATGGAAGGCCTCTAGTGGTCCGCGATCGTTTCGACAGCTATAGTTGTAAATTGCGCCGTGGCCTGTCTCAACCGCCGATGTTTTCCGCTGCAAGGGTGCCAAGGCGGTTTCCTGTTGCTTATCAACTTCCATGGGCAACCGCGGGCTGCGCGCCCCAGTCTCGATCATCGGAGAATCGCTCATGTGTGCACCATTGATTAGATTGTGCGAGGACTTCTCTTGAGTCGATGGGACTGCATCACCGCAGGCAAAACAGAACGCTACAACCAGCATCGCGGTCAACCCTGTAAGTCCGTAAGACGTTAGTGCCACCACTCTTGCCTCCCGTGGATCTCCCTGGTGCTTCCTTCACTCAACCCGGACCCACATGGGTCAAGAGATCGCCCTGGGCAAGAGCGCACTGGAGTGCGCTCTTGCCGGGCTGTTTGTTTTAGTTGATGGAAACCGTTACAGCGGCGGTTTGGCTCAGAGAGCCGGCTGTGCCCGTCACCATCACGGTGGTCTGCTGAGATGGGGGCGTTGGTGTGGTTGAATTGCTGCCGCATCCCAGGGTGAGCAGGGAGACGACAAGCAACAAGCCCTGCAGGCCCATCCACCGAATGCTCTTGCGAGTAAACGGCTTCCGTTTGCGAGTCGTGAGAAGCGTTCCGAAAAGCCCAAGACCAGGCAGCAGGGTCAGCATGCCGGGCACGTTGTAGCCCGTAGGGGGCGGCGTCGAGACGGCAGAAATGGTCAAGGTGGAGGACGAAGTGCTTCCAGGTGAGATTGTCGAAGGGCTGAAAACACAGCTCAAACCAGAGGGCGCAGTGCAGGTAAGAGTAATCTGACTGTTGAATCCGCCCACGGCGGCGGCACTGACCATGATGGTAGCCGAACCACCCGGATTGATGGTTGCGCTTGGGGCCGAGAGGCTCAGAGAGAAACCTGGAGCACCGACTGCGGCCACAGGAACAAGGCCGGCGAACACAGCCGTGGCGCTTCCTCCGGCCGGGAAATTGGGTTGGCCGGCGCTGCCTCCAGCAGTGATATAGAGAGTACCAAGGGTGCCTGGATCATTATTGGCACCGCCGCCTCCGCCAAATACCATGTCCCACAAGCCTGGATTTACCAGTACGTTGCCTGCAGAGTTGGTGAGTTGCCCGAGAAATTCCCCGGTGGTGTCGAATGCACTAATGGTGCCGTCGCCGAAATTGCCTACGAGGATGTCGTCGGCGAACGTTCCGAAGCTGGCCGGAGCCTGCACCACGCCCCAAGGCGCGTTGAGGTTATTCTTGGCGCCGCCGGCGACGAAAGTGCTCACGAAGTTGCCGTTTGTATCGAAGATATCCACCTGCCCGGCGCCAGCGCCGGGGACGGCATCGTGCTTGGGAGTGTCCTGCATGGCGTAGGCGACATAGACCTGGTTGCCGATGACGTGGATGCCGTGGGGAGCGAAACCAGCGGGAAGATTTGGATCGGTGAAGGTGCCGCCCAACGAAGTGAGGGCGTAGTTCGAATCGTAGACGTCCACCTTGCCGCTGTTGAAGTTGGCTGCCAACAGGTTGGTGCCTAGCAAGGCAAGACCCTTGTAAACTGCACCGCTGGCAGAATTGTCTTTACCGATGATTGCAGTGTTGCTGGAGCCGTTCCAGTAGACGACTAGGCCGTCCTCGGTGTCGAAAATGAACGAGCCGCCGCTGAAGTAGGAACCACTGGCGTTGGCCACGGTTCCCGTTGGGCAACCAGGGCTGCAATTTCCGTTTGGATTGCTTGAGGCCCCCGGTATGGTCACGATCAGCCCATTGTCTTTGTTGCCATTTTGGTCATAGAGCGTGGAGACGCCGCTGTTGTTGTCGGCGATCCAGAAATCTTGGCCGGGGAGAACGGAGATCCCCCAGGGGTTCAACAGTTGAGAGTCGGTGCTGCTGCCTACGCCGGCAACATTGGAGACCAGGTTGGTCTGGGAATAGCCGGCCTGCTGCGCCCACAACCCTGACGGAATCGTCAACGCCGTGAGCAAACCGAATAACAAGAGTGCCTTTTTCATATTGTCCTCCTTAACTTTCTTTATGATTTGTACGGCGTTGCTGAATATCGTTGTTTCCTCTTCTACCGTGAAGCTGTTAGTTGCGGAGTGAAGGGGAAATTCAGGTCGACTGATGTAGTTCTTATCCCGGAACTCCCCCCACAACCGTATGACTGCTGATGTGATCTTCGGCTTACTTAGTGCCTGAGGAAGACACAGTACCTTGATCCTTCGTCTGCGCTAGCGCGACCATCGCCCGTGGTGGCCCGATGGTATAAACGCCCGCCGGTGTTTCAACCCCAGTGAGAAAGTACTTGTCCCCTACATGCTCGAAATCGAGCTTTGCCTGTCCGGTCGCGGCTCCATCGAACACAATAGGAAGGAACATTGCGCCATTGTGGAGGCTGCGGATGGATAGGATTTGGCTTGTCCCAGCAGAGACGCGCGCAACGGTGTATGCGCCTGCGGGAAGCGTTGCGCCTCCAGCGACGAACTCAAATGGAACGTTCACACGAACTCCCTCGGTGTCCCGAGCGTGGGCGCTTATGCCCAACCCAAGCAAGCAAGTCAGAGTAAGCACTGCTGTCAAATACGATTTCTTCATGATGTCTCCTTATTGAAATAGTGTTGCTTATCTATTAGTGATAACTGCGCTCGTGAGACTTTATTCCACAAGTCTGTCCTTCGCCTCATTTATCAACTGTTTTCACAACGTACGATAGTTAGACGCGGCAATTAAGGGCGAGTTGTGTACGGGATGTCATTTGATTGTCAACTCTTTGTCGAGATCTCGTAAACGCGTGGCGGGAACATCACCTGGGGTGTGGAGTGGAGAATAACTGCGTGGGACAGGGTGGCGGTATCACCGTGAATCATGCATTGTTGAGGCAACGGACAACACATCGGTGGCTGCCGCACGAGTCGCCGCATGCATCTCGGACTCAGCAACATTGATCGAGTGTGTCTGATAGGTCGAGTTGCGCAAGCACTCGGCAAAAAGGCCGAGAATCCGCCCCGTTTGCCTGCCTGAAGTGAATAACCGCTTCCCCGCAGGGTGTGGTCGCTTGCTGAAGTACTTGGTCAGGCTTTCGCGAAGCTGCAACCGAGCTCGCCATAGCCGCGCTTTCACCGCCGTCTCACTCACGTTCAGCACTTCTACTGTCTGATCTATGGTGAGTCCTTCAATATCCCGCAGTACAAATACCATCCGCAAGATTGGGCTTAACTCTTCCAGACACTTAATCAGGATGTCTCGTAATTCAGACGCCCAGTAGAGCTGTTCGGGGTTAGGAGCCCAGTCGATGACCTCTTTTGGAAGTATGTCACCCTCGGCCTGAAAATCGTCATTTAGGGACGCCTCCCTTGTGGAGCGTTGCTTGCGCAGCTTCATCAGTGACTGGTTCACGGTGATGCGAATCAGCCAGGTTGAGAACTTGGAATCCTCGCGGAATGCACCCAGGTTTTGGTAGGCCTTCAAAAAGGCCTCTTGAACCGCGTCCTGAGAATCTTCTGTGTTATGAGTGATGCTATGGGCAATTCGGAGAAGTCTGCGATCGTATCGCTTTACGAGTTGCTCGAAAGCCGCAACATCCCCATTCTTGGTGGCATGGACAAGATCCAGGTCGTCGCATGCCGCTTCCGTCACTGCGAGTTGTGCCGAGTCTATAGTCATATTTGTACACTTGACGCGGCAGAGCGTTGTTCCCCAACGCGCTGCCCACGCCTTCTAGAAATCTGCGCTCACTGCACCACGACTTTGCCGGTCATCTTCGGGTGAATCGTGCAGTAGTACGGATACGTTCCCGCCTTGGTAAACGTGTAGGAGAACTTTTCATCGGTATCGAGCACCTTGGACTTGAACACTCCCTCCGTGCTGACCGACGTATGGGGAATGTCGTCAGCGTTTGTCCAGGTAACGGTCGCCCCGACAGGTACCGTGATCGTCTGCGGCCCAAAAACGAAATTATCGATTTTCACCGCCGCGTTTGCCGCCGAGGGCTGGTCATTCGCCTTGACGCTCGGCGATACTGCGAACAACAGCAGCATCCCGATCAGTACCGGCATCGCAACACCTGCAACCCACATATTGTTCCTCGTCATTGTTTTGTTTCCTTTTCAGTTTGATATTCTTGCCTGATCTTCTTTTATGGGACCGCATCTCTTGTCAGTTTCTAGCCATGGATCGAGTCAACTACCGCCGGGGCTCCGCCTGGATTCCCTGAAGCTGAGGTGCCCGAGTCCCCGAGTGGTGAATCGACAACTGCGAGGCTGCGACCGCTGACCAGATAGTTCACATCGGTGATACCCAATACCCGCTGCAACTGATCGGCTGGCACCTTCATAGGTCCGGCCGAGGGAGCGGATCCTGGCGCAGGTTGCGGGAAGGCGGTCGACATTGCGGTGTGAAACGAAACCTTACCTTCTACCTTCTGCATGATCTGGTGAATATGGCCGTTCAATACGGTCACCGAACCGAAACGCTTGACGTAAGACAAGGCTTGCTCGCTGTCGTCGGTCCCCCAGCCCCAATCGGGATAGATGGTCCACAGTGGGATGTGGGCAAAGAGCACAATCGGAGTGCTGGCGGGGCGACCCTTGAGATCGTTCTCCATCCACTCCAGCTGTTCGTTACCGAGCGAGCCCATGCCTCCGGCCTTCAAATTGGCGACATTCACGAGACCAACGAAATGCACACCTTTGTGATCGAAGCTCGACCACCCTGTACCCTTTGTACCCTTCCCATAGCGCTGGAGATACTGCTCGCCGTTGTCGGTCAGCATGTCGTGCTCACCGGGCACAAAGAAGATTTGTTTTGCGGACGCGCCTTTTAACACCTGGTCCAACGTATCGAACTCGCTCGGCTTCGAGAGCTGACTCAGATCGCCGGTGTGAATGATGAAATCCGGCGTGTGGGGCATGGTGTTGATCTTGTTGATTGCCGTCTGCAGAGTGGCGATGACGTCCGGATTTGCCGGCTTGTTGAAGCCGATGTGGCTGTCGCTGATCTGCACAAAGCTGAAGTCCGCGCCTTTGCCGGCATTTTTGCCGTAGCCTTTGGCGAAGGCCCGAGACACCGGAATGCCCCCGCTCATCGTCCAGACCAGGCCCGTACCCGCCCATGCCATGCATTTCAGGAACCCGCGACGGTCGACGCCGTCATTGTTGAGGTCTTGCAACTTCTGATCGATGAGATCGTGCTTCTTGTCCGCCATTTTCCCTCCTTGGTTTCTTGACTTCTGAGTTGATAACTGGCACGAGTCCCTTTTATTCCCGACAAATTCGAACGGCGACCATAATTTGTGAAGCATAGTGCCGGCTCATTTGGCGGCGGGATAGAACTATGTCACTCTCCACAGTGAAGAAGGTAACCTTAGCGAGGGGTTGCGGTTGTCGGCAAGATGTAAACGCTGTGTAAAGATCAATGAAGATTCTTAGCAATCGTCTGTTGTTTGTCGGACCGACTGCAGTGACGCCGAAGGGATAATCCGTCAGGCAGTCTTGTCGCGCGTGGGCACCCCGGAGCTCGACTGAGCTTGTAAGCATTTGTCTTGCTGATCGCGATGCCTAACCGGGTCCGTTTACGCCGCTTAGAAAGCCACCCAGATGTCCTGTCAGCGCAACGATGCCGACTGCCAGAACTTCAACCGCCAGACGGTAGCTCGGCAAAGATACGGTCCGCCGTCGCGAGCGGAAATGCACCCACCACACCAGCCAGATCATCATCGTCGAAACGCACGCCAGCACGAGGTGCAGCAAAAGGATGCCCTTCAGTTTCTGTCCCTCGAGTTGGAGCTGCCACGCGAGTAGCCCGGTAGCTACAACCGGAACAGTCGAAATCGCCGCCACCAGCAGGTTGTAATATGCCGCGTCCGCCAGGCCACGGCGCTTCGTCCATTGCGCGATAAGGTCGAAGGCTACCGCCGTGATGAACAGCGCGATTGGAAAATGGATCAGCACTACATGTTGCGCATGCTTGGCCAAGAATACCGTCTTAGGGTCGAAAGGATTAACCATCGCCATTACCTCTTCTAGATTTGCCGCGCGCGTTCATTCCGACCTGAATTCGCACGAGCAGTAATAAAGTCCCCACCCCGCGCAGGAGGAGAGAGCAATCGCGAGGGTGAGGCTCGCACACGCTACGGCAAGTAGTAGCGGAGCGAGGTGAAGATCATTGCATCCAGCCCGTGTGGCTCTCCGCCCACCCCCGACCAGGTGTTGCGGTCTACGTAGGAAACCTGCGGCCCCCACTGGATTCGGCCGCGGTTCACCTTTTCTCTCTAGCCGTCATAAGGTTTGAACCAGATGCCGAAGGTTCCTTCAATCAGCACGCGCGTGTCGGCTGTGCGGTTCGAAAGGCCGGCGGGAGTAAACCCGTTGTTGACCATAGGCGCGATTTCAGTGAAGCAGCCGGAGTTGTTGAACATGGGAGATCCCTAGCCGACGTACTTCCCGGAGACGGGATCGAAATCAGATGCCACGGCCTCGGAATTGGACTTCTTGCTCTGGGTGCTGCCCGGTGCGTTCTGCCCGGCGGCAAGAGTGCTAGCCACCAAGCACACGGCCAATGCCACTCCTACTTGTCTCATGTGTATCTCTCCCCAACTTTGAGTTGCATGAGTTTCAGTGGAGATAACAGACTTTCCAATCTTTTATTCCAGGCTGGCCTAAAGAAAGTTCTCCAGCCGGTTTCACGGGCTTGAGAAGTGAATCGCGGGCTGCGGCGGACGTGGCTGGACGGCATTAACTCCGCCGCAACCCGCGAACTTGTTATTGCCCTGTTTCTCGCGAAGGAATCGTACGAGCCTGTGCCTCCTCGGGCCCGCTGCTATCGACGCGCAAGAGCATCGCGCTGCCCTTGTCGACTTTCACTGCCTCCCGGTTGGAGGCCAAAGTGACTTCACCAAGCGGCTCGGTGCGTCCGGATTGGGGGATTGTCAGGTCGCGAAACCCGTATGCGCCGCGGGCATTCACTGAGAAGAGCCAAAATGCTTGCGGACGGGCATCGCCATCTATCGTGCCCCCGCTTGGGGTGCCCGAATCCTGGTCTACATTGGCCAGCACGCCTTGGCTGGTGTATTTCCCCACGACCTGCGATCCCACCATTACCGGCCCACCTTCGCCGTAAGAAATTTGGTCGCCTCCGATTTCAATCGTGTTGTCGGCATATTCGCTCGAGGTGAGCTCGGGCATAGCGGCATGTACCGCAGACCTTGACGCTACCGCGCGCAGGGTGGTGGTGATCGGGATGGTCAGGTTGCCAAATCGGACTTGGTCGAATTGAAATGAGATCTTTGAGTCGTCAGACCCCTTGCCTGGAGTGATGGCTGCGACCACATGGCCTGTCAGCGTGGATCCTTTACGTAGCATTTCTCCCTGGCCTAGCGGCACGTCCTGCATGACCGTCGCGATTATGGTAGTTCCGCTTCCGTTCTTGTCCGAGCGCAAGGCAGTGTTCAAGCTGACGGGAAGAAGGGTGCCCGCCGGAATCGGTTCTGCAGATCGTGTGTTCTGCCCTTGAGCGGGTTGATAGACCGGCTTCAGATCTTGTCCAGTTCCGGCCTGCAGGTACATCGGCAGCACGCACAGCGCCAAACCAAGCATTTTCAGATTGTTCTTCATTTTGTTCCTCCTAAAAACGAATTTGCTAAAGAGCGTGGTTCTTCCGCACCAGCATTCCCTCGGTGACTCCGGTTCGCTCTCTGACTCGTTGTGCAGAACCGACGGCACTCGGTTTTATTCCGTAGTATTTTTTTGGGGGCTATGGGAATAAAACGATCGTCCGCTGGTTTACCCTTGTGTGCATGTCGGAGAGAACCTGCCATCGGAGTCGTTCGAGCAATTAGCCATGCCTCACTTCGACCGGCTTTATAACTTTGCCTGCTGGCTGACGCATGATCGGCAAGAAGCTGAGGATCTCGTGCAAGAGACTTATGCCAAGGCACTTAAAGGGTTTTCCTCGTTCCAGCCAGGCACGAATTTTCGCGCCTGGATCCACAAGATCCTGCGGAATGCGTTCCTGACCTCCCGCACCGAACTAAAGGCGACCTCGACTGTCCAGCTCGATCTTGAGGGCCAAGAGGAAGCCCCGCCCACAGTCACGGAGACGCCCGAGAGCATCCTGCTGCAGCGTTCGGATGGACGGCTTGTGCAGCAGGCTCTGGAGCAACTGCCCGTCGCTTATCGCGAGGTGCTGCTGCTGTGTGAGGTCGAAGAAATGTCGTATCAGGAAATCTCTGCCACACTTGCCATCCCGATGGGAACGGTGATGTCACGTTTATCCCGTGCCAGAAAAGCCCTCCGCGGTGGCCTACAGCAACAGTTTGCAGAAAGGATGAACTGAAAAATGGTGACCTATGGTTTGTGAGTCTTGGAAGACAAAACTCGATACCTGCCTAGACGGCGAGCTCCCGGAGGAGGAGATGCGCAGCGTCGAGGCTCATGTGCGCAGCTGCCCCTCTTGCTCGGCGGATGCCCTTACGCGCGTACAGATGAAGCGCACGATTCACGCCGCTGGAAAACGTTACACTCCCAGTGCCGAGTTCCGGAAGAGGATGCAGCAGAAGATTGCTGTAAAACCACGGCGCAGTTTTGGTCTGGGATGGACGTTTGCTGCGGCGGCAGCTGCCATTATCGTGGTCGGGACGTTGACTTCAGCCTATCTGGGAACTCGATCCGGCAGAGATCAGGTTTTTAGCGAGATCGCAGACTTGCACGTGGAGACGCTGGCCAGTTCGTCTCCGGTGGATGTGATTTCCACCGATCGGCACACGGTGAAGCCCTGGTTCCAGGGAAAAATTCCCTTCGCGTTCAATTTGCCGGAACTCCAGAACTCCGAGTTTTCTCTGCTTGGCGGCCGGATGACCTATCTTGACCAGACCCCGGGAGCGCATCTCATTTACGATGTGCGGAAGCACCATATTTCCGTATTCGTGTTCCAGGAACGGTCGTTGCCGGCCACGTTGGACGACAATCCTGCCTCAAAGAAACAACCGTTCAACATGGAAACATGGAGTCATGGCGGGCTTCGCTATTTCGTGATCGGCGATGCGAGTGCTGCGGACATCGATAGTCTGGCGAAATTGTTTAAAGCCGCGTCATAGACTTGCGTCGGTAATTCTGGTGCTTTGTACAGTTCTTTAGGCTTCGAAACCCAATTCCGAGAACTCAGGCCGAAGGGCCGGGGCTTGTCTCTTTCTGCAGGGAAGTTAAGCTCGGGGGACACCTCTGTCGCACCTGCTCATTGCGCTGCTCTTGCTTAAGGCAAGAACTTGTAGCCCCGGCCGTGTACTGTGAGAAAGTGTAACGGGTGTGAAGGGTCGCTCTCCAGTTTCTGTCGTAACTTCAGAATGTGGTTGTCCACCGTTCGGGTACAAGGACAGTACTGGTAACCCCAAACCTCTTTGAGAAGTTCGTCCCGTGAGATCACGCGTTCAGCGTTCTTGGTCAAGAATTCCAGCATCTTGAATTCCTTTAGAGTAAACATGATCTTGTCGCCGCAACGGGTAATCTCCGTCTTGAAAAAGTCCACCGTCACATCCGCAAAGACATATACGTCTGCGTCCTCCGGACTGACGCGCGACGCACGCCTGATTAATGCGCGCAAACGCGCAACAAGTTCCCGTGGACTGAACGGTATGGTCACATAATCATCGGCACCCATTTCCAGGAGAAGGACTTTGTCCGCGACATTTGAGCTCGCGCTCAGAATCATCAGAGGTAGACCGGGGACCAAGTGCGCAATCTTCCTGCAAAGATCACATCCTGAAGATCCCGGGTGCGGTAGATCGAGGATTACTGCGCAGGGTCGTCCTTGGTGAAACATCTCAAGGCCAGCCGCACCATCTGGGACAACATCGACTACAAATCCTTCCAAGGAGAAAAGTCGCCATAGAATCTTCTGCAGCGCACGATCGCGCTCAACGACCGCAATCCGATCTATTGTGGCACGTCGCAGTTCAAAGATTGGGGTGCTCGAAGTTGCTGCCAACGTGCTGCTTGCCATAAACTTTTCCTCCTTCTGCAGGATCGCGTCTTGATTCACGCCTCAGGTATCACAGCTCCGTTTCATCGAAGATTCCATGCCCTCTTGTGAAACCAACCAAGGGGCGACGCATCTCTTGCATGGCTCGGGAGCAAACTGGCTTGATTGATCCTTCCGAGGCCGATTTCGCGCTGCCCGCCCGCACCCCCCTAATGCGCCTCGATGTGACGAGACAAGTCTCTCGATGGCAGCGCGCCAGTAGTGCTAAGGAGGGACTCGCGAACTGCCTTCCGTGCTCTGGCTAGACGTGACATCACGGTTCCCATCGGGATGGTCAATATTTCCGAGATCTCCTGATACGACATTTCTTCCACTTCACAAAGGAGGAGGGTCTCCCGGTAATGCACGGGCAGATCGTCGATGGCGCGCTGCACCAGTTGGGAACTAAAGCGATTCATCAGAATCGTTTCGGGAGTTTCCGTATCAGCTGCCAGTTCAGGTCCGTCCTCCTCCGAGTCCATCGCAACGGTCATGCGCCGCTCCAGTTTTGAGCACGAACTTAGAAAGTTGTTCCTGAGGATTCGAAATATCCATGCTCGGAAATTGGTGCCTGACTGAAACGACGCGAAACTGCGTAAAGCCTTGAGATAGGTCTCTTGTACAAGATCTTCGGCATCGTTCGAATCGTGCGCCAGCCAGCGCGCGAAGTTATAAAGGGCATCGAAAAGGGGCATTGCCAGCTCTTCGAACCCGGCTAACGGTTGATCGTCCTGGGAGGACGAAGCCCCAGATCGGCCCACCTCTTGTGAGCCAAGCCCAATAAGTCTCATTGGCCTTCTCCTGAAATCAACTCGAACCCTGGTCGCGGCCTACTTTGACTCGTCCGTCTTCCGGCGTCAATTAACTGAGGACTTTTTCCATATATCTAACTCATTGCCGGTTAAGTGATTGATGGCTAACGAGTTGGCTCCTCATATATCCCGGATCCGGAAGTCTCCTGGGCGCGAAGTGCTAGACTTCTGTGCGCTGCCCAAATGCGCTATGGAATCCCCGCCACCCAATTCCGTCGTGCGATTCGGAACTTACGAGGTTTCTCTCCAGTCGGGAGAAGTGCGAAAGTCGGGTTTAAGAATCAGAGTGCAGCAGCAGCCGATGAAGCTGCTGGAGATCCTGCTGGAACATGCAGGGGAAGTTGTCACCCGGGAGGAATTGCGCAGCCGAGTCTGGCCTAGCGAAGGTTTTGGTGATTTCGACCAGGCTCTTAATATCTCCATCGGCAAGCTGCGGAGTGCTTTGGGAGACTCGGCTGAGAATCCGCGATTCATCGAGACTCTTCCAAAACGTGGCTATCGCTTTATCGCGGACGTGTCAGTCCTCGATGCAGACGCCAGCCCAAAAAGTCAAGAACCTGCGACTGGAGATCCGCCGGGTACAGACCCTGAAGGGCAAAAGATCCAAGGCGCCGGGTTGGCGGTTGCACCCCAACGCCGGCAGTGGTCGAGGCGTTGGGTCATTGGCGCCTTGGCGCTCGTCCTGAGTTTGCTCATTTTCTTCGCTTGGCGATTTCGTTGGCGGGCTCCTGCTCCCACGGGCATCCGATCCATAGCGGTGCTTCCGCTGGACAACCTTTCTGGTGACGCTTCCCAGAATTACTTCGCCGACGGTATGACAGATGAGTTGATCACTGACTTGGCCCAGATCAGCGCTTTACGGGTAATCTCCCGCACCTCGGTAATGGTATACAAGGGAGCGCGCAAGCCTCTGCCGCAGATCGCTCGCGAGCTGAACGTGGACGCCGTGGTAGAAGGCACCGTGCTCCACTCCGGCAACCGGGTCCGTATCACGGCGCAGTTGATCGAGGCCTCTACGGACAAACACTTGTGGTCCCAGAGTTATGAGGGTGAGTTGCGGGATACCTTGGCGCTCCAGAACCACGTGGCTAGCGCCATAGCAGATCAGATTCGGATCAACTTGACTCCGCAGGAGCAAGCCGCGCTGAAAAGCGCAAAGGCTGTTAATCCGGAAGCCTACCAGTCCTATCTCAAAGGGCGCTACTTCTGGAATAAGAGAACGGCGGATGGTTTGAAAGCCGCCCTGGCTTATTTCCAGCAGGCAATCGAAGAGGACCCGAAATATGCTCAAGCCTATTCTGGCTTAGCCGATACTTATGCTTTGCTGGGAGACTGGCAGTACGCAGTGATGACTCCCAAAGAAGCGTTCCCCAGAGCCAAGGCTGCGGCGATCAAAGCTCTGGAGTTGGACAGCACACTCGGCGAAGCCCACAACTCGCTTGCATTCGTCCTGGACGGCTTCGACTGGAATTTTGACTCTGCCGGGAAGGAATTTCAGCGGGCCATTGAACTGAACCCGGGCTACGCTACCGCTCACCATTGGTATGCTTGGCACTTGAGTCTATTGGGTCGGTATGACGAAGCGATTGCGGAAATGAGAAAAGCGGAAAACTTGGATCCGCTATCTCTCATCATTAACGCCGATTTGGCGGAACTCCTTGTCCTTGCGCACTCTGATGACGAATCCATACGACAGAGCCGCAAAACGATCGAAATGGATCCTAATTTTGCTCTGGCACATAATCAACTCGCCCAAGCGTACCTTCAAAAACACATGTACGATGAAGCGGTCGCAGAGCTCAAAACAGCGGTCCAGCTATCTGGGGGTAGCCCGGCATTCATAGCTAATCTTGCTCGCGCTTATGTCGCATCCGGCAAGAGAAGCGAAGCGGTAAAGCTGCTAGGCGATCTGAAGAAGCGCTCAAACCCTGGTTATTCGAATGCTTCGGAGATTGCCGTGATCTATGCATCTCTCGGAGATACGGATCAAGCCATGAATTGGCTCGAAAAAGGCTACGACGAGCGATTTAACCCCGGCGTCCTGCTGCGGCCGGGCTTCGACCCTCTCCGCTCGGACCCGCGCTTTGAAGAGCTTATGCGCCGCATTGGCTTGCCCAAGTGAGATACCTCACCACTCACAGCCTGTGGGTTGGTTATGGGGTGGACTCAACACACTCAAAGCAAGGGTGTTTCTGTTCGTTGCGCTGCTCATCTTCCTGATGAAACTGCCGGAAATCCGCGAGATCAGCACAGAGGGCCGGGAGACTTCGGACGCGAAGCTTAGCGGCACTCTTGCTTTTCGACATTTGATCAAGGGCGTGATCGCCCAGTTCTTCTACGTAGGTGTGCAGGTTGGCATGGCGAGGCTTCATTATCCGATTCGCCGAATTTACAATCCAGCACCGGACGAATGCTAGGCCTGATCGCTGTTTCTCCGCAAAGAAGCGGCAAAGGGCGCAGGCTTCCTTTCCACTGCGCCCCCGTCCCCAAACCAACTGCCAAGCTTGCTCCCGCTGCGAATCATCAGAGTCTCGAACAAAGCCCCACTTCACACAGACAGAGCCGGAAGCATCCAGTTTAGGTCCGCCGTGGTTAGTCCATCCGTCTAACCGGTGAATTGCAAATGTATGACGATTACGTCAACGTCGGCATAATCGTCAACTCTCGTTTTCTGCTGTCGCCGGTCCAGATCGCAGCTCCTTCTAAAAAGTTCCGCCGTCCGCGTACACTCATGGGGACGGAAGCGAACGTCGAGTGTCACGAATGCCTCCGACGCGGAACGCGGGGACCGACGCATGACGCCAGTGCATGAAGAACTTCTCCGAGAATTTCAGAACTTTGCTCGGACCGCTCCCACGGCCCAGTCCGTGATGGAGCGCATCTCCCAGCGTCTGCACGAAAAGATGACACGCTACAACTGGGTAGGCTTTTATCTCGTAGACCCGGCGGACCCCGGCATTCTGCTGGTCGGACCCTTCGTCGGCAGCTTTACCCCTAATGTTCGCATCCCCCTCGACACCGGACTCTGCGGTGCTGCGGCCACCAGCGGGCAGACCGTAGTCGTCGATGATGTCTCTACCGATCCGCGGTATCTTGCGGGATTGCCCATGGTGAATAGTGAAATTGTTGTCCCCATCTTGGTGAAGAACAAGCTCGCAGCGGAGCTCGATATCGAGAGCTACTTTGCCAGCACGTTCAATAAAGCGAAACAGGACTTTGTCGAAGCCTGCGCCGCCGTAGTCGGAAAATATTTGGGGAAGGGGTAGTCCGGTTGGAGATGGGCGCTCCCGGAGCCCACGCTTCGCGCCTCGAGGCAGCCTGCAGGCTTTCCGCATGTAGGTAGACATGGCTATCTCAAGTATGTACGTAGACATGCTTGACAATCGACGGCCGGCCCTGCTACCCTCCTCCATTCATCGTTGAGCATGGCTGCGGTTCAGCCTTGTCTCTAGGGTTCGCTTGGGCATGGCAGCTCATCGGTGTGATCAGCCCCACACCTGGTTCTCGCGGATCGATTGCAAGGAGATCCTGACGAATGCGGCCTGTCATTTTTGTGGTTGACGAGGATCCGGCCATCTCGCACCTCTTGCGCCGTACGCTCGAGGGGGAAGGCTTCGCGGTGCGCACTTTTTCCACCGCAGAATCGGTCCTTAGGCTGGCTCTGGGCATAAGGCCCAGCTTGTTCCTCCTGGACATGGTACTGCCCGATGGGGACGGCCTGGATTTGTGCGGCGAAATCCGCAGGTCTTCGCAATGGGCCCAGACGCCGGTGATTTTCGTAACTGGAAAAGCTTCCGAAATGGACCGCGTCGCGGGGCTGCAACTGGCTGACGATTACATCACCAAGCCCTTCAGTCCGCTGGAGCTTGTCGCTCGCGTGCAGGCAGTCTTACGCCGGGCCGGTGAGCAGCCAACCCCCTCGCGGCTTACCATTGGCGATCTGGAATTAGATGGCGAGGCGATGGCGGTGCAGGTGCGCGGCCAGATGGTACGCGTGACCGCCAAGGAGTTTCGCCTGCTCTCCTACCTGGCCATGAACCTCGGAAGGACGTTCCGGCGCGACCAGCTTCTGGATGCGGTTTGGGACGGGCGATTTGTCACCCCGCGCACCGTCGATGTTCATGTCCGCCGCTTGCGGGAGAAAATTGAGCCGCAACCCGAAGCTCCCCGCTATGTGCAGACCGTAAGAGGTAAGGGCTACCGCCTGGCTCCTCAAGCTGGACTGGCGATTTTGCCGCTCCCCCCACGAGCCAGCATCGAACGAATCAACCCGCTATACTCGGCCCCGATGGCTGTTTGATTCTGGGGAGCTCCGCCGCGCCAAGCTCCGTTTGACCTCTCGGTGCTACTCCGCGCTGACCTACGAGGACGGTAAGAATATGGCCAACCTCCCAAAATGGTCCCATCCGGGCGGCAGCCGGGGCCGGAGCAAAAAGTCAATTTGATTGCCCGGCCACAAGTCCGTTGGGACGGGCTCCGGCCAGCACGAGCTGGCAAAGGCGGTCGACAAAGTTGGGCGTCAACTTGTCATGCCGGATGAGGAATCGCATGTAAATTGGCCCGTAGAGTGAATCAAGAAGCAGATCCGGGTCAACATCGTCGCGCAGTTCGCCGCGTTGAATGGCGCGGCGGAGTGTGGCATAGGCCTCCCGGCGGCGCGGCCAGAGGAAACGTTCGCGGAAAGCAACGATGAGGTCTCGGTCGCTCTGTCCGCCGCCAACCATGGCGGAAACAATGCGTCCACGGCGGCTGCGAAAGATCTTGACCAGCTGACGCATCTGTTGGCTCATGTCCGTGTAAACGGAGCCGGTATCGGGAAAGTGGAGTTTACGGCTCGTGCTGCTGGCGAACGCGTCTGCGATGATAGCGGCCTTGTTGGGCCACCAGCGGTAAACGGTTGCCTTGCCCACGCTGGCATGCGCTGCCACGGCCTCAATGGTCAGCGCGGAAAAGCCATTCTCTCCCAGAAGTTTCAAAGCGCTGCGCAGGATGGCCAGGCGGGCATGTTCGCTGCGCGGGCGCCCGGGAGAGCGCTTGCGGCCGCCTCGGCCGCGATTTCCAGGAGCCAGAGACTTTTGGCGCATGATCTTAGCCTACAATATAATCAAAAGGGATTGGGAATCCAATACGGTCAGTATCGAATCAAAAATTAGCTACGCGGGGTTTTTTCGCATCCGTGCAGTGTATTCGTTCAGACTCTGGAGTCGTGCCTAGCCGATGTGGATTGTAGCGTTAGCTCTCCGACGTCCCTACACCTTTGTCGTGATGGCGATCGTCATCATTATTCTTTTTGTGGTTACGGTTTTCCGCACTCCCACCGACATCTTTCCGGACATCGATATTCCAGTGGTTTCCGTGGTTTGGTCCTATATCGGCATGTCACCGCTGGATATGGCCGACCGTATCGTGCTCAATTCCGAACGCGGCATCAACATCACCGTCAACGACATCGAGCACATGGAGTCTCAGTCCGTAAACGGTTTGGGCGTCATCAAGGTTTTTTTCCGTCCGGGCACGAACGTACAAGGCGCCATCGCAGAAATCACCGCGATCTGCCAGACAAACTTGCGCAGTCTTCCCCCCGGCACGGTACCGCCTCTGGTCATCTCCTATAGCGCCTCCACTACACCGATCGTTCAGCTCGGACTGAGCAGCAAGACCCTGCCGGAACAACAACTGTTCGATCTGGGGCAGAACTTCCTGCGTAATTATTTGGCTACCGTGCCGGGGGCGGCTACTCCTTATCCCTACGGCGGCAAGATTCGCCAGATTCAAGTGGACTTGGACTTGCCGAAGCTACAGGCTTACGGGCTGGCGCCAAACGACATTGTCAACGCCGTCAACGCGCAGAATCTGATTCTCCCCAGCGGCACGATCAAGCTCGGCCCGGTGGAATACAACGTTGAGATGAACGGAACGCCGGCAACGATCGCGGAGTTGAACGACCTGCCGGTCAAGACCGCCAATGGGGCCACGCTCTACATGCGCGACGTTGCCCACATACGAGACGGATTTTCACCGCAGACGAACATCGTGCGCCAGGATGGAAACCGTGGGGCGCTGATGTCGATGTACAAGATCGGGAACGGCTCCACGCTGGAAATTGTCGACGGGGTCAAGAAGATTGTAGTGCAGGCGGCACAGTCGCTGCCGCCGGAGCTGAAAATCACCGCGCTGTTTGACCAGTCCTTGTTCGTGCGCGCGTCGATCCAGGGCGTGTTGCGCGAGGGATTGATCGCAGCGGCTCTTACTGCCGTCATGATTCTCATCTTCCTCGGCGATTGGCGCCCTACGATCGTCATTTCTGTCTCCATTCCGCTCTCGATTTTCGTCTCCATCATCATGCTGGGCGCGATCGGCCAGACCATCAACATCATGACCCTGGGCGGATTGGCGCTCGCCGTCGGCATCCTGGTCGATGATGCCACGGTGGAAATCGAAAACATCGAGCGCAACCTTGCCATGGGCAAGGAGATGAAGCAGGCCATCCTCGACGGCGCCCAGCAGATCGCCGTGCCTGCGTTTGTCTCCACGCTCAGCATCTGCATCGTGTTTGTGCCCATGTTCTTCCTGGCGGGCGTGGCAAAATTTCTGTTCGTACCTCTGGCGGAGGCCGTGAGCTTCGCCATGCTGGCCAGTTATCTGCTGTCGCGAACTCTCATCCCAACCCTGGTCATGTTCATCATGCGCGGTCACGAGCATCGCGCGGAAGCTCCCAAGTCGTTCCTGGGCCGCTTCCAGCGTGGCTTCGAGCACAAGTTTGAAGACTTCCGCCGGGGCTACGAGCAGTTGCTCGAAACCACGCTGGAGTATCGCGGGGTGTTCGTGGTTTGCTTCCTGGCTTTTTGCCTGCTCTCGCTCGGGCTGTTCACGTTCCTGGGACAGGACTTCTTCCCCCAAGTGGATGCCGGCCAGTTGCGCCTGCACGTGCGCGGGCGTCCCGGCCTGCGCGTGGAAGAGACAGCGCGGCTCTGCGACGAGATCGAAGGCGTCCTGCGGCAGGAGATTCCTAAGAACGAACTCCAGACGATTCTCGACAACATCGGTCTGCCCAACTCCGGTATCAACCTGTCCTACAGTTCGAACGGAACCATTGGCACCAGCGATGCGGAGATCCTGATCGCTTTAGATCCCGAACATCATCACCCCACGGCGGGCTACATACGGCATCTGCGCGAGGTATTGCCGCAGCGCTTTCCCGGAGTCGAGTTCTTCTTCCAGCCCGCCGATATCGTTTCGCAGATTCTGAATTTCGGTCTGCCCGCGCCTATCGATGTACAAGTCGTCGGCACGGATATGGGAACCAGTTATCTGATTGCGCAGCAGATCGCCAACAAAATGCGGCACATTCCTGGCGCCGCTGACGTACACGTGCAGCAATTGCTTTCCCTGCCCACACTGCATATGGACATTGAACGCACACGGGTCACGCAGGTTGGGCTTACGGCGCGCGACGTGGCTCAGAGCCTGCTAGTTTCGCTGAGCGGCAGCTTCCAGACGTCGCCCAACTTCTGGCTCAACCCCCGCAACGACGTTACTTACCAAGTGGCGGTGCAATCGCCGCAATACCGTATGACCAGCATGCAGGACTTGATGACCATCCCGGTGACGTCGCAGCAGGGCACGGAGTTGTTGAGTAACCTGGTGCAGTTGTATCCCGTTGCCCGGCCCGCCACGGTGAACCACTACAACGTGCAACCGGTCATCGACGTTTACGCCAGCACGCAGGATCGCGACCTGGGTGCCGTCGCTAGGGACACCGACAGAGTGCTTAAGACCTTCGATGGCCACCTGCCTCGCGGCACCCAGATCGTGGTTCGCGGCCAGGTAGTTACCATGCGCTCCTCGTTCCTCGGATTGGGACTGGGGCTGGCCGGGGCCATCCTGCTCGTCTATTTACTGATCGTCATCAACTTCCAGTCGTGGCTCGATCCCTTCATCATCATTGCCGCTTTGCCGGGGGCGTTGGCGGGAATCTGCTGGTTCCTGCTGCTGACCCGCACCACGTTGAGCGTACCATCGCTTACTGGCGCGGTCATGTGCATGGGCGTGGCCACCGCCAACTCAATCTTGATGGTCAGCTTCGCGCGAGAACAGCTCGACGAAGGTATTCCCGCCATACAGGCCGCGGTCGCCGCCGGATATACGCGTATGCGCCCCGTGCTGATGACAGCACTGGCCATGATCATCGGCATGGTGCCCATGGCGTTGGGCCTTGGTGAAGGCGGCGAGCAGAACGCACCGCTAGGCCGCGCCGTGATTGGCGGACTACTATTCGCCACCGTCGCCACCTTATTTTTTGTGCCCAGCGTGTTCGCCATATTCCACGGTCGCCGGGAGGCCAAGCGTGCGGGACAGCAGCAGATCTAAGACGCGGAGCGTAAACAGTTCTCGCAGGAATCGGAGTTCAGAATGAGTGCGGAAAACCAATCAAAAACACCGCCCGGGGATGCGCAGCCGGGCCAAACTGACGAGCACCATGCCGTCAGTACTCAGAACCGGCGTGACGAGGAAATCGAGGCGATCCAACAGCACTCCCGGCATCAGCATCCGGGGATCGAGAAGCCTCCCGAGGTTCCGCCCGCGCCTCCGCGCAAAGCTGTGATGATGGTGGGCGTGGCGTTGCTCGTGCTGCTGGTTGCCGGTGGACTCACGTTGTTGGATCACGTGAGCCACGAACGCGCGCTGGCCAAGGAGACGGAGCGCGAAACCGTGCCCACGGTCGCCGTGGTTTACCCGCTGTCGGAAAAACCCGACGAGGACTTGGTTCTGCCTGGTTCTCTACTGGCCTACGAAGAGTCCCCGATTTACGCCCGCACCAATGGCTATCTTGTGCGCTGGTACAAAGACATTGGGAGCCGAGTGACCAAAGGCGAGTTGCTGGCAAAGATTGACACTCCCGAGGTAGATCAGGAGTTGAACCAGACCCGAGCCGCGCGTCTGCAGATCCTGGCGCAGATGGATCTGGCCAAAATCAGCGCAGACCGCTGGGAGAACTTGCGCAAGACCGACTCCGTCTCCGCGCAGGAATCTGACCAGTACCAGAGCGGATATAAGCAGAGTCAGGCCAACCTGGCCGCTGCCGACGCCAATGTGCGCCGCCTCGAACAGCTTGAGGGCTTCAAGGACGTCTACGCGCCGTTTTCCGGTGTGCTCACACGGCGCAATGTTGATCCCGGCGCGCTCATCAACGCTGGCGCAGGCGCCGCCGGACGGGAGCTGTTTGACCTTGCGCGGGTCGATCCTCTGCGCGTTTACACCAGCGTTCCGCAAGCTTATGCGCCCTACATAAAGGTCGGCGCCAAAACTGCGGTCACCTTGCAGGAGTTTCCGGGCCAGAAGTTTGTCGGCACGGTTGTGCGGACGGCGGAGGCCATTGATCCGGCCACGCGCACTCTGCTGACGGAGGTCGACGTGCCCAACAAGGATGGGCGCCTGCTGCCCGGTTCGTTCGGGGAGGTGCACTTCGCCGTCGGCTCGGGCGTGAACAAGGTCACGATTCCGGTGGGCGCGATGTTGTTCCGCGCCGAAGGCCCCCGCGTCGCGGTCGTGGGTACCGGCGGCAAGGTGCAGTTGCGTCCCATCAACATCGGACGCGACTACGGCACCACGTTGGAAGTTCTCGGCGGCGTCTCCCCCACCGACCAGGTCGTCATCAACCCCGCGGACTCGCTTGAGGATGGCCAGCATGTGAACGTCGCCGGACCCCCACCGAACCAGCAAGCGCCCGAGACACCCTCACAGAGCCAGCAGAAGGGCGGTGCGTCGTGAAGCGAGCCGCCATCTCGGCCGCTCTGGCCTGGCTCGCGTTCGCCGCTGGATGCACCGTCGGTCCGCGTTACAGCCGGCCCACCGCTCCCGTTCCAGCGCCGGATGCGTGGAAGACGCAGCCGCCATGGGAGCAGGCTGCGCCCAAGGACGCTATTCCCAAAGGGGCGTGGTGGCAGGTCTTTCACGATCCCGCGCTTGACGCCTACGAACAACAATTGCTCCAGGCTAATCAGTCTTTGGTGGCGGCACGCGATCGTTTGGAGCAGGCGCGCTCGTTGGCACGAGTGGCTACCGCGGACATGTTTCCGCAGCTTTCGGCGGATCCGAGTGCATTGCGTCAACGCGGCTCCGGCAATCGCCCTTTGAACGGCGAGGTGCCGACCGTCGAAGACGGTGGTTTTTCTCCCTACACGCAGAGCGCCTATACGATTCCATTCTCCCTCAACTATGAGGTTGATCTTTTCGGACGCGTGCGGCATAACGTGGAAGCGGCCAACGCTTCCCTCCAGTCTACGGCCGCCGATCTTCAGAACGTGCAGTTGGTGTTGACCGCTGAACTGGCCGCCGACTACTTCGCACTGCGTGAGTTGGACGCCGAGTGGCAAGTGGTCGAGGAATCCGTCGGCTACCAGCGCAAGGGGCTGGATCTGGTGAATAACCGCCACAACGGTGGCATTGCCAGCGGACTGGAAGTCGCCCAGCAGGCCGCGCTGCTCGACGCCACGTTGTCGCAACTTGCGCTGGTGCAGCAGTCGCGAGCACAGTACGAGCACGCCATTGCGGTGCTGGTCGGCCAGTCAGCTTCCGGCCTCAATGTGCCCGTCGCACCGTTGCAGGCCCCGCCGCCGCCAGTACCGCTTGGGGTGCCCTCCGACGTGCTGGAGCGCCGGCCCGACATTTCCACGGCCGAACGGCTGATGGCTTACCAGAACGCTCAAGTCGGTGTCGCGCACTCGGCCTTCTATCCGCACATCACTCTAAGCGGTTCCGGAGGATGGCAGAGCCGCGACCTTGGGTCGCTGCTCGACGCCCCCAGCCTCTTCTGGTCCCTCGGTGCCGACGCCTTGCAGCCCCTGTTCGAGGGCGGACGAAACCGCGCCAATCTGGCCGCTGCGCGCGCTGGCTATGACCAATCCGTAGCCAACTACCGCCAATCGGTGCTCACGGCGTTCCGGGAGGTCGAAGATGGCATCAGCAATTTGAGCACGCTCTCCCAAGCTCTCACCACGCAGGGCGCGGCCGTCGAAGATGCGCGCCGCGCGCTGACGATCGCCAACAATCGCTATATCGGTGGAGTCACCAGTTACCTCGACGTCATCACTGCGCAGACCACATTGCTCACCAGTGAACGGCTGGAGACGCAGTTGCTCGGCCAGCGAATGGTCAGTTCTGTCTATCTGGTGAAAGCCCTCGGTGGCGGCTGGGACTCGAGTCAAATCAAAGAGCAGCAGGTGCATCCGCAAGCCGAGCAGGCTTTGCAGCCATGAGCCTGGCTGGTTCGAGCTGCGCGGTCAGCCGCGTGATCTCTCACGGCTCAAGCGCGATCGAACCCATCGAACCCGTTATCGGTTGACAATAGCGCCGAAGGAGCCTAGTATTATAGCTGAGGGAAATATCTCTCCTACTCTTTCGAGCTTTCGGAAACAAGTCAGCCCCCATCTGAAGTCTTTGGCCCACAGCGCACCGCTGTGGGATGCGTCGCGTTATGACAATGGCAGTCTGGCACGGATCTTTGTCTCGCTTCCGTTTGTTTGCTATCTAGTCATCCTGAACTCAAGAGGGAAACCATGAAAAACACCAAGTTTCTTGTGAAAGTGAACCGTGGCGGCGCTCGAGCTGCGGAATACGTGTTGCGGGTTGACCGCAGTCCCATTCAGACGACAACGAACCGAAAGCTGGCACTGGCAATGGGGAGATTCACCGCCGAAGACGCGGTGAAATCCATGCAAAACTCCCGCTGCAACCCGGAGTTAGTGTCAGTACAAATTTGACCGGCGGTTCGTCTCTGCCTCGGCTGCTTCGATATCGCCACCTGCGGATGTGAATCGAAGCAGTTCTTTCCTGGTTTCCTGTTCGCACTCAAATCCACAAGACCGGCGCTCTCGCGCCTGCCGCCTATGTACGGGCGTAGCGTTCGCTGTTGGGCTTTGAGCCGCTCAGGGCGAAGAACAGGATGTAGACATAGCAGATCACGGGAAGAAAGAAGGCGTGGTGAATTCCGATCCTATCGGCAATCGCGCCTTGAGCAAGCGGGATAAGGGCTCCGCCGACGATCGCCATGATCATGACTCCGGAACCGTCTCCCGTGAGCGGGCCCAGTTCCGCCACACCCAGAGTAAAAATGCTCGGGAACATGATGGAATTAAAGAACCCAACCAGGATGATGCTCCACAGGGCAACGTGCCCGCTGCTTAGCATCGAGATTGCGACAAGCACGCTGGTGGAAACGGCAAAGCCCCCCAGCAGTAGGTTGGTTTTCGCAGTGACTTGTCCACCCCCAAGGGCCGCGGCAATGGTCGCGATAAGGGCGACAGCCGCAACCAAAGCAAACAGGGGGCGCGCCGTAACTAAGACCCACACGACCTTCCAAACGAAAGCCATGAATCCAGTTTGGCCACTGACGACGAGATATTGGCTAATCGGGTACGAGATGACGACCAACGCGGCAGCGACGGCTGAAACTAGACCCAGGTAAGCCGTCTTCGCTCCACCCAGGAGCGCTGAGCCGATGAAACGCCCGATCATGGCCCCACCCCAATAAAACGCAACAAAACTGGCCGCAACTTTCTCCGTGAAACCACCGATGTCTGGTTGGCTGAAGTAGTTCACCAGAAAGCTTCCGATCGAAACCTCGGCGCCGACATACACAAAGATGCCGATCGCCCCAAAGATCAGATTGGGATGCCTCCAGATGGAGTCGTTTACCTTTTCGCCGATCTGGTGTTGAGCCTGGGGAATTTTCGGTAACTTGAAACTGCCGATTGCGATGGCCAGCAGCACTAACGCGATGCCCAACCCAACGTAGGGGGTCTTGACGGTGGCTGCCTCCTGCAACCGATAGGCTTGCAAGGCAGCGGGCGCTAGCGCGTGTATCTCTTCCATGGTTTTTGGCTCTGCACTCAGAATCAGAAGGCCGCCGAAGAAAGGAGCCAGAAAGGTTCCCAGCGAATTGAACGCCTGGGTAAGGTTCAGGCGGCTCGAAGCGGTCTGCGACTTGCCCAGCACCGTGACGTAGGGATTCGCCGCCACCTGCAGACACGTAATCCCGGCTGCAAGCACGATGAGTGCCATCAGGAACAACGGGTAGGACGGAACGCTGGCCGCCGGAACGAAGAGAAATGCGCCCAGACCCATGGTCAGCAAGCCCACCACCATGGACCGCTGATAGCCAATCCAGTCGATGATCTTGGCCGAAGGGATCGAGAAAAGAAAATATGCTCCAAAGAAGGCAAACTGAATGAGCATGATCTGCCTGTAATTCAGATCGAAAATTGGTTTCAGGTGTGGGACCAGAATGTCATTCAGGCAAGTGAGGAATCCCCACATGAAGAAAAGCGTAGTCACGACCGCCAGCGGCGCCCCGTAGGAAGAGGAAGAAGATTCAGGCGCGGTAGCGATCGTGGAAGTGCCCGGCGTAACCATTGCCATGGTGAACCGTCCTTTGATCCCGAATCAGCCAGCCCTATCGTTTTGCATGATAGCATCGCGGACCGACAAACAGGGATTTGCGCTCATTGGGTGCGATGGCTAAGGATGGGATCGAGGTCGGCCTTGCCTGCTCCACAGCGGATTATGTTCATGGGCGAAGGCGTTAGGCCTGGAGTTTCACGAGCCAGTTCGCCGGTTCCGGGAGGATGGCGAATGTAGGGAGCTTGCCCCGCACCATGGCAACTTCGTCGCATTGGTGAAACCTGGGACAGACGTGGCAATCCTTGTAGATCTTGTCGGGAAGATCTTCTCGCCGCGCCATCTCGAATCCCTGCCGCGCAAAAAATTCTGGAGCTCGGGTGAAGAGGCAGATGCAATCCACGCGATGCCGCTTGGCTTCGGCCATCAGCGCCTTCATTAACCGGCTACCGCCGCCGTTGCCTTGCGCCCGAGGCCCCACGGTGATCGAACGAATTTCAGCCAAATGCGTGCCATAAAGATGCAGCGCACCGCACCCAATGATGCGGCCTTCATTTTCCAGAACGACGAAATCTCTTACGTTCTCGCAAATCTCCGCCAGCGTGCGGGGCAGCAAAGTGCCGTCGCCGGAATAGGCCGAGATCAGTTCGTGGATGTGCTTGGCGTCCGGCAAAATGGCTTTACGCGTGCGCATGGAAATTGACCTCCTCGCGTAGAGCCTCGATTGTCTTTCTCGCCGCCGCAATCCCCTGCCGCACCCGGGCCGGCGCAGTACCGCCGACAACGTCATGAATCGCCAGCACCGAAGCCGGCTTCAGGCAGTCATGAAAATCCTGGCTGAATACGGGATTTAGGGCACGCAGCTCCTCCAGCGTCAGATCCTGAAGCTCGCAACCTTTTTCCAGACAAATCTTCACCGCCTTGCCGATCTGCTCGTGCGCGAGCCGCGAAGCAACACCACGATTCACCAAGTACGTGGCAGCGGCCCAGGCGTTGATGAATCCTGACTGCGCCGCCTTATTCATACGCTGCTCGTCAAACTCTACCGCCTTCATCCACCCGGCAACCAGCGGCAACAATCGAAGCGACGTATCCGTGGCCTCGAACAGTGGCTCCTGTGTTTCCTGCAGGTCCTTTTGGTAAGCCAGAGGCAAGCCTTTCAAGGTAATCATCAGCGCGCTTGCGCTTCCGATCACGCGGCCGGTTTTCGCCCGCGTCAGTTCCAGAAGATCTGGATTCTTCTTCTGAGGCAGGGCGCTGCTGCCCGTGGAATACGTTTCCGGCAACTGCACAAAGCCGAATTCCTGTGAAGAGAACAGGATCATTTCCTCCGCCCACCGACTCAAGTGCAGCCCCAGGAGCGAGAGCGCATTGACGAACTCAAGAACGAAATCGCGGTCGCTGGTGGCGTCAATACTGTTCGTCGTGGGACCATCGAAGTCGAGTTCATCCGCCATAAAAGCACGATCCAGCGGCAGAGTCGCACCGGCCACAGCGCCCGATCCCAGCGGACACGCGTTCAAACGCTTGCGGCAATCGGCAAGCCGGTCGGCATCCCGCAAGAACATTTCGACATACGCCAGCAGCCAGTGCGCAACCAGGACAGGCTCAGCCCGCTGCAAATGCGTGTAGGCAGGCATCGTGGCGCTGCCAGCCTGTTCGGCGCGGTCGGTGAAAGCTCCGCACACCCCGGCTAGTTCACTTCGCAATTCATCGATGGCGGCCCGCACATAGAGGCGCAGGTCGGTGGCAATCTGCTCGTTGCGGCTGCGTCCGCTGTGTAGCTTGTATCCGACTTCACCGATCCGCGCCACCAACTGCTTTTCGACGAAATGGTGTACGTCCTCGGCTTCATCGTCTTCCACCAAGCCTTGGGACCTGGCGGCCATCTCGCCAATCTGCTCGAGTCCTTCGAGAATGCTGATGAGTTCGTCGGCCGACAGAACTCCGGCAGTTTTCAGCGCGCGAGCATGGGCACCACTGGCCGCCAGCTCGTAGCTCAGCAGCCGGCGGTCGAAGTCAAACGACCGCTGCCAGCGTTCGAACTGCGGGTCCAGCGACTGCTGGAACCGGCCCGACCACATCTTCATCGCGCAACCTCCACGCGAGCCCGCGCGCGTGTGCGCGAAGGGAGGCCGAGGATTCGGATGAAACCCTCCGCATCCTTCTGGTCGTAACTATCGCCCATGGTGAACGACGAGAGATCGGTGCGGTAGAGCGAGTGCTCGGACCGGCGGCTCACCACCGAAACGTTTCCCTTGTACAGAGCGAGCGTCACGCTGCCGGTCATCTCAGTCTGCGTGCTGGCGACAAAAGCGTCCAGGGCCTCGCGCAGCGGCGTGAACCACAAACCGAAATAGACGAGTTCGGCGTACTTCAACCCCACGTGCTGCTTGAAGTGCGCCACTTCGCGCTCCAGGCACAGCGCTTCCAGTTCGCGATGTGCGGCGATCAGCGAGGTCCCCCCCGGCGTCTCATAACAACCGCGCGACTTGATGCCTACGAAGCGGTTCTCCACCAGATCCACCCGGCCGATCGCGTTGCGCGCACCCACTTCGTTCAGCAACTCGACCAGCGACACTGGGTCAAGCTTCATGCCGTCGACCGCGACGGGCCTCCCTTTCTCGAAGCCAATCGTTACTTGCTCCTCTTGGTCGGGCGCCTCCTGAGGCGAGCACGTCATCTGCCAGGTTGTCGCCTGCGGAGCATTCGCGGCATCCTCGAGTTCTCCGCCCTCGTGACTCAGGTGCCAAAGATTGCGGTCCCGGCTGTGAATTTTCTCTCTGCTCGCCGCCACCGGGATGCCGTGCTGCTCGGCATAATCCAGACATTCTTCGCGCGATTTCAGGGACCACTCCCGCCACGGCGCAATCACTTTAAGCTCGGGCGCGAGCGCCTGATAGGTCAACTCAAAGCGGACCTGGTCGTTCCCTTTCCCGGTGCAACCATGTGCCACTGCTGTCGCTCCCTCGCGCAAAGCGACTTCGACTTGATGCTTTGCGATCACCGGGCGCGCCAGCGATGTTCCCAGCAGATACTTATGCTCGTAGACCGCACCCGCTTGCAACGCAGGAAAAACATATCCGGTCAGAAACTCCTCGCGGAGATCCTCCACGATCACCTTGCTGGCGCCCGTGGCGTAAGCCTTTTCGACAACGGCTTCAATGTCATCTCCCTGGCCCACATCGGCCACCATCGCAATGACGTTGTAGGAGTAATTCTCCTTGAGCCAGGGAATAATAATGGAGGTGTCGAGCCCTCCGGAGTAGGCGAGGACAACTTTTTCAGGCATGAGCACTCCTTGCGGGCAGACGATCGCCGCCCCCCAGCAGTAGATAAAGAATCGCTTTTTGCACATGCAGGCGGTTCTCCGCCTGCTCGAAAATCACGGACTGCTTCGAATCCATGACCGCGTCGGTCACTTCCAATCCGCGATGCGCCGGCAGACAGTGCATGAACACCGCGTGGCGCGCGGCTTCCGCCATAAGGCGGGAATTGACCTGATAAGGCGGGAAGATTTTCGCTCGCTCACCCTCTTCTTTCTCCTGCCCCATGCTGGTCCAGGCATCGGTGTAAATCGCGTCGGCTCCGGCCACCGCCTCGTGCGCATCCGTCAGTAAATGAATTTCGGCGCCGGTCTCATCAGCAATCTCGCGCGCAGCGGCAACAATCTGCGGACTGGGCGCGTAGCCTTTCGGAGTTGCCACGCGGATTTGTGATCCCAGGGATGCGCAAGTAAGCAGCAGCGAGTGCGCCACATTGTTGCCGTCGCCCACATACGCCAGGCAGCGGTCCTTCACATCTCCGAATCGCTCGAGCAGCGTAAGGTAGTCGGCCAGCGCCTGGCAGGGATGCTCGACGTCGCTGAGCGCGTTAATGACCGGAATCGAGGCGTGCTCGGCCATGCCCTCGATGGTCTGCTGCGAAAATGTGCGCAGCACGATCAGGTCTACCCAGCGCTCCAGGTTGTGTGCTAGATCGCTCAGCGTTTCGCGGGCATCAAGTCGTTCGTGCGTCTGATCGACGAACATCGCCGTTCCGCCGAGGCTTACGATCCCGGCCTCGAACGTCAGCCGGGTTCGCAAGGAAGGTTTCTCAAAGAACATGACGATCTGCCGGCCCGTAAGCGCCCTGCGAAAATCTGCCGGACATGACTTCATCATTCCAGCGAGATGCAAAACTGCATCGACGCCGGAGGGGCCGAGGTCGCGAGTGGAGACCAGGTCGGGACACCAAAACACTTGCGGCACTCTCTCGGGAGCAGCCGCCGAAACCCTGCCTTGCACATGACTATTCAACTTGGACTCCTTGCGCGGGACCTGCGTATCCGCCGGTCGGGATTTATGACGAGCAGCAATCAGCTGACTCATGAATAAGTGACCTCCGTACCGCACGACAGCTTGGTCAGGTAGAACTGCGGCAAGAGCTCGGCCTCGGTCGCAGGCAAAATCCTCACTCGCCCCACGCCCTGTTTTAGCGCCAGCCCGCAGGCCTGCAGCTTGGGCAGCATCCCGCCGCTGATGACTGAACCGGCCGCCAGTTCGGCGGCCTGCTTCGTGCTCAGCCACGGCATCACGCTTCCTGCCGCATCTCTAACTCCGGGCACGTCGGTGAGGAAGATGAGCGTGTTGGCGTGGCAGGCCGCAGCGCAAGCTGCCGCCATTTCATCGGCGTTCACGTTGTAGTATTCGCCGTCAGCTCCCAAGGCCAACGAAGCCAGAACGGGGATGCCTCCCTGCTGCCACAGCGCTTCGATCCAACAGGGCTCCGCGAAACAAATTTCGCCGACAAATCCCAAATCGCGGCCGTGAACATACTTCTTCCTGGCTCGGAACGTCATGCCGTCGCCGCCCGAGAAGCCAATGGCCGGCATGCCCGCTGACTGAATGGCCGCTACCAACTTTTTGTTGATGATTCCAGCCAATACCATCAGCGCCGTATCCCGGGTCTCCGCATCGGTGACCCGCAGCCCGTCCACAAACTCGCTCTTCTTTCCCAGCCGATTCAGCATGCGGGTCAGCGCACCGCCGCCGCCATGAACCACGACGACGCGGTGACCATCCTGGGCCAACTCCGCGATGGACCGCGCGCATTTCCGCAGGATCGCCGCATCCTCAATCGCCGCTCCGCCAATCTTCACCACGATCGTCACTGCAAACCCTCCCGCTCTTCCCACTGATACATCAGGTTCATGTTCTGTACCGCCTGTCCGGCCGCGCCTTTCCGCAGATTGTCCAGGCAGGAAACCACGACCAGCCGCTGGCCGTCCTCTGCCAGGCAAAACCCCAGATCGCAATAGTTCGTGTGCAGCGAAAACTGCAACTGCGGCAGCTTCGGTGTCGCAAATACTCGCATCCAATGTCTGCCCGAATAAAAATCACGCAGACAGGATTCCACTTCCGCCGGTTTCACGGCTCGCTTCAGATGCACATAGAGGGTCGAGAGAATCCCGCGCGGAATCGGCAGCAGATGAGGGGTGAAAGTCAGCTCCGCGTCTTCCAGTCCCAACTGCTCCACCATCTCTCCCAGATGCCGGTGATTAAACACGGAATAGGCGGAGAGATTGTCTGCCACCGAAACGAAATGAGTACGCGACGTAGGCGCCTTGCCCGCCCCCGACACTCCCGACTTTGAGTCGGAGATCATTCCACGCTCCCGATCGATAATCCCCGCCTGGACGAGCGGCGCCAAAGCCAAAATCACTGAGGTAGCGTAGCAACCGGGATTGGCCACCAGTTGAGCCGCCGCAATGCGGTCGCCGTTCAACTCCGGCAGGCCATACACCGCCTTCGCCGTCATTTCCGCGGCCGTGGCTGCGTCCGCATCTTCAAATCGGTAGATGGCGCGATGCTCGGCCTGCTTCAGTCTCCACGCCCCGCTCAGATCGATCACGCGCAAACCTTGCGCAATGGCCTCCGGTACAAGGGACCGCGATGCGTCATGCGGCGTGGCCAGGAAAAGCAACTGCACACCCTGCCTCTTCAGCTCCGGCCACGAAAGCGGTCGAAGGGGATAGCCTCCGTTGCCGGATAGCTCGGGAAATACCTCCGCCAAATCTGTCGCACTGTCGCTCCCGTTTTCACGCCGGAACAGCAGGGGCTTCTCCAGTCGCGGATGGCGTTCGAGAAGGCGCGTCAACTCCAAACCGGAATAGCCGCTCGCTCCGAGCACCGCACTTTTGAGCTTCCCGGACATCAGCCGAGCATCTCCTCGATCCGGGCTGCGACCTTTTTGGCAGCATCCTTGTCGGGACAAACAATCAGGATGGCATCGTCCCCCGCAATCGTTCCCACCACTTCCTCCCATTCCTGTTCATCGAGCGCCGCCGCCACCGGCTGAGCGCTGCCTACAATCGTCTTCGCCACCAGCAGGTTTTGCGCCGGCCGCACGTCCAGCACGAACTCGCGAACCAGTCGCTCGACCGGGGGCAAAGCTAGGGTAGCTGCGCCTTCGCCCTGAGGCAGGGCGTAACCGGCCGCCGTCTTGCTCAGATTCAAGTCCCGAATATCCCTCGAAAGCGTCGCCTGCCCCACCTTGAACCCCCGCTTGCGCAACGCCCGCTGCAAATCTTCCTGGCTGGCTACGGGTCCCTGCCGCAACGCTTCCAAAACCGCTCTCTGTCGCAGGACTTTATTCATCATGAATATTTATTCATTGTGATGAATAAATATTCTCTATCTTACAGGCCCTACCCTCCTTGTCAAGGAAAAACCATCGTCGCCTCGTCGCCGGTTCCCATTCTTCGCAACCCATCCCCTGCGGCCCCAGGGGAGCCAACTCGGACGATGCAAATGCCCGGGCGCAGACTTAAATTCTTGCTAGACTACTCGCGGCCAAACAGTCCGCCGCGTCACGACAGGAGTAACGCCCGATGAGCAACAAACCAACCCTGGCAGCCGAGTTGATTGCCGAGTTTCTCGGAACCTTCGTCTTGATCCTGTTTGGCTCGGGTGTGGTTGCGATGGTCGTTCTGTTTCCCTCGAATGCTCCTGCCGCAACCGCCCACGGCGGCTACACCAACATCACCCTGGGCTGGGGACTGGCGGTGACCATGGGAATCTACGTTGCCGGAAAAGTTTCTGGCGGCCATCTCAATCCCGCGGTCACCCTCACTCTGGCGGTGTTCCGTGGTTTTCCCTGGCGCAAGGTCGTGCCTTATTCCATCGCGCAGACGGCCGGGGCATTCCTGGCCGCAGCCCTCGTATACCGAAACTATCTTCCCGCCTTCCACCAGTTCGACCCTCAACTGGAAAAAACCGCCGGCGTGTTTACCACGTTCCCGGCCTTCCCGGCGTCGCCGCAAGCCGGATTTCTCGATCAGGTCATCGGTACCGCTTTACTTCTGCTCCTGGTGCTGGCCATCACGGACGAGCTCAATGTCCCTCCCGGAGCCAACCTCGCGCCGGCCATGATTGGGTTGGTGGTTGTAGCCATTGGCATGAGCTTCGGCGGTATGCATGGATATGCGATTAATCCGGCGCGCGATTTTGGCCCGCGCCTTTTCACCGCTGTGGCTGGATTTAGAAACAACGGCCTCACCGACGGCCCTCGAGTGTGGTGGGTTCCAGTCGCTGCACCGCTGGTCGGGGGATTGCTTGGCGCCGCTGTCTACGATTTCGGCATTCGACGATTCCTGCGGGCGTCCCAGCCATCGTCCTAGCTTGACGTCCTCGGTAGGGGCCGCAGAAAACGGAAACAGGAGGCTTCTTGCGATACATTCTCTCTCTCGATCAGGGCACCACAAGTTCCCGGGCCCTCTTGTTTGACGAGCACGGGGCAGTCCGATCCCTAGCCCAGCGCGAGTTCACCCAAATCTTTCCCCAGCCCGGATGGGTCGAGCACGATCCCGAGGAGATCGCGGCATCCCAGATTGCGGTTGCCCTGGAGGCTTTGGCCAAAGTCAAAGCGCAGCCGAGCGACGTGGCCGCCATCGGCATCACCAACCAGCGCGAAACTACCATTGTCTGGGACCGTGCGACCGGCAAGGCCATCTGCAATGCCATTGTCTGGCAGGATCGCCGCACCGCCTCTTTTTGCCAGCAGCTCAAGGCGCAAGGCCACGAGAATCTGATCCAGCAGCGCACCGGCCTGTTGATCGACGCGTACTTTTCCGGCAGCAAAATTTCCTGGATTCTCGAATACGTCGCGAAAGCCCGCCAACTCGCGGAAACCGGCCGCCTCGCGTTTGGCACCGTTGATACCTGGCTGCTGTGGAAATTGACTGGCGGACGCGTACACGTCACCGACGCCACGAACGCCTCCCGCACCATGCTTTTCAATCTTCATTCCGGCGGCTGGGATAGCGACCTTCTCGACCTGTTTCGAATCCCTGCCTCGATGTTGCCAGCGGTCCGGCCCTCGAGTGAAGTTTATGCAGAAGTGAGCTCTGCCCCAGGTCTCAACGGAATACCGATCGCCGGTGTCGCCGGCGATCAGCAGGCCGCGTTATTTGGGCAAAGATGCATCAGCCCCGGCCTCTCCAAAAATACCTACGGCACGGGCTGCTTCCTGTTGCAGAGCACGGGCACTCGCGCCGTCCGATCCACCCACCGCCTGCTCACAACCGTGGCCTGGAGAATCGGCAACGACACTCACTACGCACTCGAAGGCAGCGTGTTCGTGGGCGGAGCCGTGGTCCAGTGGTTGCGCGACAGCTTAGGAATCATTCGCACGTCATCGGAAGTGGAAGCCCTGGCGAACTCCGTCCCCGACAATGGTGGAGTGTACTTCGTCCCTGCCTTCGTCGGCCTCGGCGCTCCCCACTGGGATTCTTACGCGCGGGGTGCAATCTTCGGCATTACGCGAGGCAGCAACCGAGGTCACATCGCGCGTGCCGCCTTGGAAAGTATCGCCTACCAGGTCGCCGATCTGATGGATGCGATCGAGACCGACACCAACGCTGCCCTCGAGGAGTTGCGAGTGGATGGCGGTGCATCCGCCAATGACAGCCTCATGCAATTTCAGGCGGACATTCTCGGCGTGCCAGTCGTGCGCCCTTCCATGACGGAAACAACCGCGCTCGGGGCCGCATTTCTGGCTGGTCTGGGAGCCGGCTTCTGGAACGAAGTGCAGGCGATTATGGATTTGCCGCGGGAGGAACGCCGCTTTGAACCGCGCCTGCCACGCTCTCAAGCGAATGCCATGCGACAGCGCTGGAATGAAGCAATCTCCCGCGCGAAGTCGTGGGAGCAATTCCGCCCGGAGCTTGCAAAGTGAAGGTTCGCTGCATATAAGAGGTAGGGGCGAATTCTAAACGAGCCAAACCGCCAGGAAGCGACCTCTTGTTCCCTTCACGCCGCTTGTTCTTGAAGTCTCTCAGCCGGTCCGCGCTGGTGCTGTCCCTCGAAAACATCTGGGAAATGGCTCTCCCGCCCTGGCTGCGCGCTTCCGCGGCGTCCCGCCAAAATGCGGGTCAGAAGGAAGGCACGCCGCCTCCTCCACCTGATCTCGGCGTTAGCTTCCTGAACGTCGCGCGCGAATCCGGCTTGAATGCCAAAACGATCTTCGGTGGAGAACACAAGAACAAGTATCTGCTTGAGACCACCGGCTGTGGCATCGCGTTTTACGATTACGATAACGACGGCTGGCTCGATATCTTCATCGTAAACGGCTGGCGACTCGAGGGATTTCCCCCCGGCAGCGAACCCACGTCGCATCTGTTCCGTAACAATCGCGACGGCACTTTCACCGACGTGACCGCCAAGGCCGGGCTCGCCCACTCCGGCTGGGGACAAGGCGTTTGCGTCGGCGACTACGATAACGACGGCTGGGACGATCTGTTCCTCACCTGTTACGGCAAGAACGTCCTCTATCACAACAACGGCGACGGCACCTTCACCGATGTCAGCCAGAAAGCTGGAGTGGCGGGCAAAGGCACGCGCTGGAACACAGGCTGTGCCTTCGTCGATTACGACCGCGACGGCCGCCTCGACCTTTTCATCGCCAACTACATCGACATGGACCTGGCCACGGCGCCGATCCCCGAATCCGGCCCCTGTCTCTACAAAGGCGTGCTGGTCGCCTGTGGCCCGCCCGGGCTTCAGGGCGGCAAGAACATCCTCTATCACAACAACGGCGACGGCACTTTCACTGATGTCTCCGAGGGTGCGGGAATCTTCCGCGCCAACGGCACCTACGGCCTGGGCGTCCTCACTGCCGACTTCGACAATGATGGCTGGCCCGACATCTATGTCGCCAACGATTCCACTGCGAGCGCACTCTATCACAACCGGAAGAACGGAACCTTCGAAGACATCGCAATCGAGGCCGGCTGCGCCCTCAGCCCCGACGGCAAACCACAGGCCGGCATGGGAGTCTCCGCTGCCGACTATGACCTCGATGGCAACCTTGACCTCGTCAAGACCAACTTCGCCGGCGACACGCCTTCGCTCTACCATAACCTCGGCGGAGGCGCCTTCGAGGATGCGACCTTCGCCGCAGGCCTGGGCGCGCACACGCAATTTCTCGGCTGGGGCTGCGGCTTCTTTGACTTCGACAACGACGGTTGGCCTGACATTCTGATCTGCGACGGCCACGTCTATCCCGAAGTCGAGCAACTGAAAACCGAGGCCGGCTATCCCCAGCGCAAACTGCTTTACCGCAACTTGCGGAATGGCCATTTCGCCGATGTTTCCCTCGAGGCCGGTCCGGGGATCTCCGATCCCGTGGCTGCGCGCGGCTGCGCCTTCGGCGACTTCGACAACGATGGCAACATCGACGTTGTGGTCAATACCGTCAACGACTTTCCCCAGCTCTTACACTCCAGTTCCAGCCTGGGCAACAATTGGATCAAGGTTCGCACCATCGGCACCAAGTCCAACCGAAGCGGCATTGGCGCGCGCCTCACCTGCGTGACCCACGCTGCGGGAGAAGCCAAGCCTCACCAGCAGATCGATGAAGTGCGCAGCGGCGGCAGCTACATTTCGCAGAACGACTTGCGCATTCACTTCGGCTTGGGAAAAGCCGACAAGGTCGATGTCCTTCAGATCCGCTGGCCCAGCGGCCAGGTTGACACGCTCAAGGATGTAAAGGCGAACCAGCAGATCTTTGTCAAAGAAGGCCAGGGGATTATTCGCACCATGCAGTTCCCGGCAAACTCGAAGTCCGGAAGATGATGAACCGATTGAGCGAGGTTGGGCCTGTTCATCGATGAAGGTTAATGTTGGCGTAGCGGCTTTTCCCGGTTCTCCCAAGGAAGCGCGCGCGCTTCCGCCCCACCGATATAAGTATCCGCACCCCCGTAGTAGAACAAGTACCGTTCCCCTTGCTGCACCATGCCTTCCACGAACACGACATTCGGGACCTGGCCCACTTTCTCCCATGGCTTCTCCGGAGCGAAAATGCCAGCTTCGGCCCGCGAGATGATTCGGCGCGGGTCGTTGCGGTCGAATATCGCCACGCCGGTGCGGTACACAAGTTTGTCGTCGGCGCCGTTATAGACGAGAACAATCCCCTTCGGCGTGACGATCGGTGGAGGCCCCGGTTCGGCCACACGAGAATCAAACATTCCCGCCCGTACGGCTAACACCGGAGCATCGGTGGCGTCGGTCCAATGCAAGAGATCCGTTGAAGAGGCCAGCCCCATCTGGTCGTTTTTGTCCGGGGTTGTCCCGAGAAAGTACATCCAGTACTTTCCCTGAATCTTTTCTGGCACAATCGCCCCCGACTTCGTCCAGCGAACGTTCCAGCGTCCCTTATAGGCAGGAAGAATCACGCCTCGTCGCTCCCAGTGGATGAGATCTTTTGACGTTGCCAGACACAGTTGTGCGTCTCTCTTGTTGTAGCCCGTATAAGTCAGATAGTAGGTATCGCCGAACTCCACCAGCCGCGGGTCTTCCACGCCTCCATCTTTTTCGAAGTCTTGGTCGGGGGAAAGGACAGGCTCGCTCCGCCGCGTGAAGTGGATTCCGTCCGTACTCTCGGCATAGCCCAGGCGGGAGGTGCCGCCCTTATCCTGGGCCCGGTAGAGCATGACGATTTTTCCGTCCCGAAGAATCACGGCAGGGTTAAAGGTGCCAGCCGATTCCCATCCGTCTCCCTGCGGCGAGATTACGGGAGTCTCTGAAACGCGCTGCCATGCTCCGAAAGGCCAATTTGCGCTATCCTGTGAGGCCAACGCCAAAAGCAGCGTGACCAGCGTTACCCAACTCTTGGAATGAATGGAATGTGTCACCGCAGTGCACTCTCGCTCCCCGATTCTGCGCCAGTTAGCTGGTTCCCGCAACTGTGGGTGGTTTCGTGGGTTTCGTGGAAGGTTCCATGCTGAGCAAGAGATATCTCGTCGTCGGTCTGGGTGAATTGCTTTGGGACTTGTTGCCCGCGGGGAAACAACTGGGCGGAGCGCCGGCCAACTTCGCCTACATTACCTCCCTGCTCGGGGATGATGGCATTCCAGCGAGCCGCCTCGGCCAGGATGCTCTCGGTGCAGCAGCTCTACGGCGCCTCGCTGAACTCGCTCTTTCCACCGAATTTATTCAGAACGATGCGGACCATCCCACCGGAACGGTGCAGGTCGAACTCGACGCCACGGGTCAGCCGCGCTTTGAACTTTCCGCCTCCGTCGCCTGGGACTTTCTCGATTGGACGCCGCGATGGCAGACGCTGGCACGAGAGGCCGATGCCCTCTGCTTTGGATCGCTGGCGCAACGCTCGGAGCGCAGTCGTGCCACCATTGGCAAATTTGTGCTGGCTTCGCGGCAGCGAAACGCGGTGCGGGTCTTCGACGTCAACCTCCGGCAGAACTTCTTTAGCGCACACGTCCTCGCGGAATCGATGAGGCTTGCAACCATTGTCAAACTCAACCACGAAGAACTCCCCAGGATCATGCGATTGTTCGAATTGGAACATCACCGCGACGAAGACTCGGCGCGACATTTGTTGTCTTTGTATGATCTGAAACTCGTTTGTCTTACCCGCGGCCCTGGCGGCAGCCTCCTGGTATCCGCCGAGGAATCGAGCGAACATCCCGGCTTCAGGGTGAAGGTAGCCGACACCGTCGGCGCTGGCGACGCCTTCACCGCGGCCTTGGTGCACGGATATCTACGGGGGACATCGCTCGGACAAATCAATGAAAACGCCAACCGCGTCGGCGCGTGGGTCGCCAGTCAGTCAGGAGCAACCCCGAAGACGGCCGACCTGGCGCAGGCCTTGGCTGAGTTTGGCTAGAACTCATCAGCCGTATGGGCCACGATCCCCCATTACCACGCTCATGCTTTTGGTTTATTCTCTTGGAGTTTGGCTTTTATCCTTCGAGGGGGTCCATTGACCAGATCCAAGCGAGTCCTTCGTCTGTTGGTCTGCATTTCGCTTTTCCTCTCCGTCGGATTGAGCACCGCACAGCAAATCCCGGAGAACACATATCAGGAGCTACATTGGCGAATGATTGGCCCGTTTCGCGGCGGTCGCACCCGCGCCGCCACTGGCGTTCCGAGCCAGCCGAACGTCTTCTACGTAGGCCAGGTGAACGGCGGAGTTTGGAAGTCGGACAACTACGGCCGCACCTGGACTCCGATCTTCGACCACGAGTCGATCCAGTCGATTGGCGCCATCGCGGTAGCACCTTCGAATCCCAACGTCATTTATGTCGCCAGCGGCGAAGGCCTGCACCGCCCCGATCTCTCGGTTGGCAATGGTATCTACAAATCGACGGATGCTGGAAAAACCTGGACTCATCTCGGCCTGCGCGATAGCCAGCAGATTCCCGCACTCGCCATCGATCCTCGCGATCCCAATCGAGTCTTCGCCGCCGTCCTCGGCCATCCCTACGGCCCGAATGAAGAGCGTGGCCTTTTCCGTTCCACCGACGGCGGCCAGACCTGGCAAAAAGTCATCGACAAAAACGAGAACACCGGAGCCTCCGACGTGGAGATTGATCCCTCCAATCCCGACGTAATTTACGCCTCGATGTGGGAAGTGCGCGAGGGCCCCTGGGAGGACAACAACGAGGTCAATGGAACCGGCGGCGGGTTGTTCCAGTCCACCGACGGCGGAAGCACTTGGCATGCTTTGACCAACGGCCTGCCCAAGGATCTTTCGCAGATCTATGTCGCGATAGCTCCTACGGACCCACGCCGACTCTACGCCACAGTTGGCACAGCCTCGGGCGCGCTTGCCGTCTACCGTTCCGACGACGCCGGAGAAAATTGGTCAAAAGCAACCGACGATCCGCGCCCTTCAGGCCGCATTGGCGGCGGCGATCTCCCAATTCCCAGGGTGGACTCCAAGAATGAAGATGTCGTCTATAGCGCCAGCACTGTAACCATGCGATCGACAGATGGCGGCAAGACATGGTCCGGATTCCGCGGCGCTCCTGGCGGCGACGACTACCAGAATCTCTGGATCAATCCCAACGACCCGAACATTATTCTGCTGGTCAGCGATCAGGGCGCGATCGTGAGCGTGAATGGCGGGATTAGTTGGAGCTCCTGGTACAACCAGCCCACCGCGCAGATATATCACGTTGCGGTAGCACCGACTTTCCCCTATCGCGTCTGCGGAGGCCAGCAAGAGAGCGGTTCCGTCTGCATCTCCAGCCGAGGCAACGATGGCGCCATTACCTTCCGCGAGTGGCATCCCGTAGGCGTGATCGAATACGGCTACGTCGCCCCCGATCCCCTCGACCCGGACGTTATCTACGGCGGTGGCAGAAGCGAGGTTTCGAAGTTTCACTGGTCCACCGGCCAGGTGCAGAACATCACTCCCATCCCGCTTCGCAACCCCAAGTACCGCACCGACCGCACCGAGCCGACGATGTTCTCGCCCCTCGACCCGCACGTTCTTTATTTCGCCAGCAACGTGCTCTTCAAAACCACCGACGGCGGCAATTCCTGGCAGACCATCAGCGACGATCTGACTCGTCAGAATCCAGGAATCCCAGCGAGCGTTGGCAATCTCATTCCCAAAGGGGCCGACAAACAGCGCGGAGTAATCTACGCGCTTGCCCCTTCCTTCAAGGACATCAACACGCTGTGGGCCGGCACCGACGACGGCATGGTCTGGCAAACTCGCGACGGGGGCAAGAAATGGAACGAGATTACTCCAAAAGAATTGACACCCTGGAGCAAGGTCACGCAGATCAGTGCCTCGCCCTTCGATGACGACACGGCCTACGCCTCCGTGAGCCGCTTTCGCATTAACGACGAGCGTCCCTATATTTACCGCACTCATGATGGCGGCAAAACCTGGAAGCTGGTCACGAGCGGCCTTCCCGACTTCGGTCCCGTGGACACGGTCCGCGCGGATCCAGTGCGTAAAGGCTTGCTGTTTGCCGGAACGGAGAATTCAGTCTGGGTCTCGTTCGATGACGGCGACCACTGGCAATCCCTGCAACTGAATCTGCCGCACACCTCCATGCGCGATCTCTGGATTCACGACAACGACCTCATCGTCGGCACGCACGGGCGCTCTTTCTGGATTCTTGATGACATCACGCCGCTGCGCGAAGCAGCTGATTTGGCGGCGGACAAAGTTGCCCATCTTTTTACGCCAGCACCCGCCTACCGTTTGCAGCGTGATACCAACACGGACACGCCGCTTCCTCCCGACGAACCCGCTGCTCAGAACCCACCCGACGGCGCAGTCATTGACTACTATCTGGCGCACGCCGCTTCTGGTCCCATCACTCTCGAAATCCTCGATGCTCGCGGCCAACTGGTTCGCAAGTTTTCCAGTGACGATAAGCCCGAGGTCACGGAAGCCGATCTCAAGAAACAACTCATCCCTCTTTATTGGCTGCGTCCCTTTCGCTCTCTGTCCTCCGAGGCCGGCATGCACCGCTGGGTTTGGGATCTGCACTATTCCACGCCTGATTCCGCGCGCCACGAATACCCCATCGCCGCAATCCCTGGAGATACGCCTCGGTATCCTCTCGGCCCCACAGCTTTGCCCGGCTCCTATACCGTACGGCTCACCGCGAACGGCAAGAGTTATACGGCGCCCTTCACGGTCAAGATGGACCCACGAGTACAAATCTCGGCAGCCGGCCTCGAGAAGAAATTTCAACTTGAAATGCGCGTCGCATCGCTCCTCAGCGAAACATCCAAGGCTGTAATGCAAGCCGGATCGATTGGTGAGCCGCTCGAAAAATTGTCCCAGCAGGCCACCGGCACAGCCCACGACTCCATTGAGGCTTTCCGGACCAAACTGGCGGTCTTGCTTGGGGTACCAAGCGGATTCGCCGCGGCGCCTGCCGACGCAGTCACTCTCACCCGAGTGAACGGGCAAGTCGCCGTCTTGTATGGCCAGGTGTGGCAGGTCGATGCCGAGCCAACCGTAGCGCAGTCTGAAGCCATAGCGGCCACCGAACCTGATGCTTCGGACACCATGAAGCGTTGGGATGCGCTTAAGACGTTAGATCTGCCCGCGCTCAATCGCGAACTTCGTGCCGCGAACTTGCCGGAAGTGCAAATCGAATCGAACCCGCACGAGGCTGATAGTGGAACGGATACGGATGAAGACTAGGGTTTGAGATTTTGCTTCCCTCTACAAGGCTTCCACCGCGCTCTGCAATTCCCGCGCGATCTGCCCGGGATCGCTGCCAGCCGCACAGTTCATCGGCCGACCGATGCGCACACGAATCTCCCCCGGCTTGGCGAACTTCCTGCCTGCTTGCACCACTTCAAACAATCCCACAATTCGCATGGGCAATACCGGAATGCCCAGATTAATCGCCAGCAGCCCAACCCCTGCGCGGAACGGATTCATCTTGCCATCCACCGTATGTCGCCCTTCGGGAAACACCAGCACACTGTATCCACGGTCTACGGCCTCACCCGCGTAAGCAAAACTCCTCCGGAATCCAGCCTCGCGCGGCAGCGGAAACAAATTCAGCAGAGAAACGCCAAGTGCCCATTGCACGCGATCGTACGTTCTGCCGAAAAAATCTCTGTCCGCGGCCGGCGTGTGTAAGGCTTCCAACGCTTCTCCCCCAGCCGCCGTCGCAATCCGGTTCCGCAGTCGCGCGGGCAAGGCCGTCTGTACGAACCCCACATCCATATCACCAATATGATTGCAAACCACCAGCAGTGGCCCATTCCATCCCCGCAAGTGCTCCCGTCCTTCGATCCGCGGCCAGCCCAGCAGAATCATGGCCGGCCTCATCAACAAATAATGCGCCGTCCATCGCAACCACGTCACCGGCCACCGCAACACCCAACTCGGATAGCAATACCCGAAGCGCTGATGCACCTCGCCGCGTAACATCTTTTCTACATCGCCCACGGTGCGCGCCGTGCTAAAACGGGTCTCGCTAAGATCGACCTGATAGCGATCCTCGAGCGCGCTGATCAGTTCCACTCGGTCCAGCGAACTGAGGCCCAAATCAGAGTCAAGATCAGAGTCGCCCCCCGCCCCACCCGTCACCGGTCGCCCCGTGATACGACCGATCAATTCCCTCACTGGGCTGTCCGTTGCCGCATCCTTCTCTATACCTTGTAGAATGCGTCTGGCTGCGAATTCCGCGATCAAATTCCGCCGCGGCTTTTGCGTGTTGGTCCGCGGGAAGTCTTCTTGCGGCCACTGCACCCACATCCGCATGCGCTGGAATTCCGCCAGCGACTGGTTGGCGCGTTCCACCACCGCCGCCACGCTGGCATCGTCGTGCACAATCACCACGGCGCAGGGGTCTGCATTTCCTGCCCGCTCAATTCCGACGACAATACAATCTTTCACTTCCGGCTGATGACGCAACGCGGCCTCTAAATCCTCTGGATAAATATTTAGTCCGCCGGGCGTCACGATCACTTCTTTCTTGCGCCCCTTGAAATAAAGGTTTCCGGCTTCATCCAGCGCCCCTATGTCTCCGGTGCGATACCACCCGTCTTTATCCGCGACCCCATTCCAAACCCCACCGGTAACCCCGTCCACCCCTGCTTGCCGTCGACTTCCATCCCAATACCCCGCAGCCACTCCGCCGCCGCGCGTCAAAATCTCGCCATCTTCCGCAAGCTTCACTTCCCGCCCCGGCAGCACCTTCCCAATCGATCCTTTCCCCAACTTGAAGGGATGGTTCACGGTGACGAGCGAGGTAGTCTCCGTCAGCCCGTATCCCTGAATTGCGGCGTAACCGAGCCGCCCCCAGAATTCCTCGGTCTCTCGATCCAAAGCCGCGCCCCCGCATATGAACGCCCAGAACTTCCACCCAAACTGCCGGCGAATCGCTCGGAAAATCCACCACCGGTGCAGGAAGTGTTTTCCTTCCGACGCCCGGAAGCGCCTGCGAAAATCCTCCCGCTTCCCGTCATCTTCGAGATCGTGTTCAATCTTCTGTTTCAGCGACTGCAACATTCTCGGAACGCTCACCAGCACTGAAACCCGCTCCCGCCGAATCGTGTTCACAATCTCCGACGGCTTCAGCTCTTGCTGAAAAATCGTGATTCCACCCAGCCGCGGAGACAGAAACATCCCGAGGAATTGACCGAACACGTGGCTCAGCGGCAGCAGATTCAGGAACCGCACCGGATGCACCCAGCGCTCATACTTCAAATACCGCTGCATCTCCTGCTCCAGCGGGGCGATGTTGGCCAGCACGTTGCCATGCGTGATGACCACACCCTTGGGTTCAGCCGTAGTCCCCGAAGTAAACACAATCTGCAGCACATCTTCGCGGCCCACTACATTCGGAGCCGCCGAAGCATCACCAGCCGCCCTCGCCCCATCTTCAAGAAGCAACACAGGAACCGCCGAAGCCTGACCCGCGAGATCTGGCGCATGCCGCCGGGAACAAACCCAAAGCCTCGCTTCGACCTGCGCCGAAACTCGCACCGCAAAATCCGCGGACGCCCCATTATCCATCGGGACCACAATAGCGCCGCACATCGCGCATCCAAAGAATGCCGCAACCCATTCAGCGCAGTTCTCCCCCCACAGCATCACCCGATCGCCTTTGCCGAGCCTTCGCGTCTCCAGATCACGGTAGAATCCAAACGCCATCTCCAAAACCTGCGCGTAGGTGAACCACTCCATGCGGTATCCGCGGTGCTGCCCATAGGCACGCTCACCGCGGTGCGCCTGAAAAGTCGTCAGGAAATACTCTGCTAGAGATTCGGCCATGGATGAAGGATAGGGTGGCAAAGAAATTAAACCGAACCCGTTGCCTCTAGGCAAGTTTAGTGGCAAAAGGGAACCATCGCACATCCGCGGGGATGATTAGAACATGATAAGAAATAGCCTCGAAGACCCTGCGGCAGTTTCTTCACCTCGCTCGGCGGGTTGGAAGCTACGCGGGGGTGTTTGAAATTGTCGCAATCGGATTCCATGAACCAGAGGAATGTCCTGAATCCAGAAAATACTGCGATGTGCATGACATATTCTCTGAAGTGGGCGAGGGAGGCCATCAGCAAAGCTGATCGCGACGGCGAGATGAGGGACAACCCTAGCAACCTCACTCCCTCCCGACCCCCAGCGCATCCGCCACGCGATTGATGGAATTGAACCACGAAGCGATCAGCGTGATCTGCAATATTCCGCGATCGTCGAATCCCACTGCCCGCAGTCCCTCGATGTCATCCTTCCAAACCTTGGTCGCGTCCTTGGTCAACTTGACCACGTAGTCCAGCATCACTCGCTCCTGCGGCGTGATGGGCGCGGTCCTGTAGTCCCCTTCGAGCGCCCCCACCAGCTCCCGGTCCAGCGTCACTCTACGCAGAAACTCTGCGTGCGACTCGATTCAATACTTGCACCGGTTGGTCACCGAGACCATCGTGGTAATCATTTCATGCTGCCGCCGGCTCAACGGCAACTCTGGCGACATCAGCGCGCCAAAGGTGGCGAACGAGTGATAGAGCGCCTCCGGAATCAGCGTGTGCGACCCCACAATCGACGACCCTCCGGACTCATTCGGATGGACCGGATCGCCATACTCCTCAGGGTACAACGCTCGCTGCGCCTCGATCGCCTGGCGCAGCTTTTCATCTGCTTCCGACATCTCTATGGTTCGAATCCATGTCATAAACGCGATTGCCTTTCGTTTCAGGTTTCCCCGCAATCTCGCAGGGGGAAGGCTACACGGCGGTTGCGCGCCGCTGCCACATAGCACATTTGTACTAGTGAGCGTCGTCGGTTGCGGATTCGCGGTAAGGCGCCAAGCGTAGCGGCGACGAGCCAGTATGGACCATCCAGGAATTGCCGGCCATGATCGTAAGCCAACAATTTCCGATCCTTCTCGGGCCCTATATCGCGAGCCCATTCGATTTTCGAGCCATCAATCGCGAAGGTTGTATACCCACTCGTGACTACGGTCAAAGTCCAGAGAATAATTCAAAGGACTATAGCTGGCGAGGGACCTTAAAGTTGCTCAAGATCGGAGCCCAGATTCGTGCCGCCGCACGCAAAATCCGGGTATCGCTGTCGACGCGCTACCTTACCCGGAGCTGTTCCGCCAAGTGCACCGCCAGTTGCAAGGTGCAGCTCTGCGCTGCTGAAAGGCTCTTTCTGGTGCGATAATCGAACTCGGTCAACATCCGCGCCGCTTTTCCGCTCTCCTGAAATTGGGCCGCCGCTTGTGCGCCGGCCGCCTCGATCTCGCTGCAGCCGGGCATTTTGCGCCATGCTCACCACATAGTACACCCCATGCTGTTCGCACCAACTCAGTAACTCGTCCCGAAAAACCGGAATCGCCGCGCAGGATGATCCGGACTTGCGGCCACTCTTGCCGGATCTGCGCCACGATGCGCTCCACTTCTGCCACGCTGCCTGTGGCCCCATCGATATTGGACGGTCCCAGGCGAGCGCACAACACATATTCCCCACAGACGATGTACAACGGCAGATAGCAGTAATGCCCGTAGTAGCCGTGAAAAAACCGCTCCTCTTGCTCCCCGTGCAAGGGAATGTCCGTGCTATCCAGCTCCAACACGATTTCTGGCGGGGCTTCGTTATGCGCTTGCAGAAAAATATCCACCAGCATCCGATAAACCGCGCCCTCGTCCAGGATGATCTTCTTGTACCGCTCCTTTTCTCCCAACTTCGCCGCCCCCAGTTCCATGCTGTTCAGCGTGCTCTTGCCCGCCAGGGCGGTGCCCCTGATTGCGCACTCGTCGCCGATCTCTCCCCGTCAGATCCACTTCTCGCTGATTTAGGGGATGAAATGGAAAGGGTTCTTGGTTACACTCTGTTGTCATAGGGCTGTCCTGTTTCGTTGGCGCTAACTACTACTTGACATTGAAAACCAATGAAAATGGGCTCCCAAGACTGTGGCCTTCGATTCTCGGTTCGAGCGAGCATTGGTGACTAACCCCCGCTTGTCATTGATCAATGGGATTGGTGGTCTCGGCGCGGGAGTCCTGATCGTTTCACACAAACCACACGAACACATCAAAGAGCACTTGCACGATCATTTTAAGCATATGCACATCCGGTATGGATTTTGAGCTTCCGCAGCAATCCGTTCTGGGCTGATTACTCTGTAACACGCAGAATTCTCGCGGTGAGTTCGACTATCGGCACAAAGGGATTCAGCCGACACGCAGTGGATGGTATTGGTCGATAGGACTGTCCACTTGGAGCGCAACTGGCGAGGATACCGACAGAGGTCACGCTGGACAAAGCACGCTGGCGAGGGTCGAGGGATCGGCTCCTGGGGCCGCGTCGCAGGACTGAGGAGGAGGCAAGATGGCGCGAACTACGGTCTACAAAAAATCCAGGAAAGTGGAGTACACGTTTGCCTAGCTGCAAACCTTCCGCCGTCTGCACGAACGCCGGGCACACCTCCTCGTCATCTAGCGCGGCTTCTTTCATTTCACTTGCTTACGCGTCATCATCAGCTATTTTTGAAGCTACTTCTAAGCACTTAGCTGTGAGGCGATCCTGTTTCTCTGGAATCAGTCGGGGAGCCCATGCACACGACACTCAGCGCACTTGAGCGACAAGTGCATATTTGGTGCGTCGATCTGCGATCGCGTATGCTGCTTGATCGTCGAACTCTTTCGTTATCGGAGCGGGAACGAGCCACGAGATACCGTGCCGGACATTTGAGAGACGCTTTTGTGGTTTCTCGAGGCGGGCTGCGAACGCTGCTTTCAAAATATCTTGGTTCTTCTCCAAACCAGATCGAGTTCGCGTACAACGACCAAGGGAAACCGTCGCTGGCCGATACATCGTCCCGTCTACGGTTTAATCTGTCGCATTCCGGCAAGATCGTGGTCTATGCTTTCACGCTTGATTCCGAAATTGGTGTCGATGTTGAAGAGATTCGTCGGATTCCGGAATTTGACAGCATCGCCGAACGTTTTTTTAATCGCCAAGAGTTCGAAGACCTGAAACGGATCGGACATTCAGACCTGCCAGACGCATTTTTCCGCTGCTGGGTGCGGAAAGAGGCGTACATCAAAGCAGTTGGCGGTGGCTTGTCCATTCCCCTAGACAGTTTCCAGGTGTCGTTGTTGCCTGATCAGCCTGCGCCACTCGTGCGGTTTCCGGCAGAAGAGACAGAGCTACGGAATTGGGCGCTGTATGATTTCAGTCCAGTACCAGGCTGCGCGGGCGCAATTGCCGTAAGAGATTCAAACCGGAAATTTCTTATTCAGCGTCGCTGGGATGAGGAATCAATTCTCTAGGAGTTTGTCCGAGTATTCAACCGTGAACCACTGATTTCGATTGAAACTCACAGGGCAGATATGCCAAGTTTCAGAGCATGGGAAAAACCTATCGTACCTACCTGCCAGAGCAAGATT